>Ga0209051_1000493_pt1 | contig 50978 bp, 60 predicted proteins | sample AraplaCvi_mMS_r2_2_FD_184286 | JGI IMG/M metagenome (GOLD analysis project Ga0209051, IMG submission 184286) | Arabidopsis root microbial communities from North Carolina, USA - plate scrape MF_Cvi_mMS_r2 (SPAdes) (version 2) | ecosystem: Host-associated > Plants > Roots > Endosphere | place...
CGCCGTCCAGAAGGATTTAAGCCTGTCGAGGGCCGCCTGGTCCGTATCCGGCAGCGGCGTGAAGATGCACCAGCGATCCCGGAACAGGCCGACGAAGCCGGCATCGGGGCCGGATTTTTCAGTGCCCGCCAGCGGATGGCCCGGAATGAAATGCACGCCCTGCGGCATATGCGGCGCCATCTGCGCGATGACCGACGCCTTGGTGGAGCCGACATCGGTGACGATAGCACCGGGCTTAAGACTGCCGGCGATCTGCTTGGCCACTTCCTCCGATGCGCCGACCGGCACCGAGACGATGACGAGATCGGCATCCTTCACCGCCTCGGCAGCGGATGCGACATAACGGGTGCCGAGCGCCAGCTCTTCGGCGCGTTTCAGGGTTTCGATGCTGCGGCTGGAAATCACCACCTCGCGGGCGAGCCCCAGTTCCTTGACGTCCCGGGCGATCGAGGAGCCGATCAGGCCGATGCCGATCAGCGCGATCCGTTCGAAATGCGGCGTGCTCATGCGCTTCTGCCCATGAATTCGCCGAGCGTCTCGATGACGCCGCGATTGGCCTCTTCCGAGCCGACCGTCATGCGCAACGCATTCGGGAAACCGTAGCCTTTGACGGCGCGCAGGATGTAACCGCGGCTGGTGAGGAACGCATCGGCTTCCGGCGCCCGCTTGCCCTCGACATCCGGGAAATGGATGAGCACGAAATTGGTGACCGACGGCGTCACCTTGAGGCCGATCGCTTCCAGCGCATGGGTAAGCTTGTCGAGCCAGAGCTTGTTGTGCTCGACGGCCTTTTCGACGAAAGCCTGGTCGCGGATGGCCGCGGCACCGGCAGCGATTGCCGGAGCGTTCATGTTGAACGGGCCGCGCACGCGGTTCAGCGCGTCGAGAATGCCGGCCGGGCCGTACATCCAGCCGATGCGCAGCGCCGCAAGGCCGTAGACCTTCGAGAAGGTGCGGGTCATCACCACGTTCTTGTTGGAAGACACCAGTTCGAGGCCGGCTTCGTAGTCGTTCTTGCGCACATATTCCGCATAGGCGGCATCGAGCACGAGGATGACACCCTTCGGCAGGCCGGCATGCAGCCGGCGGATATCGGCGACCGGGACATAGGTGCCGGTCGGATTGCCCGGATTGGCGATGAACACCATCTTCGTCCTGTCGGTGACGGCGGCGAGGATCGCGTCGACATCGACGGTGCAGTCCTTCTCCTTCACTTCGACCACCGTGGCACCGGCGCCCATGATCTGGATCTTGTAGACGAGGAAACCGTGCTGGGTGATGATCGCCTCGTCGCCGGCGCCGAGATAGACGTGGCAGAGCAGGCCGAGCAACTCGTCCGAGCCGTTGCCGCATATGATGTTCGCGACGTTCAGCCCATGCACCGAGGCGATCGCCTCGCGCAGCGCCATCGCCTGCCCGTCCGGATAGAGTTCGAGATTGCCGGCCGCCTGCTTGAAAGCTTCGATCGCCTTCGGGCTCGCGCCGAGCGGGGTCTCGTTGGAGGAGAGCTTGAAGACGCGCGCCACGCCCGGAGCATGTTCCTTGCCGGGCACATAGGCGGCGATATCCAGAATGCCGGGACGCGGAACGGGCTCACTCGTGACGATGCTCATCGGATCAACCTTTTCGGAAATGCCTGAAACGGCGGGTGATCTTGAGGCATTAAAGCCGAAAAAGACCTTTGTCGAGTATGTGCTTGGGGCTCCCAGGAGAGATGCGGGCGCCGGCGATGCCCCTCATCCGCCTGCCGACACCTTCTCCCCGTTCTGACGGGGAGAAGGGATCTGACGCACCGTTTCGTTCCCTCCTGTCCGAGGATATGAGCAAAAAAATGAGGAGCGGGCGGCTTGCGTCCTTCTCCCCGCTTGCGGGGAGAAGGTGTCGGCAGGCGGATGAGGGGCAATCCGGCGCTCACTGCGTCCGCGTCGTCGGCACGCCCTGCGGCGCCAGCACCGGCACGAAGACGCGCCGCGAGGCACGGGCGGCAACCGGCAGGCCCTGATAAAGGCGCTTCTGGGCTTCCAGCACGATCACCCCGGAAAACACCGGCCAGAAGCGCCGGCCGAGGCGCTCCAAGGCGTGGCGCAGCTTCAGCACGGCGCGGATCTTCGACGGCGGGAAGAACAGCGCCTCGGCGCTGGCGCCGGGCGTGAAATTCGTCTCGCGCAGTAGCGAGGTAAGCTGGCCGCGCGAATAGGGCCGGCCGGAACCGAACGGCGTATGCTCCATGCGTGCCCAGACGCCGCGCCGGTTCGGCACGACGATGACCAGCCGCCCGCCGGGCGCCAGCACCCGCCAGAGCTCCTTGAGGGTCTCGCGCGGGTTTTCGGCGAATTCCAGCGAATGCACCATCAGCACCCGATCGACGGAGGAATCCGGCAGCGGCAGTTCCTCGTCGAAAACCAGAGCCGTGGAGGAGAGCTCTCCGACCGGCCAGTTCACCGCCCCCTGCCCCGCCGGCATGAAGGCGAAGGTACGCTCCGTATCGGCGCGAAAGCGGTCGAGATAGGGCACGGCATACCCAAGACCGACCAGCCGCTCTTCCGGCAGCCTTGCCCAGAGGGAAGAGAGCGCGAAGGCGATCGACTGCTCGGCGAGATGGCCGAGGGGCGAGTGGTAGAATTCGCGGAGATCGACGATATCGGCGTGCATGCTTAATTTGGTACCAGACGGTGGTTGGACTTCAAGGGACCAGTCTCTACATTGTGACGCAAAACTCTTTCAGCAATGGGGTTATGTTATGAGACCACTGGAACTCGAAATTTTTTCATGCCGCAGCGATAATTACGGCGTTCTCGTGCACGACCCGGAAAGCGGGCTGACGGCCTCGATCGATGCGCCGGAGGAAAAGCCCATCCTCGACGCGGCCGCCCGCCGTGGCTGGAAGATAACCCACATCCTCACCACCCATCACCATGGCGACCACGTGGAAGCCAACCTCGCGCTCAAGGAAAAGTTCGGGCTTGAGATCATCGGTCCGTTCAACGAGGCGGTGGCGATCCCCGGCCTCGACAGGACCATGGCGGACGGCGACGAATTCCAGTTCGGCGAACATCTCGTGCGCGTCATAGAGACGCCCGGCCATACCGCCGGCCATATCTGCTACCATTTTCCGGACGACAAGATTCTGTTTGCGGCAGACACGCTGTTTGCGCTCGGCTGCGGCCGGCTGTTCGAACGTCCCGCCGCGGACATGTGGCACTCGCTGCAGAAGCTCGCCGTTCTGCCGGACGAGACGGCCGTCTATTTCGGTCACGAATATACGCTTTCGAACGCGAAGTTCGCGCTGAGCGTCGATCCCGACAATGAGCGACTGCAGGCCCGCGCGCGCGAGATCGAGGCGCAGCGTGCCGACGGCCGGTTCACCATTCCAACGACGATCGGGCTGGAAAAGGAAACCAACCCCTTCCTGCGCGCCACCGATCCGGCCATCCGCCGCAACCTGTTGATGGAGAGCAAGTCCAACGAGGAAGTGTTTGCGGAAATCCGCAAGCGCAAGGACAATTTCTAAAATGACGCCGCAGGAGATCATTGCCGCGCTCGGCATGCAGCGCCATCCGGAAGGCGGCTGGTATGTCGAGACCTTTCGCGATTCAGAGGGCGGTTCACGCGGCCATTCGACGGCGATCTATTACCTGCTGGAAGCCGGCGAACGGTCCCACTGGCACCGGGTTCGCGACGCGGCGGAAATCTGGCACTTCCATGCCGGCGATCCGCTGCGCCTGCGGATTTCCGATGGCAAAACCGTCGAAGAGGTGACGCTCGGCATCGATCTTGCCAAGGGCGCGAGACCGCAGGCCGTGGTCCCCGCCGATGCCTGGCAGGCGGCGGAACCGCTCGGCCGCTTCACGCTGGTCGGCTGCACGGTGGCACCCGGCTTCGAGTTTTCGCGCTTCGAGATGGCACCGCCCGGCTGGGAGCCGTCGGCTTAGGACAAGCGCAGGCCGGCAATTGCCAGCGTGAAGACGAGTTGTGCCGCGAAATAGGTGCCCCAGACGAAGGGCTTCAGCCTGGCGATCACCGGCGCCTTGGGCTTCACCAGGAATGTCTGGATCGCCAGCGCCGTATCGGACATCACGAACAGGGCAGCCCCCGCCGACGGCAGGACCGGCTTTACCGAGAGCGCCGAGAGCGCCATGGCGAGGAGAACGATCCCATAGACGGTGACCGGGATGGCAAGCCGCCCGGCCGGACGCCACAGCATGAAAAGCGTCATGCCCGTCATCACGACGAAGAGCCAGGCCGCCGTGTAACGCCAGGCGGAAGCGACCAGCAGGCCGGGATCTATCGACGGCCAGAACAGCGCCGCATAGGCAAGATGCGCCGCGAGGAAGGCCACGAGCCCCGAAACGAAGGCTGCCTCTCCCTCATAGGCAAGGCAGGCATCGCCGAACGCCGCGAATATCAGCGCAACGATGAACAGCGCAGGCGCGCCGGCCAGAACCGCGTAGAGCGCAAGCAGCAGAACAGGCGTGGCCTTCAGCACTGTGCGCAGATGGCCGGCGGGCCTTCTGACCCAGCGGAAATAACCGACCGCAAGCGCAATCGAGGCGGCAAGCACCGCCCATATCAACAGAACCATGTCTTCCCCCACGTCCCCGATCCATCAGGGACGCCTATTCGGCAATGGCCTCGGCAATCGGCTTCGGCCGGAACATATCCCGCGCCGCCAGCACCGCCCCACCGGTGATCAGCAGGCAGGCAATCAGAATGCGCCAGTCCGGCTCCGCAAAGCCAGAAGCGACCAGGATCAGCGTCGAAAGCAGCGGCGCCGCGTAGCTCGCCGCGCCGATGATCTGGATGTCGCCGTTCTTGACCCCATAGTCCCAGGCATAAAAGGCCGCGCCAAGCGGCAGCAGACCGAGCCCGACGACCGCCGCCCACTCGCCGCCATCGGCTGGCCAGACGGTCGTCTCAAGCGCCAGATGGCAGATCAGCGAAAGAAGCGAGGTGCCGAGGCAGAAACCGGTGACCACATCGGTCGCAACCCGGTCGAAGCTCCGCGTCAACAGCGAATAACCCGACCAGGTGAAGGCGCAGAGGAAGGCCGCGCCGTAACCCAGCAGATAGGCGTCGTCGAACGAGAGCTCCTTGCGCGAAACGATCGTGATCGTGCCGCACAGCCCGGCGATCGCGCCGAGCACATGATACCAGCGCAATCGCTCGCCCGGCAGCAGCGCGGATCCGACGACGATGAACAGCGGCCAAAGATAGGCGATCAGCCCCGCCTCGACGGCCGGCGCGTTCCGGAGCGCGGTGAAATACAGGAAATGGTAGCCGAAAAGGCCGCCAATGCCGATGATCCAGACCTTGGCCGGCTGCTTCAGGAGGGCGATCCGTTGCGGCTTGAGGATGAAAAGCACGACGCCCGGCAGGCTGCCGATCGCAAACGTCATCGCATTCATCTGGAGAGGCGGCACTTTTCCGGATGCAGCCGTCATCAGGGCCAGCAGCGACCACATGAGGATCGCCGTAAAACCGATCAACGTTCCCCGGACTTTCACTCCCGCTCCCCCGAACGCTCTATGGACGCCCGGACGAGCGCCCCATCAGCCGCCGTATTTGACGGCGGTCACGTAAACCTGCCCCATCCTCGTCGGGATGACGGCATAGACCGGAGCATATACATTTACCGACTGCGCCTTGGCAAACCAGATTTCCATCGGCGTCTTGCGTAAGTATTCGATATCGCTGCGGCCGCGCCGGAAGCCGGATCTGGGAAGGTAGCGGATCGAGCAGACGATCGCCTCCCCCTTGAAGCCGTCGGTCGAAAACGGCCTGGTTCCCTTCGGCGTCAGCACCAGATCCATGCGCGACTCGCCGTCGTAAATCGGCAGCCGGCTGGGGCAGACCTTGGCATCGCCCGGGAAGATCAAGCCGCTCAACGGGTCCAGCACCGCGCGCAGGTCCTTGTCGGTCACCGGGATCCAGGTTTCCGGATTGCGGCTCGGCTCCGGTTTCACGGTCGTCTCGGTGACATTGCCGTTGCGGTATTCGACGTCGTAGACACGCGTGCGCCGGCCGGCGCTATAGACGAGGTTGTAGCGGTCGGCCTGCAGCTTGTCGGCCTGCATGCGCCCGCTGACGCTGGTTTCGGCGGAGATCCGGCTGATGATATTGACGATCCCGGCCGACTTGAACGTTCCGGTGATCTTGTAGTCGCTGCTGTTGAATTCGCTGGCGAAAGACGCCTTGGCGATCGGCAGGATCCCGAGCGAGATGTCGTATTCGCTGACATGCCGGATTTCCGCCGAGCCGAGCGGAACGGCCGTGAACCCGAAGATGAGCACGAAGGCACTGACGAAACTGCCGCGAAGGTTCATGATTCTGCCCTGACCGATGAGGACGCCGGAAAGCGTCTTCCCGGAGACATATAGACGGTGCATGATGGCAAGAAAATAGCCGCTTTACGGCACTGCGGGCGGAATCTCTTGGGCGGAAGTCAAGGTTTTGGCTTGACGCGACGAGCCCCACTGACTATAGAACCGCAACTTTCCACTCAGGACCAGTTGGATCGGCGCACCGGGCATTGTCCGGAAGTACCATCCGATTGAAGAAGAACAAAGGTGTATCCATGTCTCGTGTGTGCGAACTGACCGGCAAGGGCGTTCTGACCGGCAACAACGTAAGCCACGCCAACAACAAGACCCGCCGTCGGTTCCTGCCGAACCTGTGCCAGGTCACGTTGATCTCCGACGCTCTCGGCCAGCGTTATCGCCTGCGCGTTTCGGCGCACGCTCTGCGCTCCGTCGAACATCGCGGCGGCCTCGATGCCTTCCTGCTGAAGGCCGACGAGACCGAACTGTCGATGCGCGCCCGCCTGCTGCGCCGCCAGATCGTCAAGAAGACCGCTGAAGTCGCTGCTGCGGCCTGATCGGTCCGACGACAAATCATCCGGCTTTGAGGAAGGCTTGAACGGGTAACACCGGCCAGGCCTTTTCTCTTGGGCCTTCATAACTCCAACTGGTGGCATCACCCAGGATAAAAAAATGCTGAGCTCCCGCTATACCCTTATCTATGCCCTGCTGATGGCGGCCGTTGTCGTCGCCTCCAATTTCCTGGTGCAGTTTCCCGTCACGGGAACGCTCTGGAGCATCGCCCTTGGCGACCTCCTCACCTGGGGCGCATTCACCTATCCCGTCGCCTTCCTGATCACCGACCTCACCAACCGCCAGTTCGGCCCGTCGATTGCGCGGCGCGTCGTGCTGGTCGGCTTCGTCGTCGGCGTTGCGCTGTCCTTCTGGATTTCCGTTCCGCGCATCGCCATCGCTTCCGGCACGGCGTTCCTGATCGGCCAGCTTCTCGATATCTCGGTCTTCAACGAACTGCGCCGCAAGACCTGGTGGAAGGCGCCGCTCGCGGCATCGCTGATCGGCACGGTGATCGATACGATCCTGTTCTTCTCGCTGGCCTTCGCCCCGCTCTTCGCCTTCATCGGCCCCAATGAGGACTTCGCGATCCAGTCCGCCCCGATCCTCGGCGCGTTTGCGGCGGAAGCCCCGCGCTGGATCTCCTGGGCACTCGTCGATCTCGTGGTCAAGGTCCTGGTCGGCGTCGTGCTGCTGCTGCCCTATGGCGCGCTGATGAACGTGCTGAAGCCGATGCCGCAGGTGGCGAAGGCTGCTGCCTGACTTTCAGTAAAGTCCCGGCTCGATCCGGTTTGCAAGTTGAAAGGTTGCGCGGCAGTCTGCGCCGCGTCGCAACTTTTCTGGACGGGCCACCATGCAGATTCACGAAGTCTTCGATATTCTGGAAGCCACCCGGGCAACCCTTTCAGGCTCGTCGTTCGACGACGTGAACCTGTCCGGCACACGCTTCCACAACACCAATTTGTCAGGCGCGAGTTTCAATCAGATCAATTTTGCAGGCGCGACGATCAATGACAGCAATATGTCGGGCTGGTCCATCGATGACGTCAATCTGTCCGGCCTGCGGCTGCACAACTCCAACCTTTCGGGCGCCGAGTTCGTGGGATGCAGAATGACGGGCGCCAAGATCGACGGCATACCCGTTCAGGCCCTGCTCGATGCGTACAACGCCGCGAAAAAGGACTGACCGGAAACGCTATTTGAGGAAATGCGTCAGGACCTGAGGAAGCTGGCACGACGGTTTTAGCCAACAACATTGCGTCGTTAAAATTCGAATCACCGACGCATACAAACTCAGACACGATTTTTCATGATGAAGATGTCGTGCTCTATTCTCCAGTAGAATCCTTTTTCCTTCGCCCAGTCGGTCAGCCGCGAGATGTCGGGATAGTGATACTTCTCCAGGTTCTCCGGCAGGAAGCAGCGAACGTCATCAATCATGATCGCGACCGATCGAAAATTGCTCATATTCGTGGAGATGGCTTCCAGCTCCTCGATTACCGGACAATCCTGCTCGCCTTTAAAGGTAATGCCTCCCGAGTAATGCCCATCGAGCCAGAAATTTATGTCTCCGCTGAGTTTCGGTAACAGTCCCGGCAGGATTTCCTCGCTAGTCCCGTTGTATATCTTGACATTCTGACCGGCAAATTTCTCCGATGCCTTGCGATAGAGATCAGGCTCCGGTTCGATCGAATGCACCGAGGGGAAATTTTCCGACAAGAACCGGGTCGTCGCCCCCTTGTAGGTTCCGGTCTCGATCCACTGCCCGCCGGCTATCCCGTGCTTCAGAAGCATTCGCTCCTTGATGAACTGCGGTGATTCCTCCGAATAGTCACGTTTCTCCCAGTCCTCAAAGGCCTTGCGAATTGACCGAGCCCTGCGCCTCTCCGAGGCCGCGCCAAATAGTTTCAACTTATCGAACATATCGACCATTTCGCATCCTGATTGTAGGTATCAACTGAGTATTGTCAGCGGACAGAATGGGCAAGAGGCACGCTCAATCATTCAACCGGAATTCCAGCATGACATTGCGCTGAAGCAGGTTGCCGTTGTCATCGGAGATGAGGATCAGATGCGGCCGGCCCTCCGGCCCCATGACGACATCCAGGCCTTCCATGTTGTCGATGGCATAACCCATGTCGGCATCGACCAGCACCTCGCCATCCACGACGGCGTCGGGGCGAATGCTCTCGCCCTTGATCAGGCGGATGCGCATGCCAAGGCCGCCGAGATAGCTGAAGCGGCGCTCCAGCAGCAGGAAATCGCCGTTCGGCAGGAAGGCGCCGTCCGTCGCGTCATAAGGATCGTGCCGCACCACCTTGAACACGCCCTTCAGCGGGCCTTCCAGGATCGCGGCGAACAGATTTCCCTGATCATCGAGGCTATGCTCGGTGACCACGATGGGCGACCCTTTGAGCGGTCCTGATTTCGGCGATACCGCCACCGTCTCCATGCCGGCGTTCATCCGGAACTCGTGGCGCGGGATCGGAAGATCGAGGCTCTTCAGCGGCGCGGACATCTCGAACCCGGGATCGGGATAGGCGTCGACACGATGCAGCTGCTCGAAGCCGACGATCGCTTGGCCGTCCCGCAGCGCCAGCCCCTCGGCATCCGAATTGTATTTCGTGCGGACCCGGCCGCCGCGGATGAGGATCGGGTTGATGGCAAGCTCGGTGAGATTGGCAAGCCGCCCCTTGGCATCCCGCTGAATACGGCCGGTCAACCAGGAACCGGTGTCGAGCACCGACACGAAACGTTCCCCGTCGGCGCGAAAGCGGATGGCCGACAAGGACTGGAGCCTGCTGTCGGACGAGGAAAACTCGATACCGCCGAGGAATTCGAGCGGACCGAACCGGGTTTCCGCCGAACCCCGCTTGAATTCGGTGATCGCCTGCACCCGAACCGGGACATTGTCGGTCGCCGGCGCCACCGGAAAAGCGATGGCGCCAAAAAGACCGGCCCAGACGGCGAGGCGGCAGAGTTTCAAGCGGCGGACCTCAACCGGCCCGACGCATGCGGCCTGCACCCGCCGAACGGCCACCGTTTTCCGCAAACAACTCGGCAAGCTGCTCGGTCATGGCGCCGGCAAGCTCGTCCGCATCGACGATCGTCACGGCCTTGCGATAATAGCGCGTCACGTCGTGGCCGATGCCGATTGCAAGAAGCTCGACCGGCGAACGCGTCTCGATCTGCTCGATAACAGCGCGAAGATGCCGTTCGAGATAATTGCCCGGATTGACCGACAGCGTCGAATCGTCGACCGGCGCGCCGTCCGAAATCATCATCAGGATCTTGCGCTGCTCGCGGCGGGCGATCAGGCGGTTATGCGCCCACATCAGCGCTTCGCCGTCGATGTTTTCCTTGAGCAGGCCCTCGCGCATCATCAGGCCGAGATTGCGGCGCGAGCGGCGCCAGGGCGCATCGGCAGACTTGTAGACGATGTGGCGCAGGTCGTTGAGGCGGCCGGGCGTCGGCGGCTTGCCGCTCGCCAGCCACTTTTCGCGCGCCTGCCCGCCCTTCCAGGCCTTGGTGGTGAAGCCGAGGATCTCGACCTTGACGCCACAGCGCTCCAGCGTGCGGGCAAGGATATCGGCGCAGGTGGCGGCAACCGTGATCGGCCGGCCACGCATCGAGCCAGAATTGTCGATGACGAGAGTAACGACCGTATCGCGGAACTGCGTGTCGCGCTCCTTCTTGAAGGAGAGCGGCTGCATCGGATCGATGATCAGGCGCACCAGGCGGGCCGGATCGAGATAACCCTCTTCAAGGTCGAAATCCCAGGAACGGTTCTGCTGCGCCATCAGGCGGCGCTGCAGGCGGTTGGCGAGCCGGCCAACCGCGCCCTGAAGATGAGCGAGCTGCTTGTCGAGGAAGGCACGCAGACGATCGAGCTCCGCTTCGTCGCAAAGCTCTTCTGCGGTGATTTCCTCGTCGAATTCCTGGGTGAAGATCTTGTAATCGACCTTCTCGTTGAAATCGTCGAACGGGCTGTTCGGGCGCCGGGTCTCGCCGGGCGTCTCGGAATGCTCGTCGCTGTCGTCAGACATGTCCTCGTCGGACATTTCCGCGCCGTCCATCTCGCCGTCATCGAGTTCCTCGTCGGAAGCATCGCTCTGTTCGGCAGGTGCCGCGTCGGAACCGGCCTCTTCCTCGACCTCGTCGTTCTCGGTCTCGTTGCTGCGCGGCTGGTCGTCCTGGTCCGGGTTCTCCATCTCCTCCGGATCGGTGTCCTCGTCGGCAAACTCCTCCGCCATCTGCATGGAGGTGAGCATGTGCCGCACCAGCTTGGCAAACGCCTGCTGGTCCTCGATCACGTTGCGAAGATTGTCGAGATCGCCGGCCGCCTTGTCCTCGATGAACGGGCGCCAGAGGTCAAGCACCTTGCCGGCGCTGGCCGGCGGCTTCTGGCCGGTCAGCTTTTCGCGCACCAGCATGGCGACCGCTTCGCCGATCGGCGCGTCTTCCTGCCGTTCGATGCCGGAAAAATTCGCCTTCGAATATTTCTCGGCCTGCATGGAATTGAGGTTGGCGGCCATGCCGGCCATGCGCAATGCGCCGATCGACTCGACACGCGCCTGCTCGACCGCGTCGAAGACGACGCGCGCATCGGCGCCCTGCGGCGACATGCTGGCATGCGTGGCCGTGTCGTGGCAGGCGAGCCTGAGCGCCATGGAATCGCCGAGCCCGCGGGTCACCGCGAGCTCGTGCGCCGTCGGCCGCTTGGAGATTTCCGGCAGGCGGATGCGTTCGCCGGCAAGGCCCGGCCGCTCGTTGGCGAACGTGACCTCGACTTCAGCGTCGCCGGCGATCGACCGCACGCAGCCGGTGATCGCCCGCCGCAACGGTTCCGTATCGACGGGACCGCCGGATTTGGCTTTCGAATTGTCTCCGCGACCTGCCATGACCTCGTCCTCTCAACTCCCTCTGGGCTTACGCTCCGAGGACGATGTTGGCGGCACTTTCCTTCAGCTCGACGCCGAAGGCGCGCTGGTACTGTTCGGCAACCAGCGTGCGTTCCAGTTCGTCGCACTTGTTGAGGAAGGTGATGCGGAAGGCGAACGCGATATCACCGAAGATCTCGGCGTTTTCCGCCCAGGTGATGACGGTACGCGGGCTCATGACGGTCGAAAGATCGCCGTTGATGAAGGCGGACCGGGTGAGGTCGGCGACGCGCACCATCTTCGACACCGTCTCGCGGCCCTCGGCCGTGCGTCCGAAGGATTTTACCTTGGCGGCGACGATATCGACTTCCTTCTCATGCGGCAGGTAGTTCAGCGTCGTCACGATCGACCAGCGGTCCATCTGTGCCTGGTTGATCTGCTGCGTGCCGTGATAGAGGCCGGTCGTATCGCCGAGACCCACCGTGTTGGCGGTCGCGAAGATGCGGAATGCCGGGTGAGGACGGATGACACGGCTCTGGTCGAGCAGGGTCAGGCGGCCGGAGGATTCCAGAACGCGCTGGATGACGAACATGACGTCCGGGCGGCCGGCATCGTATTCGTCGAAGACGAGCGCGACATTGTGCTGGTAGGCCCAGGGCAGGATGCCGTCCTTGAATTCGGTGACCTGCTTGCCGTCCTTCAGCACGATCGCGTCCTTGCCGACGAGATCGATACGGCTGACATGGCTGTCGAGGTTGATGCGCACGCACGGCCAGTTGAGGCGGGCGGCGACCTGCTCGATATGGGTGGACTTGCCGGTGCCGTGGAAGCCGGACACCATGACGCGTCGGTTATGAGCAAAGCCTGCGAGAATGGCGAGCGTCGTATCGCGGTCGAACAGATAGTCCGGATCGAGATCCGGAACGTAGGGGTCGCCGCTGCTATATGCCGGAACCTTAATATCGCTGTCGATGCCGAAGACTTCCCGGACCGAAACGGTGGTATCGGGAAGGTTGGAAATATCTAGATCAATCTTACTCATCGTCTCTCCAAGGCGCGAGCCGCCGCCCGGCCGTCATCCTCACTGCCATAATTTTTACGGCTTAGCAGAAACCCGCCTGCTTCAACAACTGATATGCTTGAATGACGGCACGAAAACGTTCTTCCGAACCGCGGTCGCCGCCGTTCGCATCCGGGTGGTGTTTCTTGACCAGTTCCTTGTAGCGGGTTTTGATCTCCGCCGCGGTCGCATTGGCGGCCAACTCCATCGTATCGAAGGCCTTGGCCTCCAATGTCTTCAGCTTGCGCCCCTGCGTCTGGAAGCGCGATCCGCCTGTGGCCCGCGCCTGCGAAACGAAGCCGAACGGATCCTTGAAGCGCTGCTGGGTGCCGGTGGCGCCCGCCGCTCCGGCGGCACCCGAACGGGCCGTGGAATGAAGCGGCGCATCCTTGGCGGCCTTGTTGACGCCGACAGTCCAGGTCGGCCTGTGGCCGGTGATCGCTTCCTTCTGGTATCGGGCGATCTCGCCGTCCGACAGGCCGGAGAAATAATTGTAGCCCTTGTTGTATTCCCTGACGTGTTCGAAACAGAACAGAAAGAACTGGCCTTCCGCGTTGCGGCCCACGGGAGCGCGATGGACGCCGGGCTTGTCGCACCCGTCCCACTGACAGGTGGGGGCCTGCGGCGCCGCTTCCTGCTCCCTGTTCCGGCGCGTCCGGATACGGTCGAAATATTTGGAATCTAATTTCATAAGGCCCTCATTATGGGGCGACGAAGAGGGCGCGGCAAGAATTGACAAAGTCCTTTCTTACTGGTTTGTGGGATGCCCTTTTGCGTCGCAACGGAGACCGAGATGTCCGTCAAATCCCGAATCGAAATCACGCTCACCGACCATCTCGAGCCGGAACGGCTGGTCGTCATCGATGAAAGCCATCAGCACGCCGGCCATCAGCCCGACATCACCGGAACCGGCGAAACCCACATGCGGGTCCGCATCGTTTCGAAAAAGTTTTCCGGAATGAGCCGGCTCGACCGGCATCGTACGGTGAATGCCCTCTTGAAACCCGAACTCGACGCCGGACTTCACGCGCTGGCGGTGGAAGCCTCGGCACCGGGCGAGCCGACCCGCTGGTAGCGGAACTTAGATAGGGACGACGGGGCCCAAGGCCAAGATCCCAGCCTCGATCGATGTCGGATGCCGCAGGAACGGCCTCAAATTTTCGCAGACAAAGTGACGGATTGCGATTGCTCCGGCGCCGAATTTGGTCATTATCCCGCCGGGGCCAGCCGACATCCGCAATGGACACGGCGGGGAAGAAACTATTACGGCAGGCGCGGCACGGACGAGGAAACGGGGGCGACCGCGATTCCACTCGAGTTGATCCGCTGGCTGCAGGTCAGGTGGTTGCTGGGGAACTCGGGTCCATGTCGAAAATTGAACCTGTAAAGCGGGTCCTTTCCTATTGCTCATGGCCGCTGGTGTTCTTTTCCGGCCTTGCCGGCTCCTATTTCTCCTTCTCCAGCGACCATCCGATGGTGGCGTTCTCAGCCGTCTATCTGAGTGCGATTGCGGTTCTTTTCGGTCTCGAACGATACATTCCCTACGAAGGGCGGTGGCTCCAGCCGGACGGCGAAACGGCAAACGATATCGCCCATACGCTGCTCACCAAGGGGCTTTTGGAGATCGCCACGCTCCTGGCCGCGATCTTCCCGATGCTCGCCGCCAGCGTGTTGCAGCCGCTGGCCACGCTGCAATTCAGCCTTTGGCCCTCGGCCTTGCCGATGATCATCCAAATCGTGCTGGCCGTGACGATCGCCGAATTCGGCCTCTACTGGTCGCACCGCATCGCCCATGAAAAGCTGTTCTTCTGGCGCTTTCATGCGCTGCATCACAGCGTGACCCGTCTCTGGGTGGTCAATACCGGACGCTTCCATGTGGTCGATTCGCTGTTCAAGCTCACGCTCAGCCAGATCCCGCTCTATCTTCTCGGCGCGCCGCTGCAGGTCTTCTGGTGGCTTGCCGCGGTAACCGCTTTCATCGGCATCCTCACCCATTGCAATGTCGACATGAAGACGGGGCCGTTCGACTTCGTGTTCAGCACGCCGCGTCTTCACCGGTGGCACCACTCGCAGGAAATTCGCGAAGGCAACACCAATTACGGCGAGAATATCGTCGTCTTCGACCTGTTGTTCGGCACCTACTTCAATCCCGACCGCCCTTCATCCACCGATATCGGCATCAAGGGGCAAATCGCGCGAGGCTTCCTGCAGCAATTGGCTCAGCCCTTCACCAAGGAAGGGGTCCGCCAGATCCTTGGGCGGCGCCCGAAAGGCAACTGAAACCGGAGCGCGAAGGACGACTGTCCGCGGACGTGGCGGTAACTACTCCGCCGGCAGCGTCACATCTTCCGCCGGCCGTATCCTCAGCCTGGTAATGCGGTTCTTCTCCCGCTTCAACACGATGAATCGCTTGCCATAGAACGTAAACGCCTGTCGCTCCTGCGGAATGAGCTTCGATTCATGGATGACGAGGCCGGCGATGGTCGTTGCCTCGCCATCCGGCAGGCTCCAGTCGAGCGCGCGGTTGAGATCGCGGATCGGCACCGAGCCGTCGACGACGATCGAGCCGTCCGCTTCCTGGCGCACGCCCTGGATTTCGATATCGTGCTCGTCGGCAATATCGCCGACGATCTCCTCGAGAATGTCTTCGAGCGTGACGATGCCCTGCACCTCGCCATATTCGTCGACGACGACGGCGAAATGTCCCTTGCGCCTAAGGAACGCGCTGAGCTGGTCCTTGAGGCTGGTGCTGTCGGGCACGAACCACGGTTTCTGGGCGATCTTGACGATATCGAGGTTTTCCGGCTCGACATTCGGCTCTGCGAGCGCCCGGAGCAGGTCCTTGGCATGCACGACGCCGATGATGTTCTCGGTCGAATTGCGCCAGAGCGGCATGCGCGTATAGGGGCTTTCGAGCACGGTGCGGACCGCCACTTCCGGCGGATCGTCGGCATTAACCGCCCGCATCACCGTCCGGTGCTTCATGACGTCGGAGACTTCCAGCTCTTCGAGCTCGAAAAGGCCGCTCAGGCGGTCGCGATCCTCCTTGTCGAAATTGCCCTCGCGATGGGCCGCGTCCAAGGCCTCGTGCAGGTCGTCATGGCCGGAAAGCGACAACGTCTCCTGCGACAGGGAAACGCCGCACAGGCGGAGGAGCCCGCGGATCACCGCGTTGACGGCACGCGACTTGAGGCCCGCCCTGGACGTCATTTCGGCCGTTTTTCCTCCAGGAAGCTCAACACCTCGGACGACGGCACGTCGTTGGCGATGAAGGACTGGCCGATGCCGTGGGTCAGGATGAAGGTGAGCTTGCCGCCCATGACCTTCTTGTCCTGCGCGATCGCCTCGAGCAGCTTTTCGGTCGGCGGCAGCTTGCCGGGAATGTCGCTCATCGACGTCGGCAGGCCGACGGCTTTCAGATGGGCCGCGACCCGCGCCGCGTCGTCCGGGCTTGCAAGGTTGAGACGCGCCGAGAACTGGTGCGCCAGAACCATGCCGATCGCCACGCCCTCGCCATGCACGAGCCGGCTGCTGTCGTATTCGGTGGCGGCCTCCAGCGCGTGGCCGAACGTGTGGCCGAGATTGAGCAGCGCCCGGCGGCCGGTCTCGCGCTCGTCCTCGACGACGACATCGGCTTTCGCCTGGCAGCTGACCGCAATCGCCTCGATCCGCTCCGGACCGCCGGCAAACACGGCTTTCCAGTTCTTCTCGAGCCAGGCAAAAAAATCCGGCTGGTCGATCAGGCCGTATTTCGCCACTTCCGCATAACCGGCCCGGAATTCGCGCTCCGAAAGCGAATCGAGCGCCGCCGTGTCTGCAAGCACGAGATCCGGCTGGTGGAAGACGCCGAGCAGGTTCTTGCCGTGGCGGGTATTGACGCCGGTCTTGCCGCCGACAGACGAATCCACCTGCGCCAGAAGCGAGGTGGGGATCTGCACGAAGCGCACGCCGCGGCGCACGATGCCGGCCGCAAAGCCTGCGAGATCGCCGATCACGCCGCCGCCGAGCGCGATCACCGCGTCGTTGCGCTCGATGCGGGCCGAAAGCACCATGTCGCAGACGGTCGCCAGGTGGTCGAAGCTCTTGGTCTTCTCGCCGGCCGGCAGCGTCAGCGAGACGGCTTCGATCCCGTCTGTCTGCAGGCTGTCCATCAGCGCTTCGAGATAGAGCGGGCCGACATGCTCGTCGGTGACGATGGCCGCCTTGCGGCCTTTCAGGCGGGAGGTGATCTCACCGCCGGCACGCGTGATCAGGCCGGGCCCGATCAGGATGTCATAGGCGCGTTCGCCGAGCGGCACATGCACCAGGCGCTCGGAGCCTCTTTCGTCGGTTCGGGAAGACATGTTCATCAAAATTCACCTTCGCTCGGCAATTCGCCTTCGCTCGCCAGATTGGCCACCGCCGCAAGCACTTCGTTGACCATCAGGTCTTTGCGAACATTCTCGGACTGAACCGTCAGATCCGCCTCGGCATAGATCGGATAACGCTGGTTCATCAGGTTTTCCAGCGTCTGTTTCGGGTTCTCGGTCTTCAGCAACGGCCGGTGGTCGCGTTTGTTCACCCGTTCCCACAAAACGTCGAGATCGGCCTTCAGCCAGACGGAGATGCCGCCGATCTTGATCTGATGGCGGGTCGCCTCGTTGATGAACGCGCCGCCGCCGGTCGAGACGACGCGCGGACCGCCCCTCAGCAGCCGTTCGATGACGCGGGTTTCCAGCGCCCGGAACTCCGTCTCGCCGTAAGCGGCGAAGAGTTCGCTGATGGTCATGCGCGAAACCTTTTCGATCTCCGCATCCGTATCGATGAAGGGAATGGAAAGCGTCTGCGCCACCAGCCGGCCGATCGCCGATTTGCCGGCCCCCATCAGCCCGACAAAGATCAGGTTGCGCTTGCCGAGCACGGCGCGCGCCTTTTCGCTGAGTGCCGATGCGGCGGAAGTTGCGGCTTCTGTCATTGTTCGGTCCGTTTCGAAAAAACGGTATCGACAAATGCACCGGCAGCGTCAAGCCGTCGCAACCCTCAAAGAATGCGGGGGATTGTTTGTTCTTGCCGATATGTAAACCTTTATCGATATAGTGCGACGCAACTCTGGGAGTCGTGAATGCCCACCCTTTTCCGTTTCCTCTTCGTGCTGGCGGCGATCGCAGGCATCGTTTATGGAAGCATGGTGGCTCTCGTCATGCTGGTGGATCCGCACGAACGCGACGTGACGGTTCGCATACCCTCCGAGCGGCTGAACCAGACAACGCCGCAGCAATAAGGGCGGACGGATAATGGCCGATCTTTCCCGAGCCCATATCGAAGCCTTTCTCGAAATGATGAGCGCCGAGCGGGGAGCCGCCGGCAACACGCTGTCATCCTACGAACGCGACCTCGAAGACCTGCAATCCTTCCTGCTGGCCAGCAGCACTTCGGCCCTGACGGCGCAGAGCGCCAATCTCTCCGCCTATCTCGCCCATCTCGGCGCCCAGGGTTTTGCCGCCTCCTCCCAGGCGAGAAAACTGTCGGCGATGCGGCAGTTCTACAAATTCCTCTATGCCGAAGGCCTGCGCGGCGACGACCCGACCGCGATCCTCGACGCGCCGAAAAAAGGCCGCTCGCTGCCGAAAATCATGAGCGAGGACGAGGTGACGCGCCTCCTCGAGCTTGCCGCCAAGGAGGCCGCCGAACCCGGCCCGGAGCAGCTCGCGCGCCTCAGGATGCTGGCGCTGCTCGAACTTCTCTACGCGACCGGCATGCGCGTCAGCGAACTCGTATCCCTGCCGGTCAAGGTGCTCGATCAGGAGGGCCGTTTCCTGGTCATCCGCGGCAAGGGCAATAAGGAACGCCTGGTGCCGCTGTCACGCTCGGCGATCGCGGCCGTCGCATCCTATGGTGAGGTCCGGCGACAGGCGCTCGCAAAGTCCGGCGACAGCCCGTGGCTGTTTCCCTCGACCGGCAAGGAGGGTTATCTGCCAAGGCAGGTCTTTGCCCGCGACCTCAAGGGGCTGGCCGCCCGCGCCGGACTTAGAGCCGCCGCAATCTCCCCCCATGTGATGCGCCATGCCTTCGCCAGCCACCTCCTTCAGAACGGGGCGGACCTTCGCGTTGTGCAGGAACTGCTCGGCCATTCGGACATTTCCACCACACAAATCTACACGCATGTACTGGAAGAACGGCTGCGCGAGCTGGTTCAAACACACCACCCTCTTGCAAAACAGGCCAAAAACCGGGAATAGAAGCCCCAAACAGAAAATGGGAACTCCGTGTTCCTGAGATAAAACAACCGGAAACCGGCTCCCATGCAGACTTATCTCGATTTCGAAAAGCCAATCTCGGACCTCGAGGGCAAGATTCACGAGCTGAAAAAGCTCGCCTCGGAAGACGAAAGCATCGATACGTCCGAGGAAATCGGCAGGCTGGAGACCCGCGTCAGGGAAGCCACCCGAGAAATCTATTCCAAGCTCGGCGCCTGGGAAAAGACGCAGGTCGCGCGCCATCCGCAGCGGCCGCATTTCGTCGATTATTCCGCCCATCTCTTCACCGATTTCACGCCACTCGCCGGCGACCGCAATTTCGGCGAGGATGCCGCCATCCAGGCCGGTCTTGCACGCTTCAACGGCATGCCGGTCGCTGTCATCGGCCAGGAAAAGGGCCACGACACCAAGACCCGCCTCAAGCACAATTTCGGCAGCCCGCGCCCGGAAGGTTATCGCAAGGCGATCCGCGTCATGGAAATGGCCGATCGTTTCCACCTGCCGGTCATCACGCTCATCGACACTGCAGGCGCCTATCCGGGCGTCGGCGCCGAGGAACGCGGCCAGGCGGAGGCTATCGCCCGCTCGACCGAAATGTGCCTCGGCCTCAAGGTGCCGATGGTTTCGGTCGTGATCGGCGAAGGCGGCTCCGGCGGCGCGATCGCGATCGCCACCGGCAACCGCGTCTACATGCTCGAGCATTCGATCTATTCGGTCATCTCGCCGGAAGGCGCGGCATCGATCCTCTGGCGCGATTCGACCCGCGCCCGCGAGGCTGCGACCAACATGAAGATCACCGCCGAAGACCTGAAGAGCCTCGGCATCATCGACGATATCATTCCCGAGCCGATCGGCGGCGCGCATCGCGAGCCCGAGGCCGTCATCACCGCGACGGGCAAGATGATCGCCTCGGCGCTGGAAGACCTTGGGCGGCTTTCGGGCGACGAGGTGCGGGCGGCCCGCCGGCAAAAATTCCTCGATATCGGCCGCAATCTCTGATCGGTAGAGCTCTGCCGCTCAATTAGCCAAATTTGGGCCATATTGCTGATAACATTGGGTGCCGGGCGGTTTTGCTGGACAGGCCGGCGCAAGCGGTTAAGAATATCTAAAGATTACCGCTTCATTATCGAAGTCCTGTACCGAATTCGTTCGTCGTTCCAAGTCTATGTGGTCCGTACCGATGCGCCTGAAACACATCGCTCTCGCTCTCCTCGTGGCAACCGCCCTGACGGGCTGCAACGATACGCTCGATTCCGCGAGCATCGACCTGAAGAGCGTCAAGAACAAGGTCGAGCAGCCGCTGCCTTCGAGCATTCTCGCCGAGATGCAGAAGAAGGATATGCCGCGCACCTCGCCGATCATGATCCGCATCCTCAAGGAAGAGGGCAAGCTGGAAATCTGGAAGGCAAGGGCCGACAACCGGTTCGAGGTGATCAAGAGCTACGATATCTGCGCCTGGTCCGGAAAGCTCGGCCCCAAGGTCAAGGAAGGCGACCGCCAGGCTCCCGAAGGCTTCTACAGCCTGACGCCGGCGCATCTGAACCCGAATTCCAAATATTACCTCGCCATCAACACCGGCTTCCCGAACCGCTACGACGCCGCCAACGGCCGCAGCGGATCGAACCTGATGATCCACGGCGCCTGCTCGTCGTCCGGCTGCTATTCGATGACCGACGAACAGGTTCTGGAGATCTATGCGTTTGCGCGGGACGCCTTCAAGGGCGGCCAGACCTCCGTGCAGCTCCAGGCTCTGCCGTTCCGGATGACCGCCGAGAACATGGCGCGCCACCGCGACAGCCAGAACTTCGACTTCTGGAAGATGATCAAGGTCGGCTACGACAATTTCGAAGTCACCAAGCGCCCGCCGGAAGTCAATGTCTGCGACAAGAAATACGTTTTCAACCAGCAGCTCTCCGGCAATGGCACCTTTGCTCCCGCGGCTGCCTGCCCGCCCATGTCGACGCCTCCGGCGCTCATCTCGGCGCTGACCTCCTACGAAAAGACCTATCAGGTCTCCTACGCGAAGGCGCTGGAGAAGTTCGACGGCAAGGTCTGGTACGAGCCGACCGAGGCCGAACGCAAGGCGGTGGTCGCCGGCAAGCGCAAGGGCCGCGATATCGCCTATGCGCCGACCGGAACCTCGCTCGAAGCCGGCAAGCTGCTGAGCCAGTCGGAATTCCAGGAAATGATGGAAAAGCGGATGGCCTCCCAGAACAAGCCGGCCAATACCGTGCTTGCGTCAGCCTCTCCCGTCACGTTTCGCCCCGGCTCCGCCGCCGACCGCATGAAGCAGGACCGCCTGCCGGCCGAGGCAACCGCCTCCCCCACAGCGCAGGGCAACGTCGCGCAGAGCACCGGCACCATCCCGACGATCACCACGGCCCAGGGCAACACGACCACGGTTCCGATCCCGGCCCAGAACCCGCTTGCCTACGCGGCACCGCCGATCAGCGAACCGCAGAAAAAGCCGTTCTGGAAGTTCTGGAGCAAGGAATGACCTCGACCACCGACGGCCTCTACGATCTGAGAGGCCTGAAGTGCCCCCTGCCCGTGCTGAAGACCCGCCGCCGGCTGAAAAACATGGAGAGCGGCGCGGAACTTGCGATCGAAACCACCGATCCCCTGGCCGGCATCGACATTCCGCATTTCTGCACGCAGGAAGGCCACGAACTGGTCCGTTCGGAAAAGACCGAGACGGGCCATCGTTTCCTGATCCGCAAGGGATAGGCGAATCCTCCGATTAGCCCCTCATCCGCCTGCCGGCACCTTCTCCCCGCACGCGGGGCGAAGGACGGATGCCACACCGACATCGCCTCAATCACCAACCGCGAATGGGGCAAGTCCCCTCTCCCCGTTTGCGGGGAGAGGGTTAGGGTGAGGGGCAAGCCCGCCCTAAAACGATCACATGCGAAGACCAGGAACCGCGAGAGGATTGTCCTCCAGCGCCGCACGATCCGGCCGGTCAATGCGGGGCTGGCCCGTAAACGCGGCGAAAAGATCCGAGACGAAGGCTTCTTCCAGTCCTTGCGTGATCAGCACCATGCGGGTACGCCGGTCGGAACCGTCGGGCCATTTCGGCAGGCGCTGTGGCGGGTGGAAGACGCTCTGCACCCCGTGCAGCACCAGCGGCCGGTCCGGATTGTCGGAAAGCGCCACGATCGCCTTCATCCGCAGCAGCTTCTCGCCATGCGCCGAGCGCAACAGGTCGATGAACATCTCGATCGCCATCGGCTCGATCGGCTTGTCATGAATGATCGAGAAGGACCGGATGTCGTCGCCGTGGCGGTTCACGTCATGATGATGGTGGTCGTGATGGCCGTGCCCGTGATGATCATGGCCATGCTGGTGGTCGTGACCATGGTCGTGGTGATGATGGTCATGATTCTCCCCGGCATCGCTGGCCAGCTCATCGCGCAGCCAGCGGTCCACGTCTGCGATCTTCGTCGCCGGATCGTAAAGTCCGTTCACGAGGATGGCCGCCGTACCCGCCTCGTTGCTGTCGCCATCGACGATGGGCGCCCGGGGATTGAGTTCCGCGAGCCGCGATTTGAGGGCCGCCAGCTGGGCAGCATCCGCCATCGACAATTTGGAGATGATCAGCCGGTCCGCCACCGCCACCTGCTTTACCGCCTCCTGGTGACGGTCGAGCGTCGATACCCCGTTGACCGCGTCGACCACGGTGATGACGCCGTCGAGCTCGAAGTTCTGCGCGATGACCGGATTGCCCATCACCGACTGCATGACCGGTGCCGGATCCGCAAGGCCCGTCGTTTCGATGACGATCCGGCGGATCGGTTTCAGCCGACCGGTCTGGATGCCGTCCATGATCGAGGCGAGCGAATCCACCAGCTCGCCGCGCACCGTGCAGCAGAGGCAGCCATTGGCGATTTCCAGCAGCGCATCGCCGGACGCCTCCACCAGGAAATTGTCGATGCCGACCTCGCCGAACTCGTTGATGATCACGGCCGTGTCGCTGGTGCCGGGATCCTTGAGGATACGGTTGAGCAGCGTCGATTTTCCCGCACCGAGAAAGCCGGTGAGGATGGAGACCGGGATCCGGTTCTGGGCAGAAGACATCATCTATTCCCGTTCAGAATGTCGGGCGCGGCTGCGGGATCGGCACGTTGACGGCATTGGCGGCAACCGTTGCCTTCTTGGCGCCCTTGGGCGGCGGGGGCGGCGCCTCGCCACCGGAAATCAGGGTCAGCATCGTGTAGACCGGCGGGCGGGCCATTTCATGGATATAGGGCGAATGCTGGATGGTGCGGCCCGTATCGTCACGGGTTTCGCTGCGCACCTTGGCCGCCTTCGGATTGCAGATTTCGGCGCTGACGTCGTTGACGGGAGCCGTATCGCCATAGGGTGCGAGCGCCGGCAGCGCCACGCCCTGGGGCACGGCCGAGCTCAGCCCCTGCTGCAACAGGTTGGCGGTGTCGTCGGCGCGGCCGGCGAGGCTGTCCGAGCCGAGCACCACGGAAATCACCGAACGGCCGTCCCGTGTCGCGGAGCCGATCTGATTGAAGCCGGAGGCGCAGATGAAACCGGTCTTCATGCCGTCGGCACCGTCGAAACGGCCGATCAGCGTGTTGAAATTGGGATATTGCTTGGAGCCGGTATCGATACCCTCGAGCGAGAAATAGCTCTGGTATTCCGGGAAGTCCTGCTTGAGCCTCAGCGTCAGCAGCGCGAGATCCCGCGCGGTCGAGAACTGACCCTTGCCCGGCAGGCCGTGCGGATTGATATATTGGGTGGAATTCATGCCGAGTGCCTTGGCCTGGGCATTCATCATCGCCACGAACTGTTCCTGCGTGCCGCCGACAGCCTCGGCCACCGCAACCGCCATGTCGTTCGCCGACTTGACGAGCATCATCTTCAACGCGTTGTCCATCGTCATCGTCGTGCCGGGCGTGAAGTACATCTTGCTCGCCGGCTGGTCGGCGGCGACCTTGCTCATCACCACCGGCGTGTCGAGCGAGAGCTTGCCGGTCTTCAGCGCCTTGAAGGTCACATAGGCCGTCATCAGCTTGGTGAGCGACGCCGGATACCATTTGAGGAACGCATCCTCGTGGGCGATCACCTTGCCGGTCTTTACATCGACGACGATTTTCGGATTGGCGGCAGCGGTTCCGGCGGAAGCGACAAGGGCAAGCGCCGAGAGGGCGCAGATCAGCCGGGTGGCGGAGGCGGATCGGAGGCTGAAGGTCGGCAAGATAGTCCCTCGTTGTTGCGGCTTAACGAGTGTGGCGCATATGCGGCTTATGTGGCCAACCGATGGCAAAGCTCTCTGCTGATATTGCATGGCCCAAGACGCTCAAGCCCAGTGTGTCTTTCACCCTGCTCTTTTAAGCCTATGCCAGCCTGATTTGGCAAGCATCAAGGCGCAATGCACGACAGAATTTGATCGCCACCCATCGCCCTGTTCATCAGTCACAATGACCGAAAAACCGCTTCGGCGGGAGCCGTGCGCGATCGGATGGAAAAATGCGAGCCAGCCCGCCCCAAGAAACCGATAGGTTAACAGATTGCAAACGACGCGAATCTGGCCATAATGCGGACACAATTGCAAAAGTTTTTTTCTTCGCGGAAAGCATGTTCAAAAATGTTCGGTTCCGTTACCAGAATGAACTTCAAATGGCGTGTTTTTCTTCTTTCTTGCACAGCCATACCAGTTTGGTCGGCGCCTGACATGGCATCGGCCTCCTGTGTATCTACGGGATCGATTGCGTCTCAAAATTGCGACGCGTCTTACATCCAGCAAATTACGAATGCCGGCTCTTCGTCTTTGACGATCAGCGACGAAACCACGGTCTATGTCAGGATGGCGCCGCTGAACGCCTCCACGACGCCGACGCAACATACGCTTCGCATCACTGGAAACACGACGATCTACAATCCCGCCTACGCGGCAATCTATACCTATACCGACGCACAGGACCATGATCTCGAACTCTATCTTGGCGGTGATGTGGTCGTCGGTTCGGATGGCGGCGGCTTGGGGGCGATCTGGCTGAGAAACCAGGTCTCAGGTGATATTTCCGTTGAAAGCGCCGCAACGGTGACATCGACGAGCGGCCCTGCAATTACCGTGACGACGAACCAGGGGGCCGTCTCGATCATCAACAGCGGCAGCGTCACTGCGACCACGGACAGGGGCATTTATGCTGACGGAGGCTACAACGATAGCGACCTTGCGCCGGTGGAAGTGTCGATTGACAACAGCGGGACGGTCGACGCCTACCTTGCTGGCATCCGGGCGATAAACTGGCACGGGCTTTCGACGATCGAAAATTCCGGAATGGTTACCTCCGAGACCTTGCAGGGATTGATAGCCTGGTCGGCCTCCGGTGCGGTTGACGTGACGAACTCGGGCACGGTGACCGCCGAAGACAGCATCGCTCTGCAGGCGTGGAGCACCGCGGCAGACGTAACCGTCTATAACAGCGGCGAACTCAATTCTCATGATGACACCGCCCATGCCGATGCGGGTAGCGGTCACTACGGCATCCACGCGCGTGCCGACACCTCCGGCAACATAACCGTGACCAATAGCACGGGGGGCGTTGTCAACGCGCCTGATTCGATCGGCATCTACGCCCAGACAGACAGCGGAAACGTCACCATTACCAACTCCGGCCGCATCAACGCGCTGACCGGCATCGACGCCGTCACCGGTAGCGGGACCGTCGGTATCGTCAACATGGGCGAAATCACGGCCAGCGGCAACGGCGTGACGCTGCGAGGCGGCCGGCTGACAAACAGCGGTTCGATAAGCGGCAACGTCTATGGTCTCAGTCTGGACGTGTCCGGCAGCATCGTGACCAACAGCGGAACGATATCCGGCGACGTCGCGTCGGTCTATTTCGCCACGGGTGGAAACACCCTGAATATCAGTCCGAATGCGAAATTCGCCGGAGTTGTGGATTACAACAGCACGACCGGCAACACGACGACATTCGGATCGGGCAGCTATCACATTCCCGCTGCCAACTACATCGCAGCCAGAAACACCATCCGGCTCGACAACAGCTCCCAGTTGGCGATCCTGGCCAATGCCGACACGTCGGGAAGCATTGACGTGATCTCGGCCGCCCCGGAAGTCGGCAAGGCGGTCGGCAGCTATACGAATTCGGTTGCGGATGTGATCGGCAGCATTCTGGCGATTGATATCGACCGTCCCACCGCCACGCTTGGAGAAGTGAATACCGGCGCAACCTTCTACGCCGAGCCCACGAGGAAGTCGCCTGCCGAAAACGCGATTGCGTCCATCACCCATGGAACGGTTGTCGATCCGTATGGGACCCTGCTTTGGGCGCGCGTCTTTGGCGGTGGCCGGGAACAGTCAGGTTCCGGGAGCACGCCGGAAAGCAATATCTACCATTATGGCCTTATCTTCGGCGCGGATCGGCAATTCGACAATAAACGGCTGGGCATCTTTGCGGGCGGCGGCGCGGTATCGGCGAGTTCCGCGGAAAGCGGAAACTGGCTCGAAGGAAGCACCGGCTTTGCGGGCGTTTATGCCGCCGCCCCCGTCGGCGACTTGACACTCAATGCGTCTCTGACGCTGGGCATGATAGACAGCGACAGCAAACGTTCGATCAATTCCGGCGCTGAAACCGCAGAAGGCAATTTCCTGGGTTGGTATGCGTCACCCGAGTTCTCGCTCAGCCGCAGGTATTCGATCGCGTCGGACTGGACGATGACGCCAAGTGCGGGCCTGCGATATGTGGGAGCCTACTACGAAGGCTACGACGAATCGGGTTCGTCCCAGAACCTGAGCTATGCAGGGCGCGACAGTCATTCATTGGAAGGACGTTTCCAGTTGGAATTCAGCCGTCATTTTGCCATGGAGGCTGGGAGAAAAGGCTCCATTTCGTTCTCGGGCGCCATCACCGGTCGCCAGAACCTCGGATCAGACAGCTACGTCGCCTCTTTGAACAATACCGAATTCAGCCTCGAAAACGCCTCTGACCGCAACGTTCTCGGCGCCACTATTGGTATCGGCTTCGACGTCCCGGTAAGCGCGACAACCAACATCTACGGCGCCGTCGAAGGTTCGGTGAACACCGATCAATCGAAAGCATATACCGGGCGGATCGGGATGAAAGCCATATTCTGACCCCGCTGAATATGAGGATGGAGCCGTCACCGGATCGAAATGCGTTTCGCTGGCGCAGGCGACCGGCCGGCGATGTTCATTGCAATGCCCCGAAAAAAGCCAGCTATCACAACGCCTTGATAGAAATCTGCCTTTTCCTGCAAGGGAGGCAACTTGCAGGAAGATTGATTACGTCGATCATGACAGGCACACTCCGGGCGGGAGGACTTGTCATAACCGCGTGACCAGCCAACAACAGGGAATCTTATGCCGATTTTGAACCGGGCTGCCGAACTTCAGCGCGAAGTCAGCGAGTGGCGACGATATCTTCATGAAAATCCTGAGATCCTTTACGAGGTGGAGAACACTGCCTCGTTCGTGGAACAGAAGCTGAGGGAATTCGGCGTCGACGAGGTCGTGCCCGGCATCGGCCGCACCGGCGTCGTCGGCATCATCCGCGGCAAGGGCCCGGGCGGCCGCACAATCGGGCTTCGGGCCGACATGGATGCCCTGCCGCTCACCGAGATCACCGGCAAGCCCTGGGCTTCGAAGGCTCCCGGCAGGATGCATGCCTGCGGCCACGACGGCCACACGTCGATGCTGCTCGGCGCGGCGAAATACCTTGCGGAAACCCGCAATTTCAACGGCACCGTCGCACTGATCTTCCAGCCCGCCGAAGAAGGCGGCGCCGGTGCGCTGGCGATGGTCGAGGACGGCATGATGGAACGTTTCGGCATCGAGGAAGTCTACGGCATGCATAACATGCCGGGCATTCCGCTCGGCCAGTTCGCCATCCGCAAGGGCGGCATCATGGCGGCGCCCGATCGCTTCACCATCACCATCAAGGGCCGCGGCGGCCATGCGGCACAGCCGCACAAGACCATCGACCCGATCTTCATCGGCTCGCAGCTGGTCGGCAGCCTGCAGGCGATCGCCGCCCGCAATGCCGATCCGGTGCGCTCGATCGTCATTTCGGTTACCCGCTTCGATGCCGGCACGACCCACAACATCATTCCCGACCAAGCGACGCTCTGGGGCACGGTCCGCACGCTCAGCGAAGAGACGCGCGATCTTGCCGAAACGCGGATCCGCCAGATCGTCGAAGGTATCGTCGGCGCCCATGGCGCCGAGGCGGAGATCGATTACGAACGCAAATGCCCGGTGACCGTCAATCACGACCGGGAAACCGAACATGCCGTCGCCGTCGCGACCGAGGTGGCGGGCGCTTCCAATGTCGATGCCAATGTCGATCCGACCATGGCCGGCGAGGACTTCGCCTTCATGCTGAAAAAGCGTCCCGGCGCCTTCATCTTCATCGGCAACGGCGATACGGCGGCCCTCCACAACCCGCATTACGATTTCGACGACGAGGCGATTTCATACGGCATTTCGTATTGGGTGCGTCTCGCCGAACATCGGTTGACGGAATGAGGACAAGGAAAGGGCTTGGCTAAACGCCTCGCCTTTTGTATGGAATTCCTCACGTGGTCCCATAGCTCAGCAGGATAGAGCGCAGGATTCCTAATCCTGAGGCCGATGGTTCGAATCCATCTGGGATCACCACCTTTCTCATTAATCCGTTGCTTTTCCATATTTTTCTCCGTCTTTCTGTCCAACAATTTCCGCGTGTTGGACAATTTTCGAACGCTTTTTCTTGCCGGCGATGGCCTTCAGGCCCTTCTCGGCAAGGGCCGCCTGGTTCGCGTCGGCGGTGTAAACCGACACTTGCTGCAGGTTGGAATGGCCGGTCACGGCCTTGATGATGTCTCCGCTCATCCTGCCTTCGGCCATCCGGCGCGCCGCAGCCTTTCGAAGTCCGTGCGCCGAGCACTGCGGAAGTCCCGCCTCGTTGCATCGATCCCGAAACCAGTTTCCGAAGCCCGCCGGGGTGAATGGCTTGCCGAGCTCCGTTGTCAGGAACGTAGGCTTGTCGCGAGGCAGAGAGCGAACCGCCTCCACCAGGTCCGGCAGCATGAAGAGATCCAGCTCCGCCCCGGTCTTGGCTTGCTTGACGGCGATGGACTTGCCCTTGATCTGGCTCCAGCCCATGGTCACAACGTCACCACGGCGTTGAGCGGTATAAAGAAGCAGAGCGAGCGCGAGATGCGCCTTGGTGCCGGCCGGATGTCGCGCCTCGTAGGCGGCAATTTCCTCTTCCGTCCAAGTGTGGAAGCCCTTCGTCTTCTTCTTGAAGCCATCGACACTGAGCGTCGGATTATGGACGATCCATCGCTTGGCAACGGCATGGTCGAGCATGATCTTCAGGATCGACAGAAGCCGGTTTCCCGCCTGCGGCCGGTCCGACATCGCTCCAATGATGGCGTCGATATGCTCGTAGCGCAGCTCGCGGATCATCCGGTGGCCATGCTTCTCCCGAAAACGCTCGATGATCAGCCTGTAGACGCGCTGCGTGCTCTCCCGAAGGCCGGTGAACTTGGTGGAACGGTAGTAGGAGACCGCAAGGGCATCGAACGACCCCACCTTAGTCCGGCTGGCGCCGACATTACCCTGCCATTCCACGACGCCGGCCATGGCCTCGGCATAGGCTTTCTCGAACTCGGGACCGGACGGAGGGTATGGAAGATAGGTATCCACGCCCTTCGCCCGAAACCGGATGCGTCGCGCCTTGCCTTTGCGGTGTGTGTCGATGACGAGGGAACAATGCTTCGGCATCCCGTTCCGTCGTTTCTGCTTCATCTCAGCACCTCATCCCAACTGTTGGTGCTGTCGGGCTTCGTGCCACCGGCCTCTGCGAATGCCGCGGAGGCCTCGATCCTGCCGTCGGGATAGACGGTAATCTTCGCCGTCTCAAAGCCCGCTGGATGGCGGCCTTGAAAATCCGCTTGGCATCGTTCTGCTTCAACGGCGTAGATCGAGCGACCATCACCCCGCCCTCCGTAGGTCATCCGCTAGGTCGTCCAGGAGCGCGGCGGCCTGCAGGGTTAGCCTCATTCCGGCCTCGGCGGCGCGACCAAGCGCGCTAACCATCTCCGCCTGACCGAGACGTTCGGCGAGCGGCATGTTGTCGACCGCGAATGCCGAAAGCCGCATGATCGCCCTCACCTCGAAAATTAGGTCCACGGCGTCGTTGATCTTCCCAGAATTTTCGCTCATGCCGGCACCCAATCGAGCTTGCGGACGATGTTCGGGCTGTACATATCCCGGCTGTCGGGCGCCAACTCACCGTCTTCCCAATAGGTCGCGCGATAGAAAATCATGCCCGGGAGCGGTTCGCCGGTGACCCGGCTGACATGGCAATCCTGCTCAAGCCACCAGGTCGATAAGTGGCCGCTAAGGCTGATCTCATAGAGACCATCACCGGCGAACTCAGCGAACTTGACCTTACCTCGCATGTAGAACTCGAACGACCCATCCTGATTGCTGCTCAGCCAGTCGCTCGGAACACCGGCGATGCCCGGATGCATTCGGGAGAGAACGTCTCGCAGCCGCGCAATGCAATCGTCGAACTGCGCTTCAAGCGGCAACGCGTTCCCTGCGGGAACGGGTTCCGAAGGCTGGGGCAAGCGGCTGGTTTTGCCGCTTGCCCCCGCGAGCGCCACGGCCGGCAATGTTGCGGCGGTTCCGGCGGCGGCGATGGTGATGAAGTTGCGGCGCGAAAGGCTTGCGCCCTCGCCGTTCATCGGTGTATGTTCCTTCTGCATTTGATATCCTTTCTGGATGCGCAAAAGGGCGAAGCCGGTTCCTACGCCGAGGCTTCGCCCTTTTTGTTTGCGCTCTCTTCAAGACTGGTGAGCACTAGTCTCCGGATCGCTTCAGAGCGGGTTCGGATCCTGTTTTCGTAGCTGTAATCATCTATGCGCTCGACAAGATGCTTCTCGAACATAATCGGGACGCGCTCTGTCTTGACCGCTGCCATCTGCTGCCCTCCAATTAACGGCCCAATCGGCGCTTTTTGTGCCGATTTTTAATTAATTGATCTTTTGGGCTTGATGGTCAATACATATTTGCGCCACTTGTGCCGATTTTTTTGGGGAAAGCCTATGGTGAAGCCGCGAGAGAACCGCGTGCCAATGATGTTGTCGAACGATGAACTCGAAGCAATCGACAACTGGCGGTTCGAAAATCGGGTCGCGACCCGTTCGGAAGCGATACGGAGGCTTTGCCAGCTCGGCCTCGTCCTTCACAGTCGAATCAATCTATCGTCCAAGATCCGCTACTCCACAGGTCAAAGTTTCTTGGCGATGGGTGAGGCCTTAAACATCTTCGACGACGAGGGAAAAGTCGTTCCAGGGTTCCCACGCAATGCGTTAGAAGCCGCATTCGAAAAATTTGTGAATGAGACCGCCGCCATAGATAACGTTCTACGCGAGCTGGCCGACCAGACAGACGCGATCACGTCTCCTAAAAACATGGGGGAAGTACTCGCCACAGTTGGCATGACAACAGAGATTTACAATCGCCTGCTAGGCCGACCCTCTGATAAAAACGGCTGGACGATGAACCAGCTCGTTGGCATCGAGCCACCACCGGAGGGGAAAGATGACTGAGGAACTCGACAACGCAAGGGCCGACAAGGTCGAAGCCTGGCGCATGGAAGCAGCTAACAAGGCGTTCGACGCCCATCGGAAATCAATCTCCGACAGCTTTGGCATGGTCGGCGGATTTGCCACTAACGCCATGCGAGCGCCTGCTTTTGCTGCGGGCGCAGGAATAGCCGGCTTACTCGGCTTCTTTTCTGCAAATCGGACGATGCTGCTGGGGACGGAAGGCGTCACGTACTTCAATCAGTCCCTCTTCTATCTCTGCGGCTGCATCGCCCTTTCTGTACTGGCACCAGGTGCGGCGTACTTCAGCCAGATATGCTTTACGCGAAGCCTTGCTGCTCAGGATTTCGACTACCAAAACCCATTTGTGCGCGAGACCAAAAGAAGCGATCGTTGGGAGGCTGTTGGAGCTGTCTTTCAGGTGACTGCAATCATCCTAGTCCTAGCGGCCATAGCGATGATGACAGTGGGAGGATGGTATTTTGTATGCTTGGCCGCGTTCCTTGCGAAGTAACAGCAAAGCTTCCCAATGAATGAAAAAACGACATGGAAGCCGGCCCAGATCCGAGCTGCGGCCATTATCGCGAAGCAGCAAAATGTAGTAATCGAACTCCGTCCAGACGGAACCGTCGTCATCCTGCCGGAACTCCCGCCAGCGCCGCCGGCCGCACCTGCTGACAACCCTTGGGACTGAACGATGGGCCGCCGCACAATTCCATTTACCGAAGACAGCATATGCCGCGCGATCCGCGCAGGGAAGAAAGCCAGGGTCGAGATAAAGACGATCCGCATCGAGCCGAACGGAGCCGTGGTCATAAACGGTGACGGAGACTTTTCGGAAAGCGACTTCGCAGAGTCCGCGAAAGGCTACCTATGACGATGTCATCTGGCGCGCCAATGAGAATACACCGCATTACCAAAGCGGATCTGGAGCGCGAAGGATGACTGAGGATCGCAAGCTGCACGTATATGAATACAAGGCGCCAGACGGAACATCCGCTTGGATGGTGATAGGGATACCCGGCGCCAACGGTGGAGTGGAAGTCTCGTCTGATCGAGCGCGCCGCTTTGCATCGCTCAAATCACACCAGGATACTCTCGAGTCCTGCATAGAAGGCATCCAGGAGTTCAGGCGAGCCGGCGATCGAGCCGGCCTTCGCAACCACTTGTTGACGGCGATCATTGTTAAGTTCTTTTCATGCTTCGCCCGCAACACGGTTGGTGCGCCGCTTGTATCCCACAAAGTATTTGATGGTGACGAAGCAAATATGAACACCTTCAAGCTCTGGAAGGCTGTACGCGACGACCATATAGCGCATGACGAAAACACAATGTCGCAGTCGACAACGATTGCGGCATTAAATCAACACGGGGATTTAGTTGAGGTTTTTGCGTTGACCGCCAAAATGGATTTTGCCACGGATGAAACGCTTAATGAGAACTTGTTCAATATAATTGTCGCAGCGAAAGCATGGGTGGAAAAGTCTGCGAGTGATGCGAAGGCGAGCGTTGTTGATGAGCTGAAGGCCCTGAGCAGCGAGCAACGTTTACGCCTTAGGCGCCCGACTTTGGAAACCGCTAATCATCCTTTCGAGAAAAGAAAGCCGCGCCCGTCTAAATAGTCGTCCCTTCGAGTCCTCCGAAAACTCATCCGGAACCTTTTTTCAAGTCTCTAAGTTAGCGACTTGCTCACCTTGACACTCGCGAGCATGCCGCGCACTTTGCGACTATAGGTTCAAGGGGGGCATTTATGCCAAAAGCTCTACTGATACTCGGAGTGTTGCAGATATTGGGCGGCATCGTCGTGACGATGGTAGCCAAGTCGGCGATCCACGAAATTTTGGGTGCCATCTCCTTCGGCATGGGCGTGCTGGCAATCGGCTTATCTGCCATCATCACCAAACTCGAAGAGGTGAAGAAAGAGATCCAGGGGCGTCCTCATGTCGTTCCCGCACTATGACTTCCGGCAAATGAACTTTCGCGATTAGCCGACCATGAATGACGACAAACTTCTGACCGCCGGCGAGGTCGCCGAGATCCTCGCTATTTCGTACAAGTCGGTCCTGGAACTGGTTCACGCGGGCGAGCTGCCCTTCATCCCGATCGGCGCCGGCACAATCCGGCCGCGCATGCGGTTCGAGCACCGCGACGTCGACGACTTCATCAAACGTCGGAAAACGCGCTTGGTGTCTCCGGCGCCGCGGATCACCAGGCGCGTTTCAAACTCATCAGGTCTTCCGGTCATCGGCTTCATGGAAATGCGCGAACAGCGCCTTGCGGAAAAGCGGAAGAAGAACGGAGACAAGAATGGCTGATCATCGCGCAACATGACTCGGAACGATAAGATTGCTCTAAGTTGTCTTGCACTCGGAACCGGGGCAATTGTGCTTACCTGCTGGATAACAAATCCCGTTCCATTGGGGGTGATTGACCCCGGATGGGCAACATTGGTTGCAGGTTTGTTGGGATTTTCAGCAATCGCGTACCAAACTAGGGTCGGCTTCAAAAGCCTTCGCGCAACGGCCGCTGAGCAATCTAGGGCAGATCGCGAAGCACGAGAACATCATGCGGAATTGGCGCGTAAAGCCGAACTCGACCGGGAGCTTCGTACTAAGGCGGCGCTAGCCGCTGCCCTTGCAGCGGAATTAAGCTCCGCAAAAAACCAAGTCGAATTACGTATCAAAATACTCCAGGGTAACCGGAAGCCTTTTGAAGAAAGGTCGAGTTTAAAACCAAGCTTCAAATCGATGAACGAGTTGATTCCTGAAGCTGAGACTGTTGTCTTCAAACAAAGCGCAGGAAATTTAGGTTTACTTGGCCCCCATCTTGCATATCAAGTGGTCGACCTTTATTCAAAATTAAACTTTAGAGTTGTTGGGTCTGTGGACTCTCTTGTAGGCTTGCAAGTTGCTGAATCGATGAAGCAATTTGAAGAATTCTACGAAAAGTGGCTGGAACATCATCGCCAGGTCCTGCCCCTTCTGATTTCGGCAAGCAAAGGCACCACGGAGGAGTAAGGTGTCAGGTCACCCACCTGAAACCTAAGCATGTTTGCCAAGCGAGATGATCTAATCAATAGCAACGAGAACACTACTTTGTTTGTGGATTAAACCGCGTCAAATCCCCGCTGAGGAAGCTTTTCACGCATAGTGCGTATGTAGCCGAGGTTGCGGACGCGCTAGCGACGCACGAATGACCGCTTCCCCGACTACTGGCTCCCCGGAGGGAGGAGATGGTTGCTGCCGTCTCCTCCCGACATGGGCACACCGACATTCTGTCGCCTGTCGTCGGATAGTGCAAAGGCTAAGTGAGTTTTTGCAATATTTTCGAAGAGGCCGTCATGGCAACTGGGTTAACTCTACTCCTCACAGCTATCGCAGCCACCATCGCGTTTATGCAGTGGTTCGTCGCCAGACAAAAGTTCGTCCTCGACCTCTTCGACCGACGATTCAAGGCTTACAATGATGTCTTATACGCGGTTCGCCCCATCATCGGGTCCGGCGCTGTGGTCAACAATCAGCTTTTTGAGCTTCAGCTTGCCATACAGAACGCGAAGTTTCTGTTTGGAAGCGACGTCAACGACTACCTGGGGCACATCAGAAAAACGACGATCAAGCTTCACTATTGGAACGCTATTTACAACACCCAGGACCCCCAAGCCCCAAACGCACCACAAGGATCCGCGAACTGCTTGAGAGAATTGAATAACTTTTTTACGAAATACCCAGAGATGTGCCAGTCATACATGATGATGCCAGAAAAGCGTGTCCGAACACCAATTGAGTGGTTCAACGATCGCAACGAGCTGCGAAAGAGCTACGGCGTGGAGCCGATTGATCCGGGCGCATGAACCGTTAATTAAAATTTTCCAGTGAGACCGACGACGAACTTATTCACGTCTTCCGCCGTGTCTTCATCTTCACCTAACGTATAGCTCGCAGTCAGCGCGAGGTGACCTTGTTCATCCAAATTATACCACGCGGAAGCGTTGAAATTGTCGAATGTCTTGCCGCTGTAAATCTCTTCAGCCCATTGATATGTGATCCGCATATAGAATCTCGACAACCAATTGCCCTGAAGGAAACCGGGCTGAAGCAGCAGCGAAATTCTTGCCCCCATTCTCAGGCTGTCATCCTCTTCCGAAAAAGGATCGCCATTATCCTCAAAACTGTTGCCGTAAGAGGCATAGAACGATGGGGTAATAACATATAACAGGTTTACCGCCGGGACAGTGCATGGTCGTCCGATGCAACTCAGCGGATCTTCGGAACGGCGCAATACAGGGAAAAATTCAGCTTCTGCGTTTAGCAGAGACGTGTCCCCGATGACGTCCCTTATGCCCTTGACTTTGAGGCGATAGAACTGATCAAAACCCCAATGATCGGTCCCAACCTCGGCGGCTAGGCCGGCATTGTAGTTCTCCGTGTCCTTGCGAGATCGGGCGGAGTGATGGTCGATATTCGCGCCTATGAACGGACTTATTGTCCAGCCGAGATAGTCGCTGTCGTAATCCCCGTCCATCCGAGTCGAAACGAACAGAGTTCCCTTGAAATTGAGAATGGTGTCGTCGGAAGCCCTATCCTTGGTGAAGCTGATAGAAGCGCCCTTGGACTTTGAGAGGTCAAACCGATCGTCGTTGAAAAAGCCAAGATCCGTAAAACCTTCGCGTAGATAGACCTTGGTAGAAGACGATTGCTCTCGTTGTTTCGCTACAAACTTTTTGTCAGCTGCCGCCCGTTTTTCTGCCAACGCAGCTTTCAGTTTCGCCACGTCAATATCGCCGTTTGGCAGAACATAGGGGTCTATTTCCTGAAGCAGATCAGCAGAGGCGGCCGACGCAAAAATAGCAAAAGTGATCGCAGCGACAGAGATTAAGCTGATCAACCTCATGAATTTCGCTCCAAATTGTAGATGAGTTCCGCCACATCGCCGATGGTAAGGCAATCTACAATTTGGCCCGGTGTAACGTGAACGGGCGTGAACCTGGATTTATTTATATCCCTGCCTACATCGACGAGCGACCGAGAATCAAATCTCAAATCATCCCTCAATGACAGTGTCAGCTCAAAATACTCGATAGGATAGTGGAAATAGTCGGCGAAATATTGGCGCACCCATGCAATGATTTCTGCTTTACGCTTTACCGGCATATCATAACCCCTCATGATCCCCAGCTTATAATAAAAACCAAAACTTTTGATTGTCTAGATAAAAAATGCTCGCCGACTTCCCTTAGATCATCCATTTAGATGAAGTGCATTTTACAACTACAGACATACACTCCCCGCCAGACCAATCGACTTAGTATCGGGGGCGGTCAATGGATTACTTGACGGATTTTATGAAGGGGCTACTCGGCCCAGTTCTAGGCCTGGTTGCTTCGCTAGGCGGTGTCGTCGCGGTTTTGGGGATCTTGTGGCAGATATTCAATTGGCTGAGGCAACTCCGAAACGAAGCCCGAGCAAGGGCAGAGAAGCTCGTGCAAGACAGAATCGACGCCTACAACCAAGCCTACAACGGGCTCAGTGACCGATATTTCATATTTCTCCAGACCTTGGCACAGTATCCCAATATAGGCGTCCTCCCATGGGCGGAGCCATCCGGCCCGCTATCGATCGAAGACAAAGCACGCCGCTCCGTCCTCTATGACATGCTCATATCTCTTTGCGAGGAGGCGTACCTGAGCAGGGAGAGGACCGATGATATATTGCTTCATCAGTGGCCTGGCTGGGAAAATTTCATCATCGCTTTGCTGGAACAGCAAGAATTTAGGGTCTATTTGGACCTTGATAGAACAGATGGCCGGTACGGCGGCTACGATGCCCGCTTCGAGGCTTATCTGAAGGGGCTGGTTGCCGAGCACGAGATCGGCACAGTGCCCGCGGAGGCAGCCTAGTCTGCCGGCACGCCATCATCACGCAGGGCGAAGGGTGATGCTTAACCGCGGCACGTTTCTCGCAGAAATTTCAGCTCTTGCGATTCTGCCCCGTCTGCCAGCAATAGGGAGTTCCGCCCCTATCGTTGAGCCTTTGAAAGGTCGTTCCTGCCTGTTCGATCAGATTGGAGCGCAGTGGCATTCTTCATGAACAAAGGTTCCACGGGCATCTGTAATCGTTGTAGTCGTACACATGGGAGCCCAACCAGCCTTTGGGCAAGCAAGTGGTCCAGTGCGGATGTACCCGCCCCGAGTCTTCATCGTTTTGGAAGGCTTAGATTCCGGCAGGTCGGCTGCAAACGTTGCTGGCGTCGACATCAGCAGCACTGCAAAAATTGCAAGTATTCTCATTTATTCCCCCTGCTCCGCGCCGACGAGGTCTCGGCGATATCCCCGGTGATACCGCGGAAACCTAGAATAGCGGCCCCCAAAATACAACCAAAAGAGCTATGCTGACGGAAATCGCTCTGCGAGGCGCCAACCGTTCTGCGGGACGCACGATGAGCGAGTTCCACGATCTCGAATTTATCGGCGAGAAGATCGTCGAGATGACCGACCGGGTGAAGGTCATGCATGCGGCTCTTTCGGGCTCGCAGGCGAAATGGATCGTTGACGGTGACGGCATCGCTTCAACTTCGTTGTGACCGTCGCCAACACGCCTCCCTCACCGCTAAGGCGGAGATACCACCCGCCCAGCCCCGGAGAGAAACGCCGTCATCTGCTCGTTCCAAAGCGTCACCATCAGGACCGACGGTACGCGCGCCCATGCCGACAGAATTGAGGCGATCTCCAAGTCACCACCTTACAAACGCACCTGTCTTGACAGCCGCGAGCATGCTGCGCACTTTGCTACTATAAGTTCAAAAAAAAGGGGGGGGCATAATGCCGAGGACAAGCAAGTTGCCGTTCTGCAGTCAGCCTTGGAGTACTATATATGTTCAGTGGGATGGCAAGGTCACTCGTCCTTGCATTCGAGGCCCCCAGAACCTTGGTGCACTCGATGATACTGATCTGCTGAGTTTCTGGAACGGAAATTCATTCCGGGCTGTCCGAGCACAGGTCAGCGACGAAGTGGAACTGAGCCAAGCGTGCTCTTCCTGCTTCCACGAAAGAGGACGCGTCATCGACCACATAACGCCATTTGCCGACAACGTTGATGGGTTTTCAAACGAGAAGATTGCGAACTTCTATCGTTGCCGGGCAAATTACACCTCGTCGGGCGAAGTACTTGATAACGCGCCGACGGTCCTGTTGCTGGATATCAGCGCCAAGTGCAATGTCCGCTGTCTCAAGTGCTTCGTTTACAACAGCGAGATGCAGTACGCACTCGGTCATATGTCAGAGGCTACTTTTGCTAAGATTGTGCCGCTGCTGTCTACCGCTCTGCTCGTCATCGGGCATGAAAACGGCGAGTCTCTCCTCAACAAGAATTTCATGAAATTCGTCAGGGTGATCAAGGAAAACGGCTGCAGATTTTCATTCAACACGACAGGACAGCTTCTGACCGAAGCAAAGAGCAGGGAAATTGTCGAACTCGGCGTCGAGCAGATTATGTTCTCGATTGATAGTCTGGATGAGCAGCTTTACGCGAAGATGCACAAGGGCGGCACTTTGAACAAACTACTTGGAAATCTCAAATGTTTAAACATGGTCAAGGCGGAGCAAAACTCTCGCCTTCCATTAATAGGTTGGTACTTTGTGGGGTGCAGGTCGAACATCGCTGAGGTGCCTCACATCGTATCACAGGCCATTGATCTCGGCTTTAGCTCGTTCTTTTTTTCCCATCTCAATATGCCGACCAGCGAACAGTGGCCATCGTATCATCAGTATTACGAGAATGAAAATTTGCGGGGCACGGACGCAGATCGGAAGCTGTTTTTTGATGCCGTAGAGTTTGCCCGCGCTAAGATCGAGGGTAACAACATGGAGTTCTTTTCAGCATCCATCTGAGACAGACGCGCCACCTACGACAGACAGATGGTGAGCGCCGACCTGGCGAGTTCATCTATAAATGTCGTCCTCGCTAAGCGTCTACGCTGTCCGCGAATTCGGGCATGCTCTTGATCGCCGCATAGATGTCAGCGCGTGTTGGTTCGTTGGTGCGCATGACGATCACTTTCGGCGACTCGGGCGGCTTCTTGCCCGTGTCCACCATGACCATCTTGCCCGTCGCGGGATCGAAGACGGGGACGATCATATTGCCTTCCTCATTGAGTTGAGGGCTCTCGTAAACCGCCACCTTGGTGTGAAAGACATCGTCGCAGTCCTCCCCGAACCGGATGCGGACCTTGCGAGAGCTGAAGGGAACCCCTCCGGCATCTCGCGTTTCCCGATCCTTGTAGGACCGGATGCTTGCGTAGACGCTGCCGGCAGCCCCCTTCACCTCGGGCTCCGCCCCATAGACCGTCTTGCTCACTTCGACGCGGTGATAGGAGGCGGTCCCGAAGGGCGTATTGAAATCCAGACTGAGTGCCATTTGCTAATTCTCCGTTTTAGTCCAGTTCGAAGGAAATGCCGTCGAGGCCGATATAGTTGACCCCGCCGCTGCCTACCGCGGCCGTAGAGACAATACTGCCGTCAGGCCAAATCTCGCCGGCCGTGCCGCCGTAGGGGGGGTTGAGTGTTGAACGGAATTTTGTGAGACGGTCGCGATCCTGCAGGGAGAGTTGCGACCACGGTGAAATTTGTTCCCCCTGACATGATGCCGGAGAGATCGACCTTGCCGAGGTGCAGCCGGCAGCGACCAGCACGGAAGCCAGCAGGCGCACCTGCGGTCCAGCTGTTTTGACCGCTGAGTGTCGTCCATGTCGGCTGGGTTGTGATGTTCCGGTTGTTGAGTTCGAGAATACCGGTGTCCTCGTCGGCGCCAAGGCTGAGATCACCCATGTCCGTGATCTTGGTCTTGGCACCAATCGAGTCGGGTGCCCCGGTCACGTCGAAGCGGATCTTCGCTCCGCGTTCCAAGGCGGCAAAGGCCCCGTCCTCGTCCAGTTCCATGCCAAGGGAGGACAGGAAGGCGGTGTAGAGGCCGCTGCCAACCATTCCAATGTCGATCGGCACCGATCCGCCGTTCTGCATACGGAAGCCGTTCCAGAATTGGCTGATATCGGTCCCGGCGTTGGTGCGGAACAGGTTGAGGACGATCGCCCCACTACCGACCGCATACGAGGCATCGTTGACGATGAATTCCATGATTTGCAGGTAGGCACCATCGGCATCGCCGGACGCGCCGACACCTCCGTTCATCGCTGCCACCGCCGGACTGGCAAAGACGTGTGTCGCCCCAGGACGATTGCTGTACACCTCCCCGTAATGCTGGAGACCAATGGCGTCCCCGCCGCCTCCTTGATACTGGAAAATATGCATCGCCGCGGCGCCGGATCGCCCTTCCTGATGGTCCGAAGGATCTACGTTGAAGCCCGAACCGGCAAGATCGTGGATGAATACCGCGAGCGCCCATTCGATGAAGGTCCTGTAGGTATCCGGCAGTTCGGGATTGGCGCCGGCCCCGACGAACGTGTAAGCGGCGATATGCTGCTTCTTTAGCCCGTCGAACATCTCGTTGCGGTTCAGCGAAGGCGGGTCCTGCGGCTCGGTGATGAAGACGCGCTGAGGTGCCTGTGCGTGGCCGTCGAGGATCAGCCGCCCGGGACCGAGATACTTCTTGTTCAGAAGATCATAGAAACCTTTGTTGGTTGGATAATCACCAGGCGGAACGTAGATAGGTTCGTCGCCTGGAAGGGCTTCGATCTTCATGAGGATCAGGCCATTCGCGGCGCCGGTGTTGGAAACCGAAAGTCCGAACTGACTTGCATCCACACCCTGCAGCGCTCGATTGATCTTCGAGTCCGCGCGATACCATGTCCGGCCATCGGCGCTTTCGAACGTGTCGTCGCTACCATTGTCGGTGTCGACGAACATCCCGTCTTCGCCGTCCCCGGCCTCGGTTCGGCCGTTGATGTTGATGGTGTGAAGCCCCGGAGGTACCACAACGGTGGCCATGCCGACGATCGTGTCATAAATCATCAGCGCCGGCAGGGCGCGCTCGATCTCGGTTCCCCAGACGGCGGCCTCCTGCTCGGAGATGGTGCGCGGCTCGCCGTTCTCATCCGTCGACGCGAATACCATCTGAGCCGGCTTGGTGAAGATAACCATTCAGCAGCCCTCATTGATATCGAGGGCAGTTTCGCGGCCCTCCTTGAAGATGGCCGCAGCTTCGCTGAAATAGCGATGCAACCGCTCGTCCTTGACTGTGTTGGCGGTTTCGTTCGCAACTTCATCCGCCAGCGCGCACGCATCGGCGCGGCTCAAGGCCCCCGATTTGACAAGCGCAGCCAGGAGATTTCCGGCGAAGATGCTGAAGGCAAACTGGCAAGCATTGTCACGCATCGATTTTTCCTTGTGATTTACGTCCAACTGGAGTTTCGCCAACTTGGCGAACCTTCTGAAGCCTTGCTGACCTTGTCCCCTCCAACATCAAGGCGGCGCGAGGAGGTCTGCTTTCCGTTGTGGGCCTGGCTCTTCGACCGTCAGAAAAGGCTGCGCGCCCTATTCTTTTCTGAGAAGATAACGGGTGAGCCGACGTACGCCGCCGAAGACGTTTACTCCATGCTCCGCTTGACGCTTAGCGGCGTCGCGGCTCGCCTTGTCTCGTGCAGCAACAAGAAGCGATCCGCCCTCCTTCTTCGACGCCGTCTTGAATGCAGTATAATCGCCAGCGTATTCGCGCTGCAGATCGGGAGAGGCGTCCCAGGCCTCACGAAGACGCCGGTAGAGGAGATCGTTGCAGAGCGGATACTGGAAGCGAAGTTCCTCGCTCTTTTCCCATTCGTCGCGCCAGGCGTTCAGCTGTGCGCCGTAATTCATGTCACACCTCACTTCCCAGCCGCTTCGCGCTTCAGCCGCGCCGCGACCTCCAGCAGATTGGGACCGCCGACGCCCGGCATCGTGAGGCGGCCCGACTGGAGAAAGTCGAAAACCACCCCGAGATTTTCGTCACGCTCGGTTACGGAGTGCAGCGGCGGCCGAACACACAGTTCGTTGCGCTCGGCCGCCCGGAGCTGATTGTTGATGGCGGAAATTTCCTGCGCCAACGCCTCATAAGCCTCAACAGCGGAGACGACGGTCTGCAGCGGTCCGGCGAGCTCCATCACCACCGCCTTTGCCTGAGCCTGCTTCTCAAGTGCCGAGGCCCGAAGGTCCATCATTGCAGCGTCTGTTTCGGTCTTCAGGAGCGCCTTGTGCTTCTCCTCGATACGGCGTTCCAGATACTCCGCATCGGTCTGGAGATCCCCCAGGGCCGAGCGCTCGGCGCGGAGCGCATTGGCCCGCGCCCGGTCGATCGCCTCGGCCTCGGCCGCGATATCGTCGTCGAGCCCGTCGCGAGCGGTCTCGATTTCGATGATCAGCGCCGGAATGGCTTGGCCGGCAGCCAGGACAGCCGAGGCGCCGGATGCCTGCGACAGCGCACGCCGCGCCTGGTCGAGGATGGTTTCAGCTTTTTCTTTCGTGATCGTCATTGGCTTTCTGTTCTCCGGATGGAGGCTGCTGCTGAGGCAGGCGTGCCATGGATCGACTACCGAAAACGATACCCAAAATGTTTTCGGTAGTACCAAAACTGTTTTCGGTACTTTCCGATCGCCGGGCTGCATAGGGTCCGCAAACTGCTGACCCACGACAACCTACCGAGGGCCTGGCTGTACCCTCAGCTCAAGTCGCCGAAAGAGATCGAGGAGGTCATCTAGGGTCGTGCTGCCGACGTGTGGGCCGGCGGTCCAGAGATTGGCATGATCAACGGCAAGCCAGCTATAGAGGGATCGCGCGATGTCGCGTTTGGTTCGTTTACCCTTGAGCGCGCCGGTTTCGCCAAGTTGGCGAAACCGGGTCACCAGCAGGGCATTGGCCAGAAGGATTGGACCGCCGCCTCTCTCGATCCGCCCGCCTGTGACGATTTTGACACCGGAGACACGCCGCTTGTCCGCGGTGACCGCAAGCCCTGCCCCAGCCAGTTCCCGATTGTAGTCTTCGATGGTCCATGGTTTGCCGGCCGGCCTTGCGGCATCGACGATGCGCGCGAAAGCCTTAGCCGGCTCCTCCGACAGAGCAGGCGCATGATCTCCCTGAGGCGCATCCAGATCAACGGTTGCGCAGTTCGTGAGGGGCTCGGAGCCATTGCCTTCCCTCGCGGAAAATCGAAGCTCGTAGATCCGCTTGCCCTCCGGAGTGATTACGAGGAAATCGCCGTTTTCGGTGATCCAGCGGAGGTGCACCCAAGCGGACGGCGGTATCTCTATTTCATCTTCGGTCGGCCCGCCGGCACGGCCCCATGCGCGAAGATCCGCAAGCGGCCAAAGTTCACGAGTTCGGCGGATGTCAAACAGCGCCAGCACGTCTGGGAGATCAATTTGCTCGCCCTGATCGATGCGCTGTCTGATCGCCACTTGCTCCGGCCGCAAATTTTCAACTTCGCGTGTCATCTCACCATTCCTCGCGGACAATCTCATCGACCAAACACCAACCCAAACGGAAATTCGATAACAACAACAACAAGGTAATCAGTAACCGAGCTGAACAGCCTCACAGCCGCACGCACCATGGTTCGAACTGCCTCGCGGGACTTCAGACCGCCAGAAGGACCCGCGATCTGCGTCGCGGCCTGCTTCGCCAGATTTTGCCGCAGGGGCAGGAGCTTGGGCAGCAGAACTTTTGTACTCGACAACATGGCGTCACGACCGACCAACTGTCGGCGGGGCAACTGACAACATGGCCGCGGCAAGCGACAATTTGTCGTTTGCAGCGCGATGTCGCTCGCAGTTGCGCCGCCACGAAGGCAGGCAATGTCCGCCGCATACCACGACCAATCATCCACCCAACCAGCCTCCAAAGCCATGCACTGCGCGGGAGCCGAGAGGCCATCGGTAGGTAGATTTTTGCTCGTTCGCTTGCCGCTGGTCAGGCCATTTCAGCCGATCCTCGGCGCGACCCGCACTCTCCATCTCAAAAGCCAAAATGTCCGGTTTAACACGTAGAGAGAGAGTTTTTAACTCCAGTCTCTGAAGTGTTCAGATGTTTGAACCCACCCTTTCGCCAAGTGACTGCGCGAGTGATCCAGTTGAGCCACGATTTTCCGATGATCTTGATGATGTTAGTTAGGCTCATCACGCCTCTCTGAGGCCGACGCTCTCGAACGCTGATGTGCCCGTGTTCTTTGGAGCGCGCTTTGCGAATGGCATTCTGAACAGAGGTGCGCTTAACGCCGGCTATTCTGGCAATCTCGTCGAGGCAAAGATCGCAATAGCCCTTACGTTTGCATTGCTCTCCGATAACCGAAAGTGCCGCCCGCTCTGCCTCCGAATAGACTGCGCGAACGTCATCGGGCATATTACCGCCTCCCGCCCAGGTGCGACGCCGCCCGATTTCCTTCTGACGCTCCTCGGTAGTCGGCCGCCGTCGAGCGGTTTGCTTCACCACCCGATCTGCGGCCATCGCCGCCGCCTGGCGAATATGCGCTTGCGTCGCCGGCTTTGTGCCTTGGCCGCTGGCAAAGAACTGGTCCCACTCACTGTCAGACCTTGACATGAGGCGAGTGCGAAGGAGCGCGGCGGACGGCTGATATTCGCTCATCGTCCTGCCCCCGGATATTCGAGGGCATGCGCCAGTTTAGAGGCTTCGATCGCCTGCAACGACGTCAGGCCGAACCGGCACTTGAGATACGGGATGACCGGACCGGAGACGGTCTCGCGGTTCAGAAACAGCCAACGGCCGGCAACCTGAATTTCGTTGGGCAGCGCCGGAATTTCGCCAACATCTTCAATGGCGGGAGTGGTGCAGTTGGACAGGCTATCTGTCTGAACTTCATGGATGATCCCGATACATCTGGGATCACCACTCGCTTCTCATCGAACAATCGTCGGCGTCCGGTCCATTCGTTTCGGCCGCCTGACCGAGCGGAGCACGCCACGACGGGCGGCGCCCAGCAGTGCAGCAATCAGCCAGCCGCAGAAAAGCCCGCCTGCCGCCCAGGTGAGACCGGCGAAATCCACCGGCACGCCGGGCACGTAGTCGCGCCAGGCGTTCGCAAACGTCGTCGAATCGGGGTTGCGCATCACCACGAAAGGTTTGGTGAAGGGCGGCGCGAGCGTCAGCTCCTTCTGCTGCTTCGCGAGCATTTCATAACGCGAAAAGGTCCGCCGCATCGCTTCGCCCTGATTGCGCAGGAAGGTCTGCGGCGAGGCGGAATAGATGTTGAGCGCCTCCTGGCGATCGAGGCCGTTATGGTTGGCCTGGGCGTCGAATTCCGAGATCAGGATCTTCAGCTCGTCGAGTGCCCCGCCGATCCGCTGGCGGTACTGCTGCGCGAATTCCGGCGCCTGCGAGAAGAAGATCCCGCCAAGCAGCGCCATCGCCATCGTGAGCATTCTTCCGAGCATGAGCATGGCAAAACCTCGGTTGTTTCGCCGATCAACGACGCGGGGGCGTCAAAGGTTGCCTTGCCCGGCCCGCACATGCTCCATGCGAAAGCCGAGGCCGATCAGCCGGCCCGCGAGATGGGCAAGCAGCGGAAAGCGGGCGATGCCCCGGATGAAGCCCGGCGGGCCTTTGCTTTTCCGGTCATCCGCCTGATCAGTGCGCCGGCTGCTCCTCATCATCAACTGCAGCTTCTGCGTCGCTCTGGTCGGAAAGCCGCGCCGCTTTTCGACGGCGGCGAGATCGCCATCGGTCAGGCGCTTTTCGCGCAGGGGCGCGATCAAGATATTGGCGGCCGCCACCGCATCCTGGATCGCCAGATTGACACCGACGCCGCCGATCGGCGACATTGCATGCGCCGCATCGCCGATGCAGATCAGCCCTGAGCGCCACCATTGCTTCAGCCGGTCGATCCGCACCGTGAGCAGGCTCGTGTCCTCGAAACTGCGGATTTCCTGCATTCGCGCCGCCGGCAACGGCGAGACATCGGCCACCATCCGCCGGAAGGCCTCGATGCCCTTTTCGCGGATTTCCGCAAACGCGGTGCGGCGGATGACATAACCGCACTGCCAATAGTCGCCGCGGTCGATCAGCACGAAACCCTGGCGCGGGCCGGCATGGCCCATGACCTCATTGGGATCGCCCGGCTGTTTCGACAGCTTCATCCAGACCACTTCGCTCGGAATGCCGAAACTCTCCACCTCGAGCCCCGCCTTTTCGCGGACAACGGAATTGCGGCCGTCGGCGCCGACGACAAGCGTGGAGTGGATCGTGAGTTTTCCTTTGGGCGTCTCCAGGCTGAGGCCACGGATTACTCCCTGCTCCTCCAGCACGTCGGCCACCTTCGCCTGCATGATCAGCCGGAAGTTCGGATAGGTTTGCGCCTTGGCGGCCAGAAAGCTCAGGAAATCCCATTGCGGCATGAAGGCGATGAAGCGGTTCCTGACCGGCAGCCGTGAAAAGTCGGCGATCGTGATCGTCTTGCCGCCCATCTCGGCGGAGAGTTTTGGCGCCCGCGTGTGCGGCAGCCGCAGGAATTCGTCGATCAGGCCGAGCTCGTGCATCACCTCCAGCGTCGAGGGATGGATCGTGTCGCCGCGAAAATCGCGCAGGAAATCCGCGTGCTTCTCCGCGACGACGACATCGACGCCGGCCCGCGCCAGCAGAAGGCCCAGCATCAGCCCCGCCGGGCCTGCACCGGCAATCACACAGGTCGTCCGAATTTCACCTTGTTCGTTCATCATCCCACTTCGCGCAAAGACAATCCGTTGTGCAAGCTGCACTTGGTCGCAGCGGGGCCGAATTCAAGCCCGCTCTTGTGAGCCGCGGCTTTCGCTTGTAGACCGAGAACAGCTTTAGGAAATGGAAGACAGCATGGCCGAAACCGGCAAGCGCCGCATCAGCATCCTCGGTTCCACCGGCTCGATCGGCGTCAATACGCTCGATGTGGTGAACCAGCTCGGCGGTCGCGAGGCCTTCGACGTCGTGGCGATCACCGGCAACAGCAATATCGCGCTTCTGGCGAAACAGGCGAAGGCATGCGGCGCCAAGCTCGCCGTAACGGCCGACGATCGCCAATATGCCGCATTGAAGAATGCTCTTGCCGGCACCGGTATCGAGGTCGCCGCCGGCCGCGAGGCGCTGATCGAGGCGGGCGCGCGGCCATCCGACTGGGTGATGGCCGCGATCGTCGGCACCGCCGGCCTTGCCCCGACGCTGGCCGCGGCGGAACGCGGCGCCGATATCGCGCTCGCCAACAAGGAATGCCTCGTCTCGGCCGGCGAACTGTTCGTCAAGGCGGTCGCCGAGGGTGGCGGACGGCTGATCCCGGTGGACAGCGAGCACAGCGCCATCTTCCAGTCGCTCGAAGACGACCAGCACCATGCGGTCGAACGCATCGTGCTCACCGCCTCCGGCGGCCCTTTCCGCACCTGGACCCGCGAGCAGATGGCGGGCGTGACGGCGGATATCGCCCGTGCCCACCCCAACTGGTCCATGGGCCTGAAGATCTCGATCGGCAGCGCCTCGATGTTCAACAAGGCGCTGGAGATGATCGAAGCGAAACATCTCTTCGACTTGAGGCCGGACCAGATCGAGGTGATCGTCCATCCCCAATCCGTCATCCATTCCATGGTCGGTTATGCGGATGGATCGGTACTGGCCCAGCTCGGCTGTCCGGACATGCGCACAGCGATCGGTTATGCGCTCACCTATCCGAACCGCTCGAAGCTGAATGTCGAGAGATTGGATTTCGCCAAGCTCGCCCGGCTCGATTTCGAGGCACCGGACGAGGTGCGCTTCCCGGCGCTTCACCTCGCCCGCACGGCGCTGGAACGCGGCGGCCTCCAGGGCGCGGTGATGAACGCGGCCGAGGAGATCTCCTTCCACGCCTTCTGCGCCGGCCGCATCGGTTTTCTTGAAATGGCCGATGTCGCAGAACGGGTCATGGACGACATGGCCGGGGTCGCCGCGGCGACGACAATGGACGAGGTGTTTGCTGCCGATGCCGAGGCGAGACGTCGGGCCGGAGAGATCGTCGCCCAGAAGGAGATGGCGGCTTAACCGTCCGTCACAGCCTCTCATCCGTCAAAGTCCTGGGCCGGCGCTCAAATTGCTTAAATCGGCCGGGGTAGGACATTACTTATTAAAGCTCAGCCCTACCGATAAAGTACATCCTTCAAACACCATTCGCACGTGGCATTATTTCCATGCGGATGGAGGCTTTGTATCGTGTACCAGTTCCTGAGCTATTGGATAGATCTTCCTGTTGTTGATGCACTTCAAAAGCTATCCCATCACAGCGAGATCGCGGATGCTGTTCTGGTAAAGATTCTGACCAGACCAACATTCAAGATGTTCCCATGCGTCATCTTCGCAATGTATGTTTTCTTTTGCACCAGAGATGATCGGAAAAATGCATTTATATGCAATCTGGTAATCGGGGCTATTCTGACGATCGCATCCAGCCGGCTGTTGCAGGATTTTCTCCCGGCGCGCCCGAGGCCACTTCACGCCAATATTCCCGATTTCATTCCCCCCTTCGGCATAGGAGATGAAATCCTAAGGGACTGGAGTTCGTTTCCCAGCGATACCATGGCGTTAGCCATGGCCATGGCAACAGCTATCTTCCTGCATTCTCGGCGCCTCGGAGTGCTGTTTTTCATCTGGTCTATCGCGATCGTGGGTTTTCCGCGAATGTATGCAGGATTTCACTATATGACCGACGTTGTCGGCGGAGCATTTCTCGGCGTGGCGGGGACACTGCTGGTGGACAAGCTTCTCCGCAAACACCTCGTGAAAATGCTGCGATACTCCTTGGCCAATTATTTTTGGGTCACTAACGTCGCGCTGATTTTGTTTCTATTTCAGGCGGCAACCATGTTCGATGACCTGCGATCGTCAAGTAGCGAGCTCAAACGGGCCATACAGCAAGACTATCTCAAGATAGCTCGTGGACATGATGATATTACTGTCTCCGCGCGCCATAACTGAGAGCGGAACCTTATCGAATAAAGGATACCAGCACGACTAAGCCACGTGCCGCGCCAGCGCGCAGCGCGACCAGAGCTGGTGCAGCGAGCCGACCAAGTGCTCGATATCCGCATCGCTGTGCAGCGGCGTCGGGGTGATGCGCAGGCGTTCGGTCTTGCGCGGCACGGTCGGATAGTTGATCGGCTGCACATAGACGTTGCAGGTGTCGAGCAGGATATCCGAGATCCACTTGCACTTGGCCGCGTCCCCGACCATGACCGGAACGATATGGCTCGGGTTGTGCATATGCGGAATGCCCTGGTGGTCGAGCATCGTGCGCAGTTTTCTGACGCGGTCCTGATGGCGGACGCGCTCGAACGGGCTTGCCTTCAGATGCCGGATCGAGGCGATCGCCCCGGCTGCCAGCGTCGGCGGCAGGGCGGTGGTGAAGATGAAGCCCGAGGCGAAGGAGCGGATGAAATCACAGAGCGCGCTGGAGGCGGCGATATAACCGCCCATCACGCCAAAAGCCTTGCCGAGCGTGCCTTCGATGATCGTCACACGGTCCATCAGGCCTTCGCGTTCGGCAATGCCGCCGCCGCGCGGGCCGTACATGCCGACCGCATGCACTTCGTCGAGATAGGTCATCGCGCCGTATTTGTCGGCAAGGTCACAGATGTCCTTGATCGGCGAGATGTCGCCATCCATCGAATAGACGCTTTCGAAGGCGATCAGCTTCGGCGCGTTCGGATCGGCGGCCGCCAGCTTGGCTTCGAGGTCGTTGAGGTCGTTGTGCTTCCAGATCACCCGTTCGCACTTGGCGTAACGGATGCCCTCGATCATCGAGGCGTGGTTCAGCGCGTCGGAGAAGATGATCAGGCCGGGGATCTTCTGGCCGAGCGTGCCGAGCGTCGCCCAGTTCGACATATAGCCGGAATTGAAGATCAGGCCGGCTTCCTTGCCGTGCAGGTCGGCAAGCTCCTGCTCCAGCATGACGTGGTAGTGTGTGGTGCCAGAAATATTCCGGGTGCCTCCCGCACCCGCGCCACAGTGATCGATGGCTTCCTTCATCGCCTCGATCACGGCGGGGTGCTGGCCCATGCCGAGATAATCGTTGGAACACCAGACGGTCACTTCCTTCGGGCCATCGGGAGTATGGCGCGTGGCGCGGGGAAAATTGCCGCGGTGCCTCTCCAGATCGGCGAACACGCGGTAACGGCCTTCACCATGAAGCCCGTCCAGTTCGCTCTTGAAAAATGCCTCGAAGTCCATGCTCATCACACTCCAGAACCTGCTTCGGTTTTGGTTTCAGCCGCGCTTTTCGTCAACCCCGGACCGCGCGAATAGAACCAACCTGCGGCAAAAGGCCCGCTTTTTTTGAATTATTCCAATAAAAAGGTAAGCGATTTCGAAAATGTGAGAATTGATCCACGTCAAGCAGCAAAAAGAAGAGCGGTGTTC
>Ga0209051_1000494_pt1 | contig 50941 bp, 41 predicted proteins | sample AraplaCvi_mMS_r2_2_FD_184286 | JGI IMG/M metagenome (GOLD analysis project Ga0209051, IMG submission 184286) | Arabidopsis root microbial communities from North Carolina, USA - plate scrape MF_Cvi_mMS_r2 (SPAdes) (version 2) | ecosystem: Host-associated > Plants > Roots > Endosphere | place...
ATCGGCACCACGATGGTCGGGATGATCGTGTAGCGCCAGTTCTGCAGGAACAGGAACATCACCACGAACACCAGCGCCACGGCTTCCAGCAGCGTCTTGACCACTTCGGTGATCGAGATCTGCACGAAGCGCGAGCTGTCGTACGGAATGTTCCACTTCACGCCCTGCGGGAAGAAGCGCTCCAGCTCCGCCATCTTGGCGCGGATCGCCTTGGCCGATTCCAGCGCGTTGCCGTTGGGCGTGGGCTGAACGCCAATGCCCACCGCGGGCACGCCGTTCAGGCGCGCCGATGTGGCATACGACTGGCCGCCCAGTTCCACGCGGGCCACGTCCTTCAGCCGCACGGTCGAGCCGTCGGTGTTGGCGCGCAGCACGATGTTCTGGAACTGCTCCACGTTGGCCAGCTGGCCGTTCACCACCACCGTGGCCGCAATCGCCTGGCCCGGAATGTTGGGCAGGTCGCCCAGCGTGCCCGAGGACACCTGCGCGTTCTGCGCGCGGATCGCGTTGTTCACGTCCGTGGCCGACAGGTTGAAGCCCTGCAGCTTGGCCGGGTCGATCCAGATGCGCATCGCGTTTTCGGAGCCGAACAGCTGGGCCTGGCCCACGCCCACCACGCGCTGCAGTTCCGGCACCACGTTGCGCGCGGCATAGTCGCCGAGCGCCACCGGGTCGAACTGCGGATTGTCCGAAGACAGCATCACGAACATCAGGAAGTTGTTGCGCGACTTGTCCACGCGCACACCCTGCTGCGTCACCGCCGCCGGCAGGCGCGGCGTGGCGCGCGAGAGCCGGTTCTGCACGTCCACCTGCGCGAGGTCGTCGTTGGTGCCGGCCTCGAAGCTGATGGTGATGGTGCCCGTGCCGTCGGCCTGGGCCACCGATTCCATGTAGATCAGGCCCGGCGAGCCGTTCATCTCGCGCTCGATCACGGACAGCACGCTGTCCTCCAGCGTCTGGGCCGAGGCGCCCGGGTAGGCAACGTTGATCACGATGGCCGGCGGAGCCACCGGCGGGTACTGCGAGATCGGCAGCTGGGTGATGGCGACACTGCCCCCCACCAGGATGAACAGCGCGATCACCCAGGCGAAGATCGGTCGGTCGATAAAGAATTTGGCCATGCGGGCGCGCTCCTGATTACTTCTTCTCGGCCGTGGCAGGCGCCGGACCGCTCGCTGGCGCCGCCGCGGCAGACGCCGCCGGCGCTGCCGGTTGTGCCGCGCCGTTGGGCGCGGGCTTCTTCCAGGGCACCGCCTTCACCGGCGTGCCGGGCGGCATCATCTGCAGCTTCTGGAAGCCGTCGACCATCACCTGCTCGCCGGCCTTCAGGCCATCGAGCACCACCCACTGGTTGTCCTTGGCGGCGCTGATCTTCACCGTGCGCTGGCTGATCTTGCCGTCGGCGCTCACCACCGACACCGTGTCGCCCTGCTGCGTGCGCGTGACCGCCTGCTGCGGAATCGTGATCGCGTTGGTGGCCTGCGCCTGCTCCAGCCGCACGCGCACGTACAGGCCGGGCAGCAGTTCGCCCTTCGGATTGGGCACCTCGGCGCGCAGCGTGACCTGGCCGGTGGTCGAATCCACCGTCAGGTCGGAGAACAGCAGCTTGCCGGGCAGCGCGTACTCGGTGCCGTCTTCCAGCACCACGTTCACGCTGGCCGCCTCTTCGCCGTTGGCGCGCTTGTACTGGCCGGCGGCCAATGCGCGGCGCAGCTTGAGCACGTCGGAAGCCGACTGCGTGAAGTTCACGTACATCGGGTTGATCTGCTGCACCACGGCCAGCTCGGTGGCGTCGCCCTGGCCCACCAGCGCGCCCTCGGTCACCAGCGCGCGGCCGATGCGGCCCGCGATGGGCGAGGTCACGTCGGCATAGCCCAGGTTGATCTTGGCCGTCTGCACCGCGGCGCGGCCCGCGGCCACGTCGGCCTCGGCCGTCTTTTGCGAGGCCACGGCCGTCGCGTATTCCTGTTTGCTCACCGCATTGGCCTCGACCAGCGGCTTGTAGCGGTCGGCCAGGGCCTTGGCCTGCACGGCGTTGGCTTCGGCGCGCGCCAGCGTGGCCTGCGCGTTCTGCGCGGCGGCCACCAGCGGTGCCGGGTCGATGCGGAACAGCAGCTGGCCGGCCTTCACGTCGCTGCCCTCGCGGAACTCGCGCTTCAGCAGGATGCCCGAGGCGCGGGCGCGAACCTGCGCCACGCGCGAGGCTTCGAGCCGGCCCGGCAGCTCGGTCACCAGACCCACGTCGCCCGGTGTGGCAACCACCACCCCCACCTCTGGCGCGGGGCGGGCGCCGCCGCCGGCACCGCCACCCGGGCCGGCCGGCGCATCGGCCTTGGAACAGGCCGCGAGCGCCAACACCACAGCAGCGGCCACGATCGCGAGGCGCGGCGAAAACGACGATTGACGCGAAACATGCAGGAGAGGCATGCGAATCCTTTGAAGCAAAGACGGGAGATGGCGCGTTCGCGGAGCGAACAGAAAGCCAGCATAAACAGCCGGGCCATCGGGGAAGCCCGGTAGTTTACATACATTCATGGATGTATAGTGACAGCATCGAATGGCCCCACGATCCGGAAAGGGCTTGGCTTTACAAATTGGGAGACTTGGTGGCACGTCGTACGAAGGAAGAGGCACTGGCCACGCGGAATCGCTTGCTCGATGCCGCGGAGCTGCTGTTTCAGGCGCAAGGCGTCTCGCAGACCACGCTGCAGCAGATTGCGCAGCAGGCCGGGGCCACGCGCGGCGCCATCTATTGGCACTTCAAGGACAAGGCCGCCCTCTTCAACGCGATGATGGAGCGCGTCATCCTCCCGCTGGAGGCCGGCCCCCGGGCCGCCGCCCTGGCTGTGGGCCCCAACGACGACCCCCTGGCCGAAATAGAGGAGGGCATGGTGCACGCCCTCACCCTCATGACCACCGACCCCCAGGTGCGCCGCGTGTTCGACGTGGCCACCCACAAGGTCGAATACACCCACGACATGGCCTCCGTGCAGCAGCGCCACCTCACCGCGCGCAACGCCTGCGTGGTCGACTTCGAGAAAGCCCTGCGCCTGGCCGCGCGGCGCGACCACATCAAGCTGCCCGTGCCCGGCGACGTGGCGGCCCAGGGCCTGCACGCGCTGATCAGCGGGCTCATCCAGAACTGGCTGCTCGACCCCACCGCCTTCGACCTGGTGCCCACCGGCCGGCGCACCTTCAACGTTTACCTGGCCGGACTGGGCTTTCCACGGAACTTGGCGGCGGGCATCGGAAACGAAGCTGAAGAAGTCGCCGCCTGATGGGCGATAATGCGTGGCTCCGGTTCTGCCGGAGCCCAGATTCCTCGCTGTATTTCAACGGATAGAATTCGGCCCTCCGAAGGCTGAGATCCAGGTTCGATTCCTGGCGGCGGGACCAGATACAAACCCGGAAGAGTGCAAATTCTTCCGGGTTTTTTATTTTTCCTCCGAAGATCACGTGTAGCTGCCTAGCGTCGTTCGCCCAAGCCTGTGTCGAACCGGCGGGATGTGCGGGCTACTCACCGATCGCAAAGCCAATCCCTTGGCATCACCGGCCTGCTGACGTCTCCTTCGCGTACTTTTCATGCTGGATCGAATGGAGTAAGTGCCCATCGAAGCGCCAATCGCCAGCTTGGCGTCTGGGCATCGGGCGGCGTGCCTCCAATGCGACCGGAAGACCTGCACTCACGCAACAGTCGCGTCTGCCACCTGGACACTTCGTGACGGCTTGCCGAGAGCCAAGCTTGCGTGCGACCGGCAGTGCGGGGGGCGGGCATCGGCCGATGGGCATTCCCGGCAGCACTTCACCGCATATCCACGCTCGAGATAGATCGCGCGCGTATCTCTGCTGCTGTATAACCCCTTGACGTGCGTCTTCTTTCAGTCAACGAAGTGGCTGATCCTCATGAAAAATACATTTTCCTTTCTTTCCGGTTCTTTGGCGCTGGAAAATCGACCATTTCATAATCAGATTGCGGAAAAGATTCGCAGTCTTTTTTCGACCCTGCACGGCTACATTGGCTACAAGCTCACTACGCTTGGTCGAGCATCAGATGACGATGTCCCCTCATTTTTGGTAGTCACTCAGGAAATGGGGATATTGTTAATTGACGTTGTAGAAGACAGAGTCAATTCGTCGACTGAGCATGAAGGGACGGAATATTGGCGATCAGACGCTGGCGACGTCACGGTGGCAAGAAGTTTGATTTTGGAAATCTACGAAGAAGAAGTCAATAGTAGATTGAAAAATGACTTGTCACTTTACGACCGCAAAGCGCGTCGATCCAAGGTCCCGATCAATAGCGTCATTGTTTTTTGCTCAAACGAGCAGGCCGAAATATCAGCGCTTGTAAATCAAGCTGAACACGAAATTTCGGCTGTTCGCATTGATGGTTTGGAAGCTTGGCTTGATAAGCTTTCGATGGACTATAACTGTTCGACGAAAGAATTGGACCGCTTATATGCTCTGCTTGAAGGCACATTTATTTATGAGCACAAAAAAGCAAATATTGAAGAGGAGGTGTTGGAAACTGTAAATGATTATATCCAAAAGTCATTGCAGACCACTTTCAAGCAAGACGATGCTCAGCGATTAGCTGCTATGCAGCTTCCGCCGGGGCCTCAGCGGATCCGAGGGCTTGCTGGAACAGGGAAAACGATTGTTTTGTGCCTAAAAGCGGCGATAACACATAAACGTCTTCCCGACTTCAAGATCTTATATCTCTTTAACACGCAAAGTCTCTATCAGCATGTACAAATGCTGATATCAAAGTATTACACGCTCGAGGCAAAAAGGGCTCCAGATTTTGAAGATCAGCTTCATGTTCTTCATGCTTGGGGAGGGCGGCAAAAACCAGGTCTATATTCCAGCTTATGTCAACGGTATGGGTTGGTACCGCTCACGCTTGGTGACGTGAGGGGGAGGGGGGATGCCCTCGCTTATATCTACAAAGATCTTCTTGAAAAAATTGGAAGATCAATAAAGCCGGAATACGATTTGATTCTTATCGATGAGGCTCAAGACTTTCCGACCGAGGTTTTTCAGATCGCTTTTCTTTTGGCAAAAGGCCGGCCGGCAGAAAAAAAGATAATTTGGGCATATGATGAATTTCAGTCCCTCCGTGATACAGAAATAAAAGGACCCTCGGAGTTATTTGGGTCTAAGGTCGATGGAACTCCGAACCTGCCTGATTCTGTACTAGTCGGAAAGTACGCTGGTGACATCCCAAAAGATTTTGTGCTGCCTAATTGCTATCGTACGCCAAGGCCCGTTCTAATGACGGCGCACGGTATTGCTATGGGTCTTTACTCAAAGAGACCTGTTGAGATGTTCTATCACCCGTCAGAATGGACAGCGATTGGCTACAAGGTCAATGAACCGCAAGCCCTCATGATATCGGCGGGCGAGCAGGTAGAGATCGAGCGTCCGGACGAGAATAGTAAGAACCTGCTTGAGGGATTGCTGCTTGCAAACAATAAGCGCCCGTTGAACTTAGTGCAGGTTAAGACTCATGCTGATGACATTCAGCAATTGGAATTTGTAACATCCAATGTAAAGCGACTGATTGAAGAAGAGAATGTCGCAGCCGAAGAAATCATCGTCATAAATTTGCGATCTGGAAATAATAAGGATTCGATGCTCGCTATTCAACGGGGTCTCAACTCCGTCGGCGTTCCTTCGGTTCTTCCTGGCTATGTTGAAAGCGCGGATGTATTCAAACCAAAAGGGTTTGTGACTCTTACCACTCCTTTTCGTGCAAAAGGAAATGAGGCGAATATTGTTTTTGTCTTGAATGCGCAAAAAGTGGTTGGAGATTTTACTCTGCGCATGAGGAACGCGTTTTTTGTGGCAGTGACGCGTTCGCGCGGATGGTGCTATATCAGCGGGATTGGTCCCCAGATGGAGCAGCTTGGTCAGGAGATAGAGTCCATTAAGCAAGACTTTCCGAAATTTCGATTTATTTGCCCTGATGCGGCGACTATTCGAAGCAGTAAATCGTTTTTGAATAAATCAGACCGCGAGTTAGATAAAATCCAAGAGTTGATCGAGTTGGTGCAAAGAAACCCTGAGGTCGCGCAAATTATTGCCGAACAGCTTAGAGATAAAGGGAGTGCCGTGTAATGCGATTTGCCTTAGTCCAGCAGGGTATAGGCAATGCAGTCGCCCATTTAAGTAAAATAATCCAAGTCAACAATCTGCAGGTGATTGAATCTGAGCGCTCCATTTCATGGAAGGGGCGCGATGCAGGTATTTTGAAGAATGTTTATTACCCGCTGGAATATCAACATCTGCTGGATAGACATCAATTCTCCTTGCTTTTGAGCGATGGATCGTTTTTTCAGTTTTATTACGGATTTAGCGAAAGCGATGAGCTAATAAGTGCTCGGCTCGCGTACTATCCCAAGCCAATGAGCACGGGGGACAGCACGAATGCAATTTGGGATGCTGCGGAAGACGCATCGGATCGGGATGACGATTTTCTCTACGAGCATCTTCTGAATTGGGCCGAGTTGATGGAGGTGTCTGGAAAAAATCCTTCTAACACTTCACATGTGCGCTTTGACTTCGACAGGCAAGTCGTATCCCATAGCCAGTCGCATCTGCAATTTAGTGGGGTTCATGAATTTCGCGTGCCAGCTGGCTTCTATCCGCAACCGCTGGCATTTGTGCAACTTTGCGAAACTCTAATCGTTGGTCTTCAGCCCTTGGCGCATGACGCACTCGGATTTGAGAGGAACAATCATCTTGTTCTGGATGCTCCGCTTCAGCTTATAGGGCTATCGTGCACTCTCGGCAAGTAATACTCGCCGATTAATACACGAGGGCTCTAGCTGTTATTGCAGCTCAGGCGAAGCACGCCGCTTTCGCGCTTCTTTGTGCATGTTGACCGGTGTAGCGCCAAGCACACGCGTGACCATCGCCGCGAGGAAGCGGCCAGGTGCGAGTTCCTCTGGAATTTCTTCTTTGAGGATCTTCACCTTCGGAAGCTGAGCGATGTCACGGTCGACCACGGAATCGGGGGCGGGCGCCGGTACATCCTCGTCTTCCAATTCCTGCCCCGGTTCCGGCAAGGCCGTGACCGGAGGCTCTTCGCCCGTATCGGGTATCACGCCCTCGTTTGAGTATTCCATCAAGACGAGGCAGGTGGCATGGTAGGCGTCGTCCTCTCGTCCGAGTTTGCCGAGTAGGTCAAACAACCATTCGGCGGTAGCCGGTTCCTTTTGGAGGATGTCGGAGCGCAGGCCGAATACGAAGCCAAGAGCAGCAAGGGGGTGCCTCAGCCGCAGGTTCTTTGCGTCGCCGTAGGATTCCTCGATTCGATTCGGAGCGTTCTTCCCGTAGGAGGAGTCCATGCGCTTGGTCGAAATTAGCAACTCCGGCCCGGTCACCCAGTCCGAGATAACGACGTCGACCTGCTTGAGGTAGTTCTTGCCAAGAATGATTCCGCTCGATGACGTTGCACCGGTGATTGCACCGTCCTTCTCGATGCGATCCGACACTGTTTTGCGGATGCCGCTGGGCAGCGCCTTCAGCAAGTTCGCGATTGGCGCCGGGAGGATGCGCGGGTGGACAGGTCGCGGCCAAGCTTGATCGGTGTTGAAGCCTGCGCGTCGCAGCTCATAGCTCAACCAGACATCGAGGGCCAGCGCCGGTACGCCGGACTGGGTCCCGGCCTTCAAGTGAAGAGGCACGCCTAACAGTTGGACAAGGGTGTCGAAATCCGGCTCGAAGCGCGGGTGTCCGTCCGAACTCCTGACCCAGGGATTGGTGTGCACGCCGCCGGGGGCAGCGCGCGCGACGATTCGATCAAAGATGACCCAGGCTCGTGCTTTCGCGGATGGTTCAGCGGCCACTGGCAGCCCTCACTGTGCGGCGGTTGAAGAATTCAGCTCGCGCCTGCCGGATATGCTCGATCTGTTCGGCTGACAACTCATCGCAGCCCACAAGGATGACTTGATCCACGATTTTGACGGCGTCGAGCAGCCGTCCGTCGTCCAGGAGATCGGCGACCTGTTGCTTGACTGCGCGCAGCGCGTCAGCGCAGGCCAGGATCAACGTCGGCGAAGGCATCGCCCAAACATCAGCTTCCTTCGGCTCGATCTTCAGAATACCGCCCCCGTAGGCGCGACCAACCATCTCAGCATGCAGCAGCGTGACCGAGTTCAAACTCGCGAGCGGCAAAAGCTCGCGGCCGAGGTCCCGATGCTTCTGATCGAGGTAGATGCCATGAACCGAGTTGAGGTGACGAGCCCCAGCTTCATTGGTCGTGAGTCGAGGCGTGTCTGCATTCATGCAGGTCAACAGCAAGTCAGCCGCCGGGACGAGCGGCACTTGATACCACGTCTTTCGGACGCGGCACTTATAGGCTGTGTCGACGCCGGTTCGGTGGCCGTCGGCAATGTACGCGGCAGCCTCAGCCGACGGAGGATCCCCCGGATAGAAGAGATAGGTTGCGTTGCCCTGTCGGCCAAGCTTGGTGAGCATGCCACTGGAAAGAGCCAGGCCACGCAAATGGGAGCTCCCGGGTGGCGAGAGGCGCAGCAACTCGTTGCGGGGCAGGCCGAGTTCCTTCGCGCGCTGCGGAGAGAGCGTGAAGTATTTGTTGTTGCCGGTGACGATGCCGAGGGTGGTATCTCCCCACGTTTCGAGGCTGGTGAACAAGCCACCATGCAGCAGCGCGTGCAGAGGCTCGATGGCGTTCGGGTCCACGAGGCTGGTGGTCCACTTGCCCGCCGGGTCAGTTGGTGTCCAGCTCAGTCCTGCGCCAAGCGACGCAAGATCAGCAGCGTTTTTTGCCTGCCGGACGGTCGCGTGATCCGCGGGGCCTTCCAGATAGCCATCGGCAAGGAGCAGCACAACGTCGGCTTCAGCCTCAGGGAACACCTGCTCGTCAAAGAGCACCAGCTGCACCTCGCGGAAGCGGTTGAAGAGGAATCGACGCACGGGGGCCGCATAGTTCACTGACAGCAACTCGGCGGGGAGAACAAGCCCCAGTCGCCCTCCCTGCCTCAAGAACAGCGCAGAGTGGATCGTGAAGGCGGCCCAACTGGAGGCGAGGCCAGTAAGCGAGACGCCACCTCGGAGGGCGGCTTCGCGGGATCGAGCGCGGGTCTCGCCCGAAAAATCTTGGTAGCGGATGTAAGGCGGATTGCCTATGACCGTGTCGTAAACCGGTTCAGGCTCGATCAAGAAGAAATCGCTGTGCCGGATATTGGAATTGCCACCAGCCTCCTGCACACGTTGCCTGGCGACGCGTGCACTGTGAGCATGAATCTCGACACCGTCTACTATCGGTTGAGAGACTGGATTCGGGTTCAGCTCGCGAAGACGGGCCACGGCGGCGACAAGAAAGGCCGCATCGCCTGCGGAGGGCTCCATCACCAAGTCGTCGGCCGTTCGAATGGCCCAATTGATGATAAATCGGGTGATCTCGTCGGGCGTGAAGAAGGCACCTCGCTCCTTGCGAAGCGCGGGCGTGTCGTTCGGATGGATGGAGCGCAAGACAGTCACCTCCACATTCTATGCAGCATCGGGTGTCTCACGACGGCAAAACAGCTCACTACCGCGTCCTTCGAACTTGGCCGATCCGAATGCTTAACTCTGTCCATTGTTTATGCAACTCAGCGCAACGCGATCTGCGGCAAGTCCACAAGTCGGCTTGATCGGATGTTCCCCTAAGGGTTGTCAATCATGACAACATTCCCAGATTTCTTAACTTCGAGGCCCGCGCGTGCCGCAATCAGATCAACAGCTTGATCCCAAGGAACGTCTTTGAGCTTGATGGAGGTCGTTCCGTGGACATCGCGACCGAGAACGAAATTGCTTGCAGTGAAATCGGAAAGCACCTGAAAAAGTGCGCGGATGTCGATGGACTCGAAGTTCATCGAAATGAGCTCGCCCTTGTACTCTACTGATCCACTCGAAGTGATGGACGGAGTTCGCGTTAACGGAGTCGAGATGACCAGAGTGTTGCCATTTTTGGCTAGGCGCACGGTTTGCGTTCGGTAGCCTTCTCTTCTGACTACATACTCGTTCACCCCTTCGGGAAGAGGCATTCCTTGGAAAAATTTTCCTGGTTCTGAGCCCAGTACAACCTCGGAGTCTGACGGGGAGGGCTCTATCCGCACGCTCAATTTCATCAGCGCTTCGTCCCTGACAACTTTCATCCCAGACCACGAAAGTACCGCTTGGTAGGAGGTGATGCCGGCAACGAACGCGGCTGCTACAGACCCTAAATACCAAGGTAGAGGGTGAGCGTCAATTTGTTCGCGAAACGACTTCATAGAGTTCAGTTAGAAAGATCTTCCGAAATTATGAGTCCGAGAGTCGCGGCGTGCTGGAAAGTCCCATGGTGCGCGCATCGAAGGTAGAGTCGGTAGTTCCGTAGAAGAGGTAAAAAAGACATGAACAAAGGCCGGACACTCAAGCTGTTTCTCGTAGATGGCATTCCGCAAGGCTTGCTTACCGCAGAGATCATGAATTGGACCGGTCATGTGATCAGCGGGTCGCGCGGGAAGCTCGCGGAGCTAATCCAACGCCCAGAAGCTAGGCGAGCTGGCGTCTACTTGTTGGCAGGTCCGGATACGGGTACTGGAGTTGGTACCCAGCTCTATCTTGGTGAGACTGACGATGTCGCGACGAGGCTCAAATTGCACAACAAGCCCGAGGACAAGGGCGGCAAGGACTTCTGGGAGCGTGTGTGCATCATCACCAGCAAAGATGCGAATCTCACGAAAGGGCACGTTAAGTATCTTGAGAGCCGACTTATTACAGTCGCACAAGCTGCAGGTAGATGCGTGCTTGTGAATGGCACAGATCCACAGTACGAGAATCTGCCCGAGGCGGACCGCTCTGATATGGAGTTTTTTCTGGAGCAGATTCAGACGTTGTTGCCTGTGCTGGGCTTTGACTACCTTCGCGCGGCACCCCAAGCGCCTGCCGTGAAGATTTCTGGCGACACAGCCGTGCCCCAATCAGTGCCGCCGTCTCCCGTTTTTGTTGGCGACGTCAAGAAGCACGGAATCACTGCTCGCGCACAAGAGCTTGAGGGTGAGTTTGTGGTGATGAAGGGGTCCAAGGCGCGTCTTCATTGGGAGGGAGTGGATAGCACCTACACGCTCCTTTTCGAGGAGCTCGTGAAGGCTGGTGTTCTGGCTCCAACGCCTGACGGCATGTACAACGAGTTCACAAAGAACTATGCCTTTTCCAGCCCAAGCGCAGCAGCAGCCGTGGTGGCTGGGCGAAGCGCGAATGGTCGCACGCACTGGGTGGTCGAAGGTTCCGGCAAGACTTATGCGGAGTGGCAGGAGGACCAGGTCGGCCAAGTTGCGCTGGCGCTTAGCCAAACGGAGCAAGCATCCGCGACCGATCTTTAGATACCGGCGATCGAGCAGGTTGACCTTGCCCTTCGAACCCGTGTCCTGTAGCCGAGCTCATGACCTAGCTTGCCTTGGTTTGCGCGAAAGATGATTTGCGCTGCTGCATAGTCAAGCCGCGCACCTCGCGATCGATCTCGTAGAGCCCACCGAAAAACTTCATCGCCTTCTTCTGTGCAGCGTTGAGTTGCTCGCTGCGAGATTGAACTTTCAGCGCTGGACCGCAAACGGACGCCGTTGCTTCAGCAAAGCGAATGTCTTGTTATCAATTCGGTTTGTCCGAGATAGGGAGCGTGCCCCTCTTGCAACGTGGTGAGCCGGAATGCCGCTGGCGCCGTCCATAAGAACCTGCGGAAAAAGCGCAGCAAGATCAAGCGAAGGAAATTGCTCGCGATAGGCCATTGATCAAGGGATCAAGCGCGGTGTTGTCGGAGCGCCAGCGATCGAAACCCGGAATCCACGTTGGGTGAGGTTTTCGAAAGCCTTCGAAAGGTTGACCTTGCTGAAAAACGGTAAGTTCTGCTTGAGCGTCGCACTGCCCTCACCCAGGATCAGAAAAACAATTTCGTAGTCAGCGCTCCTGAGAGTGTCCAGGGGAACGAGATCACGTGCGGCCGGATTTACTCCGCGCAGCACCGTTCGCGCCTTCTTGCGGAACGCCTTGTCGCCGAGCATGATTTCAGCAGCCACCCCGCCCTGAGCAAAGAGATGGCTCAGTCCAGCAGATCCGCCCTTGCGATGCTTTACGTGCACCAACTGCTTAGCAGGGGTCAGGAGGTCGCAGAGTTCTATGGATGATGTGGACCGGTCGGTCTTCACGAGCTTCCTGTCTAGCAGGAAATATCCGTGCGCCGCGGCTGCTCGAGTGTTGTAATCGCCCTCGGACTCAATTTTCGATTTGCCTCCTTCATCCCACACTTCAACTGCCGGGAATGCCAGGGTGCATATCTGGACCAAATCCAATGTCTCGGCGATGCGACCAATGAATGTTGCATCAACCTCGTACCACTTGCCATCGAAGATGATCTTCGTTTTGTCGCCGTCGACGATCTCGAAGTAGATGCAGCGATACACCGGGTGTTCGGTAACGTTGCCATCGACGTCGTGGACAAAAAGCCGGTCGCGCTTCAAGCCTTCGATGGTTAGATGCGCCAAATCAGGAATGGTATCGATGTAGTCGGCCGAATGGATGACGGGACGCACACGGTCCTTATTCCGCGTAAAGCTGAAGCCGAGGATCGTGTCCCATGCGCCGATCTCCGGTAGCGTGACCATGATTTCAGGATTGCGCGCGGAGACAGCTTGAACCAACTGCGCGTTCAGCGCATTGATTGAAGCGTCGTCCTTGACCTTGCGGACGTTGTCCACCCACGAGAAGGACGTCTTGTAATCGTCATTGGCGTAATAGCCTCTGATGCGGCGGACCAGCGCGGGGAAATCCGTGGCTTCCATTTCAACGCTGAAGGAGAACATCGCGTCTCCACCGGCGATCTGCATAAGGCCAACTCCGCGTTTGGGGACGCCCGTCACAGCGCGAAGAACGTCTCGTAGGATGTCGATGCCGAAGACGCTTACCTCCGAGTCGCGAGCAGCCTGAGACTTCTTCTGAACAGGCTGATCTTCGAGAGTATGCAAGTCGACGCTACGCAGTGATTTGTCGTCGAGTGTGTTGAGCGCTGTGCGAAGGCCAAAGTCTTGAACGAACAGCGACTGCTCGATGAGATGCCGGCCATAGCCAAAGGCAAAGGCGAAGATGTCGCCGTCCACTCGAAGCAGCAGCACCGCAGAACTCGATCGATTTGCGAGATTCGGTATGACGCGGCCCGCAACCTCGTCGAGCACAGAACCCCAACTTGGCCTCTTCTCTGCGCTTTGCCTCACATAAAGGACTCCCTCGATACCCAAGGTGTCTGCCAATTGATAGGCATCTACTGGTGCGCCAGCGAGCAGATCCGCAAACACTTGGCCGTCGCCTAAGGGCTTTGCCATAAAAAGGTTCAGGCGGCGGTAGCTTTTTGCCATCTCATTTTCCCAATTGTGGTTCGACGCTGGCACCTCGTTGTCGGGACAACCTTGACCAGTTCATGTGCCCGTGCCGAAGCGGACTGTAATCGGGACTCCATTCAGTCGCCAGTTGGCTGCGCCAACCTTGGCGCGATGGGCAAGACTGCCAGCGGCGCGCTCAGCGTGGGGTATCGTTCGAGCTTCACCTGCATGACCGGCGCTGCTCGCCGGCGACAAAACGGGCGCGGCATCTGCGAACTCGCTGGCATGAAGCATCCGCCACGACCGCTGACCGGTGGGGAGTGGTCATTTGCCGCTTTGTTGTAGTCGACCGTCTGCGGCTTGATACGGGACCCTGCCTAACCGTGGCCTTAGCAGAAGCGAAATATCGGGACTTCTTCCAGAGAACCGCAAGACTGCTCTCGGGGTCGGATCCTGGTGTGCTAAATCGGCGTTTCTATTAATTTGTCTAAGGTCTTGCCTGGCTTGACCCCGCAAGCCGAACACCACCGAGCAAACAGCAGTACATCGACGAAGTTCTCGCCACGTTCAAGCTTGGAGACGTAGGACTGGCCCACGCCCAGGGCTTCGGCCATCTGCACCTGCGTCAGGCCAGCCTTCACCCGAGCGCTGCGCATCAGGTTGCGCAGCGCCTCGTATTCGGCGTGATAGAGGGAAACGGACATGCGCTCATGGTCTAGTCCGATACGGAATAGTCGTAACGCGACTTTTCAAGATACAATCCAGCACGCAACGGTGAAGACCGGAACGATGTCAAAAAATCATTCGGGGATCGGATCGAAATGAAAAACGGGATGCTTCTGTGGGTGCCACCCTTGTACCGTCAGCTCGCGGTGGTCGCAGCGGAGTCGATACGGGGTCGAACCAGTCGGCAGTTTCAAGACGGATTAGCCGGTTGCATACAGGAGGTCAGCTCCTGCGCGAGGGTTTGCGCGCAGGCTTCATCGGCTTGTTTAGAACCGCCTGGTTCTTTCTTCGCAGCAAACCGCCCTCCGATGTCGGAGCGTTTGTAGCAACGATCCCCTCGAAAAGCACAGGCAGTGTCGTGCCCAAGCTGTGGCACAGCGTCGCCAGGGTCATCAAAGAGGGGTTGATGTAGCCCCCTTCGAGCTTGGATATCCGCGACCGTTCGACTTCTGCGTCATAGGCCAAGGCGACCTGGGTCTTGCCTGCGGCAAGTCGGAGCTTCTTCAGATTTTTTCCTAGCGCCAGGGTTACCGCATTGGGCAGTGTTCCGATCGCTGGTTCCGGGGGAGGGGGCGCTTTTCGACTGGCATTTTTCATTGCCGTCGAGGGTCAAGAAGTGTGCACCTCAGGGAAACGTCTTAAACGACACATATGAGGTAATGTGTTTTATAAGACGCACTTTTGATACGATGTACCGCGCAACGGCGAAGACCGGAGCGATGCCAAAAAACAATCAGGGATGGATTGAAATGACTAACGGGATATTTCTCGTGGGCGCAGCCTTTGTGCTGTCGGCTCGCGGTGGCAGCGGCGGAGTCGATGTTGGGGGAGGGGATCGAGGACCGTTGCCATGAAACGGCCTGAAGGCGAGTTCAAGCGGCGCTCTTGCTTCTCTCCGGCTACGCCCTTCGACAGGGCTTTCATGGAGTGCAAGACCTTGGCCCAGTTGGCAGACTGGTACGACCGCCGCATGGCATCCGGCCGCCGGATGTCATCCGACGAGCTGGGTTTTCTCGTCGCGCATGTCTCGGGCCTCAGGGCCGCGGAGAAGATGGCACGCAGCGACCGCGCCGTGGAGAGAAAGGCCGACGAGTTCGCCAAATTCTTCTACGGCCAGGACCATCGCGACTTCGGCGACATCCGCGCAAGGCAGATCCTGATCGAAGGGGTGCTGTTCGACGAGGTGCCGCGCCACATGGTGTGGACGCTCGGCTCCAGGCTTTGGTGCCTGCGGGTGCCGAAGGAAAGCACCGCAACCGGGTCGAGCCACGCGCTCAAGCTCATGGAGCTTGGCGGCAAGCTGATCCGCGGCAGCTCCAGGGTTGCCGGGCATGCGGAGCCACTGATCTCCGCATTCGCGCAAGGGGTGGTCCTGGGGTTCTACCGGCTGGCGAAGATCGACATTTCTACCGCGCTGGAGGGCGTGGGTTTCTGGCGGCGCTGCGAATTGGTCAGCATCCACCAGGTAGGCGTTGACCGCGGCCAGCGGATTCGTGCGCAGGATGGTCGTCGGAAGCCGGGGCAGTAGCTGGTCCGCGGCGCAGCTGGGCATCGAGCTGCTCTGGAGAAGTGCCGCAGCACTGCGTTACGTTGGCGTCAGGCTCCAGGCCACCTTGCCGCTGAGCCAGCAGCCGGTTGGTGCTGCTGTTCCGGCGAAGCGTGCGCGAACGGCAATGGCGGATGGTCGTCCCATCGCCTCGCCCTGTCGCACGGTGCAGGTGATTGGCGCCATGGCCGTGCCGACGGGGACATCGCCGTTGGCCGCCAGGTGGCCCCAAAGGGCGGCCGCGGCAATGCCCGTCGCCGCATCCTCTGGATAGCCGGACGCCCTCGGAAACTGGCGCGCAACCAGCACCGGCTCGCCCGCTTCGTTCGCGTCGCCGAATGCATAGGGGTACAGCCCAGTGGAGCCAATCGACAGGCACAGGGCCTCCATGGCTGGGAAGTCGGGCCGCAGCGCATGCAACGAAGCCACGTCGCGCATCGGAACGAGGGTCTTGACTCGGCTGGTGCTTGCATTGGCCATCGCCGGGATGCTGTCGCCATTCAGTCCGAGCACCGCTGCAACGCGGGCCGCGTCCTCCGGCGGCAATGCCGTCGCCTGGACTGCCGGCTGAGACACCCAAACGCATTGGCCGCGCTCGTCCCACTCGGCCTCAACCAGGCCGCTCAGCGTTTCGATGCGCGCCACCGGCGATGTCCACAGGCCCCACTGCCGCATGGCCCACAGGGTGCCGACGGTGGCATGACCGCACATTTCCATTTCATGCTGGGGCACGAAGAAGCGCAACCGCCAGTTGGCGTTCGCATTCGAGGGCTCGAGCACGAATGCCGATTCGTGGCCCGTGGCGCGGGCGATGCCCAGCATGTCCTGCGTGGACATTTGCGAAGCATCGGCGACCAGCGGGACGGGGTTGCCGCCGCCGGGGCCGCCGATGAAGACGTCCACCAGGCGCAGTTCTCCGGCGGCCGGTGGCGAGAGGTGGGGCGGGGACGGATCGCGATCAGTCAATCTTGGCTCCCACGTCCTTTGCGATGCGGCTCCAGTAGGGGATGTCGGCCTTGACCGCGGCCTGCAGTTCGGCGGGGGTGCCAGGGCGCGCATTGAGGCCCTTGGCGGCGAAGTCGGCGGAAACCGCGCGGTCTGCCAGTACCTTGTTCAAGGCCTGGTTCATGCGTTGCACCACGGGGGCCGGCGTGCCCTTGGGAAAGGCCAGGCCATACCAGAGCGACTGCGTGAAGTTGGGGATTCCCTGCTGCGCGAAGGTGGGCACTTCGCCCAGCAGCGCATTGGGCGCGGTCGTGGCCAGGGCGATGAGCCTGCCGGCGCGGATCGAGGGCACCAGGCCTGCCGGGTTGTCGAACATCAGCTGCACCTGTCCACCCATGAGGTCCGTGTAGGCCGGGGCGGCGCCGCGATACGGGACATGCACCAGCGGCACGCCGGCGTAGGCCTTGAACTGCTCGCCCAGCAGGTGCGACACGGTCCCGGCGCCCACCGAAGCGAAGCTGTAATGCTGCGGATTTTTCTTCAGCAACTCGACCAGCCCCTTCACGTCTCTGGCACGCACGGACGGATGAACCGCAAGCACATATGGCGAAGTAGCGACAAACCCGGCGTAGACGAAGTCGCGCTCGGGCGCGTAAGGCAGGTTGGGGTAGACGCTCACGCTGACCGCATGGGTGCTCGTGGTGGCCAGCACGGCGGTATAGCCGTCGGGCGCTGCCTTGGCGACGTAGGCCGACCCAATGGTTCCGCCGGCCCCTGCACGGTTGTCGATGATGACCGGTTGGCCCAGTTCCTTCTGCAGTTGCGGCTGGATGCTGCGAATGGCCACGTCGGTTCCCCCGCCGGCGGGGAAGGGCACGACGATGGTGACCGGGCGGCTGGGCCAGGTCTGCGCCATGGCTGCGCAAGGCGCCCAGCCGGCAACGGCGAGGGTGGAAGCGGCGACCGCCAGCAAACGGCGACGCGCGGGAATGAGGGAGGGTGTGGGCACGGTGGTTCCAGATGGCACGATGATTCGCTTCATGCTAGGAACCGCCGCATGCGAAAGCGAACCCGGAAGCGACAGCCCGCGAACCCCTTCGCGACGCCGCGGACGCGGTTTGCGACGCGGGGTTCAGGCGGGCACGCCGCGCAGCAGCCTGTTGAGATGCCCGCTGTGGGTGAAGCCCAGTTGCAGACTGATGGTGGAGGGCCCCATGCCTTGGGCGATCAACTCGCGCGCCCGGGTCGCCAACAGCAACCGGCGTATGGCGACCGGACTGCTGCCTAGCTCGGCGGCGCATGCCCGCTGCAAGCGGCGCACGGAGACACCCAGTTCGCCCGCCACCGCTTCCACAGTGGGCATGGGACTTTCCAAGTCCAGCGCGCGCGCATAGCACTTGAGCATGCGCTGCGACAGTGGCTGTGCTTGGTCTGCCAGTGCTGGTTGCAGCCATTGGCAGGGCTGGCGTGCGGCGAGCTGGGCCACCAGCGCCTGCACCAGCGGCTCGGCGCTTTGGGGCGCCAGGGTAGGCGCTGACAGCGCATCCAGCATCGCCACCGTGGCTGCGTCCAGGCGGAACGCGCCGAAGCGGCTGCGCCTGCCAAGCAGCTCGGGCCGCAGGTACAGCTCGCCGTGGCGCTGCCGGCTGGCGCGCGAGCGCGTGCTGTGCACCGCGGACACAGGCAGAAGCAGCGCCGTGTGACGGACCAACTGAAGGGCTTGATGTTCGGTGCCTGGCTCGGCAGTCCAGCGGCTGTCCAGCGAACCAACCTGCGGCCACAGCAGCATCGCGCAATCGTGCGTGTGCCAATCGAAGTGATAGTTGGGCTGGCTGCTCTGCCTCAGGGAGAAGCCCGTTTGGGCAGTGGCGGCCAGCTTGGACGAAAGCGGGATTGGAGTGGCCATGACATTCCTCTGTGACACGGGACAAGCGATTTTCCGGCATTTTGGACTGGGGCCGAGCGAGCTTCGGCATCGACCGTATGGAGCCAAAAGTCCAACGCAGGCGATGAATCGACAAGACGGCGTACTTGCGAATGAAGACCATCGGGGGCCTTCAACCCTCTGGACAGTCACATGACCATCAAAGCGACCGCAACCCCCGGCAAGAAGCTGCTCAACGCCAAGGACCACACCTTGGTGATGATCGACTTCCAGTCCCAGATGGCATTCGCCACCCACTCGATCGACGCAGTCACGCTGCGCAACAACGCTGCCCTGGTGGCTCAGGCAGCCGCCGGTTTCGGCGTGGACACCATCCTCACGACCGTGGCCGAGAAGAGCTTCTCCGGTCCGATGTTTCGCGAGATCAGCGCCGCATTCCCGGGCCAGGCGATGCTGGACCGCACGTCGATGAACACATGGGAAGACGAGGCGGTCATCCGCAAGATCAACGAGATCGGCAAGAAGCGCATCGTCCTGTCCGGCCTCTGGACGGGCGTGTGCATCGTCGGGCCGGCGCTCTCGGCCATCGATCAGGGCTTCGAGGTCTACGTGATCGCCGATGCGTGCGGCGACATCTCGGCCGAAGCGCACAACCGCGCAATGGAGCGCATGGTGCAGGCGGGCGCTGCGCCCATGACGTCGCTTCAGTACCTGCTGGAACTGCAGCGCGACTGGGCCCGCACCGAGACCTACGAAATGACCACCGGCATCGCCAAGAAGGTAGGCGGCGCCTACGGCCTGGGCATCGACTACGCCAAGACCATGTTCGGCGCGCACGAAGGCTGATCGCCCTCGTTCGCAAAGCAATCGCACTTGGAGGTCCCGCCGTCCATGAAAGTCTATGTTGTTTCCTTGGCGCTTGGCCTTCTGGTCGGCGTGATCTATGCGCTTTTCCAGGTGCGCTCTCCTGCCCCGCCGATCGTCGCCCTGGTCGGTCTGCTCGGCATTCTTCTGGGGGAGCAGATCCCGCCGCTCATCAAGCACGTCATTGAGCGCCCGAGCCAGAACTCCTGGCTCCATCAGCAGGTCAAGCCTCACGTCTTCGGCGCACTGCCCCAGCGTTCGGCCAAGCTGAACAGCCAAGCCAACACAGCGGGATCGAAGGAGCGCGCATGAGCTCCACATCGGACCCGCAGCGCCGGCGATTCCTGGGTGCCGTTGGCGCCACCCTTGCATCGGCAGGCCTTCCCCAAAGCGCATTCTCAGCTTCACCACAAATGACCGATTCCACCGTTCCCGACCTTATCCTGTTCAATGGTCGCTTCACCACGCTTGATCGGGCCAACCCCGAAGCAGCGGCGGTGGCCATCAAGGATGGGCGATTCGTCCAGGTCGGCAGCGCCGAGGAAATCCTGTCGCTTGCCGGACCCGGTACCCGTCGCATCAACCTCGGCGGCCGGCGCGTGCTGCCGGGCCTGATCGACAGCCACCTGCACATCATCCGCGGCGGCCTGAACTTCAACCTGGAACTGCGCTGGGACGGCGTGCGCAGCCTGGCCGACGCGATGGCGATGCTCAAGGCGCAGGTGGCCATCACGCCGGCCCCGCAGTGGGTGCGGGTGGTGGGCGGCTTCACCGAGCACCAGTTCGCCGAAAAGCGCCTGCCCACCATCGAGGAGCTGAACGCGGTGGCACCGGACACGCCCGTGTTCATCCTGCACCTGTACGACCGCGCGCTGCTCAACGGCGCGGCGCTGCGCGCGGTCGGCTATGGCCGCGACACGCCTGCGCCGCCCGGCGGCGAGATCGTGCGCGACGCAGCGGGCAACCCCACCGGGCTGCTGCTGGCCAAGCCCAACGCTGCCATCCTCTACTCGACCCTTGCCAAGGGGCCCAGGCTGCCCCTGGAGTACCAGATCAACTCCACGCGCCACTTCATGCGCGAGCTCAACCGCCTGGGCGTCACGGGCGCCATCGACGCGGGCGGTGGCTTCCAGAACTACCCCGAGGACTACCAGGTCATCCAGCAGTTGGCCGACGCGAGGCAGCTCACGATCCGACTGGCCTACAACCTGTTCACGCAAAAGCCCCAGCAGGAAAAGCAGGACTTCCTGAAATGGACCGCCAGCTCCAAGTACAAGCAAGGCGACGACTACTTCCGCCACAACGGCGCGGGCGAGATGCTGGTGTTCTCGGCCGCCGACTTCGAGGACTTCCGACAGCCGCGGCCTGACATGGCGCCCGAGATGGAAGGCGAGCTCGAAGACGTGGTGCGCATCCTCGCGCAGAACCGCTGGCCGTGGCGCATGCACGCCACATACGACGAGACCATCACCCGCGCGCTGGACGTGTTCGAGAAGGTCAACCGCGACACGCCGCTGGCCGGGCTGAACTGGTTCTTCGACCATGCCGAGACCATCTCGGACGAGTCCATCGACCGCGTCGCGGCGCTGGGCGGGGGCATCGCGGTGCAGCACCGCATGGCCTACCAGGGCGAGTATTTCGTCGAGCGCTACGGCGCCAGCGCGGCCCAGGCCACGCCGCCGGTCAAGCGCATGCTGGAAAAGGGCGTGAAGGTCTCGGCCGGCACCGATGCCACGCGCGTGGCCTCCTACAACCCGTGGGTGTCGCTGGCCTGGCTCATCACCGGCAAGACCGTGGGCGGGCTGCAGATCTATCCGCAGCGCAACTGCCTGGACCGCGACACGGCCCTGCGGCTGTGGACCGAGTACGGCACCTGGTTCTCCAACGAGGAGGGCAAGAAGGGCCGCATCCAGGCCGGCCAACTGGCCGACCTGGTGGTGCCCGACCGGGATTTCTTCAGTTGCCCCGAGTCCGACATTGCCGACACCAGCTCGCTGCTGACGGTGGTGGGCGGCAAGGTAGTGTGGGGCGCCGGTCCCTTTGCCGCGCAGGACGACAGCGCGCCGCCACCGGCCATGCCCGACTGGTCGCCGGTGCGCCGCTGGGGCGGCTATGGCGCCTGGGGCGCGCAGGAAGGCGCGCCGCTGCAGGTCACGCTGCGCCAGGCCGCGCAGTCGTGTGCCTGCGCCAGCAGTTGCGGCGTGCATGGCCACGCGCATGCCAGCGCCTGGGGCAGCAAGCTGCCCGTGTCGGACCTCAAGAGCTTCTGGGGTGCGCTCGGCTGTGGGTGCTGGGCGGTGTGATGGCGAAGAGTCCTTCCATGCACTACGTGCGTCTTCGCTGGCTGGCGCTGCTGCTGCTGTGCGCTGCCTATTTGCAGGGCAGCCTGACCAAGCTGTGGGACTTTCAAGGCGCGCTTGCCGAGATGAAGGCGTTCGGGCTCGAACCTGCCGCGCTTTTCGCCATTGGCGTGATCGTTCTTGAACTCGCAGCCTCGGCGCTGATTCTCAGCGGTTACCTGCGGTGGCTGGGCGCGATTGCACTTGCGGTCTTCACGCTCGGCGCCAACTTGGTGGCCCTGCGCTTCTGGGAGCTTCCGCCGGGGCAGCGCACCATGCCTGCCAATGCATTCTTCGAGCACCTCGGGCTCGTGGGCGGCTTCGTGCTGATTGCACTGAGCGACTTGCGCGAGCGCGCGCAGCGCAAGGAGAAAGAGCATGGCTGAAGCTCAACGCGGCAGCTTTGCGCCGCTGCGCATTCCGGTGTTCGCGGTGCTCTGGGGCGCCACGGTCCTGGGCAACATCGGCAGCTTCATGCGCGATGTGGCGAGCGGCTGGCTCATCACCGACCTCTCGGCAAGTCCGGCTGCGGTCGCGATGATCCAGACCGCCGCGACGCTGCCTGTGTTTCTCTTCGCAATCCCGGCGGGTGTGCTGTCGGACATCCTGGATCGTCGACGCTTCCTGATCTTCGTCCAGTTCATCCTTGCAGGCGTGAGCCTCGCATTGATGGCGCTGTCGTCCTCCGGAACGTTGACGGTCGAATACCTCATTGCGCTGACCTTCGTGGGCGGCATCGGCGCGGCGCTGATGGGACCGACCTGGCAATCGATCGTGCCCGAGCTGGTGCCGCGCGAACAATTGCGCAACGCGGTGGCACTCAATTCGCTGGGCATCAACATCGCACGAGCGGTCGGCCCGGCCGTGGGCGGGCTGATCCTGGCCAGCTTCGGCGCGGCAGTGACCTACGGGGCGGATGCGCTGAGCTACGTCTTCGTCATCGTCGCGCTCTTCTGGTGGCGGCGCCCAAAGACCGAGGCCAGTGAACTGCCGGAGAGCTTCTTTGGAGCGTTCCGAGCCGGCCTGCGGTATGCCCGGGCCAGCCGCGAACTTCACCTGGTTCTGCTGCGCGCGGCCGTCTTCTTCATCTTTGCGAGTGCGGCGTGGGCGCTGCTGCCGCTGGTTGCCAGGCAGATGCTTGGAGGCACCGCCGGGTTCTACGGCGTTCTCATGGGGGCGGTGGGGGCAGGCGCGATCCTGGGGGCACTTTTGCTGCCGAAGTTGCGTGCGCGGCTCAGTGCCGATGGTCTGATCCTCATGGCCTCGCTCATCACCGCTCTGGTGCTCGTCGCCCTGGTGTTTGCGCCGCCCCAGTGGATGGCAGCAGTGCTCATGCTGGCACTGGGAATCGGTTGGATCACCGCGCTCACCACATTGAATGGCGTGGCGCAGGCCGTTCTTCCGAACTGGGTGCGCGGCCGCGGACTGGCCGTCTACCTGATGGTCTTCAACGGGGCCATGGCAGCGGGCAGCTTGGCATGGGGCATCGTCGCGCAGGCGATCGGACTGTCCAGCACGCTCGTTGCCGGCGCGGCCGGACTGGCGTTGGCAGCCGTGGTCTTCCATCGCATCCGCTTGCCCGTTGGCGACGCAGACCTGCAGCCGTCCAATCATTGGCCAGAGCCGCTGCTTTCCCAGCCCGTGACGCACGACCGAGGGCCGGTGATGATTCAGATCGCCTATCGCATTCGTCGCAAGGACCGCGCGGCTTTCGTATCGGCCATGCAGCGGTTGTCCGCCGAGCGACGCAAGGACGGCGCGTACGCCTGGGGCCTGCAGGAACACAGCAGCGACGACGAACACATCGTCGAGTGGTTCCTGGTGGAGTCGTGGGCCGAGCATCTTCGCCAGCACCAACGGGTGTCGCATGCCGATGCCGATCTGCAAAGCGAAGCCCTGCGCTATCACCAAGGCCTCGAAAGGCCGGTGGTCCACCATTTTCTCGCGCTTTGAGCGAACTTCTCACACACACCAAAACGGAAATCTCATGACCATTCTTTCTCTTCGCGACGGCACCGAGCTCTACTACAAGGACTGGGGCTCGGGTCCGGCGATCTTGTTCAGCCACGGTTGGCCGCTCAGCGCGGACATGTGGGAATACCAGATGCTCGCGCTGGCATCGCAGGGCTTTCGCACCATTGCGTTTGACCGTCGCGGCTTTGGCAGATCCAGTCAACCGTGGACTGGCTACGACTACGACACCTTCGCCGACGATATTGCGGAGCTGATCGAGCATCTCGACCTTCGCGAGGTCGTGCTCGTGGGTTTCTCGATGGGCGGCGGCGACGTCACCCGATACATTGCGCGCAGCGGGTCCAGCCGGGTTGCCAAGCTGGTGCTCGTCAGTGCCGTCACGCCAATGTTCATGAAGACGGCCGATCATCCGGCAGGGCCGGACCGTTCGGTCTTCGATGGAATCCGAGCCGGCTTGCAAAACGACCGGGCCCAGTTTCTGGACGACTTCAGCACGCTGTTCTATGGCACGAACCGCCCTGGATCCAACGTGTCGAAGGGCGTCTTGGCGCAGACGCTTCAGGCGGCGCTGCAAGGCTCCTTGAAGGCAACGATCGACTGCGTCACCGCATTTTCGGAGACCGACTTCCGCCCCGACATGGGAAAGATCGATGTGCCCACGCTGGTGATCCATGGCGACGACGACCAGGTGGTGCCGCTTGAAGCGACGGGCCGCCTGGCGGCAGAACTGATCAAGGGCGCGACCTTGAAGGTGTATGCCGGTGCGCCGCATGCAACGGCATTCACCCACAAGGATCAGCTCACCGCCGACTTGGCCGCTTTCGCACGCAGCTGAAAGAACCTTGTGAGCACTCCACAGACCATGTCTGCGGCAACGGACAACCCTGCGTACAGCCGCCCGGTGTTCAAGGCTTGCATGCGCAAGCACCCGGAGACCCAGGACCTCTTGTCCGCCACTGGCAGGCAGGTGCTCGAAGCGTGAGGTAAGTTCGCCCGCGGCACGCCCTGTCGCGAAAGGGTTGCCGTGGTGTCGTGGTTGGGTTTGTCTGGGACGCGACGCGCTCCTAGCATGAAGACAACCCCATACGCATGGATGCCATGGCCCTGCCGCACCTTCCTTTCTCAAGCGCCCGCCATCGGCCGGATGCCCCTGCGGCACGCACCGCCCCCGGTACCGACATCGACCGGACAGCTTCGTGCGCTCCGCGAATCCCGGGTGGCAAGGCATGAGCGCGAGCACGCCTGAACAGCGTCTGTCGATGGCGGGCCACCGCCTGCCATCCGCTCCTGAACCGCGAGGTCACTACGCGCCCTTTCATCTGTGGCAACTGCAGGATGGATGCATCCGGCTCGCGGTCAGCGGCCAGACCTGCCGCGTCGAGGGTGTGGCCGTGGTCGGCACCTGCACGCCTGGGGCCTCGCTGGAGCCGGCCCGCGCCGCGGCGCGCATCGCGATGCTGAACGTGCTGGCTGCAGTCGCTGCAGCTTGCGGCGGCGCGCTGCCGGCCCGCCTGGACACCTGCCGCCTGCGCGGCTTCCTGCGCTCCACGCCGGATTTCGCCAAGCACAGCGCTGTGCTGGACGCGGCTTCCGAACTGCTGCAAACCGCGTGGCCGGACGCGCCCCGGCCGGCGCGCACTGTGGTCGGCGTGGCAAGCCTGCCGGATGGCGCCTTCATCGAAATCGAACTGGACGCCGTGCTGCCGCCGGCGACCGGCGCCGTGCCCAACGGCGCACCCTGAACGCACGCGCAGGCGCTTCTTTTTCATTCCTGGAGTCATCGAGCGTGGGACAACTCGACCCGGATTGGGATTTTTCAAGCCACATGCGCGCCAACGACGCGCTGGGCGAAAGCACCGTTGTCGACGTTGGACTTCAGCACTCGGCCATCGGCGTTTCGCGCGTGAAGTGCGGCCGCCAGCGCACGGGCCGCACCGAGGCCTACGACCCCCACGAAGCGTATCTGGTCGTCCTTCGACTCAGTGCCTATCGAGTGGAACACTTGTGGGTCGACGGCAAGCCGGTCACGCACAATGCCTTGGCACCTGGGACGCTTTCCATCTATGACCTGGACAGGTTGTGGTTTGCGGAAATGCGCGAGCCATTCGACTGCCTTCAGTTCCACGTCTCTCAAAACGCCATTGACCAGCTCGCGGACGAGACCGGCATGAAGGGGCGGCAACGTCTGTACTGCCCTCCCGACCAAAGCGGTATCGATGAGGTGATGCATCGGCTTGGCCGGGTGCTCGTCCCGGCGCTGGCCCGGCGCCAGGCGGCGTCCAGATTGTTCATCGAGCATCTGACGCTCGCGTTTCATGCACATCTCTTGTCGCGCTATCGGCTTGAAGGCTCGCCTGTCGCGCTGAGGGCCAAGGGCCTTGCCCCTTGGCAGGAGCGGCGCGTCACGGACTTCCTTCGCGAGAACCTGGAATTCGACGTTTCGGTGGAAGCACTGGCGCGCGAATGCGGGCTGTCGCGAAGCTATTTCATGAAGGCCTTCAAGCAGACAACCGGCGTGTCACCGCATCAGTGGGTCCTGGCACAACGCATGGACCGCGCGAAGAACCTGCTGCAGTCGGGCTCGATGTCGATTTCGGACGTGGCGGTTGCAAGTGGCTTCAGCGACCAGAGCCACCTGACGCGTACTTTCGGCCGAATGGAAGGGACTACGCCTGCAGCTTGGCGCCGCAATCTCTAGCCGAGGCCGGAATCCAGGGCTGTGACATCTCCACCGCGCTGGAGGGCGTGGGTTTCTGGCGGCGCTGCGAGTTGGTCAGCATCCACCAGGTAGGCGTCGACTGGGGCCAGCGGATTCGTGCGCAGGATGGTCGGAAACCGAGTCGGTAGCTTGTCTGCGGTGCGGCCACTCGTGGCGCGCCGCGGCAGCCGGAAGGCTATTCACGCAGCGTGAAAACAATCGACATGTAGCTCACCGGCCTTTCGTGGATCAACTCCACGCCGTGCAGAGCCCTGGCCTCGAACAGCAAGGAGTCGCCGGGCTTGAGTTCCATGGTTCGGCTGCCGTACCTGTACTTCACGCGGCCTGAGACGATGTGGATGAACTTGATGCCCGGATGCTGAAAGGTCGAATAGGGCTGGGCGTCCTCGGACAGCGTGATGAGGTAAGGCTCCACGAACGCGTTGCCCGACAGCAGGTGCCCGAGCAGTTCGTAGCGATAGCCGGCCACCGCGCCCACCCGTTCCACGATCACGCCTTTGCCGGCCGGCACAAAGGAGCAGTCCGTCCGGTCCACCTGATCACCGAAGAAGCGCGACAAGGGCACGTCCAGTCCCACTGCGATGCGGTCGAGAACTTCGATCGACGGCGAAACCAGGCCGCTTTCGATGCGAGACAGCATGGACCGGGAGACGCCGGCGGTACTCGCCAAGGCGCCGGCCGAGAGATCCGCCGCCAGGCGCAGCGCACGAATCTGCAGCCCGACCTTGGTCGAGGTCGGGCTGCGTTTGGGCGGAGACTTCTTGCTTGCCATCGGCGCAAGACGCACGACTGCCTTGCGGGCAGTCGGAAAAGGGGATGCGGCTTGTCTCTTCTTCATGGTGCGGGCAAGTCCTTAGGCAGACGCTCCGCTCATGAGCCGGAATATCGCGATCGCGGGACTGGATGAGCATGCCACGAGGCCGCCGCCCGAGACTCTCTGGCGGCCGTAGACGATCCATGCGTCGTCGACACTCCCGATGTGTTCGCTGATGCAGAACCGGTCCGGATGATCATCGGCCAGCGACGCATAGGTCAGGCCGGCGTCGTAGCGGCCCTCCAGGAGCCCCAGTTCGACGGCGGCCACCGTATCCGCTGGAATGATCTCCTGCCACTTCGACAAATCCGTGTAGCCGAGGGTCGGCTGCATCGCGGCAATGGACCGGGACTGCGGCTTGGCACGGTTGCGGATGATCGCGAGTTCCCGGCTCGGCGAGATGAAGGTGTCCACCACGTACAGGCCGTCGAAGTACCGCGCCACGGTGCCCGGCGTCGAAGGATGGACGGCGCACTGAACCAGGAAGTCGGCGCCTCCATCCAGGACGCTGGCAACGCCCGCGGAAAAGTCGGAATGCAGGCTGATCGTGGCGCAATCACCGAGGCCACGGAAGGCCAGGTAGCGCTCCACGACAAACTGGTGATTGCTGCCGGAAGGGCCGAGCGTGGCAAACCTGATCATTGCGATGCCGTGCTTCCGATGATCTGGTCTTCGAGACTGCAAGTTTCCGCGATGATGAGATCGTAGAGTTCCTTCAGGAACGAACCGCTGACTCCACGGCTGGCTGCGAACTCGGCGGCCCGGCGCTGGACTACGCCGATTCGGTGCGGCTGCATCATCGGAACGCCATGCCGCTTCTTGTGATGCCCGATGCGTTCGCAGCATTGGAGCCGGGCGTGGATCGTCTCAAGAAGGCGGGCATCGATGGCGTCCAGATCGCAACGCAGGGCCTCAAGGACCTCGTTCGGATGAGATGCCGAGGCGGATTGAACCGATGTGCTGTTGGTGTTCATGGCACTCTATTCGTGTCGGATGCCTTGCGCGGCGATGATGCGGCTCAGCTGGTCGTAGTCTGCCTTGACTCTGCGCGCCAATCCATCGGCATCGATGCCGACACCGTTGTAGCCGAGTTGCGCGAGCTGGCGGCGCACTTCTTCCGAACGCGCGATGGTGCTGATCAACGAAGACAGCTTTGCCGTGATTTCCGGGTCCATCGAAGCCGGAGCAGCAACGGCAGTCCAGACCTCCAGTTCGAAGCCGGGAAGTCCTGCCTCCGCAAGACTGGGGTACTCGGGCGCCAACGGGCTTCGTGTCGCTGAAGTCACGCCGATTGGCTTGAGTTTGCCTGCTGCAACCTGGGGTGCGGCAGCGCCCAGTTGCACCATCGAGAGCTGTATCTCGCCAGCGATCATTGCCGCAACGACGCGCTGGTAGGAAGGGTAGGGCACGTGCACCGGGGCGATGTTCGCCTTGCTCTTGAGCAGCTCCATCGCAAGATGTCCGACCGTGCCGACGCCGGGCGACCCATAGCTCCATTTCGTACCCGCGGCGCGGGCCGCCTGGAGAAACTCCTGGACGTTGCCGCCAGGTGCCGCGGCGGGCGCTGCGAGCAGCAGCGGGGCAGTGCAGACCAGGCTCACGGGCTTCAGATCCTTGAGAGGATCGTAGTGCGTCGCTGGGTTCAGCAACTTGGCGATGGTCATGTTGCCGTTGATCATGACGCCCAGCGTGTGGTTGTCGGCCGCTTGCGCAACGAGCGTCGCAGCGATGTTGCCGCTCGCGCCGGGGCGGTTGTCGACGATCACGGGCTGGCCGAGAGCTTTGGACAGGGGCTCCGCGATCGCGCGCGCGACCAGATCGGGCGATGAACCGGCCGGGAAGCCGACGAGCAGCCGTACGGGCTGGGAGGGCCATGTACTTGCGTGGGGCTTGGCGGTGGGTTGCGCCGTTGCCGCAGCCGCTGTGAATGCGAGCCAGGCCGCCATCGGCCAAAGAAAGCGTCTGCATCGGAGGGGCGAGAACATGAGAGCCATTGCGTGCTGCTCCGGAGTGGTGGGGGTGGTGAATCATTCAGTGATACCACTTCCACTTCAATGCTTGCATGTCGCGCAAAAAGAGCGTCCGTCAGTCCGAGACTCTGATGCCAAACTGCTGCGGTGCTCCGCACCTCGTCGTGAGGAGAGCGAAGTTTTTCTGACGTGCAACTTTGGCTTGGGTTGATGCAGCGACATCCACGGCGACGTCGGCGTCGAGCATTTGCCGCGCGGTTGCTCTATTCGGGCAGGAGTCCAGAGCTGATGAACCCACCATCCACGCTGAGCACCTGGCCAGTGAAATAGGACGAGGCTTCTTCCTGCAGCAGCCAGGCCGACTTCATCCGCGCGGAGTGAGCGCAAGGTTGGCGATTCCCTCGCGCGCTTTCATGGCGATGTCCGCGCTGACTTCGTTCAATGACCGCTGAGCAGCCGACACGGCGGCGCGCAGCGCGAGCAAATAGCTGTCGGAGCCGAACCCGCAGATCTGGCCCCTGACAATTTCTGCAAACACCGAGTGGTGGCGGAAGGTTTCGCGTGCGTGGATGTTCGACATGTGCAGTTCGACCACTGGCACCGTCAGGATCGCCAAGGCATCGCGGATGCCGTAGCTGTAGTGCGTCCACGCGCCTGCGTTGATCAGCACGGCATCCACGCCGTCGGCAAAGCCTTGGTGGATGCGCTCGCACATCGCGGCCTCGCTGTTGGTCTGGAAGCTCTCGACCTCGGCGCCGAGTTCGCGGCCGAGCGCCTGGAGTTGCGCATCGATCTCGGCCAGCGTGACGGTGCCGTACTGCACCGGATCGCGCTTGCCGAACATGTTGTGGTTGATGCCGTGCAGCATGAGGACCTTCATGGTGTCTCCTCTTCTTCAGACCAGCGGGATGGTCATGCGCTCGATGAGGGCGCGCGTGTCGGGACGCACGCCGCGCCACCACGCGAAGGCCTCGGCCGCCTGCTCGACCAGCATGCCGACGCCGTCGGCCAGCTGCGGCACGCCTGCGTTCCGGGCCAGGCGCAGGAACGGCGTGAGGCCTTTGCCGTAGACGAGTTCGTAGGCCAGCTTCGCGCCTTCCAGCACTTCGGCGGGCACCGGCGGCAGCTCTGCCTTCAAGCTCGCAGAGGTCGCGTTGACGACGATGTCGAAGCGCTGCCGGGCAAGGTCCTCGTAGCCCGACACCATCACGCGGCCATGCGATGCGAAGCTGTCGGCCAGCGTCTTGACGGTCGCCAGCGTGCGGTTGGCCACGACGAGTTCCGCCGGCTGCTGTGCCAGGAACGGCAGCAGCGCACCGCGCGCGGCGCCCCCGGCGCCAAGCAACAGCACGCGCGCGCCCTTCATCGCAACGCCAAGGTTGCGCGTGATGTCGTTAACCAGGCCGACCCCGTCGAAGTTGTCCGCGTAGATGCGGTCGCCCTCGAACTTCAGCGCGTTGGTGGCACCGGCCAACTCGGCCCGCTCGAGCTTGTCGGTCGCGAGCTCGAAGGCCTGCAGCTTGAACGGCGCGGTGATGTTCATGCCGCGGCCGCCGGCGTCGCGAAACGCAAGCACGGCACCGGAAAATCCGTCGAGCGGGCCTTCGATGGCGCTGTAGTCGATGTCCTGGTTGGTCGCCTGCGCGAAGCTGCCGTGGATCATGGGCGACTTGGTGTGCCCGATGGGGTTGCCGATGACGGCGTAGCGGTCGGTCATGAGGTTCGTCTCCTTTACTTGCTGTAGAGCACGCCATCGGCCTGCATGGCGGCGATCTGCGCGTCGCTGAAGCCCAGGCTGGCGGCGACCTCGGCGTTGTGCTCGCCCAGGTCGGGCGCCACCTGCGTCTGCGTGGTGTCGCAGTCCGAGAAGCGGAAGGGCAGGTTGGGCAGGCGGATCTTTCCCAGCGCCGGATGGTCCTGTTCGACCACCATGCCGCGCGCCTGGATCTGCGGGTCGGCCAGCACCTCGTCGATGCGCTGGACCTTGGCGCAGGGCACGTCGATGGCGTCGAGCATCTTCAGCACCTCGGCCACGGGGCGTGCTTCCACCCAGGCCCGGACGACCGGCAGGATCTCCAGCCGGTTCGCGTTGCGCCCGGCCGAGGTGTGATAGCGCGTGGCGTCGCCGAAGCCGGCCGGCCCGCCGGTCTGCGCCACCAGCGCGGCAAAGCGCTTCCAGGCGTCGTCGACCTGCGCCGCAATCACCAAGTCGCCGTCCTGCGCACGGAACACGCCATAGAGCGTGGAGTTGGGCATGTCGTGGCCGGTCTGCACCGGCACTTCCTTGCCGCCCGAAAGTGTGTAGCACTGCACCGCGTACTCGTGCATCGACACCAGCGTGTCGTACAGCGCCATGTCGATGTGCTGGCCGCGGCCCGACTTCACGCGGCCGAGCAGCGCGGCATTGATCGCGGCCACCGCGTGGATGCCGGTGTACATGTCGCCGAGCGAGATGCGCAGCAGCGGCGGCGCCTCGCCGGGATTGCCGACCATCTGCATGATGCCGCTCTTGGCCTCGGCGATCAGGCCGAAGCCGGCGCGGTGCGCATCGGGACCGGTGTGGCCGTAGGCCGAGATCGAGCAATACACCAGGCCGGGATTGCGCGTTGCCAGTTCCTCGTAGCCCAGGCCCAGCTTCTTCAGCGCGCCGGGGCGGTAGTTCTCGACGAACACGTCGGCGCTGTCCACCAGCTTCTGCATCAGCTCGTTGCCGCGCGGATCCTTGGTGTTGACGCAGAGCCCTTTCTTGCCCATGTTCTGCTGCAGGAAGTAGCCGCTGTGGTCGCCAACGAACCAGGCGTGCTGGCGGCCGGCGTCGCCGGTGCCGGGCCGCTCGACCTTGATGACTTCGGCACCCAGTGCCCCCAGGCAGCGGCCGACGTACGGGCCGGCCAGGAAGTGGCTGTAGTCGACCACGCGGATGCCGGCCAGCGGCAGGGCTTGCTGCGCGCTCATGCGGGCCTCCGCGGCACCATCACGCGGTGCTCGCCCTTTTGCACCACTTCGTCGCGTTGGTTGATCAGCTCCGATGGCAGCACCAGGATGCCCCAGCCCGGACGGCTCTTCGATTCGCGCTTGGCGCCGACGTGGAACTTCACGCGCACCGTATCGCCCAGCTTGATCGGCCCGACGAAGCTCCATTCCCAGCCGAGCGACATGCCGGGCATGAAGCGCATGTCGCTCTTCGTCTTGAGGCCGTCGGCGACCGACAGGCCGAACAGGCCGTGCGCGACGCGCGTGCCGAATGGCGTGGTGCGCGCATAGGCCTCGTCGGTGTGCACGGGCGTGTGGTCGCCGGTGAGGTCCGCGTAGGCCATCACGCGGGCTTCGGTCACTTCGTAGGGCGGGCTGATGCACTCCTCGCCGACGACGGCGTCGTCCCAGTACTTGTCTTCGATGGTGGTCATGGTGTGTCTCCGTGGAATGGGTTGTTCAGGCGCGCGGATTGACGGCCAGGGCCTGCGCGACCGCGCCGGGACTGGCCTGGATGAATTCGACGGCGAGGCCGTCAGGCAGGCGCAGCCAGTTGCGGCCCTGCGGCATTTCGGTGACGCCGAAGGCGCGCGCGGCGGCGAGCGCGGCTTCGAGGTCTTCGCACATCACGCCGAGGTGGCCGAGGCGGCCCTCGGGGCCTGCAAAGTCAGGCTTGGCCATGAACTGCATGCCGCCCAGCGTCCAGTACTGGATGGGGTCTTCCGCCGTGCCCTGCACTTCGCGCATGGTCATGCCGCACACGTCGTGGAAGAACTTGATGTGCCAGTGGATGTCCTTCACCCAGATCGCGACATGCTCGACATAGGCTTTGGGTGCGGCGCTCATTTATTCCGCCTCCATGCGGCGCTCGATGCCCTTGATCGCGGCGACCAGCGTCTGGTTGACCGGCGTCGGCACGTTGTGCTTCTGGCCATTGCGCACCACCGAGCCGTTAATGAAGTCGATCTCGGTGATCGACCCCTTCTCCAGGCTCTGCAGCATCGAGGTCTTGAACTCGTACGGCAGGCCTTCGGCGGCCATCAGCCAGGCGTCGCGCGGTTCCTTGATCGACAGGCTCACGCCGCCGGCCCTGGCCACCGCCATGGCCTCGGCGACGGCCGCGATGGCCGTGGCTTCGATCTCCGGCACCGCATAAAGGCTGCCGTAGACCTGCCCCGTGATGGCGCTCAGCGCGCCCGTGGACACGTTGATGAGGAGCTTGTCCCACATCACGCCCATGATGTTGTCGCTGACCTCGCAGGGCAGAGCGGCGCGCTCGAACTCGGCGGCGATCGCCTTGGCGCGTTCGCTGATGGCACCGTCGAGCTCGCCGATCACCGTGCGCTTGCCTCGCGTGCCGGCAATGATGTGGCCGGGGCCGAGCAGCACGCCGCCGACATAGGTCTTGCCGGCCAGCACATGCTCGCGGCCCACCACCTCGGACAGGATCTCTTCATGTCCCATGCCGTTCTGCAGCGACATGACGGCCGTGCCGGGTCCGACGATGCCCTTGGCGCCTTCGATGGCCGAACGCGTGTGGAAGGACTTGACCAGCACGATCACCAGATCGGCGGGTTCGAGGCCGCTGCTGTCCAGCGTCGCGCGAACCTTGACGACGCGCTCCGTGTCGCCGTTCTTCATGCGAAGGCCATCGCGCCTGATGGCGTCGACGTGCGCCTCGAAAGGGTCGATCAGCGTGACATCGGACCCTGCGGCGGCGAGCGTTCCGCCAATGGCACACCCCAGTGCACCGGCGCCGAGAAAGTAGATCTTCATGCGTGTCTCCGTTTGGAATGGATGAACGATAGGTTTCGACCAACATTCCGTCCATGACATGGTTGAAATGATCTACATTCCGTTCTGAAATGAACCTCGACGACGACACCGATGACGGCACGGCGCTGCTCAGCGTCAAGCTGCTGCGGCTCTTCGACTTGCTCTACAGCACGAACAGCGTGACGCGCGCCGCCGAGCAACTCGGCCAGAGCCAGCCGACGGTGAGCAACTGGCTCGGGCGCCTGCGCAGGCAGTTGGGGGATGAGCTGTTCGTGCGCACGGCCGCCGGCATGCAGGCCACGCCGCGTGCGGAGGAACTGATCGTGCCGGCGCGCGAAGCGCTGGCTTCGCTGCGGCGTCTGGCCGCGCCCGCGCAGGCCTTCGATCCATCCAGCGCCACGCGGCGTTTTCGCATCTGCATGACGGACGCCAGCCACATCACGCTGCTGCCCCAGTTGCTGGCGCACGTGCGTGCCGTGGCGCCGGGTGTGAGATTGGAAGCGGCACGCATCGACGAGCAGAGCGCGCAGGCGCTGCAATCCGGGCAGGCGGACCTGGCCATCGGATTGGTGCCCTGGCTGGAGTCAGGCTTCTATCAGCAGGTGCTTTACCCGCAGGATTGGGTGTGCCTGGTCAACGCGCGCCATCCGCGCATCGGTGGCAAGGGCTTCAGCCTGCGCGACTACAAGGCGGAGGCGCACGTCGGCATCGTCGGCGGCACGGGTGTTCAGCTGCTGGAGGCGGCCTTGCTGCGGCAACGCGTGGCGCGCCGCATCCTGCTGGAACTTCCGGGCTTCCTGGGCCTGGCCGCGATCGTGTCGACGACGGACCTGATTGCCACCGTGCCGCGCCACATCGGCGAGACGCTGGCGCGCACCGGCGAGCTCAAGGTGTTCGATTGCCCGGTGCCGGTCCCGCCCTTCACCGTCAAGCAGCACTGGCATGCGCGCTACCACCAGGACCCAGCCAACCGCTGGCTTCGGGGACTGTGCGAAGACTTGTTTGCGAAGAGGGCTGCCAGGCCGACGCCGAAGCGCAATCGCGTGCCCTGACTCCCTGCCGCGCAGCCATCACCCGGCGGGCAACTCGACCGGAAAGCGCAGCGCCACGGTGGTGCCATCGGGCGTCGGCCGGATGTCCAGCGTGCCGTTCAGCCGGCGTGCGCGCGCCTCCATGTTGCGAAGGCCCATGCCGGCGTGCGCGTCGCGGCCGGCGGTGAATCCGCTGCCGTCGTCGGCCACCGAGAGCGAGAGCTGTCCGTCGGCCGCCTCGATGCCGATGCGCACCTTCGAGGCGCGGCTGTGCTTGAGCACGTTGGCCAGCGCTTCCTGCAGCAGCCGCAGAAAGTCGAGCCCGCGCCGGTCGTCGAGGCGGCACTGGTCCAGGCCCTGCAATGCCCAGGTGCATTCGATGCCGGCCGCCTCCAGCACGCGCGTCGTGCGGTGGCGCAATGGCGCGATCCGTTCGGACAGCCGGTCGGTGTCGTCGAGTGACGAGCTTTCGATGATCAGGCGCAGGTCGTCGCGCACTTCCTTGAGCGCCCACAGCGCGGTGTCATGGCCGGCCGCGCTGCGGTTCTCGAGCGAGGCGATGTGGCCGCTGAGCGTCATGCCCAGGCCGTCGTGCAGGTCGCGCACCAGGTTCATGCGTTCGGCCAGGCGCGTGTTCTGCAGTTCGGTGGCGTGCTCGCGGTGCAGCATCGAGGACAGGCGCCGGGTAGCGTCCTCCACGTGGTGGCGCAGTTCGTCGTTGAAATGTTCGACCAGGCGCATGCCGACCACGAAGCGCCAGGTCAGCACGAAGGAGATGCCCACCAGCATCGCGCTGGAGGACCAGGGCGTGTAGTAGAGGTTGGTGGCCAGCACGCCGTGGAACACGAGCACGTCGTGCGTGCCGGCGGCCAGCGGCAGCAGGGTGCACAGCGCCAGCGCCTGCACCTCGCGCCTGCGCGGCGAGGCCAGCGCATGGCGGCAGATGATCCAGGCACTGAGCGTGTAGGTGGCCAGCGCCACGACCACCGCGGCGCCGCGCACCGGCGACAGCAGCGCGTGCGCGTGCGGCGCGAGCCACAGGGCGGCCGTGGTCAGGCCGACGGCGCCGCCGATGAGCTGCACCGCGCGGCGCCGCCGCAGGCCGCAGAAGCGCAGGGCGAACATCAGGAAGGCGGCGGTGCCCAGCACCAGGGCGGACATGTTGACGGCCTGGTAGGTGTCGGTGCTGCCGAAGGGCCAGGTGCTCCGCGCGACGTAGTTGTAGCCCACCGGCACCCACAGCAGCGAGAACAGGCTGAACCAGCCGTAGAAGGTCTCGTTGCGCCGCAGCAGCCAGAACAGGCCGTAGAGCACACCCATGGCAAGGGTGATGCCCAGGCTCAGCATGTGCAGCGACTCCCGGATCAGCCGCTCGTGCCGGTAGTGCGCATCGGCCGCAGCCGGGCTGTCCACCAGCACCGGACCGAGGCCGGGCGCATAGGCTGCAAGGCCCGAGACGCGCACCAGCAGCTCGTTGGGCCCGGGGCGCAGCAGCGGTGCGCTCAGGAGCCAGTGGCGCGGATGGTTCCAGCTGCGCGACAGCGGCTCCTCGAGCTGCGGGTCGCGCGCCAGCAGGGCGCCGTTGAGGTAGATGGCGCCGGCCATCGAGAGATAGTCCATCGCGAGGCCCCGCGGCGCGGGCGCGCCGGCCGTGGCGGGCTCGCTCCACCGCAGGCGGTACCACACCACGCCATCGTGCGCCGGCCAGCGCCCGGCCCAGGCGTCGGGCAGCGTCACCGCGGTCCAGCCCTCGGCCGGCGGCGTGTCGGGGCTCGCCGGGTCGGCACGCGCGGCCTCGATGCGTTCGAAGCCGGGCGCATCGAGCGCGGCGGCCGGCGCCAGGCCTGCAAGCAGGAACAGGAACAGCAGCGCCGCCAGCAGCTGCCGCAGTACGCGGCCGCGCCGGATCAGGGCAGCAGGCCGCGCCCGCGGGCGCTGTGGACGGCCGCGGCCCGCGAGTGCACCGCAAGCTTGCGATAGATGTTCTTGGCGTGGCATTCGACGGTGTTGACCGAGATGTACAGGCTTTGCGCGATCTCGCGGTTGCTCTGCCCCTGCGCCACCAGTTCGAGCACCTCGATCTCGCGTTCGCTGAGCAGGCCCGCGTCCGCTGGGGCGGCTGCCATCCTAACCACCTGCGCGGCCGGCGGCTCGGCCATCAGTTGCAGGATGCGCCGCGCGATCACGGGGTCGATGGGAGCGCCGCCGCGCTGCATGCTGCGCAGCGAGAGCTCCAGCTCCACGTCCTCGCCGTTCTTCAGCAGGTAGCCGGTCGCGCCGCCGCGGATGGCGCGCAGCACGGTCGCGTCGTCGCCGAGGCTGGAGACGATCACCGTCTCGGTCTGCGGCGCATGCGCCTGCATCCATTCCACGAGCTCGATGCCGCTGCCGTCGGGCAGGCCGACGTCGACCAGCGCGAGATCGAAGCGCCGCAGGGCCAGTTGCGCCCGCGCGTGCGCCAGCGAGTCGGCCTGCTCGCACAGCGCGTGGCCGTGCACCTGCAAGACGATGCGCTGCAGGCGCCGGCGCACGGGTTCGTCGTCATCGACGATCAGGACGTTCAACAACAAGCGCTCTTCTTTCATCGGGCCATGCCGGCGGCGGGGTGGGCCTGGATTCTCTCAACAACTTCCATGTCATTGGCCGGAGAAGCGCATCGGCACCGTCTTGGTCGTGCCGTCGGCCTGCGGCACGCTGACATTGACCTTGAGTTCGCCCTTGAAGCCGGCCGGCGGCTTGCCCTGGAATGTGCCGGTCTTCGGGTCGAACTTCAGCCACGCGGGCAGCGGCTTGCCGTCGCTGGTCAGGGCCTGGGGTGCCTTGCCAGGCGGCATCGCGGCGGGCAGCGGGACGCTGGCCGTGACCTGCTGCGCGCCGGGCGTCGACTTGCCCTGGTTGACGACGATGCCGCCCGCGCCGCCGCTGATCGCGGTGTTCTGCACGGTGGTGTTCTTCTGCTTGTCCACATAGACGTTGGCCATGCCGCCGCCCTTTTGCTGTTCGTAGGGGGAGGCCGGGGGCTTGGCGGCGGGTGCGGCCGGTGTGGCTGCCGCAGCTGCTGCCGTGGGCGTCGGCGGCGGTGGCACGGCCGGTGGATTGCTGCTGCCGGGCGTCGCGGGGGGAGGCGTCGTCGGTGGCTGGCTGGGAGCCGGCGGGGCCGTGGTTGGAGCGGGGGCAGGTGCGGGTGCGGGTGCCGGTGCCGGTGCCGGTGCAGCCGGAGGGTTCGTCTTCGCACCCGTCTTGCCCGAGGGCGTCATGCTCGATCCGGAGGCGGAGGCCGAGAAGCCCACCACCTGCGAGCTGCTGGTGCTGACGGCCGCCTTGGTCTCGAAGCTGCCGCCGGTGTCGACCGCCACGCCGTTGGCCGCCGCCACCTGGGTGCCTTCGAGCGAGGTGTTGCCGCCCGAGGACAGGCTGATCTTCCCGCCGCTCGAAATGCTGCCGGCGGTGGCGATGTTGCTGTCGGACTTGGACGAGCCGACGCCGAGCGACACCTGCCCGCTGCGATGGTTGACGGCCGTGCCCTTGTCGGAGGGCAGGCTGCCGATGAAGGTGCTGCCCGTGACCTTCTCCTTGTTGCCGCCGCCGCCCGCCGCCGAGACGTCGACGCTGAGCGACTCGCTGGTGGCGATGGTGCGCGCCGCGTTCATCGCCAGGTTGCCGCCGGCCGCCACCGTCACGTCGCCGGCCGTGCTGGCGATGGCCGTGCCGGTGAAGCTCGCGTCGCCGCCGCTGCGCAGCGTCAGCGGCCCGCTGCCGCTCGAAATGCTGCCGGCCACGTCCTGGTCGAGGCTGCTGCGCGACTTGCCGACGCTCACGTCCACGCTGCCGCTGCCGCCCTTCTTGGTCGCGGTGACGCCGGCTGCCACGCCGACCTGCTCGCTGCTGGAAGAGGCCGTGTTCTTGGCCGCCGCAAAGTCGAGCTTGCCGCCCGCATCCACGGTGGCTGCGCCGCCCGCGGCGATGTGGGTGCCTTCCAGGCGCGTGTCGCCCTGCGTCCTGATGGTGAGGTTGCCCCCGCTCGCGATGCCGCCGGCCACCGCGGTGCTGGTGCTCTCCTTGCTCTTCTCGCCCTGGTAGCTGACTTCGGCGCTGCCGCCCTTGTTGACGATGTCGGCCTTGACCGAGCCGCCCGCGCTCGTCGTGCTGGAACTGCTGCTGCTCGTGTCCTGCGCAGCCCTGTAGTCGAGCGATCCGGCTTCCAGCGTGACGTTCTTCTTCGCTTCGATCTGCGTGCCCTCGAGCGTGGTCTGGCCGCTCGAGCTGCTGCTCACGCTGCCGCCCATCCGGATGGTGGACACGACGGCCGTGCTGCTGCTGGATTGCGCGGTCTCCTTGCCGTACTCGTAGCTCGCCTTCACGCCGCCGCCGACGCCGACGTTCATCGACTGCTTGCTGGCGCCCGGCCCGACCTGGCCCTCGCCCGAGACGCTGGCCGATGCCTCGCCGTAGGCGCCCACCTTGGCGGTGTGGCTCGTGCTCTCCGAGGAGGCGTAGGTGGTGTTGGCCGCTGCCAGGCTGGTGATGGTTTTGGCCGACTGCTCGAGGTTGCCGCCGCCCTCGATGCGCGTGCCCACGTCGGTGATGCTGTTGGCCGCCTTGCGCGTGATGTTGTTGCCGGCCGAGAGGCCGGAGGTCACGGCCGTCGTCGATCCTTCGACGGAGCTCGCCCTGGTGTTCGATCCGTACAGGCCCACTTCGCCCGTGGCCGAGGCATTGGCCTGGGCACCCGCCTTGGCGCCGATGCCCACGCCGGCTTCGGCACTCGCGCCGGCCTGCGCCTTGCCGGATGCATAGAGGCCCGCGGTGGTGCTGCTGCTGGTGTTCGACACCTGGTGCTCGTCGTGCACCGCCTTGAAGCTCATGTCGGTCGCCGCAAGGCTCATGTCCTTGCCCGCGCTCATGGTCGAGCCTTCGAGCGTCAGGTTGTCGCGCGCCGTGACGTCGAGGTTTCCCTTCGCGTTGATGGCCGAGCCCTGGTGCGTCGTGTCGAGCGTGCGGGTGGTGCTCTTCGTCTGCTGGAAGACGTCGAGATGGTTCTCGCTCGTGGCCGAGGCACCGGCATTGGCGTCGGCGCCCGCGTTCGGGTTGCCCTTGCCGCCTGCGGCCGAGGCGCTCGCGCCCACGCCCGATTGAGCCTTGTTGTCGGTGCTGGCCATCAGCCCGACCTTGGTGGTGGTCGTGCTGGTGGTGGAGGTCTTCTTGTCCTCCGCGGCGAGCAGGTTCACGTTCTGTGCGTTCACCGCCGCGTTGCCCCCGGCATTGACGGTCGAGCCCTGCAGCGTGAGGTCCTTCGAGGCATCCACTGCGAGGTTGCCTCCGAAGTTCAGGTTCGAGCCGACATGGCGCAGGTCGGTGGTGTCGGTGGCCGTGGTGGTGGTCGAGCTGAAGGCCAGGCCCGCGGCACCCTTGCCGGCCGCGCCGGCCGACGCCTCCGCCGAGGCATTGGCGAGCCCGCGCCCCGAGCCGGCCTTCGACGCCGCCGCGGCGCTGGCCGAACCCTTGCCGGAGGCGCCGACCTGCATCACGCCCGTGTTCCTGGTCGTGGTGTGGGTCTCGTCGTAGTTGCGGCCCGCCAGCACGTTGACGTTGGTGGCGCTGATCCTGCCGTCGCCCTTGACGTCGACGTTCGAGCCCTGGACGGTGATGTCGTTCTTCGCGGCGAGGCTGGCGTTGCCGCCCACTTCGAGGCCGCTGCCCACGTTGCGCACCGACAGCGAATCGCTGGTCGTCTTCGTGGTGCCGTACAGCGAGTTGTTCATGCCGAGGCCGCTCGCCTTGGTCTCGGTGTGCGTCGTCGTCGTGTTCTCTCGCGCGACGATGTTGAGGTTGTTGCCGGCCTGCAGGTCGGCGTTGCCGCCGACCTTGGCATCGGTGCCGGCCAGCGTGATGTCGTTGCCGGCCTGCACCGCCAGGTTGCCGCCGACCGTGAGGCCGGACTTCACCTGGGTGACGCTGGTCGTGGTGCTGTCCTTGGTGCCGCTGCCGTTCTTGACCTGGATGTTCGAGAACGTGCTGCTCGTCTCCTTCTTCTCGATGGTGTCGAAGCTCACGTTGCCGCCGGCCTTGAGGCTGGCATCGGTGCCGGCGTTCAGGGTGGCGCCGAGGTTCGTGATGTCCTTCTTTGCGTCCAGGGAGAGGGTGCCGGTCGACTCGATGCCCGCGGTCTTGCCGATCACCGTGTTGTAGAAATGCTCGCCTCCGCCGCCTTCGCTGGCCGTCTTGTTGACGATGCTGCCCTGCGTCGAGCTGAGGCTGACGTCGCCGCCCTTGATCAGGCCCGACAGGTTGGTGATGTCGCCGGCCGATGCGATCACCAGCGAGCGGCCGCCCACGATGGTGCCGCCGGTGTTGGTCAGCGAGGTGAGGCTGAGGTCGGCGTCCTGGGCCGAGATGACGGCGCCGCTGGCAATCTTGTTCTTGGTGCCCTGCGCGAGGTAGACCACCGGCGCGAGCACCGTCTTGCCGCCGATCTCGGTCTGCACCATCCACACGATGTCCTGCTTGAGCGAGGCCTGCTGCTCGGGCGTGAGCGCCTTGCCGTAGACCAGCCCCAGCGAGCCGCTTTGCGTGGCGGCGCTCTCCATCAGCCCCTTCATCTGCGTGTCGGCGCCCTGGTAGCTCGCGAGCACCGCGCTGCCCGTCTGCTTGATGAGCTGCTGCTTGACCAGCCAGGCTTCGTAGCTGGCGTCGCCCAGGCGCATGGTCAGCTTGTCGGCGTCGTACCCCAGCAGCCGGGTCAGGTAGTCCGACCCGACCGAGGCGGTGCCCGTCAGGTAGAGCGGATTGCTCTCCACCAGGTATCTCGCGTCTGGCGATCGCGCGGTCAGGAAGTAGCCGTTCGGGTTGCCCGGCAGCGCAATGTTGATGCCGCCGAAGGATGTCCCCCTCACGCCGTTGGCGGCGTTGGCATCCAGGAAGGACATGGCCGGCAGCGGGCGCGTGCCGGTGCTGCCGCCGAAAGACGCGGCGTCGACGGCAGCGACGGCCACGCTGGGGCCGCGGCCGACGGCGCTGCCGGGCAACGCGCCCTGGCCGACCGTGCGCGGCACGTCCGTCGATGCGGGCGCAGCGGCTTCGCGCACGCCGTCGAGATTTTGGTCGCTGCCCACGTCCTGCGCCGTGGAGCCGTTGTTGACGAGGCTGAAGCCGGAGCCGCGCAGGCTCGCGGTGTAGAGGCCGGCCCGCAGCACGTTGTTGGCGCTGGACGACTGCGGGCTGTCTTCGTAGCCGCTGGTGTAGCAGACGGCGTCCCATGTGCCGTTGCGGTCGCACAGGCGGTCTTCGTAATCGATCTTGGGACCCAGCGCCACGTACTTTGTCGTCAGCGAATAGCGAACGATATGCGTGGTGGTGGTGAGCGCCAGGTTGTCGTTGGTGAACTTCGCGCCGGTGAGCTGGAAGCCGTGGCCCGCATCGTCTGCGATGCCGAGGCCGGCATGCAGGCTGCCGTTCGCCTGCGCGGGATCGTGCGAGAAGCCCTGCAGGTTCATCGAGGCGCCGGCATAGATGGTGCCGCCGATGTTGCTGCCTTCATGGAACGCCAGCCGCATGTTGCGGCCGGCCGTGATCTGCGGCATGACCTCCGGCAGTGGCTGCGAATAGGACTGCGTGGTGGTGTAGCTGTACTGGTACAGCGTGGCCTCGTCCTTGTTGCCGCCATCCGCAGCCCCGTCGTGGTAGTCGTCGCGCGAGGCGACCTCGGTGTGGGCGCTGTCAGGCCCCCGCGTGGTGATGCGCTCGAGTCCCGGGACCTCGTTCTTCAGGGTGGCCGCCACGATCGCGATGTCGTTGGCGGCGTTGATGATGCGGCCGTTGAGCAGGGTGTTCGCGCGCAGCGAGAGGCTGTCGTCGCTGTGGATGTCGCCCGTGTTGGCGAGCGTGCCGTTGGCCTGGGCGGTGAGCATGCGGCCCGCGTACAGCAGGCCTGCGTTGTTCAGGTTGCCTGCCTGTGCATCGGGCGTGGCGGCCGCGAGGTCGAGCGTGCCGCCGTTGGCGTGCACTTTCAGGTCGTTGAGCGCCGAGATGGCGCCGGTCGCGCCGACCGCGATCGACGGCGCCTGCACCTCGAGGTCGTGGGCCGAGAACAGCAGGCCGTCGTTGGTGAAGGCATTCGAAACGTGGATCGTGCCCTTGCCCTGGCGGCTTGCGTCCACCGCGGCGAGGATGCGGCCGGTCTTGGCGCTCGCGCCGGTTCCCTGGACCGCCAGCGACAGCGCGGAGGCGTCGAGGTCGAGCGTGTACTGCGACACCATCGCCGCCTGTGCGCCGATGCTGACCTTGCCGATGTTCACGGCGATCGAATCGCCGAGCGCGTTGCCGTTGAGCGCCAGGGTGGAGTTCGCATCGCCTTGCACGCGCAGCAGGCCGCCGCTTTGCAGCGAGCCGTTGACGGTGGCCGTGAAGCTGTTGGCGCCAAGGGCCTTCAGCGTCAGCGCGCCGTTGGCCACGATGTCGCCGTGGCCCGCCGTGCCGTCCACCTGGGTCGTGAGCCCGCCGCTGCCGATGCCGAGCGTGAGCGCGCCCAGCGACTGCAGCATGCCGGCATTGGCGATGCTCTGGCCGGACAGCGTGCCGCCGCCGGTGCCCGTGCTGGCGAGAGTGATGGTCGCGCCGGCCTGGTTGTCCACGCTGCCCGTGGCCGCGACGCTGGAGTCCGCGCTGCCGCCGCCCTGGATCGTGCCGGCGTTCGAGACTTCGGCGACCGAGATCGCCAGCTTGTCGCCCAGCATCAGGCCCGCATTGGCCAGCCTGCTGCCGGTGCCCGAGATGCCGAGCGTGCTGCCGGCCTGCATCGTGCCGGCGTTGTCCAGGCCATCGGCCGCGCCGACGTTGGCCTGCAAGCGGCCGCCGGCGCGCAGCAATGCCCCCGCCTGGTTGTCGAGGTGGTTCGCGTTGAGGGTGGCATCCTCCCGCGCCTGCAGCGTGCCGTGGTTGGCCAGCAGGCCCGCCACGTTCACCTGGCTCGGCGCCGCGCCGCTTTGCGTGGACAGCAGCCAGGTGCCGGCGTTGTCGAGCGAGCCCGCATCGACCCGGCTGCCGCCCGCGGCCTGGATCCATCCGGCGGCCTGGTTCCGGGCCGTGCCGGCGGCGAGCGCGAGGCTGCCGTCCGAGAGCAGCTTGCCGCTGTTGTCGAGCACCTCGGTGGCGCCGCCGCTGCGGTCGGCGATGTCCAGCGAGGTGCCGGCATGGATCGTTCCGCTGTTGGCGATGGTGCCGTCCGCGCGCACGACGGCGCTGCCGCTGGTGGCATCCACGACGCCCGCGTTGTCCAGCCCTTGCGCCGAGCTCAGCGCGACGTTGGCACCGGCCAGCGTGCCGCCCGCGGCATTGCCGAATGCGCCGCCGCTCGCGAGCGAGAGCGTCTGGCCCGCCTGCATCACGGCGCCGCTGGCATTCTGGAGACCGCCGGAGACAGTGGCGCCGAGGTTGCCGGCGGCGGCGATGGCATGGCGGTTGTCGATGGCGCCGGCCGTGATCGCGGCGTCGCCGGCGGATTGCATCACGCCGCTGTTGAGCAGGGTGCCGCCGATCTCCATGCGATCCGCCGCACCGGCCTGTTGCGACAGCAGCCAGGTCCCGCTGTTGTCGAGCGCACCGGCACGGACGACCGAGCCGGTGGCTGCCTGGATCCAGCCGCCGGCCTGGTTGCTCAGCACGGCGGCGTTCAGGTCCATCGCGCGGGCGGCGAGCAGGTCGCCGCTGTTGGTCAGGACCTGCACGGCTGCGCCGTCGCGCCCGGCGACGGCGATGTCCTGGGCGGCGCGCACGCTGCCGGTGTTGGAGAGCGTGCCCGCCACGTGCAGGGTGGCGGTGCCGGTCACCGCGATCAGCTTGCCGCTGTTGTGCAGGCTCGCGGCGTCGATCGTGTTGGCGCTGCCGGCTTGCATCCAGCCGCTGTTGTCGATCGCGGCGGCGCGCGCCGTCATCGACCGGCCCGCCAGCAGGTTGCCGCGGTTGTCGATCGCCTGCGTCGCGCCGCCCGCGGCGTCGGCGATGTCGAGGTTCTGGCCCGCATTGATCTGGCCGCTGTTGGCGATGACGCCGCCCGCGCGCAGCGTGACGCCGCCCTGGTCGGCCGTGAGGGTGCCTGCATTGGCGATGCCCTGCGCCGCATCGATGGCGAGCTGCCCGCCGGTGCTCTGCACGCCCTGGCCGTCGCCGCTCGCGGTCGACAGCGTTCCGGCCGCAGCCAGGTGCAGGTCGCCTCCCGCCCGCACGGCCGCGGCGCCGAGGGCCAGGTCGCCCGCGGTGGCGCGGGCTTCCAGGGCGCGCGCCGATTGCAATCGCGACCCTTGCCCCGCGTCGATGCGCCTCGCGCCCGCCTCGAGGTCGTTGCCGGCAATGAGCGAGGCGCGGTCGAGCGCCAGGCCGCCCTGCGCCGCGGCCACCCGGGCGTCGCGGGCGGCGGTCAGCGTGGCATCGACCAGCGCGATGGCCGCGGCATCGGTGCTGCTGCTCGCCACCAGCACGTCGCGCTGCGCCGACAGGCGGTTGCGCAATTCGATGCGGCCGGCCGCCGAGAGCGTGAAGTCCTCGGCGCTGGCCGCCGCATCGCCCAGCATGCGCACGCCCACGCCCGCTTCGGTCGCCATCAGGCGGATGCGGTTGGCGTACATGCCGCCCAGCGCCGAGCTGTCGATGGCGTAGGCCGGCGCACTGCCGAGCGCATCGGCGCTGCCGGTGATGGCGCGCGTGCCGTAGTCCCACCGGTTCGGGCCGGCGAAGATGCCCAGGTCCTTCGCGTTGACGCTGGCTTCCAGCCGCACCGAGCGCGTCACCAGGTCCAGCACCTGCTGCGCCGTGGCGTTCAGGCCGTTGCCCGTGACCAGGATGTCGCCCTGGTTGACGTTGAAGCCGCCGAGCGCACCGTTCGCCGTGAAGAAGGGCACGCCGGTCGAGAGCGTCACCCGGTCGGTGTTGATGAAGCCGCAGCCCGAGCAGGTGATGCCGTAGGGATTGGCCAGCACCACGTCGGCCTTGTTGCCCAGCACTTCGGTAAAGCCGGCCAGCGTGCTGCGGTTGTTGCTCACCACCTCGTTGAGGATCACGTTCGCCGGCGCAACCATGTTGAAGTTCGCCAGCACCTGGCCGGCGAGCTGCGACTGGTAGTTGATCTGCTGCGTGCTGGTCGTGTTGTTCAGCACCAGGCCGTTCGCGTTCACGTTGAACTGCTGGTAGCGGTTGTGCGACAGCCCCGCCGCGTTGGCGGCGTTGATGTTGACCACCGTCGTGCCGTTGGGCGAGACGTAGGCGCTGGCCTGCCCGCCGGGGGCGAGCACGGCGGAAGGCACCTGGGCCTGCGCGGCCGACAGCGCGGCCCCGAGCACGGCCGCGGCGGCCAGGCGCGAGCGCCTGCTGCCCTTGCCGCGTCCGCGTGCGGTTTCGGCAACGGCGACCCAACTGCCGAAGGCGGCGTTCCAGACGACGCGATAGATGTGGTTCATGGGAGGCCTTTCAGCGCAGGTTCAGAGCGAATAGGACAGGCGCACCCCGACGCGCGTCGATTCGCGCGTCATGGAGGCGGGCAGGTGGAGCGCACGCGAGGCGAAGACGTCCAGGCTGAGCCGGCGCCACAGCAGCGAGGCGCCGAGCGTGGCGCCCGACATCGAGCCCGAGGGCACGCCGTCCGCGCGGTTGCTCACGCGGCCGAAGTCGTAGCCGAGGTAGACGCGGCCCGACAGCGCTTCGCCGCCCGCCACGGTCTGCCAGGGCAGGGCGATCTCGTTGCGCCAGTAGTAGCCGCTGTCGCCGCTCAGCGTGTTGAGCAGCGAGCCGCGCACCGAGGCGATGCCGCCCACCAGGATCTGCTGCGAGCCGTAGAGCGTGTCGCGGCTGTGCTGCCCGCTGAACTGGCTCGACCACAGGAGCGGCAGGCCGCCGGCGTCGAAGCGGCGGCTGTAGCCCAGGTCGAGCGTGAACTTGCTGAACTGCGCATGCGGCAGCTTGTCGGAGAGCCCCGCCGGGTCTTCCAGCGCGCCCAGGATCGCCAGGCCCCGCACAAAGCCGAGGCGGGCGTTCAGCACGCCGCCGCCCAGCTGGGTGAAGGCTGCGGTGCCGAGGTCGAGCGTGCTCAGCTTGCGGCTGCTCACCGAGAGGAACTCGCCGCCCAGGAAGTTGCGGCTGTCCTGCACCGAGAGCCTGGCCGACATCGATATGCGGCTGGCCTGGTCGCGGTACACCACGTGGTCGACGCCGAGGCTCTGCGTGGCGGTGCGCCCTTCGGACGCCAGCTTCCTGCCGCTCGGGAGCACCAGCGTGTTGGTGTAGTCGCTTTCGCTCGCGTCCAGGCTGAAGCTGCTGTAGCCGAAGGGCACCGAGGCGCGCAGCGCCGTCATGCCGGCGTTGTGCTCGCGGTCGTGCGGCACCGATTGGCGGCGCGTGATCGCGATCAGCTCGTTCAGGCCCAGCAGGCCGTCCAGGCTCAGGGTGGCCGAGGCGCTCCTCTCGCCCGTGGCCGGCGTGCCTGTGTTGTCGTAGGTCGTGAACAGGTGCACCGGCAGGCGCGCCTTGTTGCGCACCACCACCACGCTGCGGCCGGGCTGGCTGCCGGGCTGGACATCGAGCGTGGCTTCGTTCGAGGACAGGCTGTTGAGCTGGTCGATGCCCTGCTCCAGGTCGCGCAGGTTCAGCAGGTCGCCGGGGCGTGCCGGGAAGGCGCCGGGAATCGACACCGCGCTGGCGCTGCGGCCCGTCTGCTCCAGCTCGAAGCGCTCGATGCTGCCTTCCACCACCGCGATGTCGAGCACGCCGCTGCGCAGGTCCTGTGCAGGCAGGTAGGCGCGCGTCGTGATGAAGCCGCGGTCGATGTAGCTCTTGGTGAGCGCCGCCAGAACGGCCTCGAGCTCGGCCGTGCCGAGGCAGCGGCCCGCATGGTCGCGCGTGATGGCGGCGCGAACGTCCTCGGGCAGGCGGCTCGCGCCGCCGATGCGGATCTCGCGGATCTCTCGGCACGGGGCGCCGATGTCCGGCACCGACACCTTCGGCTCGATCGTCCTCAGGTCGGTGCCGCCCGGCGGCGGGCGCTGCGGCAGGGCGCGCTCCTGTTCCTGGCGCAGCAGCTCCTGCTGCTGGCGCTCGATGAGCTGGTTCTGGCGGTCCAGGGCGCCCGGGGTGATCTGCGCGTGCGCCGGCACCGCTGCCGCCAGCAAGACAAATGTCAGAAGATGTATTTTCTGTGTCTGCCGCAAGGGGCGGCGCCGGCGCTTGGCGAGAGGCATGGTTCGGGTCCGATTCGAGGCCGGCACCGAGTGCGGGATGCAGGCCCTGCGAGGGGCCTCGGGGCAGCTTCGTTAGGACGCGGACTGTTACATGTGGCCGCAATTCTGGGAATCACGGAAACCGGTGATTGGTGCGCGATGCCTGCGCGCAAAGGCAATGGATCGTCCCGGTCGAGCACTGCTGCGCTCGAAGCGACACCCATGGCGAGCCCGCCTACCCCTTGCCCGCCTTGCGCCGCGCGGACACTGAACGCACAGGCGCCTCATCCACGATGAGCTGCGAGGCCTCCACGTCCTTCCACAGCTGGTCGCGCCGCGCCAGCACCTGCGGCACGGCCTCGTGCCGCAGCTGCGCCACCGCCGACACCAGCGCATTGCAGACGAAGAACGCCGCCGTGTAGGAATCGAACGGCGATGCGTTGGACGTGCGCACCTGCACCCGGTGATGCGCCAGCGCGGCCAGCGGCGCGGCGGGGCTGTCGGTGATGGCCAGCACCTGCGCGCCGGCTTCGCGAAAGCGCTGCGCCACCTTCACCGGCCCGCTGGCGTAGCGGCGGATGCTGAAGGCCAGCAGGGCGTCTTCGGGCTGGATCCACAGCAGCTGGTCGGTGGCGGCCACCGCGCCCGCGCCCAGCTCGTGCACGCCGGGGCGGCACATGTTGAGGTGCAGGGCCAGCCAGGCGGCCACGGGCGCGCTGTTGATCTGCGCCAGCACGAAGAGGCGCCCCTTGCCCTTGGCAATGCGCGTGGCCATGGCCTCGAACGCCGCCATGTCCAGGCCGTCGCGGGTGGCGTTGATGTTGTGCTGGTCGTGCAGCAGGGCATCGTCCACGCACTGCTGCAGGCTGCGCTGGGTGCCGATGGTCACGGGGGCGCGCTGCCCCGCGGTCTGCAGCAGCGCGGTGACTTCCGCGCGCGCTTCGCGCTGTGCCTCGGCATAGCTCGCGTAGCCCAGCTTGGCGAACAGCCGCACCACGGTGGAGGCGCTGGTGCCGTTGTGCGCGGCCAGGGCGGTGGCGGATTCGAGCAGCGCGTGCGGATAGTCGCGCCCCAGGGCCTCGGCCAGGGCGCGTTCGCTGGCCGTGAGCTCGCCGCCCTGGCGGGCCAGGCGCTCGGTGAGCAGGCCGGCCGATCCTTGCAATGATGATTTCATTGATGTCTCATTTATGAAAAAAGCATTGCAAACACAAGCAACGCGTGCAACACTGCGGCCCAAATTTCACCCCGCCGCCGCGGGGTTCATCGAAGGACGAAGATGCAGGATACCCTTGAAGAGAGCCGCTCGCAGGTGCGGGCCCGCATCCTGGACTGGCTGGCCGGCCAGGGGCAGGCCATGCAAGACCTGTTGCAGAAAGTGGTCGACATCGACAGCGGCAGCCGCAACGAAGCGGGCGTGACCGCCGTGGCCGCGGCGCTGCGCGAACGGCTGGAGGCCGCCGGCGTGGCCGTGCAGTTCGAGCCCGTGCCCGGCTATGGCGTGCTGCTGCATGCCCAGGTGCCCGGGCCCGCCGAGGGCGCGCCCATCCTGCTCATGGGGCACATGGACACCGTGTACCCGGCGGGCACTGCGGCGCGCCGGCCCTTCCGCGTGGAAGACGGGCGCGCCTACGGCCCCGGCGTGGCCGACATGAAGTCGGGCCTGGTGATGAACGTGTTCGTGGCCGAGGCCTTCGCGCGCTGCGGCGGGCTCCAGGCGCCGCTGCAGCTCTTCTTCTCCTGCGACGAGGAAATCGGCTCGCCCGCCACGCGCGACCACATCATGGCCAGGGCGCGTGGCGCGCGGGCGGTGCTCAATGCCGAACCGGGCCGCGTCAGCGGCAACCTCGTCACCAGCCGCAAGGGTTCGATGGTGGTGGAGTTCGAGGTCGAGGGCGTCGCCGCCCATGCGGGCATCAACCACGCGGCGGGCGCCAGTGCCATCGAGGCGCTGGCCCGCAAGATCCTCGCGCTGCATGCGCTGACCGACCCGGCCACGGGCGTCACGGCCAACGTGGGCGTGGTGCACGGCGGCATCGTGCCCAACATGGTGGCGCCGCATGCCAAGGCCGAGCTGGACATGCGCTTCACGTCGGAAACCGATCCGGACGAACTGCTCGCGAAGGTGCGCGCGATCGTCGAGGAAGAGTCGGTGTCGCGCACCAAGGGGCGCATCACGGAAACGCGCCGCACCATGCCCATGAAGCCCACGCCCGACGAGCTGCTGGCGCTCTACCAGCGCGGCGCCAGGGCGCTGGGCTTCGAGGTGCAGGGCGAGTTCACGGGCGGCGCGGCCGACAGCGGCCTGACCGCCTCGGTGGGCGCGCCCACGCTGTGCGGCACCGGCCCCGTGGGCGGGCATGCGCACACCGAGCGCGAGTACTGCGAGCTCGCCACCTTCGTGCCGCGCGCCCAGGCCGTGGCGCTGGCCATCCTGGACCACCCCTGATTTTCGAGAACCGACTCATGCATTCCACACAACCCACCCGCCGCCACATCCTCAACGCCGGCCTGGGCCTTGGCCTCGCGGGCCTCGCCCCGCTGGCGGCGCGCGCCGCCGACGACAAGTACCCCTCGCGCCCCATCACGCTCGTGGTGCCGTTCCCCCCGGGCGGCTCGGTGGACATCATGGCGCGCCAGTATTCGGAGCCGCTGTCGAGCGCGCTGGGCGTGCCCATCGTGGTGGAGAACCGCGCCGGCGCGGGCGGCTCGGTGGCGTCGCAGATGGTGGCGCGCGCCAAGCCCGACGGCTACACGCTGGTGGTGTCGTCGCAGAGCAGCCACCTGGCCAACCCGCTCACGCAGCCCAAGGTGGGCTACGA
>Ga0209051_1000495_pt1 | contig 50813 bp, 43 predicted proteins | sample AraplaCvi_mMS_r2_2_FD_184286 | JGI IMG/M metagenome (GOLD analysis project Ga0209051, IMG submission 184286) | Arabidopsis root microbial communities from North Carolina, USA - plate scrape MF_Cvi_mMS_r2 (SPAdes) (version 2) | ecosystem: Host-associated > Plants > Roots > Endosphere | place...
TCGCAGGCTCAGGTCGGCGGCCCGATCGTGCAGGCGCTCGACGGCGTCGACGATCTGCGGGGAAAGCGAGACGGCGTCGCGACCGTCGGCCAGTGCCACGACGTCGCCGACGGTCATCGTCCCGCTCAACTCGATCATCGACGATCTCCTCGTTTCTTCCCGTGGACGCGTGACGGGCCCTATCATCGCCCAAGGTCGAAGGTTCCACCAGGTGGAACTGAGATTTTACCTAGCGGCAACAGAGGGGCAATCAGGGGAAACGCCGCCGTCCTACCCTTCGTGCCGAGAGGAGGTCACGTTGGCCGATCAGTCGACCCGGACAGTCGAGCGCGCGCTGGCCCTTCTGGCCAGCGTGTGCGACCGCGGCGGCGCAAATCTGGCGGACGCGGCCAGGGACTGCGAGCTGGCCCCGAGTACGGCTCTGCGCCTGCTGCGCACCCTGGAGACCACGGGCTTCCTCCGCAAGGACGAATCCGGCACCTACCGGCCGGGCAGCCGGATCATTCAACTCGGAGCCCAGGCGCTCAGCGACGAGTCGATCGTCGACCTCGCCGGCCCCGCCATGGCCGAACTCGCCACCGCGACCGGCGAGTCGGTCTACCTCAGCGTGGAGGGACACGCCGCCACCGCGGTGTACGTCAACATCGTCGAGGGCACGCACTCCGTGCGCCACGCCAGCTGGGTCGGCCGCTCGGTTCCGCTGGACGTCTCGGCGGCCGGACACGCCCTACGGGGCAAGGTGACCGAAGACGGCTACGCCATCGTCGAGCGCGGCGTCGAGGCCGACGTCACCGCAATTGCCTGCCCGGTCTACTCGCAGGCCAGAATCGTCGCCGCGGTGAGTCTGGTCATTCCGAGTTACCGGCTCAGCCCGGAGCAGGTGACGCAGTACGGTCGATTGTTGATCGCGGCCGCGGCGGACGTGTCCGCGCGTCTGAGCAGTCCCACCGAAGCACGCACCCCAGAAGGAACGTCATGATCACATTCGACAGCGTCTCCAAGGTGTACCCCGACGGGACCCTGGCCGTCGACGGCCTCGACGTCACGGCGCCCAACGGAAAGATCACCGTCTTGGTCGGGCCGTCGGGCTGCGGCAAGACCACCTCGATGCGCATGATCAACCGCTTGATCGAACCGACGTCGGGCACAATCGAACTCGACGGGGTCGACACCCAGACACTGGACCGGGTCGCCCTTCGGCGCAGGATTGGCTACGTCATCCAGAACGCGGGTCTGTTCCCGCACCGCACGGTCGTCGACAACGTGGCCGCCCTACCCCGTCTGCTCGGCGGCGGGAAGAAGCAAACCCGCTCGGCGGCAATGGAACTGCTCGAACGAGTGGGACTCGACGCGAAGTTCGCCCAACGCTATCCGTGGCAGCTGTCCGGCGGCCAGCAGCAACGCGTGGGGGTGGCCCGCGCGTTGGCCACCGATCCACCCTTTCTGCTGATGGACGAACCGTTCAGCGCCGTCGACCCCATCGTCCGAAATCAGCTGCAGGACGAGTTCCTTCGCCTCCAAGCCGACATCTCCAAGACGATCGTCATGGTCACCCACGACGTGGACGAAGCCCTCAAGCTAGGCGACCAGGTCGTCGTGCTGCGCCAAGGGGGCACCCTGGCCCAGGCGGCCACCCCCGCCGATCTGCTCGCCGCCCCCAAGGACGCCTTCGTCGCCGACTTCGTCGGATCCGCCCGCGGATACCGCGCACTGGGCTTCCACACCTGCGACGACCTGCTCGTGCTCGCCGACGAGCCGACCGTAATGGTGGGGCAACGGGTCTCGACCTCGGGCGACAGGTGGACCCTGGTGGTCGACGCGGCCAATGCACCGATCGGCTGGGTCGACACCACCAGCATGCGCAGCGACCACGTGGAGGAAGCCGACGTCAACCTCAGCGCCACCTCCGCCCGCCGGTCCGATCCGCTGCGCGACCTGCTCAACTCCGCGCTCGCGAGCCCCAGTGGCCGCTGTGTCGTGACCGACGAGTCCGGTGCCCTGCTCGGCACCGCCTCCGATCACGACGTGCTCGACGCGATCAGACGAGCCAAGGACGCTCGCACCGAGGGGGTTCGGGCGTGAACTGGATAACGTCGAATCTCGACCGCATCGTCGACCTCACGATCAGCCACGCCTGGCTCACGCTGGCACCGACGGTCCTCGGTCTGGTTCTCGCGCTGCCGCTCGGCTGGTGGGCGCATCGCTGGGGGCGTGGCTACGCGGCGATCGTCGGCAGCGCGGGCCTGCTGTACACCATTCCGTCGTTGGCGCTGTTCATCATCCTGCCGGTGATCCTCGGCACCAAGATCCTCGATCCGCTCAACATCGTCGTCGCGCTGACGCTCTACAGCCTGGCGCTGCTGGTTCGCGTGGTGGCGGACGGGCTGAGTTCCGTGCCGCACGACACCGTCGCCGCCGCGGAGGCGATGGGATATCGAGGCTGGCAACGACTGCTGCTGGTCGAACTGCCCGTCGCGGTACCCGTGATCGCCGCGGGGCTGCGGGTCGCGGTGGTGTCCAACGTCAGCATCGTCACCATGGCGGCGCTTCTGGGCATTCCGCAACTCGGCTCGCTGTTCACCCAGGGGTTCCAGCTCCGGCTCTTCACCCCGCTCGTCGTCGGTGTCGTCATGTGCGTGGTGCTTGCGGTCGTCTTCGACGGCGTGATTCTCTTGTGCAACAAGCTGCTGACCCCGTGGCGGCAGAGGACGGTGACGTCGTGAACATCTTCGGTTGGTTCACCGACCCGAGCCATTGGACGGGCAGCGACGGCATCCCCACCCAGATCGGCTACCACCTGCTGTACTCCGGCGTCGCGCTGCTGGTGGCCCTGGCCATCGCGGTGCCACTCGGCATCGTGATCGGCTACACCGGCCGTGGTGAGGCACTGGTCGCCGGATCCGCGAACGCGTTGCGTGCCCTGCCGTCGCTTGGCCTGTTGGTGCTGCTGTTCCTGCTCATCTCACCCGTGGTCACCGGCAACCTCGTCTACGTGCTGCCGACCATCGTCGTGCTCGTCCTACTGGCGGTGCCACCGATCCTGACCGGTACGTACGCCGGCATCCAGAACGCCGACCCGGACGCGGTGGGCGCCGCCCGCGCAATGGGCTACACCCAGCGGCAGATCCTGGTTCGGGTACAACTTCCGTGTGCCCTACCGCTGTTGATCTCCGGTGTGAGAAGCTCGACGCTGCAGATCATTTCGACGGCCACCATCGCCGCGTACCTCGGTCTGCAAGGCCTCGGCCGGTTCATCCTCGACGGCCGTGCGCAGGCCGACTTCGCCCAAATGGCCGGTGGTGCCATCGTCGTTGCCGTGCTCGCGCTGCTGCTCGAATTCTCCTTTGCCTGGCTCGGTCGGATCGTCGTCTCCCCGGGTCTGCGGCGCACCGCCGCCAAGTCCAGCTCACCAGTCACGTCCGCCCTCAACCCATCAGGAGAAACAGCATGAAGAAGCGCATGATCCTCTCGGCCCTCGCACTTGGTTCGGTGCTTGCGTTGTCCGCGTGTGGCGGGGGTGGTGACGGCAACCCGCTCTCCGGGGGCGGGAACACCGAGGGCTCCTCCGGCTCGGAGGTCATCATCGGTTCCGCAGACTTCACCGAAAGCCAGCTGATCGCCAACATCTACTCGCAGGCGCTGCAGTCCGCCGGGGTGAAGGTCAAGGAACAGTTCAACATCGGCAGCCGCGAGGTCTACATGACGGCGCTCAAGGACGGGTCCGTCGACCTGATCCCGGAGTACACCGGTTCACTGCTGAAGTACCTCGACCCGAAGTCGACCGCGTCGGCCAGTGACGCCGTCATGACCGAACTCACTTCCAAGCTGCCACAGGGGTTGTCGCTGCTGACGCCGTCGGCCGCGCAGGACAAGGACTCGGTCACGGTCACGAGGGCGACCGCCGACAAGTACAAGCTGAAGACCATCTCCGATCTCAAGCCGGTCGCCGGGGAGATCGTGTTCGGCGGGCCGCCGGAATGGAAGACCCGCGCCCAGGGCCTGATCGGGCTGCGCGACGTGTACGGCCTCAACTTCAAGGACTTCGTCACCCTCGACGCCGGCGGCACGCTGACCATGACGGCACTGACCAACGGTCAGATCCAGGCCGGCGACCTGTTCACCACCGACCCCGGTCTGAAGGCGAACGACCTCGTCGTCCTCGAGGACGACAAGTCGCTGTTCGCCGCGGAGAACGTGGTCCCGGTGATCAAGGCGGCCAAGGAGAACGACGCCATCACCAAGACCCTCAACGCCGTTTCGGCGAAGCTCACCACCGACGACCTCATCACGTTGAACGCCGAAGCCGCCACCGGAGCCAACCTCGCCGACATCGCGAAGAAGTGGCTTGCGGGCGTAGGCATCACCGGATCCTAATTCGAACGAAGGACGTCATCTGACATGGCCACCACCGAGGCCGGCTCCGTCGCCGGTCCCCGTCCCGTCCGCGCCCCGCGCGGAACCGACATCTCCTGCAAGGGCTGGCAACAGGAAGCCGTTCTGCGCATGTTGATGAACAACCTCGACCCCGAGGTCGCCGAGCATCCCGACGACCTCGTCGTCTACGGCGGCACCGGGCGGGCGGCCCGCAGCTGGCCGGCCTTCGACGCGTTGGTGCGCACCCTTCGCAGTCTCGAGGCCGACGAGACCATGCTGGTGCAGTCCGGCAAGCCGGTCGGCGTGTTCCGCACCAACGTGTGGGCGCCCAGAGTGCTCATCGCGAACTCGAATCTGGTGGGGGACTGGGCCAATTGGGAGCAGTTCCGGAAACTGGAGGCCGAGGGACTGACGATGTACGGCCAGATGACGGCCGGGTCCTGGATCTACATCGGCACCCAGGGCATCCTGCAGGGCACCTATGAGACGTTCGGGGCGATCGCCAAGAAGAAATTCGGCGGCAGCCTCGCCGGGACCATCACCCTGACCGGGGGCGTCGGCGGCATGGGTGGTGCGCAGCCGCTGGCGGTCACCATGAACGAGGGCGTGGCCATCTGCGTCGACGTCGACGAGACGCGCATCGACCGGCGCATCTCCAAGCGGTATCTCGACGTCAAGGCCACCGATCTCGACGATGCGCTCGCCAGGGCGATCGAGGCGCGAGATGCCAAGCGGCCGTTGTCGATCGGCGTGGTCGGCAACGCCGCGGAGATCTTCCCCGCCCTGCTGGAGCGCGACGCGCCGATCGACATCGTCACCGACCAGACGTCGGCTCACGATCCGTTGTCCTACCTCCCGATCGGCATCGACCTCGAGGACATGAAGAAGATGTCGGAGAAGGATCCGGCGTACTTCACCGAGCAGGCGCAGGAGTCGATGGCCAAGCAGGTGGCCGCCATGGTCGGCTTCCTCGACAAGGGCGCGGAGGTCTTCGACTACGGCAACTCGATCCGCGACGAGGCGCGCAAGGCGGGCTACGACCGTGCCTTCGACTTCCCGGGATTCGTGCCGGCCTACATCCGACCGCAGTTCGAGGAGGGCCTCGGGCCGTTCCGGTGGGCCGCACTGTCCGGCGATCCCAAGGACATCGCCGCCACCGACGAGGCGATCCTGGAGCTCTTTCCCGACAACGAGCACCTGCGCCGGTGGATCACCATGGCGGGCGACCGCGTCGAGTTCGAGGGGTTGCCCGCCCGCATCTGCTGGCTCGGCTACGGCGAACGACACCGGGCCGGGCTGAAGTTCAACGAGATGGTCGCCTCCGGTGAGGTGTCGGCACCAATTGTCATCGGTCGCGATCACCTCGACTCGGGATCGGTGGCCTCGCCCTACCGCGAGACCGAGGCCATGCTCGACGGATCGGACGCGATCGCGGACTGGCCACTGCTCAACGCGATGCTGAACACCGCGTCCGGTGCCACGTGGGTGTCGATTCACCACGGCGGTGGGGTCGGCATGGGCCGCTCCATTCACGCCGGGCAGGTGTCGGTGGCCGACGGGACCGAGCTCGCGGCCCAGAAGCTCGAACGCGTGCTGACCAACGACCCCGGCATGGGCGTCATCCGCCACACGGACGCGGGATACGAGCACGCCGCCGAAGTGGCCGCCGCGCGGGGAGTCCGAATCCCCATGCAGGAGAACGAATGAACTCGTTCGACTCGATGTGGAACGCCATCCTCGACGTCGGCCAGGACAGGGACACCAGAGGCTACCGCCGGTTCGCCTGGTCGGATGCCGACCTGACGTTGCGGGAGTGGTTTCGCGGCTGCGCCGACGCGAGGGGGATGTCGGTCGAAGAGGACCGCAACGGCAACCTGTGGGCGTGGTGGTTGCCGCCGGGGTGGACCGGTGAACCGACGGGCGCCTTCGTCACGGGGTCGCACCTGGACTCGGTGCCCGACGGCGGCGCCTACGACGGGCCGCTCGGGGTCGTCTCCGCGTTCGCGGCGGTCGACATCGTGCGTGAGCGTGGCGTGGTGCCGACGATTCCCGTTGCGGTGGCGGCTTTCTCCGACGAGGAGGGGGCCCGCTTCGGCGTCGCGTGCGTGGGTTCGCAACTCGTCACCGGTGCCCTGAGCGCCGACCGGGCCCGTGGACTGCGGGACAACGACGGCGTCACCCTCGCCGAGGCGATGACCAGCGCGGGCCGCAACCCCGAGCACCTCGGCGTCGACGACGCTCTGTTGGGGCGCATCGGCGTCTACGTCGAACTCCACGTCGAGCAGGGCCGGGCGTTGGACCTCGTCGACCGTCCCATCGCCGTGGCGTCGGCGATCTGGCCACATGGGCGCTGGGAGTTCACCTTCGACGGTGCGGCCAATCACGCGGGCACCACCCGGCTCGCCGACCGACGCGATCCGATGCTGGCCTTTGCGTCGTCGGTGCACGCGGCCCGGTCGGCGGCAGAGCGACACGAGGCGGTCGCCACCTTTGGCAAGGTGCTGGTGTCGCCGAACGGGGCCAACGCGATACCGTCGCGGATCCGGGCGTGGCTGGACGCCCGCGCAGCCGACGAGGCGACGTTGACCGCGCTGGTTGCCCAGATCTCCGCGGAGGCCGGGGGATTCGCGTCCACCGACGACGTCGAGCTGCGCGTGGTCGCCGAATCGGTCACGCCCATCGTGGAATTCCCCGAAGCTCCCCGCGCCCGGCTGCAGCGCGCGCTGGCGAGGTTGGGCGACGTGCCGGTGTTGCCCACCCAGGCCGGTCACGACGCCGGGATCCTCTCGGCGAAGGTGCCGACCGCAATGTTGTTCGTGCGCAACCCGACCGGGGTGTCGCATTCCCCGGCGGAGCACGCGGAGGCCGCGGACTGCCACGTCGGCGCGGAGGCGCTGGCCGACGTCATGGCGGAGTGGGTGGGGTGAGCACGTGGTGGTGTGAGCACGCCTGGCTCGGCGGCGACACGGTCGCCGAGCGGGTCGCCATCTCGGTGTCCGACGGGAGGATCACGTCGGTCGACGTCGGCGTCGCCGCACCCGAGTCGTCGCTGCGGCTCGCCGGTCTGGTGGTGCCCGGACTGGCGAACGCGCACTCCCATGCCTTCCACCGTGCGTTGCGCTCGCGCACGCAACGCGATCGCGGCTCCTTCTGGACGTGGCGCGATCTGATGTACCGCGCGGCCGGTCGGCTGGATCCCGACGGTTATCGGAGGCTGGCGACGGCGGTGTACGCCGAGATGGCGCTGGCCGGGATCACCTCGGTCGGCGAATTCCACTACCTGCACCACGACGTCGGCGGGGTGCCGTACGCCGACCCCAACGAGATGGGCCTGGCCCTGATCGCCGGCGCCGCGGACGCGGGAGTGCGGCTGACCCTGCTCGACACGTGCTATCTCAGCGCCGGCGTCGACGGCGCCCCGTTGGCCCCGGGGGTGCAGCAGCGCTTCGGGGACGGCAGCGGCGACCGTTGGGCCGACCGGGTGGAGGAGCTTCACCGCACGGTGTCCGACGACCACGTCATCGTCGGCGCCGCACTGCATTCGGTGCGCGGCGTGCCGTTGCAGGACATGCCCGCGGTCGTGGAGTGGGCCGCCACGCACGGCGCGCCCCTGCACGTGCACTCCTCCGAGCAGACCGCCGAGGTCGACCAGTGCCTCGCCGTGCACGGGGCGACCCCGACGGCGCTGCTGCGGGATGCGGGCGTGCTCGGTCCCCGGACGACCGCCGTCCACGCCACGCACCTGACCGACGAGGACCTCGCCGACCTCGACCGCACGGCGACCGGAGTGTGCTTCTGCCCGACCACCGAGCGCGATCTCGGAGACGGCATCGGGCCGGCCGCCGCCCTGCTGGCCGGCCGCGGCCCGTTCAGCCTCGGGTCGGACTCCCACGCGGTGGTCGACCTGTTCGAGGAGGCCCGCGCCACCGAACTCGACGAACGTCTGGCCCGCCGCGAGCGCGGGATCGTCACGGCCGAGAGATTGCTCGGGGCAGCCACTCTCGACGGACATCAGGCCCTCGGTTGGACGGATGCGGGTGCCCTCCGCGTCGGGGCGCGCGCCGACCTGGTCGCGGTGGACCTCGGGTCGGTCCGCACCGCCGGCGGCGGCGCGACCGTCGAGAACGTCGTGTTCGCGGCCACCGCCGCCGACGTCACCGACGTCGTCGTCGACGGGCGCGTCGTCGTGGCCGAGCGCCGGCACCTTGGCCTGGACGACGTGGGTGACGCACTGGCCGAATCGATTTCGGCCCTGATGGCGGAGGCTGCCCGATGACCACCCTGTACACGGGGATCGGCGAGCTGGTCACCAACGACCCGAGCCAGGGTGACGGCAGTGCCCTCGGCATCCTCTCCGACGGTGCGGTGGTCGTCGAGGACGACCGGGTCGCGTGGATCGGGCCACGGGTGCACGCCCCCGACGCGGACTCCCGCGTCGACCTCGGCGAGGCGAGCGTGATCCCCGGATTCGTCGACAGCCATGCGCATCTGGTGTTCGCCGGTGAGCGGTCCGCGGAGTTCGCGGCCCGCATGAGTGGGCAGCCCTACGCGGCGGGGGGCATCGCCACCACCGTGGCGGCCACCAGGTCGGCCGACGACTCCGCCCTGCGTCACGGTCTCGAGCGGCTCGCCGACGAGCTCCTGCGCGGCGGCGTGACGACCTTCGAGACGAAGAGCGGCTACGGCCTGACCGTGGTCGACGAGGCCAGGGCACTGCGGCTGGCGCGCGCGTTCACCGACGAGACGACCTTCCTGGGCGCCCACGTCGTGCCTCGGGAGTACCGCGACGACCGCGACGGATACGTCGACCTGGTCGTCGGCCCGATGCTGGAGGCGTGCGCGCCGCTGGCGCGCTGGGTCGACGTCTTCTGCGACCGGGGCGCCTTCGACGTCGACGAGACCAGGACGATCCTGCAGGCCGGGGCGGCCGCGGGCCTGGTGCCCCGTCTGCACGCCGGTCAGCTCGAGCAGGGTGCGGGCATCCAGCTGGCCGTCGAGCTGGCGGCGGCCTCGGTGGACCACTGCACCTACGCCTCCGACGCCGACGTCGAGGCGCTCGCCGCGGCGGCCGACACGACCGTGGCGACGTTGCTTCCCGGTGCGGAATTCTCCACTCGCGCAACGTGGCCCGACGCCCGACGGTTCCTCGACGCTGGCGCCACGGTGGCGTTGGCGACGGACTGCAACCCGGGGTCCTCGTTCACCTCCAGCATGTCGTTCTGCATCGCCGTCGCGGTGCGCGACATGTACTTCACCCCTGCGCAGGCGCTGTGGTCGGCGACCGCGGGTGGGGCGAGGGCGTTGCGCCGTGACGACGTCGGGACCCTCGCGGTCGGGCGGCGGGCGGACTTCGTCGTGCTGGACGCCCCGTCCTACGTCCACCTGGCCTACCGGCCCGGTGTACCGCTGGTTCGCGACGTCATCACCGGCGGCGTGCTGCTCCCGCGCTGACCGCACGCATGATGGACGCATTCGTCGAGAGACCCCGCCAACATGCGTGCAGTCGGCGCACCCGTCAGTCCGGAAAGCCGCGTTCTCGCAAGGCCAGTCGCACGCGCTGCACGACCCGCACCCGCTCGTGACGTAGCTGCCTGGCGCTGACGCGCACGATGCACCAGCCCCGGGCGGCCAGGAACTCCAGCCGGTCGATGTCGTTTGCGTAGTCGTCGGCACCGGTCCAGTGCTGCTCGCCGTCGTACTCGACGCCGACCTTCCATTCGGCCCAGCCCATGTCGACCCGCCGCACCACGCGGCCCCGGTCGTCGCGTATCGGTATCTGAGTAGCCGGGCGGGGGAGGTCCGACCGAACGAGCAGCAATCGCAGGCGGGTCTCCTGCGGTGACTCCGAACCCGCGTCGACCAGGTCCATCGCGCGTCGCAATCGTCGGACGCCGCGCGCACCGGGGTGCGTCCGTGCGACCTGCTCGACGGCCTGCGCCGGGGTCGACGTCGCGTTGAGGAGTGCGTCGACGCGAATCACCGCATACTCCAATGGAAGTCGTCGGCCGAGGTCGTATGCGGTGCGAGCCGCTGTCGTGCAGGCGATCCCGCCGATCCGACGGACTTCGTCGTCGCGAAGCTCGTAGCTGCGTACGGTGATTCCGTTGGCCGGGGGACGGCGGGAGTGGACGATCTCCGCGGGTGCGTCGTCTGGTACCCAACGGCTGCCGAGGAGTGCTGCCGCCGAGTATCCGACCAGGGTGGCGCGTCGTCCCGACCACAGCCAGGCCGCGCGGCCGCGGTCCACCGCAGTCAGGTCGACGCCGCGGCGGACGTATACGTTGCGATGGAGCTTGGTGTAACGGCGTCTCAGGTCGCGCCGGGTGAGGCTGCCGTCGGCCAACGCCTCCGTCGCGACGACGAGTAGATCGGGCACCCACCCATCGTCGGGCACGCTCGCGAACCGGCTGCGCACCAATTCATCCGCCGACCGCACGCATGATGAACGCATTCGTCGAGAGACCCCGCCAACATGCGTGCAGTGGGCGAAGCGATCAGGCCAGCGTGGCCCGCACCCCCACCGTGATGTACGGCAGCGCCAAGCCGGTCGCGTTGGCCAGGGCGGGATGCGTCGCCAGCAGCGTCCGCACGTCTTCGAGGGTCTTGGAGCGCACGGCGGCCGGCGAGGTGATGCAATAGCTACGCGACGCCACCAGGTCGATGAGTGCTTGCGGCGTGAGGTAACTCGTCCACTCGAACTGCTCGCGTTCCAAGTCGACGAACGGCGCGGGCAGGGTGACCTGGCGGCTGAACGGGTCCTCTTCGTGGCCGACGATGCGGCCGAGATCCTTGACCCAGCCCAGGCGTTCGTCGCGGGTGTTCCACACCAGGCCGAGTCGGCCGCCGGGACGCAGCACCCGGGCGACCTCCTTGATGGCGCGCTCGGGATCGAACCAGTGCCAGGCCTGGGCCACCAGCACCGAGTCGACGCTGTCGTCGGGCAGCGGAATCTCCTCGGCGCTACCGAGCAGCGCGGGGGTGTCGGGCAGCGACCGACTCAGGACCTCGAGCATCTCCGGGATGGGGTCCACGGCGGTGACGTCGAGCCCACGTTCGACCAGGCGAATCGTCAGCTTGCCGGTACCGGCACCCAGGTCGAGCACGTCGCGTGCCCCGCGTTGGAGGAGCCAGTCGATGGCCTCGGGCGGGTACGAGGGTCGGCCCCGTTCGTAGGCGGCGGCCTCCTCGCCGAAGGACAGGGAACGCTGCCGCGTCTCGTCGGTGGTCACGTCGACGCGAACTCCAGTGTCTGCCTGATCAACGCGTAGACGGCATCGGTCTCGACGAGGAATCCGTCGTGGCCGAAGGCCGAGTCGACGACGTTGAGTCCGGTGCACGTCGGCAGCAGGTCGGCCAGCTCTTGCTGTAAGCGCAACGGGTACAAGCGATCCGAGGTGATGCCTCCGACGATAACCGGCACGCTGACGCGGCTGAGGGCGGCCGCCACACCGCCCCTGCCCCGGCCGACGTCGTGACTGCTCAACGCATCGGTCAGCGCGACGTAGGTGCCGGCGTCGAACCGGCGGGCCAGCTTGCCGCCCTGGTGTTCGAGGTAGCTCTGCACCGCATAGCGCCCGCCGGTCACGGGGTCCTCGTTGCCCTGCGCGTCGTTGCCGAACCGTTCGTCGAGCTCGGCCTCGCCACGGTAGGTCAGGTGCGCGAAGCGCCGCGCGATCTCCATGCCCTCCTGGGGTGAGCGGCCCGTGCCGTGATAGTCGCCGTCCTGCCAGTGGGGATCCGCCTTGATGGCCGCCACCTGCGTGCTCTGCGTGCCGATCTGATCGGCGGTCGCACGCGCGCCCACCGCCAAGACCAGTGCCGCCCTGATGGTGTCGGGATGGCCGACGATCCACTCCAGGGCGCGGGCGCCTCCCATCGATCCGCCGACCACCGCGGCGACCTGGGTGATGCCCAGGGCCGCGAGCGCGGCGAGATCGGCGGTGACCTGATCGCGCACCGTGATGGCCGGGAATCGGGAACCCCACGGCTTTCCGTCCGGGGCAAGCGAACTGGGGCCGGTCGAACCGCGGCAACCACCCAGCACGTTGGTGGCGATCGCACACCAGCGGTCGGTGTCGACGGGAGCGCCGGGTCCGGCCACGCCGTCCCACCAGCCGGGTGTGGGGTGGTCGGGACCGGCGGGTCCGGTGACGTGGGAATCGCCGGTCAACGCATGCAGGACGACGACGGCGTTGTCGCGGTCGGCGGACAGCTCACCCCACCGCTGCACCGCGATGCGGACGTCGTCGAGGACCACCCCGGACTCCAGGGTCAGCGGGCCGACGTCGACGATGCCGATCTCGCCCTCGGCGGGCAGCGTCACCAGGGGGGTGTCGGGGGCTTCGATGATCGTCACTCTTCTTCTCTCACGCCGAGGGTCACGGTCACACCGACACCGTGGCCCGTGGTGCCGACGCGACCGCATTGGCGGCGGCGAAGCCCTGCTCGAGGTCGGCGAGGATGTCGTCGATCCCCTCGATTCCGACGGCCAGTCGCACCAGTCCGGGTGTGACGCCGGTGGCGAGCTGTTCGGCGGGGGAGAGCTGCGCGTGTGTCGTCGAGGCGGGGTGGATCACCAGGGAGCGGACGTCACCGATGTTGGCGACGTGGCTGTGCAGGGTCAGCGCGTTGACGAACGCCTTTCCGGCCTCGATGCCGCCAGCCAGCTCGAAGGCGAGCACCGCGCCGGTTCCCTTTGGCGCCAACTTCTTCCCGATCTCGTACCACGGCGACGACGGCAGCCCCGCGTAGTTGACCGACACCACGCCGTCGTGGGCGAAGAGGAATTCGGCGACCCGCTTGGCGTTCGCGACGTGCCGTTCGACGCGAAGGCTCAGGGTCTCGAGCCCCTGGGCGATGAGGAATGCGTTGAAGGGTGCGCCCGCCGAGCCGAGATCGCGCAGCAGCTGCACCCTGGCCTTGAGTGCGAAGGCGGGCGGTCCGAGTTCGGCGAACACCACGCCGTGATAGCTGGGGTCCGGGGTCGTGAAACCGGGGTGACGGCCCTGGGTCCAGTCGAAGTTCCCGCCGTCGACGATCACGCCGGCGATCGTCGTGCCGTGCCCACCCAGGTACTTGGTTGCCGAGTGCACCACGATGTCGGCGCCGTGGGCGATCGGCTGGATGAGGTACGGCGTGGCAATGGTGTTGTCGACGATCAGCGGGACGCCGTGCTCGTGGGCCACCGAGGAGACCCCCGGGATGTCCAGGACGTCGATTTGGGGGTTGGAGATGGTCTCGCCGAAGAACGCCTTGGTGTTGGGCCGCACGGCCGCCCGCCACGAATCCAGGTCGTCGGGGTCGTCGACGAAGGTGGTCTCGATGCCCAGCTTGGGCAGTGTGTAGTGCAGGAGGTTGTACGTGCCGCCGTACAGCCGGGGCGAGGACACGATGTGGTCGCCGGCGCCGGCGAGGTTGAGGATCGCGAAGGTCTCGGCCGCCTGACCGGAGGACAGGAACAGCGCGGCCACGCCGCCTTCGAGGGCTGCGATGCGTTGCTCGACGACGTCCTGGGTGGGGTTCATGATGCGGGTGTAGATGTTGCCCGGCTCGGCGAGGCCGAACAGCGCCGCGGCGTGGTCGGTGTCGCGGAACGCGTACGACGTGGTCTGGTAGATCGGCAGCGCCCGCGCGCCGGTGGCCACGTCGGGGCTCTGGCCGGCGTGGACCTGCTTGGTCTCGAACGCCCAGCTTGCCGAGCGGGGCTCGTCCGAGCGGTCATCGGGCGACGTCGGGTCGAAGTCGTCGGTCATGAAGGATGTCTCCTGAAATGAGATGGGGGTGCCCTGGCGGCACGAATCAGGTGTGGGAATGGTTCAGCGTCAACAACACAACGGGGGCCTCCGCATCAGGTTTCCCTGTCTACTAAGGGGCCCGTCATGGCGGGCCCGCGCTTGCCGTGTAGCCGTTCGGTGTGCCCGAATGCCTACTCAACCTGGTCAATCACCCGGGGCACCCCACCGCGGTTGGAGGGTTGCCGGCCAGCGAGCCGGGGCTTGACGCTGGCACTCATGACCGAAACGAAGCGTATCTCGTGATCCGTCGGTGGTGCCAGTGGGTTCTCGGCCGGTCGGCGGAGAACCCCGCGGCACGCGTGCGATCCCACGTCAGCACCACTTTTCCGACCGATTCGGGACGCGGCGGGGACGAAATTGCCGCCGGCGTAGGTCGGCGACAGGGTGCGAGTCACCCACGCCATCCGTGGCAGGAGAGCAGCGCGTAGGTTCGTACCCGACGCGATAATGACCGTGAACGCAGATCGAACGTGACGCCGGGAGACAGACAAGTGACAGAGCAGCCGACCATCATCTACACGCTGACCGACGAGGCGCCGTTGCTCGCGACGTATGCCTTCCTCCCGGTGTTGCGCGCCTTCGCCGGGGCCGCCGGCATCGGCGTCGAGACCAGCGACATCTCCGTCGCGGCCCGCATCTTGGCCGAGTTCTCCGACTACCTGACCGAAGAGCAGCGGGTGCCGGACAACCTCGGCGCGCTCGGCAAGCTCACGCAGCTGCCGGAGACCAACATCATCAAGCTGCCCAACATCAGTGCCTCGGTGCCTCAGCTGCTGAACGCCATCAAGGAGCTCAAGGCCAAGGGCTACGACCTTCCGGACTACCCGGGCGAGCCGAAGACCGATGACGAGAAGACGATCAAGCAGCGCTACGGCACCTGTCTCGGCAGTGCGGTCAACCCGGTGCTGCGCGAGGGCAACTCGGACCGCCGCGCACCCAAGGCCGTCAAGGAGTACGCCCGCAAGCACCCGCACAGCATGGGCAAGTGGTCGCAGGCCTCGCGCACGCACGTCGCGACGATGAGGCACGGCGACTTCTACCACGGCGAGAAGTCGCTGACGCTGGACAAGGCCCACACCGTGCGGATGGAGCTGAAGACCACGAGCGGCCAGACCCTGGTGCTCAAGCCGGAGGTCAAGCTCGACGCGGGCGACGTCATCGACAGCATGTTCATGAGCAAGAAGGCGCTGTGTGAGTTCTTCGAGACCGAGATGCAGGACGCCTACGAAACCGGCGTGATGTTCTCGCTCCACGTCAAGGCGACGATGATGAAGGTCAGCCACCCCATCGTCTTCGGGCACGCCGTGAAGGTGTTCTACAAGGACGCCTTCGCCAAGCACCAGAAGCTGTTCGACGAGCTGGGCGTCAACGTCAACAACGGTTTGAGCGACCTGTACGCCAAGATCGAGTCGCTGTCCGCCACGCAGCACGAGGAGATCATCCGCGACCTGCACGCCTGCCACGAGCACCGCCCCGAGCTGGCGATGGTCGACTCGGCCAAGGGCATCACCAACTTCCACTCGCCCAGCGACGTGATCGTCGACGCGTCCATGCCTGCCATGATCCGCGCGGGCGGCAAGATGTACGGCGCCGACGGCAAGCTCAAGGACACCAAGGCCGTCAACCCCGAGTCGACGTTCTCCCGCATCTACCAGGAGATCGTCAACTTCTGCAAGACCCACGGCCAGTTCGACCCGACGACGATGGGCACCGTGCCCAACGTCGGCCTGATGGCGCAGAAGGCCGAGGAGTACGGCAGCCACGACAAGACCTTCGAGATCCCCGAGGACGGCGTCGCCGACATCGTCGACGTCGACACCGGCGAGGTGCTGCTGACGCAGAACGTCGAAGAGGGCGACATCTGGCGCATGCCCGTGGTGAAGGACGCCCCGATTCGGGACTGGGTGAAGCTCGCCGTCACCAGGGCGCGTGACTCCGGCATGCCGGTGGTGTTCTGGCTCGACCAGGAACGGCCGCACGAGAACGAGTTGCGGACCAAGGTCAACACCTACCTCGCCGACCACGACACCGAGGGTCTCGACATCTCGATCATGAGCCAAGAGCGGGCGATGCGGCACACCATCGAACGGGCGATGCGCGGCCAGGACACCATCGCCGCCACGGGCAACATCCTGCGTGACTACCTGACCGACCTGTTCCCGATCCTGGAACTGGGCACCAGCGCCAAGATGCTGTCCATCGTGCCCCTGATGGCCGGCGGCGGGTTGTACGAGACCGGTGCGGGCGGATCGGCACCCAAGCACGTCAGCCAGCTGGTGGAGGAGAACCACCTGCGCTGGGATTCCCTTGGCGAGTTCTTGGCGCTGGCCGCCAGTCTCGAGGGTCTGGGTGCCAAGGAGGACAACCCGAAGGCCAAGATCCTCGGCACGACGCTCGACGCGGCAACCGGAAAGCTGTTGGACGAGAACAAGAATCCGTCGCGCAAGACCGGTGAGCTCGACAACCGGGGCAGCCAGTTCTACCTGGCCATGTACTGGGCGCAGGAGCTCGCCGCGCAGACCGAGGACGCCGAACTGGCCGACTACTTCGGGCCGCTGGCCAAGGCGTTGGCCGAGAACGAGGAAACCATCGTCGCCGAACTCAATGGCGTGCAGGGTGATTCGGTCGACATCGGCGGGTACTACTACCCGGACGTGGAGAAGGTCACGGCCGTGATGCGGCCGAGCAAGACCTTCAACGAGGCGTTGGAGTCCGCACACGGCTGACGCGTGACGGCGGTCCTTGTAATGTGACTCACATGTCCAAGATCAAGGTCGACGGCACGGTCGTGGAACTCGACGGCGACGAGATGACCCGCATCATTTGGAAGCTGATCAAGCAGACGCTGATCCTGCCGCATCTCGACGTCGACCTCGAGTACTACGACCTTGGCATCGAGCACCGCGACGCGACCGACGACCAGGTCACCGTCGACGCCGCCAACGCCATCAAGCGCCACCACGTCGGCGTCAAGTGCGCCACCATCACCCCCGACGAGGCGCGGGTGGCGGAGTTCGGCCTCAAGAAGATGTGGTTGTCGCCGAACGGCACGATCCGAAACATCCTCGGCGGCACCATCTTCCGCGCACCGATCGTCATCCACAACGTGCCGAGGCTGGTGCCCGGCTGGACCAAGCCGATCATCATAGGCCGGCACGCGTTCGGTGACCAGTACCGGGCCTTCAACGCCAAGGTCGACGGGCCCGGTACGTTCACCGTCACGTTCACCCCGGCAGACGGCAGTGAGCCGATGGTGCACGACGTCGTCGAGATTCCAGACGAGGGCGGCGTCATCATGGGGATGTACAACTTCAAGAAGTCGATCCAGGACTTTGCCCGGTCATCCTTCAAATACGGTCTGCAGCAGAACTATCCGGTCTACCTGTCGACGAAGAACACCATCCTCAAGGGCTACGACGGGATGTTCAAGGACGAGTTCCAGCGCATCTTCGACGAGGAGTTCAAGGCGGAGTTCGACGCCAAGGGGCTGACCTACGAGCACCGGCTCATCGACGACATGGTGGCCTCCTGTCTCAAGTGGGAGGGCGGCTACGTCTGGGCGTGCAAGAACTACGACGGTGACGTCCAGTCCGACACCGTCGCACAGGGTTACGGTTCACTGGGGTTGATGACCTCGGTGTTGATGACACCCGACGGGCAGACCGTGGAGGCGGAGGCCGCGCACGGCACCGTCACCCGGCACTACCGTCAGCATCAGGCGGGCAAGCCGACCTCGACCAACCCGATCGCCTCGATCTTCGCGTGGACCAGGGGGCTGGCGCACCGCGGCAAGCTGGACGGCACCCCGGCCGTCGTCGAGTTCGCCGAGACCCTCGAGGAAGTCGTGATCGGCACCGTCGAGGGCGGCCACATGACCAAGGACCTTGCGCTGCTGATCGGACCCGAGCAGAGCTGGCAGACCAGCGAGGAATACCTCGGCACCATCGCCGACCACCTGAGGAAGGCGCTCGCCTAACCGGCCGGCGGGATCTGCCGTGTGCGTTCCTCGAGCGACTCGACGAAGTCGGCGATCAGCTCGGTGACGCGACCCGGCGCCTCCAGCATCGGGATGTGGCCGAGGCCCTCCAGGCGAATGACCCGGGTGTCGGGCGGCAGGTTGTCGATCAGGTACTTGTTGCCGCGCGGGGTGGGGAAGACGCGGTCCTTCTCGCACAGCACCAGCTGCGTGGGCACCGCGACGTCGGCCAGCTCGAGCAGTCCGGGCAGCCGCAGCGTCTTGACCAGCAGCTGGAAGTACGCGGTGCAATGCGTGGCGTCGTCGACGAGGTCCACCAGGTCGGGATGGCTCGGCCCGTCCGCCGGGCCGCTCACGGCCAGCGTCGCGATGCGTCGCGCGAACGGCAGGCTCAGGATGCGTGGACCGAGCAGGCGCGCCGCGGCCAGCACGGGTCCGCCGGCGAGGAACTTCAGCACCGTCTCGTACTTCGTGGGCGAGTGTTGCGACCAACCGCCGGCCGGCGCGATCGCCGTGACCGAGCGGGCGCGGCCCCGTCGTTCCAGCTCGAAGGCCACCCAGCCGCCCAGTGAGTTGCCGACGACGTGGGCGGTGTCCCAGCCCAGCTCGTCGAGCCGTCGTTCCACGTCGTCGACCAGATCGGAGGTGCCCATGAACCACGAGCTCGCCTTGGGGCCGCCGTGGTGGCCGACCATCGTCGGGGCGAAGACCTCGTACCGACCGGTGTCGGCCAGTTGCTCGGCGACCGTTCGCCACACCGCCTGTGAGCAAAGGAACGGGTGCAACATCAAGATGGGCTCCCCGCCGGGGTCGCCGAGGTGGATCGGGTCACGCGTCGTCATGTCGCCGACACTAAGGTGATACCGGCGGTACCGCAAGAATGGCGACGGGCTCGTCGGCTAGGGTCTGTCCCTCGTGATCGTCAGCACCGTCAACGTCAACGGCATCCGCGCCGCCGTCAAGGAACGCTCCGCCGAGAATCTCGGCCTCCTGCCCTGGCTCGACACGACGTCGGCCGACGTGGTCTGTCTGCAGGAGACGCGCGCCGACGACGATCAGCTGGCCGAGGCGTTGGCACCCGCTCTCGACGGAGGCTGGCACGTGGCGTCGGCCGATCCACACCTCAAGGGCCGCAACGGGGTAGCCGTGCTGAGCCGCCACCCCATCACCCGCACGCTGATCGGTCCCGGCGCACATGATTTGGCTGGTGCCGACGACGAGTTCGCCTCCCACGGCCGCTACGTCGAGGTCGAGACCGGCGGCCTCACCGTCGCGAGTGTCTACGTCCCGACCGGCGAGGCCGAGACGGAGCGTCAGCGGGAGAAGGAACGCTTCCTGGCCGCGATCGCCGCGCGGATGGCGGTGCTGCTGCGGGCGGGACGCGACGCAGTGCTGTGCGGCGACTGGAACATCGGCCACACCGAGAACGACATCAAGGCCTGGAAGGCGAACCAGAAGAAGGCCGGCTTCCTGCCTGCCGAGCGGCAATGGGTGACCGATCTGCTGGCCACGGGCTGGGTCGACGTGGTTCGGATGGCGCATCCCGGCGTCGCGGGGCCCTACAGCTGGTGGTCGTGGCGCGGCAAGGCGTTCGACAACGACGCGGGCTGGCGCATCGACTATCAGCTCGCCAGTCCGACGCTCGCCCAGCGCGTCGTCACCGCTCGGGTGGAGCGTGCCGAGGCGTATGCACTGCGCTGGTCCGATCACGCACCGGTGACCGTCGAGTACGCCTGACCCAAGATCACGGCGGATGACGGAGATGGAAGGATCAACGTCATCATGACTGCCTCCAATCGGCGCGTCGTCTTCTCCGGCGTGCAGCCCACCTCCGACTCCCTCCACCTCGGCAACGCGTTGGGGGCGGTCAGCCAGTGGGTCGGACTGCAGGACGGGTACGACGCCTTCTTCTGCGTCGTCGACCTGCACGCCATCACGGTCCCGCAGGACCCCGCGCTCTTGCGCACGCGCACCCTGGTGACGGCTGCGCAGTACCTCGCGCTGGGCGTCGACCCCGCCCGCTCCACCGTCTTCCTGCAGAGCCATGTGCCCGCGCACGCCGAGTTGGCTTGGGTGCTGGGCTGTTTCACCGGCTTTGGGCAGGCGTCGCGGATGACGCAGTTCAAGGACAAGTCGCAGAAGGAAGGCGCGGACGCCACCACCGTCGGCCTGTTCACCTACCCGGTCTTGATGGCGGCGGACGTGTTGCTCTACGCCACCGACCTGGTGCCGGTCGGTGAGGACCAGCGCCAGCACCTCGAGCTCGCCCGCGACGTGGCGCAGCGGTTCAACGCCCGCTTCCCCGGCACGTTCGTGGTGCCCGAGCCGATGATCCAGAAGGCGACGGCGAAGATCTACGACCTGCAGGACCCGACGGCCAAGATGAGCAAGTCGGCCGCCACCGACGCGGGGCTGATCGGGCTGCTCGACGATCCGAAGAAGACCGCGAAGAAGATCCGCTCCGCGGTGACCGACAGCGAGCGGGAGATTCGATTCGACCGTGAGGCCAAGCCGGGCGTGTCCAACCTGCTGACGATCCAGTCGGCGGTCACGGGCACCGACGTCGACGCGCTCGTCGAGGGGTACGCCGGTCGCGGCTACGGCGACCTCAAGGCCGACACCGCCGACGCGGTCGTCGAGTTCGTGACGCCCATCAAGGCCAGGGTCGACGAGATGCTGGCCGATCCTGCGGAATTGGAGTCGGTGCTGGCTGCGGGTGCAGAGCGCGCCGCCGAGGTGTCTGCGAAGACGCTCGCGCGGGTATACGACGAATTGGGATTCCTTCCCAAGCGCTTCTAGGCCACCAGGAGACCGGCGTGACCGAACCGGCCGAGCCCGGCGTATTGGACCGGCTCCGAGCCAGGTACCACTGGTTCGACCGAGTCATGCGCGCGCAGGGGCGCTACGACGACAGCAAGGGCGACTTCTACGCCGCCGGCATCACCTACTTCACGATCTTTGCGCTGTTTCCCCTGCTCATGGTCGCCTTCGCGGCCGGCGGGTTCGTGCTGGCCAGCAGGCCGGACCTCCTCGGGGTGGTGGAGGCCAAGATCATGGGGTCGGTGTCGGGGGACCTCGGCAAGCAGCTCGTCGACCTGATGAAGTCGGCCATCGACTCACGTACCTCGGTTGGCGTGATCGGGTTGGCCACCGCCGCCTGGGCGGGGCTCGGCTGGATGGCCAACCTGCGTGAGGCGCTCAGCCAAATGTGGGGCCACCAGCGAGGGGAGCCCAAGGGCTTCATCAGCACGAAGCTCTCGGACCTGCTCGCGCTGCTGTCGGCGTTCGCCGCCATCGTTCTGACCGTCGCGCTGTCGCTGCTGGGCAACAAGACGGTGATGCGCAACGTCGTCGAATTCCTCGGCATCCCCGAGTTCACCGGGCTGGGCGTCCTGCTGCGGATCGCGTCCCTGGTGGTTTCCCTCGGCATCTCGTGGTTGTTGTTCACCTGGATCATCGCCCGGCTGCCCAGGGAGAGCGTGACCCTGCGCAGCGCCGCGCGGGCGGGACTGCTCGCCGCGGTGGCCTTCGAGGTCTTCAAATTGGTGGCCTCGGTGTACCTGTCCTCGGTGATTCGCGGGCCCGCGGGTGCCACGTTCGGGCCGGTCCTCGGTCTGATGGTGTTCGCCTACATCACCGCGCGCCTCATCCTCTTCGCCACCGCATGGGCCGCGACGGCGTCGGAGAACCTGGCGGCGGCGCCGGTCGGACCGCCCGATCCCGCCGAGATCGTCACCCGGGTCGAGATGCACGACGGCCTCGGCGTGCGCGGAGCCCTCGCCGCGGCTGGCGTCGGCGCGCTTGGCGCCCTTGGCCTTTCGCGGCTGACGCGGCGGCGTTAGCGCCGGGCGTCGGTGGGCCGCCGGTTGAGCGACCGCGCGGCCATGATGAGTGCGAACACGACGATCGACCCGACCACGCCCACCCCGACCCGGACGGGTACGGCGTCCGCGGTCGGCAACGGCGACGCCGCCACGTCCTGCGCCGGGACGTTGTCGCCGAGCGGGTTGGCCGCCCGCACCGTCAACGACGGATCCGGGTCGATCAGCGAGCCGATCTTGGTGCCCGGCGCGGTGGCAAAGCCGTAGTCCAGCAGGTGCGCTGCCTGCTCCCAGGGCGCGATGGGCAGCCGGGTGCCGTGCAGCATGATCACCACGAGCCGCCGGCCGTCGCGGTCGGCCGCGCCGACGAACGTCTGCCCCGCGTCGTCGGTGTAGCCGGTCTTGCCGCCGAGGGCGCCGGGGTAGTTGTAGAGCAGCTGGTTGTCGTTCTCCAGCTGGTAGCCGGGGCTGTCCTCCTGGCCGTCGCGAGGGTGCCCGGGGAAGTCGTAGGTCTTGGTGGACACCACGTTCGCGAAGACGGCGTTCTGCCAGGCGTACCGGTAGAACAGCCCCAGGTCGTAGGCCGAGGTGCTCATGCCCGGACCGTCGAGGCCGGACGGGGTGGCGGCGCGGGTGTCCCGGCCGCCGAGCTTGCCGGCCAGGTCGTTGATCTTCGCCAGGGCGGTGTCCATGCCGCCCAGTTGTACGGCGAGGGCATGCGCTGCGTCGTTGCCGGAGTGCATGAGCAGCCCGTGCAGCAGGTCGTTGACGGTGTACTTGCCACCCTTGTCGACGCCGACGCGAGTGCCCTCGGCCGCCGCGTCGTCGGCGGTGCCCATGACCTGCCTGTTGATCGGAAGTTCGCGGAGCGCCTGCATCGCCACCAGAACCTTGATGATGCTGGCCGGGCGGTGCCTGCCGTGGGGGTCTCTGGCGGCGACGATGTCGCCGTTGTCGAGGTCGGCCACCAGCCACGCCTCGGCCGACACGTCGTCGGGCACCGGCGGGGTGCCGGGTGCGGTGATGATTCCGCAGCCGGACAGCGCGTCACCGCCAAGTGGTTTGGCCGGCACGGGCAGTGGTGCGGGCGGGTCGCCGGACTCGGGCACCTCCGAGGAGTCGACGGCCGGGGGTGTCACCACCCGATACGGGCAGGCGTCGTCGGCGTTGGCTAGCGCTGGGCTGCCGAGCAGGCAAAAGGCTGCCAGGACAGGGGTGGCTACCAACGCAGCAGCACGTCGGGACACGGTGTGGAACGTCGCCATGGTGTCTGCAGGTTAGGCGACGGCCTCGGGTTTTCCGGGTTGCCACGCTGTTACCAAAGTGACCGGTGCTACCCGTGGGAGTACAGGTCGGCGCCGACCGCACGCTCGTGTACGGCCCCACTCGGGCGATGCGTACGACGACCGTGCACTCGGCGGCGAGGTCAGGTCAGGTCGAAGTAGGCGATGGTCGGCGCGCCGATGCCGCCGAGCCACACCCGGTTGCCCTCCTGGACGACGCCCGTCGTCGCGCCGAAGGAGGGGTTGTGGGTGCGGAACTGCGCGAGCACGTGTCCGTCGCCGGGGTCGAGTCCCAGCACCCACGCCACCGGCTTGACGTCGGGCAACCAGCCATAGGGCAAGCGCCACATCAGCTTTCGCACGATCGGGGCCTTCGCCACCAGTCGCTCGACGAATGCGTTGCGATCCGACACCATGGCCACCCAGATGCGGCCGTCGGGGCCGGTCGAGATGTTGTCCGGATAGCCGGGCAACTCCTCGACCCACGGCGTGACGGTGCCCGCGTGCGGGCCGGTGAGCCAGTACTTCGACACGCGGGCGGCGAAGGACTCGGCGAACACCACCGCGGACTCGTCGGAGGTGAGCGTCACGCCGTTGGCGAAGTGCAACCCCGAGGCCAACCGCGTGACCGTGCCGTCGGGGTCCCGTCGGAACAGCGAGCCCGAACCCCGCGCCTCCAGGACGGCTCCCTTGTAGTGCTCGTATCCGAAGCGGTCGGTCGACTCGGTGAAGAAGAGCACGCCGTCGGACGCCTCGGTGACGTTGGAGCAGAACCGCAGCGGCCTGCCCTCGACGGTGTCCACCAACGTCTCGACGGCGCCGGTGGCGACGTCCATCGCCAGCAGACCGCGATGGCTGTCGCACACGAGCAGGCGACCGTCGCGCGCGACGGCCAGACCGAGCGGACGACCGCCGGTGTTGCCCACGACCTCGGGTGTCCCGGACTCGGCGTCCACGCGGAGGACGTCGCCGCCGACGACACCGGTGTAGACGCCACCGCGGCCGTCGACGACCACGTCCTCCGGCGCGAACCCCGGCAGAGCGACGATCCTGAGCCGACCGGTGAGGTCGGGCTCGGGGAGGCGCCTGGAACCTGGGGGTTGCCAGCGGACGGGATCGATCGACGGGCGCGGTAGCTGGGTCACCGCCGCGAGGCTACCGGGTGGCTAGAGAAGTCTCCCCGCTTCGCTCAAGACGCCGTGCAGGATCTCGTAGATCGCGTCGAATTCCTTCTGGCCGGAGATCAGCGGGGGAGCCAACTGGACGACTGGGTCGCCACGGTCGTCGGCGCGGCAGTACAGCCCCGCGTCGAACAGCGCCGGCGTCAGGAAGCCGCGCAGCAGCCGCTCGCACTCCTCGTCGTTGAAGGTCTCCTTGGTCGTCTTGTCCTTGACCAACTCGATGCCGTAGAAGAAGCCCTCGCCGCGGACGTCGCCGACGATCGGCAGGTCATACAGCTTTTCCAACGTCGACCTGAACGCCGGTGCCAACTCCTTGACGTGGTCGTTGATGCCCTCGCGCTCGAAGATGTCGAGGTTGGCCAACGCGACCGCCGCGGAGACGGGGTGCCCGCCGAAGGTGTAGCCGTGCCCGAAGACGGTCTTGCCGTCGTCGAACGGCTCGAACAGCCGGTCGCTGGCGATCATCGCTCCGATCGGCGAGTAGCCCGACGTCAGTCCCTTGGCGCAGGTGATGATGTCCGGCACGTAGCCAAAGTCGTCGCAGGCGAACATCGAGCCGATTCGCCCGTAGGCGCAGATCACCTCGTCCGAGACCAGCAGCACGTCGTACTCGTCGCAGATCTCGCGGACCCGCTCGAAGTATCCGGGCGGCGGCGGGAAGCAGCCGCCGGCATTCTGCACCGGCTCCAGGAACACCGCGGCGACGGTGTCGGGACCCTCGAATTCGATGGCCTCGGCAATGCGGTCGGCGCAGTAACGGCCCCACGCCTTGGGATCGTCGCCGTACTGCTCGGGTGCCCGGTAGAAGTTGGTGTTGGGCACCCGGAAACCGCCGGGGGTCGGCGGGTCGAACGGCGCCTTGAAGTCCGGGATGCCGGTGATGGCCAGCGCGCCCTGTGGCGTGCCGTGGTACGCGATGGACCGCGAGATCACCTTGTACTTGCCCGGTTTGCCGGTCAGCTTGAAGAACTGCTTGGCGAGCTTCCAGGCGCTTTCGACGGCCTCGCCGCCGCCGGTGGTGAAGAACACCCGGTTCAGGTCGCCGGGAGCGTAGTTGGCGATGCGCTCGGCCAATTCGATGGCTGGCGGCGTGGCGAACGACCACAGCGGGAAGAACGCCAGCGATTCGGCCTGCTTGGCGGCGGCCTCGGCCAGCTCGGCGCGGCCGTGGCCGACCTGCACCACGAACAGCCCCGACAGGCCGTCGATGTACTTGTTGCCGTTGCTGTCCCAGATGTGGACGCCCTCGCCCCGGGTGATGATCGTCGGGGTGATGCCTTCGCCATGGCGGGCGAAGTGGCCCCACAGGTGGCGGTTGGCCTTGGCGCCCAGGTCGGTGGATACGGTTGGATCTGATTCTACGAGAGTCATCTTGTGCCCCAATTATATTGCTGCTTAACGAGTTTGAGGTAAACCAAAGTTTCGGTGGATATCACCCCTGGTACGGCGCGGATCTTCGTGTTGAGCAGGTCGAGCAGGTCGCCGTCGTCTTCGCATACGACTTCCACGATGGCGTCGAAGGAGCCGGCGGTCAGCACCACGTAGTCGACGGACTCGATCGCGGCGAGCTTGTCGGCGATCTTGGTGGTGTCGCCGGTGCACCGGATGCCGATCATCGCCTGGCGGGCGAAGCCGAGCTGCATGGGATCGGTGACGGCGACGATTTGCATGACGCCCGCGTCGGCCATGCGCTGCACCCGCTGCCGGACCGCTGCCTCCGACAGGCCGACCGCCTTGCCGATGCCCGCGTAGGACCGTCGGCCGTCCTGCTGCAGCTTCTCGATGATGGCCTTGGACAGTTCGTCCAGCTGAAAGGCGGCACCGGGACGAGAATGGTTGATTCGCAACGAGACAGCTTGGACGCCCGGCTGAGCACCCCTTTCGACCATGACGACGATTGTGCACGGAATCCGTCGTCCAGGGCAACCAATGGGATGAAATCGTTTGTTTCACCCGGTCTTCACGGGGGATATGCGTAGCTGGCTGGGGAATGGTCGGCTAGCGTAAAAGTCATGACGATCGCGAGTAGTTGGATTGACGGCGCCGAGGTGACCACGGGCGGTGGGATGCACCAGATCGTCGATCCCGCGACCGGAAGCGTCGTTGCCGACTGCGCGCTGGCGACACCCGACGACGTCGACGTCGCGGTCGCATCGGCGCGGTCGGCGTTGACGGGCTGGGCCACCGCCACTCCTGCCGAACGGTCCGCGGTCCTTGCCAAGCTGGCCCACCTCGCCGGTCAGCACGCCGAGGCGCTGGTGGCCGAGGAGGTCAGCCAGACCGGCAAGCCGGTCCGGCTGGCCACGGAATTCGACGTGCCGGGCAGCGTGGACAACATCGACTTCTTCGCGGGCGCGGCGCGGCATCTCGACGGCAAGGCCACCGCGGAGTACTCCGCCGACCACACCTCGAGCATCCGTCGCGAGGCCATCGGCGTCGTCGCCACCATCACGCCGTGGAACTATCCGCTGCAGATGGCGGTGTGGAAGGTGATTCCCGCGCTGGCCGCCGGGTGTTCGGTGGTGATCAAGCCCGCCGAGGTCACGCCGCTGACCACGCTGACGCTGGCGCGCCTGGCCAGCGAGGCGGGCCTGCCGCCCGGCGTGCTCAACGTCGTCACCGGTGCCGGCGGCGACGTCGGCACGGCGCTGGCCGGGCACCGCGACGTCGACCTGGTGACGTTCACCGGCTCGACCGCCGTCGGCCGCAAGGTGATGGCGGCGGCGGCGCAGCACGGGCACCGCACGCAGCTCGAGCTCGGCGGCAAGGCGCCGTTCCTGGTGTTCGACGACGCCGACCTGGATGCCGCCATTCACGGAGCGGTCGCCGCGTCACTGATCAACTCCGGTCAGGACTGCACCGCTGCCACCCGGGCCATCGTCGCGCGGGACCTCTACGACGACTTCGTCGCCGGCGTCGCCGAGCTGATGGGCAAGATCGTCGTCGGCGACCCGCACGATCCCGACACCGACCTGGGGCCGTTGATCACTCACGCGCACCGGGCCAAGGTCGCCGGCATCGTCGACCGCGCTCCCGGGGAGGGCGGACGCGTCGTCACCGGCGGCAGCGCGCCCGATCTGCCCGGCTCGTTCTACCGGCCGACGCTGATAGCCGACGTCGACGAGCGCTCCGAGGCCTATCGCAGCGAGATCTTCGGCCCGGTGCTCGTCGCGCGATCGTTCACCGACGACGACGACGGCATTCGGCAGGCCAACGACACCGAGTACGGGTTGGCGGCCTCGGCGTGGACGCGGGACGTCTACCGGGCGCAGCGGGCGTCGCGCGAGATGCACGCGGGGTGCGTGTGGGTCAACGACCACATCCCGATCATCAGCGAGATGCCGCACGGCGGCGTCGGCGCGTCCGGCTTCGGCAAGGACATGAGCGACTACTCCTTCGAGGAGTACCTCACCATCAAGCACGTGATGAGCGACATCACTGCCAAGGCCGAAAAGGATTGGCACCGGATCATATTCACGAAGCGAAGCGGAGCTGAATCATGAGCTCCGTCACGAAGCGGAGCTGAATCATGAGCTCCGTCACGAAGCGCTGATCGTTGGTCGCCGATCGGTTCGGGCAGTGAAGTGCATCGTGGTCGGCGCGGGCGCATGGGGTTTGCCTGCGGCCGCGGAGCTGGCTCGGCGCGGGCACGACGTGACGCTCGTCGACCGGCACGGTCCGTTCAACGCGCTGTCGTCGTCGGTGGGTCCGACGCGCCTGTGGCGACTCGCCGACCCCAGTCCGGCGCGGGTGCGGCTGGCCCGGCGCGGGCTGGAGGCAATGCGACGGCTCGCCGAGCGCGCGAACACCGAGGTGTTCCTGACCCGAGGGCTCGTGTGGCGCGACGACGTGTCGCTGCCAGCGCTCCTCGGGACGCTCGCGGCGCAGGACGTCGCGCACACCGAGGTGACGGCTGACGACGTCGGACGGTTCTTTCCCGGACTGCGGCCCGACGGTCGCGACGCGGTGTGGCAACCGGCGGCAGGGGTCGTACTCGCCGAGACGTCGCTGCGCGCCCAGCTGCTGCTGCTCCAACGACGAGGTGGGGCAACGCTGTTCGGGCACGACGTCGTCGACGTCGACGCCCGCACGCCCGGCGTCCGGGTCTCGTTCTCGGACGGCCGGTTCGTCGACGCCGACGTCGTGGTGCTCGCGCCGGGCCCCGGTGCGGCCACCCTGCTCAGCCGGGTCGGCGTGAACCTCGACCTGCACCCGTATCTCGAGCAGGTGGTGCACTTCGGCGATCCGGCCGACCCACACGCGAGCGATGCGCTTCCCGGCCTGTTCGACGGGCCGACCGACCGTCGGCCAGGCGTCTACGGAATGCCGACGCCCGGCCGCGGCTACAAGGTCGGCCTCGACACACCGCTTCGCGACTATCGGCGGTCCGACGACGATCGAGTGCCAGACCCTGCTCGCACCAGGGCCATTCGCGACGTCGTAGGCGAGAGCCTGGCATCGGTCCCGTCGACGGTGGTCGACGAACAGGTGTGCGTCTGGACCGACTCACCCGACGGCAGCTTCGTGGTCGACCGTCTGCCCGAGGGCGTGGTGTTCGCGTGTGGCGACTCCGGCGAGGGGTTCAAGTTCTCGGCGCTGATGGGCGAGGTGCTGGCCGACCTCGCCGAGGGGGACGCGCCCGACGACGACGTGGCGGCACTCTCGCTGGCGCGCTTTGCGGGCGGGGCGCCGGTGCGGCGGGGGCCGCACGTGATGGGCAGGCACTAGGTGGGGGGCGGGGTGTCCTGCTGTTCGCCAATGTGCCCGAGGGCGTTGCTGATTCGCAACGAGTAGAAGTGCGCGAGCTTGGCGGGTCCGACGGAGTTCGACACCTCGTAGGCCCGGCGGGCGGTGTCGGGGTCCACCGAGAGGGCGAACTGGTCGTACCAGTGGAATTCGAAGCGCGCTCGGGAGAGCGCGTCGTCGCGCTGTTGCGACGGCAGGTGCCCCTTGGCGAGATCGGCGGCGTGCGCGGCGATCGTGTGGGCGATGACGGCCTCCTTGAGGCCCTCCCGGTCGGGGATGCCCAGGTGCTCCCTGGGGCTGACGCAGCACAGCATCGCGGTGCCTGCCTGGGCGGTCACCGCGGCTCCGATCGCCGAGGCGATGTGGTCGTGACCCGGCGCGACGTCGGTGGTGAGCGGACCGTAGGCATACGACGGGGCGCCGTGGGACAGCTGGTCCAGCAGGCGCACGTCGTCGGCGATCGCATGCAGCGGCAGGTGGCCGGGCCCTTCGATCATCACTTGCACTCCTCGGGCCTTCGCCATCTTGGCGAGGCCTCCGATGGTGCGGAGCTCGGCGAATTGGGCGGCGTCGTCGGCATCGGCGATCGAGCCCGGTTGCAGTCCGGCGCCCAGCGCCAGAGTCACGTCGTAGTGGGCGAGGATGCCGCAGAGTTCGTCGAAGTGCGTGTAGAGGAAGGACTCGGCCCGACGCCGCAGGCACCACGCCGCCATGATCGCGCCGCCGCGGCTGACGATCCCGGCGACCCGGCCCGCGGTGAGTGGCACGTGCTCCAGCCGCACGCCGGCGTGCACCGTCATGTAGTCCACGCCCCGCTCGGCCTGCTCGACGACGGTGTCGCGGAACGCTTCCCACGTCAGCGCGGCCGGATCGCCGTGCACCGTCTCCAGGGTCTGGTGCAGGGGCACCGTGCCGACGGGGACGGGTGAGTTGCGCACGACCCGGTCCCGGTCGTCGCCGGTGGACAGGTCCACCACCGTGTCGGCACCCCACCGGATGGCCCACACCACGTCGTCGAGGGTGGAGGAGCCCGAGGCCAGGTTCGAGGTCCCGACGTTGGCGGTGACCTTCACCCGGAACGCCTTGCCGATGATCATCGGTTCGCTCTCCGGGTGGTGGTGGTTGGCCGGCAGGACGGCCCGGCCCGCTGCGATCTCGTCGCGAACCAGTTTGGGCCGCACTCCCTCTCGCGCCGCGACGAACGCCATCTCGGCGGTGACGACGCCGTCGCGGGCGCGCTGCAGTTGCGTGCCGCGGCCGCCGGAGACCCCCGGGCGCGGCGGCAGTCCGCGGGTGACGTCGAGCACCGCCTCGGGATCGGTGTAGGGCCCCGAACTGTCGTAGAGGTCCACGTGTCGGCCGTCGGCCAGCGGCACTCGGCGATACGGCACGCGGGCGCCCCGAACGTCGGCCAACTCGAGGTAGCCCTTTGCGCTGCCCGCGATGGGCCCGGTCGTCACCGGGGGCGTCGCGACGGGGTCGTCGGCCGAGCCGTCCTCGGGTAGCCGGTGGGCTGCCGTGCTCACAGAGCCTTGAGTTCCTCGGTCACGGCGTTGACCGACTTCTTCGCGTCGCCGAAGAGCATGGAGGTGTGGCCGAGGAAGAACAGCGGGTTCTCGATGCCCGCGTACCCCGAGCTCATCGATCGCTTGAGCACGATGACCGAGCGGGACTGGTCGACGTTGAGGATCGGCATGCCGTGAATCGGGGAGCTGGGGTCGTTCCTGGCCGCCGGGTTGGTGACGTCGTTGGCGCCGATGACCAGGGTGACGTCGGTGCGGCCGAACTCGCCGTTGACGTCGTCCATCTCCTTCATCGCGTCGTACTCGACGTCGGCCTCGGCCAACAGCACGTTCATGTGTCCCGGCATGCGGCCGGCGACGGGGTGGATCGCGTACTTCACTTCGACGCCCCTGGACTCGAGGATCGAGGCCATGTCCTTGACGGCGTGCTGGGCTTGGGCGACGGCCAGCCCATACCCGGGCACCACGATGACCTGGTTGGCGTAGGCCATCTGAATCGCCGCGTCGGCGGCCGACGTCGACTTCGCGGTGCCCTGATCCCCGGCCACCGCCGCGGCCGCGTCGCCGCCCGCTCCGAACGAGCCGAAGACGATTGCGGGGATCGACCGATTCATCGCCACGGCCATCAGGTTGGTCAGGATCGAGCCCGAGGCGCCGACGATCATGCCCGCGACGATCATCGCTGTGTTGTTCAGTGCCAAACCCGCTGCGGCAGCTGACAACCCGGTCATCGCGTTCAGTAGCGAGATGACCACCGGCATGTCCGCGCCGCCGATCGGGAACACCACGAACAGGCCCACGATCCCGGCGAGCACCAGCACGACCACGATCAACCAGCCGGGGTTGCCCGCGCCCGCGTGCACGCCGATGTACACCGCCACGGCGACCGCGGCGAGCAGCAGCACGGCGTTGGAGGCCTGAAAGATACGGGCGGCCCTCACCAGTCGCCTTTCCACGTTCTTCGGGATCGACTCCTGCAGCTTCAGGAACGCGACGAGCGAGCCCCAGAACGACACCGAGCCGATGATCGCCGCGAACAGCGAGCCGATGACCAGGGCGACGGTGGGGGACTGGTCGGGAGCGAAGTGGCCGAAGCCGTCGGTCTCGATGAACTCCGCCCAGGCGATCAGGGCGACGGTGCCGCCGCCGACGCCGTTGAACAGCGCGACGAGCTGCGGCATGGCGGTCATCTTGGTCTTCTTGGCAGGCGGGACGCCGAGCACCACTCCGATGATCAACCCGGCGGCGATGAGGACCCAGTTGACCGACGCGGTGTCGCGCACCTTGATCAGGGTCGCGACGACGGCGAGCGCCATGCCTGCGGCGGCGACGAGGTTGCCGCGCACCGCGGTCTTGGGTCCGGTCAGCCCGGACAGCCCGAGGATGAACAGGCCGAACGCGACGACGTAGAGGCCGTTGACGAGGTAGGTCACCGCTCGACCCCCGCCTTCTCGGCGTCCGGCTTGCGGCTCTTGAACATGCTCAGCATGCGGTCGGTGACCAGGAAGCCGCCGATCACGTTGAGGGTGCCGAAGATCAGCGCGACGAACGCGATGAGCCGCACGCCCCACCCCGCGTCGGCGGGCAGTTCGCCCAGCACGATCAGTGCGCCGAGCACCACGATGCCGTGAATGGCGTTGGTGCCCGACATCAACGGGGTGTGCAGGGTGTTGGGCACCTTGGAGATGACGGCGAATCCGACGAACCCGGCGAGCACCAGGATCGCGAGGTTGGCCAATAGTTGGTCGTACATGTCTACGACGCCTCTCTGGTGATGCAGGAGGCCGAAACGACCTCGTCGTCGAAGTCCGGCGCGAGCGTGCCGTCGGTGATCAAGAGCTCGAGCAGCGAGGTGACGTTCTTGGCGTACAGCTCGCTGGCGTGTTCGGGCATGGTGGCGGGCAGGTTCAGTGGCGAGGTGATCGTCACGCCGTGCCGGACCACCGTCTGTCCGGGTTCGGTGAGCTCGCAGTTCCCGCCGGTCTCCCCGGCGAGGTCCACCACGACGCTGCCGGGCTTCATGCCCTGCACCGCCGCGGCGGTCACCAGGCGCGGCGCCGGCCGGCCGGGCACCAGGGCCGTGGTGATGACCACGTCGAACTTGGTGATCGCCCGTTCGAGTGCCGATTGTTGTTCAGCGCGTTCGGATTCGGTCAACTCACGGGCGTAGCCGCCCTCACCCGCCGCGTCGATCCCGAGGTCGAGCCACTGTGCGCCGACGGAGCGGACCTGGTCGGCCACCTCGGGGCGCACGTCGTAGCCGGTGGTCTTCGCGCCGAGTCGTTTGGCCGTCGCCAGCGCCTGCAACCCCGCCACCCCCACACCGAGGATCAGCGCGCTCGTCGGCTTCACCGTGCCGGCTGCGGTGGTCAGCATCGGGAAGAACCGCGTCGACAGGGACGCCGCGAGCACCACCGCCTTGTAGCCGGCCACGTTGCCCTGGGAGGACAGCGCATCCATCGCCTGCGCCCGGGAGATGCGCGGAATCGCTTCCAGCGCAAAGGCGGTGACGTCGGCGAGGCGTAGCTCGGCGGCGAGTTCGGGTCGGGTCCGTGGGGCGAGGAAGCCGATCAGCGTCGACCCGGGCTTGAGCCGGGTGACCTCGTCGGAGCTCGGCGGGTTGACCTTGACGACCACGTCGGCGGGCCACGCGTCACCGATCGTCGCCCCGGCATGCACGTAGTGCTCGTCGGCGATCAACGCTCCCGCTCCGGCGCCGCTCTCCACGACCACCTGCAGACCGTCGGCGCACAGTCGCTCCACCACCTTGGGTACCAGCGCGACGCGGCGCTCACCCTCGGCCGATTCCCGCGGAACTCCGATCAGCGTCATGATCCTCCTCTTGCCCGACGGTGGGACCTGGCGCTCCAGGCAACGGTCGACGGCGTAGACCGGCTTCGACGAGCCGGGTCGAAAAACAGGCTAGGCCAACTGCATATTGTATGCAACTATTGATCGGTACGAGTGCGGGACCGCCTGGAGCACGGGATATCGATTCTGCTGGCGGAAGATGCATACACCATACGATTTAAGGAGTCCCGTGAGGATTGCAGTCGTCGGCGCCGGAGCAATCGGCGCCTACTGGGGCGCCGCCATGCAGCGCGGCGGAGCCGAAGTTCACCTGATCGCGCGCAACGCGCACCTGCAGGCCATGCGCACCAACGGGGTTCGGGTGCTCAGTGACCGCGGCGACTTCGTGGCCTACCCACATGCGACCGACGACCCTCGCGACATCGGACCGGTGGACTACGTCTTCCTCGGGCTCAAGGCGCACGGCTATCCAACCAGCGGTCCGTTGGTGAATCCCCTTCTGGGAGAACACACCGCGGTGCTGGCCGCGCAGAACGGCATTCCGTGGTGGTACTTCCACGAACTGGCCGGCCCCTATCGAGGGCGCCGTGTCGAGGCGGTCGACCCGGGTGGCGCCACCACCGCGGTGTTCTCCCCGGAGCGGGCCATCGGCTGCGTGGTCTACCCCGCCACCACCATCGAGGCGCCGGGGGTGATCCGGCACCTCGAGGGCACGCGGTTCTCCATCGGCGAGCCCTCGGGAGAGATGTCGGCACGGTGTCAGGCGTTGAGCGAGGCCATGGTCGCCGGCGGCCTGAAGGCCCCCGTCGAGGCCGACCTGCGCAGTGACATCTGGATCAAGCTGATGGGCAACGTCGCGTTCAACCCGCTGAGCGCGTTGACCAGGGCCACGATGGTCGAGATCTGTCAGAACCCCCGCACCCGGCAGATCGTCGTCCAGCTGATGGAGGAGACCCTCGACATCGCCGCGAGAGTCGGTGCCACGCCGGACATCTCGATCGAGAAGCGACTTCGCGGCGCCGAGAACGTCGGCCACCACAAGACCTCGATGCTCCAAGACCTGGAGGCGGGCAAGCCGCTGGAACTCGACGCCATCGTCACCGCGGTCGTGGAGATGGCCGACCTGACCGGTGCGGCCGCTCCGACGCTGCGCACCATCCATGCCGCCACCGACCTGCTGGCCCGCACCTGCGTGCCGGGCACGCCGGTGGTCGAGAACACCCCAGAGCTGGCAACTCAGCCGGTTCTGCAGTGAGGGAGAAGAGAATGACCAATCGTCGCGCAAAGATCGTCTGCACGCTGGGCCCGGCCACCGCGACCCGGGCGGTGCTGACCGAACTCGTCGACGCCGGAATGGACGTGGCCCGACTGAACTTCAGCCACAGCACCCGCGCCGAGCATTCGGCGCTCTACGACATGGTGCGCGAGATCGCGACCGAGCGCGGCCGCGTGGTCGGCGTTCTGGCGGACCTGCAGGGCCCCAAGATCCGGCTCGGCTGCTTCGCCGACGGTCCGGTGACGTGGGCGACGGGCGAGCGTGTGGTCATCACCACCGACTCCTGCCGCGGCGATCACGACCGCGTGTCGACGACCTACGCGGGACTGTCCGGTGACGTGCGGGCCGGTGACCGCCTGCTCGTCGACGACGGCAAGGTCGACCTGCTCGTCGTCGGCGTCGACGGTGCCGACATCAGCTGCGAGGTGCTCGACGGCGGGCCGGTCAGCGATCACAAGGGCATCTCCCTGCCCGGCGTCGACGTCAGCGTTCCGCCGTTGTCGGACAAGGACGTCGAGGACCTCAAGTTCGCCATCGAACTCGGCGCGGACATGGTGGCGATGTCCTTCGTCCGGGCGCCCGAGGAAGTCAAGCTCGCGCACGCCATCATGGACGAGGTCGGCCGCCGCGTGCCGGTGATCGCCAAGCTGGAGAAGCCCGAGGCGGTGTCGGACCTGGCGGGGATCGTCGAGGCGTTCGACGGCCTGATGGTCGCCAGGGGCGATCTCGGGGTCGAGATGCCGCTCGAGCAGATTCCACTGGTCCAACGGCGGGCCATCGCCCTGTGCCGCCAGGCGGCGAAACCCGTGATCGTCGCGACCCAGATGCTCGACTCGATGATCTCCGACCGTCGCCCCACCCGCGCCGAGGTGTCCGACGTGGCCAACGCCGTCTTCGACGGGGCGGACGCGGTGATGCTCTCGGCCGAGACCAGCGTCGGCGTCCATCCCGCGCACGCCGTGGCGACCATGGCGCGCATCGTCGAGGCCGCCGAGAGTGGCGTCGGCCGTGGTGACGTCGCCGAGGGTCAGGTCGAGGCCTCTGGCGACGCCGTGTTCGGCGACGCCATCGCCGTCGCCGCGTGTGAGGTTGGGCGGCGCCTCGGGGCGGCGGCGCTGTGCTGCTTCACCCGGACGGGCGACACGGCGCTGCGCCTGGCGCGGCAACGGTCCCCACTTCCGCTGCTGGCGTTTGCCCACGACGACGAGGTACGCACCAGAATGGCGTTCTCCTGGGGGATCACCTCGGCCGTGCTGGCTCCGTCGGCAGTGGCAGAGTCGATGCCCGGCGAAGTGAGTCGGGCGCTCATCGGCATGGGCGTGTGCCACCCCGGCGACGTCGTCGTGGTGGTCTCCGGCAGTCGCAGCGGAGTCGCCGGCTACACCGACTCGGTGCGGGTGCTACGCGTTGAATGACGGTGCCGTGCAGGGCTGCTCGGACCAGCCCTGCACGGACATCGTCGTGAACGGCGGGACGCGGTCGCTCAGGTCGGCGACGGTGGCGCGCAATTCGGTCACCGTCCGCTCGGCCTCGGCGAGCTTGGCGCGCAGCGCCTTCTCGGCGGCCCGTCGTTCGCTCACCTCGCGCATCACGGCCGCGATCCCGACGATGGTGCCGTCGTCGTCGCGCAGGAGGGCGACGCTGAACTCGATGGAGAGCTGACGGCCGTCCTGGTGGGTGGCCGGTACGCCGAGCAGCGTGTCACCGTACTTGGTGACGCCGGTTTCCATGGTGTGCTCGTAGCCCCGCCAGTGCCTCTCGCGCAGTTTGACGGGGATGATCAGGTCGAGGCTGGCGCCGAGCGCGTCCTGTGCCGAATACCCGAACATGTTGGCAGCGCCGGTATTCCACAGGTCGATCCGCCCTTTCGGGTCGGTCACCACGATGGCTTCTGGGGATTCGGTTACCACCGCCCGGGCGAGCCAGGCCTGGTCGACGGTGCTGCTGCTCTCGCTCACGGGGTCCCCTTCGTCGGTCTTACCCGATTCGTTGCATCGGGCTACAGAATAACGCATACTGCATACACAGTTCAATCACGCCGAAGAGGTAGCAAGGGGAGCGCCAGTGCTGTTGCGCCAGCTGGAGTACTTCGTGACGGTGGCCCGGGAGCGGCACTTCGCGAGGGCCGCCGAGGCCTGCTACGTCTCGCAGCCGGCGCTCTCCACCGCAATCGCCAAGCTCGAGCGCGAGCTCAACGTCACCCTGATCCACCGCGGACAGAACTTCGAGGGCCTCACGCTGGAGGGTGAACGGCTGGTCGTCTGGGCCAAGCGCCTCCTGGCCGAGCACGACGGCCTCAAGGCCGAGGCGGCGGCGATGCGCACCGGCATCTCCGGCACCTTGCGCCTTGGCACCGGACCCACGGTGTCGACGACGACGGCGCAGCCGGTGGCCACGTTCTGTGGGTTGCACCCGCTGGCCAAGGTGACCATCTGTTCGCGGTTGTCCTCCACCGATCTGCTGCGTCAACTGCGCGACTTCGAACTCGACGCCGCCATCGCCCACTTCGGCCCCGACGACCGATCGGGGCTCGAGGTGGTGCCGCTGTATCAGGAGAAGTACGTGCTCCTGGTGTCCGGCGACCACTTGGCGCCCGGACACGACACCATCACGTGGGCCGAGGCTGCTCAGCTCCCGCTGGCACTCCTGATGCCGCACATGAGGTTTCGTCAGTTCATCGACAAGGCCTTCGCCGCCAACGGAGTGGTCGCCGCACCGCAGGTCGAAACCGACTCCGTCGCCTCCCTCTACGCCCATGTGGCCACCGGCGCCTGGGCGAGCGTGGTTCCCCACACGTGGTTGCGCGCCATCCCCGCAACGGGCGCGGCGCGAGCCGTGCGGCTCGTCGAGCCGGAGACCACCGCCCAGATATCGATCGCCATCCACGCCGGGTCGGCCTCGGTCGCCGCTCGCGCGTTCGTCAACGTCATCGCAGGCGCTCGACTCGACGAGACCTTCGGTCTGGAGCGCCGTGAACTCGCCGCCGGGCTGAGTAGGTCCTGACACCGTGCCTCACAGCACTGCGTCGACCGCGGGCGTCCTGATAACCGGTGTTTATCGACCGGTTGACGACAGGTCTTGGACGCGATCGGTGTTGCGGTGAAAAGTATTGACACGTAACGGAATATCCATCGCCAGGAAGGTCCACATCATGACCCTCGCTCCCATGCGAGACGCGGAGGTAGCGAGTACCGACGAGCCAGTCGCGCTTACCGACGGGATCCACTTGGTCGTCGACGCGCTCAAGCTCAACGACGTCCACACCATCTACGGAGTCGTCGGAATCCCGATCACCGACCTGGCCCGGTTGGCCCAGGCGTCCGGCCTGCGCTACATCGGCTTCCGGCACGAGAGCGACGCGGCGCACGCCGCCGCCGCGGCAGGTTTCCTCACGCAGAAGCCCGGCATCTGCCTGACCGTCTCGGCACCCGGGTTCCTCAACGGACTCGTCGGGCTTGCCAACGCCACCACCAACTGCTTCCCGATGGTTCAGATCTCCGGATCCAGCGAGCGCCACCTGGTCGACCTGCAGCGCGGTGACTACGAGGAGATGGACCAGCTCGCCGCCGCACGGCTCTTCGCAAAGGCGGCGTTCCGGGTGTCCCGCGCCGAGGACGTCGGCCGTGGCATCGCCCGCGCCCTGCGCACCGCGGCCTCCGGCCGGCCCGGCGGTGTCTACCTGGACATCCCGGCGGCGGTGCTGGGCGAGGTGCTCGACGCCGAAGCGGCGGCGAAGACGCTGTGGAAGGTCGTCGACCTCGCGCCCAAGCAGCTGCCCGGCGTCGAGGCCGTCGACGCGGCCATCTCGTTGCTCGCCGGCGCCGAGCGCCCGCTGATCGTGCTTGGCAAGGGCGCCGCGTACGCGCAGGCCGACGAGCAGATCCGCGAGTTCGTCGAGACGACCGGCATTCCCTACGTGCCGATGTCGATGGCCAAGGGCTTGCTGCCCGACGACCACCCCCAGTCCGCGGCGACCGCCCGCTCGGTGGCGTTGAAGCGCGCCGACGTGGTGCTGCTGCTGGGTGCTCGACTGAATTGGCTTCTGGGACACGGCGATGCGCCGCAGTGGAACGCCGACGCCAAGTTCATCCAGGTCGACATCTCGGCTGCGGAGATGGACAGCAACCAGCCCATCGCGGCCCCCCTGGTCGGCGACATCGCCTCGGTGATGGACACCCTGCTGGAACGCAGCAAGCCCGGGCAGATCAGCGTGACGCCTGCGTGGCGTGACGAGCTGTCCACCAAGTCGGCGCAGAACGTGGCCAAGATGGCCGGCCGCCTGGAGGCCGCCCTCACCGCCCAACCGATGAAGTTCCTCGGCGCCCTGCAGTCGATCCGTGACGTGCTCGCCGACAACCCGCACGTGTACGTCGTCAACGAGGGCGCGAACGCACTCGACCTGGCGCGCAACACGATCGGCATGCAGGTGCCACGCCACCGGCTGGACAGCGGAACGTGGGGCGTGATGGGCATCGGCATGGGCTACGCCATCGCCGCGGCGGTGGAGAGCGGTGAGCCGGTCGTCGCCATCGAGGGTGACAGCGCGTTCGGCTTCAGCGGCATGGAGCTCGAGGTGATCTGCCGCTACAACCTGCCGATCGTGACGGTCATCCTCAACAACGGCGGCGTCTACCGGGGCGACGACCCGTCGACCACGTCCGACCCCGCGCCGACGGCGCTGCGCGCCCAGCACGAATACATGATCAAGGCCTTTGGCGGCAAGGGATATCACGCCACCACACCCGAAGAGGTGGAGACCGCGCTGCGCGAGGCCCTCGCCTCGGGCCGGCCCGCCCTCATCGACTGTGTCATCGATCCCTCCGACGGCACCGAGAGCGGCAACATCGCGCACCTGAATCCCAAGGGCATCAGCGGCAAGTGAGCAACGCGCACGACCACGACGACTTCAGAACCGAGGACACCACGATGAAAGGAAACGTCTCATGACCGAACTACCCCTCGCAGGGATCAAGGTGATCGACTTCACCGGCGTACAGGCCGGCCCGGCGTGCACCCAGATGCTGGCCTGGTTTGGCGCCGACGTCCTGAAGGTCGAGCGACCCGCCGGAGGTGACGTCACGCGAAAGCAGCTGCGCGACATCCCCGACGTGGACGCCCTGTACTTCACCATGCTGAACAGCAACAAGCGTTCGCTGGCGATCGACACGAAGTCAGCCGAGGGTCTCGAGGTGATGGAGAAGCTGGTCCGCGACGCCGACGTGCTGGTCGAGAACTTCGCCCCCGGTGCGATGGACCGGATGGGTCTGTCCTGGGACAAGTTGCAGGAGTGGAACCCACGCCTGATCTTCGGTTCGGTCAAGGGCTTCAACGACGACTCGTCCTACACCGACCTCAAGGTCTACGAGAACGTCGCCCAGTGTGCCGGCGGTGCGGCGTCGACCACCGGCTTCTGGGACGGCCCGCCGACGGTCAGCGGCGCCGCCCTCGGTGACAGCAACACCGGCATGCACCTGCTCATCGGCATCCTGACCGCGATCATCCAGCGCGACAAGACCGGCAAGGGGCAGAAGGTCTCGGCCTCCATGCAGGATTCGGTGCTCAACCTGTGCCGGGTCAAGCTGCGTGACCAGCAGCGGCTGGAAGCCGTTGGCTACCTCGAGGAGTACCCGCAATACCCGAACGGCGAGTTCAGTGACGCCGTGCCTCGCGGCGGCAACGCCGGCGGCGGCGGCCAGCCCGGCTGGGTGGTCAAGTGCAAGGGCTGGGAGACCGACCCCAACGCCTACATCTACTTCACCATCCAGGAGCAGAACTGGAAGCGCACCGCCGAGGCGATCGGGCATCCGGAGTGGGTCGACGACGAGGGCTACAGCACCGCGCTCGCCCGCCAGGACAAGATCTTCGAGATCTTCGGCGAGATCGAGAAGTGGCTGGCGGACAAGACCAAGTGGGAAGCGGTCGACGTGCTGCGCAAGTGGGAGGTGCCGTGTGCGCCGGTGATGTCCATGAAGGATCTCGCCAACGACCAGACGCTGCGCAAGAGCGGAAGCATCGTCGAGGTGGACCAGAAGGGCCGTGGCACCTTCCTCACCGTCGGTAGCCCGATCAAGTTCTCGTCCTTCAAGCCCGAGATCGTGGGCGCCCCGCTGCTCGGCGAGCACACCGACGAGGTGCTGACCCAGCTGGGCTACGACGCCGACGCCATCGAGGAGTTCCACCGCAAGAAGATCGTCGTCTAGGAGCGCGGGATTGCCGCCCCGGATCCGGGGCGGCAACCCCGTTCTCACCCTCACGAGTTTGGGAGCACGCATGACCACGACCGAACCGCAGCCCGGCCGCACCGTCGCCGAGGTGGTCACCGACACCGTCGCGGCCATGGCGGGTCAGCGTGGCGCGCTACTCCCCATCCTGCACGCGATCCAGGAGACGCTGGGATGCGTTCCGCGCGAGGCCGTTCCGGTGCTCGCCGAACGCCTCAACCTCTCGCGTGCGGACGTGCACGGCGTCGTCAGCTTCTACCACGACTTCCGCTCCGAGCCCGCGGGGCGCACGACGGTCAAGATCTGTCGCGCCGAGGCGTGTCAGGCGGTCGGCAGCGGTCAGCTGGTCGACCACGTGCGGGACCGCTACGGCATGGAACTGGGTGAAACGCGGAGCGACGGCGCGTTGACCGTGGATCAGGTGTTCTGCCTCGGCAACTGCGCGCTGGGCCCCACCGTGCAGGTTGGCGCCCGGCTGCACGGCCGCGTCGACCCCGCTAGGTTGAGCGATCTCATCGACTCGGCGCTGGCCTCGTGAGCCCGGTGACGCCGGCGGTGACGGTGTACGTGCCCGGTGACTCGGCGGCCCGTTCCGTCGGCGCCGACGAGGTCGCCGCGGCGGTGCTGAGGGCGGGCGCCCGCGTGGGTCAGCCGATTCATCTCGTGCGCAACGGAACTCGCGGCATGCTGTGGCTGGAGCCGCTGGTCGAGGTAGTCACCCCGGAAGGCCGGATCGGATACGGGCCGGTCGAGGTCGCCGACGTCGACGGCCTGGTCGACGCGGGCCTCTTCAGCGGCGGTGAACATCCCGCGCGCGTCGGCGTCGTCGACGACCTCCCGTGGATGGTCAGCCAGGACCGGCTCACCTTCGCCCGTGTCGGCGTCGTCGACCCGCTCTCGGCGGAGGACTTCCTCGCCAACGGTGGCCTCCGCGGTCTCCGCCGGGCGTTGGAGATGAGCCCCGACGAGGTCGTCGAGGAGGTGACCGCCTCGGGTCTACGCGGCCGCGGCGGTGCGGGCTTCCCGGCCGGGGTGAAGTGGAAGACCGTGCTCGGCTGCGACGAGGCGCTGAAGTTCGTGTGCTGCAACGCCGATGAAGGTGACAGCGGCACCTTCGCCGACCGGATGGTGATGGAGGGCGATCCGTTCCTCCTGATCGAGGGCATGGCGATCGCGGCCCACGCGGTCGGCGCGACGGAGGGCTTCGTCTACATCCGGTCGGAGTATCCGGCCGCGATCGCCACGATGCGCGCCGCGATCGAGATCGCCGCCTGGCACGGCTGGCTCGGTGACGGCATCCTCGGCACCCCGCTGAAGTTCTCCCTGCAGGTGCGCGTGGGCGGCGGTGCCTACATCTGCGGGGAGGAGACCTCCATGCTGGAGAGCCTCGAGGGCAAGCGCGGCGAGGTCCGCGCGAAGCCGCCGATCCCCGCGATCCACGGACTGTTCGGTCAGCCGACGCTGGTGAACAACGTCCTCACCCTGACCAGCGTGCCCGCGATCCTGGGCGACGGGGCCGCGGCGTTCCAGCGGCTCGGCGTCGAACGGTCACGGGGCACACAGGTCTTTCAACTCGGCGGCAACATCCGCCGCGGCGGTGTCGTCGAGAAGGCCTTCGGCGTCACCCTTGGCGAGCTGGTCGAGCACTACGGCGGCGGCACCCGCTCGGGGCGCCCCGTGCGCGCGGTCCAGGTCGGCGGCCCGCTGGGCGCCTACGTTCCGCCAACGGACTTCGGCCTACGGATGGACTACGAGGAATTCCAGGCCGCCGGTGCCATGGTCGGGCACGGCGGAGTCGTCGTCTTCGACGACACCGTCGACATGGCGGCCCAAGCGCGGTTCGCGATGGAATTCTGTGCGGCGGAGTCGTGCGGCAAGTGCACGCCATGCCGGATCGGCTCGACGCGCGGGGTCGAGGTGATCGACCGCATCACCGCCGGCGAGAATCCCGACGAGAACCTTGCGCTGCTCGAAGACCTCTGCGAGGTGATGACCGACGGCTCCCTCTGCGCGATGGGCGGTCTCACCCCACTGCCGGTGCGAAGCGCGCTCGCGCACTTCGCCGGTGACTTCCTCGAACCGAGGATCCAACCTCGGCGACCACTACCGCTGAGTACGGCCCCACGGCAGGAGACGGCATGAGCGTGCACACCGAACACGACTTCGGCACACCGGCGGTGGACGGTCCCGCGACCGTCGGCGTGGAGGTCGACGGTCTTCGGGTGCAGGTGCCCGAGGGGACCTCGGTGATGCGGGCGGCCGCGATCGCGGGCGTCGACGTGCCCAAGCTGTGCGCCACCGACTCTCTCGACGCGTTCGGCTCCTGCCGGCTCTGCCTCGTCGAGATCGACGGCCGACGGGGCACGCCTGCGTCGTGCACCACTCCCGTCGCCGACGGCATGGTCGTGCACACGCAGACCCCCAAGGTCGCGAAGCTGCGCGAGAGCGTCATGGAGCTCTACATCTCCGACCATCCGCTGGACTGCCTGACGTGTCCGGCCAACGGTGACTGCGAGCTGCAGGACATGGCGGGCGTCGTCGGCCTTCGGCAGGTGCGCTACGGGCAGGACGGCGCGAATCACGGTGACGCCGAGATCGACCACAGCAATCCGTATTTCGACTTCGATCCGTCCAAGTGCATCTCCTGCTCGCGGTGCGTCCGCGCGTGCGGCGAGATCCAGGGGACGTTCGCGTTGACCATCGAGGGCCGCGGGTTCGCCTCCAAGGTCTCCCCGGGGGCGGGCGAGACGTTCATGGACTCCGAATGCGTGTCGTGCGGTGCCTGCGTGCAGGCCTGCCCGACGTCGACCCTGCAGGAGAAGTCCGTCGTCGAGCTGGGCGTGCCGACCCGGTCGGTGACGACCACGTGTGCGTACTGCGGGGTGGGCTGCTCCTTCAAGGCCGAACTGCGGGGCGACGAGGTCGTCCGGATGGTGCCGCTCAAGGACGGCGGCGCCAACGACGGCCACTCGTGCGTCAAGGGGCGGTTCGCCTTCGGCTACGCCACGCACCCCGACCGGGCCCTCAAACCCATGCTGCGGGAGCGGATCACCGATCCGTGGCGGGAGGTCGAGTGGGACGAGGCCATCACCGCGGTCGCGCGCGGGATGCTCGAGGTGAGGCGCACCCACGGCCCCGGGTCGATCGGTGCGATCACCTCGTCGCGCTGCACGAACGAAGAGGTCTACGTCGTCCAGAAGATGGTGCGTGCCGCGTTCGGCAACAACAACGTCGACACGTGCGCACGGGTCTGCCACTCGCCGACCGGATATGGGCTCAAGCAGACCTTCGGGGAATCGGCTGGCACGCAGGACTTCAAGTCGGTCGCCAGCGCCGACGTCATCATGGTCATCGGCGCGAACCCCACCGACGGGCACCCCGTGTTCGCCTCCCGGATGAAGCAGCGGCTGCGCCAGGGAGCCCGCCTCATCGTCGCCGACCCGCGACGCATCGACCTGGTGCGGTCGCCGCACATCGCGGCCGACCACCACCTGCAACTGCAGCCGGGTACCAACGTGGCCATCGTCAACGCGATGTCGCACGTCGTGGTCACAGAGGACCTCGTCGACCACGACTTCGTCGCGGCGCGCTGCGAGGGCTTCGACGAGTGGGCGCGGTTCATCGCCGGCGAGGAGCACAGTCCGGAGGCCGTCGAGGCCATCACCGGCGTCCCCGCCGCCGAAGTGCGGGCCGCCGCGCGCCTCTACGCCACCGGTGGCAACGGCGCGATCTACTACGGCTTGGGTGTCACCGAGCACAGCCAGGGTTCGACGATGGTGATGGGAATGGCGAATCTCGCCATGGCGTGCGGCAACATCGGCCGTGACGGCGTCGGGGTCAACCCGCTGCGTGGCCAGAACAACGTGCAGGGTTCGTGCGACATGGGTTCGTTCCCACACGAACTCACCGGCTACCGGCACGTGTCCGACGACGCCGCCCGCAAGATCTTCGAGGACCTGTGGGGGACGACGCTGCAGTCCGAACCCGGGCTGCGGATCCCCAACATGTTCGACTCCGCGCTGGAGGGAACGTTCCGCGCGCTGTTCGTCCACGGCGAGGACATCGCCCAGTCCGATCCCAACTTCCACCACGTGTCGGCCGCGCTGGAGGCGATGGACCTCGTCGTCGTGCAGGATTTGTTCCTCAACGAGACGTCGAAGTTCGCCCACGTCTTCTTGCCGGGGGCGTCGTTCCTGGAGAAGGACGGCACGTTCACCAACGCCGAGCGAAGGATCAACCGGGTTCGCTCGGTGATGAAGCCCAAGAACGGCAAGCACGAGTGGTTGATCGTCTGCGAAATCGCCACCGCCATGGGCTATCCCATGCACTACGACCATCCCTCGGAGATCATGGACGAGATTGCCGCCGTGACGCCGACGTTCGCCGGGGTGTCGTTCGACAAGCTCGACGAGGTCGGCAGCATCCAGTGGCCGTGTGACGATCAGGCGCCGCTCGGCACGCCGATCATGCATGCCGAGTCCTTCACCAGAGGCCTCGGGCGGTTCGTGCCGACGCCGTTCGTGCCGACCAGCGAGCGCAGCACCCGGAAGTACCCGTTGGTGCTCACCACGGGACGAATCCTGAGTCAGTACAACGTCGGTGCGCAGACCCGGCGGACCGCCAACGTGGCGTGGCACGGTGAAGACGTCCTGGAAATCCACCCCCACGACGCGGAAGTGCGCGGCATCCTCGACGGCTCCCGGGTCACGTTGACCAGTCGGGTGGGGGAAACCGCCCTGCACGCCAAGCTCTCCGAGCGCATGCCGACCGGTGTGGTCTACACGACCTTCCATCATCCGATCTCGGGAACGAACGTCCTCACCACGGAGAACTCCGACTGGGCGACCAACTGCCCGGAGTACAAGGTGACGGCCGTCCAGGTCGCCCTCGCGCGGTCGGGGGTGGCGGCCGAGTCATCCGGTGCCGCCGACTGGCTCAGCGCCGCAGCAGAACTCGCGGATTAGAGGTGGTGTGATGTCCGGTTCGGAGTTGACCGAGATTCGGCTGGTCAACGACATCCTCGCCAACCTGTCGTACTTGCCCGACGACGAGGCGGCCAGCGCGCTCGCCGGTCACATCGAACGGTTCTGGGATCCGCGGATGACGGGCCGACTGCGCGAGCGGGTCACCGCCGACGCGGCCTCGGTCAGTACCGTCGTGGTGGCTGCCGTGGCGCAGCTGCGCTGACGCCCCCGGCTCGCGTCAGCGACGACGCGGGGCCACGGGCACGCAGGCCAGGCTCTGGGCTCCGACGCCCTCGTGGTCGACGCCGCGCCAGAAGTCGGCGTCGTAGCCGGCGTCGGAGATCTGCACCATCTCGACGGTCGACGCGGCGTGCGCGTGCAGGTCGGCGAGGTCGATCTCGAGCCTGTCGATGCCGTTGCGGATCTGGCGGGCGTCGTTCGCGACGCGACGCATGGCCGTCTTGTCGCCGTGGACGGCCTCCAACGCGGCCACGCACTTCAGGGTCTCCTGGATCAGCCGGTGCAGTTCCTCGACGGTGGTCGTGGCGTTCATGGGTTCTCCTTCAACGGTTTTCGACGGGTCAGCGGGGCAACCCGAGGACGGGTAGTCCGGGGCGATGCAGCAGGCGCGTCATGACGGCCGCGGCCAGGCTGACCACGCCCGCGACGAGGAACGCCGGTGTCAGGTGATGCGAGGCGACCAGGAGCGCGGGCAGACCGATCCCGATGACGCCGCCGAACAGCTTCGCGCTGTAGACGGCGCCAAAGTTGCGGGCCGCACTTGGTTCGCCGAAGTAGTCGGCGACGAGGCTGGCGACCAGCGGGTAGAAGGCGCCGCCGGCAAGACCGCTCAGGGCCGCGAACCCGACGAACGCCATCGGGACGGCGGTCGAGGCCGAGTAGACGAGGCCCAGTTGGGCAGTGCCTTGGATCAGGAGTGCGGCGGTGAGGGTCTGCCGCCGCCCCAGCCGGTCCGACAGCCGACCGGCGATGCTGCGGCCGGTGCCGTTGACGATGGCCAGCAGGCCCACGGCGAGCGCGGCCACCGCCAGCGAAAAGCCTTGGTAGATGGCGAGTATCGGAACGTACACGGCGGTCAGCAGGGAGGCCGCCGCGGCGATGACCATGATCAGGTACATCACCAGGAAGGCGGGCGTGCGGACGGCTTCAGCGGGGGAGTACTGGCGGATGGCGGTGACGTTGTTGCCCAGGCTGCGGTTGAGCGTCTTGTCGATCGCCCACTGTCTGGGGTCGATGTCCAGCGGCCACCATCCGGCCGGCGGGTCTTGCAGCAGGGCGCCGGCCTGGGCGACTGCGACGAGCATGACGACGCCCACCGCGAGGAAGACCGGGGTGCGATTGTCGGGGGTGAGGATCGTGGCGAACGCGGCGATGAAAGGGACTGCGCCGCAACCGATTGCGCCAGTGACGAGGCCGACCCTGGCCGCGCGCTTCTCCGGGTACCACTTGGCGACGGTGGCGGTGCACGTGGCGTACACGATGCCCGCGCCGATGCCCGACAGCACCGAGTAGCCGAGGACGGCGACGACGAAGTCGTCGGTCAGGGCGACGGTGAGCGGACCGGCGGCGCACAACACCGCCCCGACCGGAACGGCCCGCGCCGGGGCGAGGGCGAAGCGGTGACTCAGAACCGCGGTCGGCGCGGCGGCGCCGGCCTGGCAGACCACCCAGAGGGCGAGCACCCACAGGGCGCCGGTGAGGCTTCCCCCTTCGGTGACGTGCAGCGCGGTCAAGGCGACGCCGAAGCCGTATTGCAGGACGCCGATGCACGCCATGGCAATCCACGCGAACGCGAGCATCCAGGTGCGGGAGCAGCCGATCAGGTCTTCGGGGCGCTCGCCGACGCGGTACGAGCGGCCGCGGTGGTCGCGCACTTCGGCGACGGTGGGTGGGGCATCGGTGACCGGCATGACGCGCTCCTAATTGCATACAGTATGCCGTTAGATTAACGTGATGTGCGTCACGTGTCCAGGGATGCGTCGACCCGACGTGACGCCACGTCGCGAAACCGGAGAGAGGACGTCACATGGGCCGCGTCACCAGCAGATACCGGGTGCTCCGTCTCGACGGTGGCGTCGGTGCCCATCGACCGGACACGCTTGCCGCCGAGGAGCCGTTGGAGATCCGCGTCGGGGGCCGCCCGCTGACGGTGACGATGCGAACGCCCGGCGACGACTTCGACCTCGCCCGCGGGTTCCTGGTCAGCGAGGGCGTCGTCACGTCCGCGGGGGACGTCGCCGCCATTCGGTACTGCGCCGGCGCGACGGTCGGGGGAGCCAACACCTACAACGTGGTCGACGTCCTCCTCGACGGCGCCGTCCCTGCTCCCGACGCGTCGCTCGAACGCAACTTCTACACGACGTCGTCGTGCGGGGTGTGCGGCAAGGCCAGCCTGGATGCCGTGCGGACGGTCAGCCGATGGTCCGTCGACGCGGATCCCGTGCGGCTCAGCACGACCACGATCACCACCCTGCCGGACAAGCTGCGCGACGCCCAGCGCGTGTTCGACAGGACCGGCGGACTGCATGCCGCGGGCTTGTTCGACGCCGACGGGACGCTGGCATGCGTGCGCGAAGACGTCGGTCGGCACAACGCCGTCGACAAGGTGATCGGCTGGGCGGCGGGCCAGGGTCACCTGCCGCTGACGGGCATGACGCTGATGGTGAGCGGCCGGGCCTCCTTCGAACTGGTGCAGAAGGCGGTGATGGCGGGCGTCCCGGCGCTGGCGGCGGTGTCGGCACCCTCGTCGCTGGCGGTCGACCTGGCCCGGGAGATGGGGCTGACGCTCGTCGGCTTCCTTCGGGGCTCGACGATGAACGTCTACTCGGGCGAGCAGCGCTTCGGCGCCGTCGTGCCGGCCACGGATCGGCCGGCGGTGCGGTCCGTCGGCTGAGCCCCGTTCAGTCCTGGTCGGCCTTGGCCAGCCGCTCGGCGTGGTACACCTGGCGGGTCCGCTCGGTGTGGCGGTTCATGATGTCGGTAGCCCTGGCGACGTCGCCGGCGCCGATCGCGGTGATCAACTCCGCGTGTTCACTCCAGGCGTCCTGGCCGCGGGGTTGCGCGATGGGCAGGTAGTACCAGCGCCACTTGCGTTCGACGAGACCGATGTGCTCGGCCAGCACCTTGTTGCCCGCGAGCGTGGTGATTGCGGCGTGCAGCGCCGCGTTTGCGGCCACCAATCCCTCGGAGTCGTTGGCGGCCAACGCATTCAAGCCGTCCTGCTGTAGCTCCCACAGCCTGTTGACGTCCTCGGGCGTGGCGCGCGAGGCGGCCAGACCCGCCGAGTGGGTCTCCAGGACGGTGCGTACGCCGAGAAGCTGGTCCACCTCCTCCTCGGAGGGGATGTGGACGAACGCACCCTGGGCGGGACGCAGTTCGATCCAGCCGTCGGCCTGCAGTCGCTGCAGCGCCTCTCGGACCGGTTGGCGGCTCACCCCGAGGTACTCGGCGAGTTCGGCTTCGACGAGGTGGCGACCACGTTCCAGGGTGCCCTGCACGATCAGTTCGATGATGGCGTCGTAGACGGCCTGGCGCAGGGGGGCTGGGCGCAACACCCGGGGCGAGGAGGCGTCGGTCAGCATGGCGGCCCGCGGGGAGCTCTTGCGTTTGCTGGCGGGGAACGGGTGTGACATGGCGGGTGACTCCTTGACCGTCGTGGCGGTGCTCATCCTACAGGTTTTCGTATGCAATGAACCGGTTGGCGAGGCCGTCGCCGCGTCTGCTCCTGGGGAGGGAATCCCCCGGCCCCGACGCGCCAAACCGGGCGCGGCGGAGTCCTTGGAGCCTCTGCCGCGCCCGGGGCGCTGTTTCCTACCCGGAACCCACCCGGGTGCTAGTCCAGCGCGAGTGACGCCGTCGCTTCCCGGTCCTTGGTTCCCGGTTTGTCGGTCGGCGTGGTGGTTCGTTCCGACACCGGCAGCTTGGGCTGACGCAGGAACAGCGTGATGAACGCACAGGCGATGCCGACGGAGCCGGCGATGATGAACGCCGCCCCGTAGCCCCAGTTGCTGACCACGACCGACCCGAGACCGGCGCCCACCAGGCCGGAGATGACCTTGGAGCTGTAGACCAGGCCGTAGTTGGTCGCGTTGTTGTTCTCTCCGAAGTAGTCCGCAGTCATCGCCGCGAACAGCGGGAAGATGGCGCCGCCGCCGAAGCCCGAGACCATGGAGGCCAGCAGGAACAGCGGCATGCTGCCGATGGATCCCGAGAAGAACACCGCGAACTGGGCCGCGCCGAGCACGAGGCAGACGATGACGAGGGTCTCCCGACGTCCGTACCGGTCGGAGATCCAGCCGATCACGCCGCGGCCGGTGCCGTTGATGATGGCCTTGAGGCTCATCGCCAACGCCACGATGCCACCCGCGAAGCCCATCTCCTTGCCGAACGGCACCTGCATGGCGATGCCGAAGATGTTGATGCCTGCGGTGCACAGCAGGACGAACCACATCAGCGGCAGGATGCCCGTCTTGACCGCCTCCATCGGCGTGTACTGCTTCTTCGCCGGCGGATTCTTCCGCAGCGCCCTGGCGATCCGAGGATCGGTGCTGGCGCCGAGTGGGTCGACGTGCGCCGGCCACCAGTTCTTCGGCGGGTCCTTGAAGAAGAAGCCGCTGACGGCGACCAGCCCGGCGAGCAAGACACCGGTGGCGAACAGGATGCCGGTGTAATTGCTGACGTCCATGTAGGAGGTGAAGATGAAGATGAAGGGCACCGACCCGTAGGCGAACCCGCCGTTGACGAACCCGGTCTTGCCGCCCTTGCGCTCGGGGTACCACTTGCCGACCATGTTCACGCAGGTGGCGTAGACGAAGCCGGACGC
>Ga0209051_1000499_pt1 | contig 49786 bp, 42 predicted proteins | sample AraplaCvi_mMS_r2_2_FD_184286 | JGI IMG/M metagenome (GOLD analysis project Ga0209051, IMG submission 184286) | Arabidopsis root microbial communities from North Carolina, USA - plate scrape MF_Cvi_mMS_r2 (SPAdes) (version 2) | ecosystem: Host-associated > Plants > Roots > Endosphere | place...
AGGCCGCCCGCCTGATGGTCGGCATGCCCGACTACGACAACTACGTCGAGCACATGCAGACCAAACACCCGGACAAGCCGTTGATGGACTACGAGGCGTTCTTTCGCGAACGCCAGGAGGCCCGTTACGGCGGCAAGGGTGGGCCCAAGTGCTGTTGAAGCATCGCTTGGGTTGAGATAACTCCTTGTGGGAGCGGGCTTGCTCGCGAAGGCGTAGTGTCAGTTAGCAGATCATGCGGCTGACCCACCGCTTTCGCGAGCAAGCCCGCTCCCACAGTTGTTTTTGGGTGGACTCAAAATTTGCATACGATCCCTTGTGGGAGCGAGCTTGCTCGCGATGGCGTCGGGTCAGTAGCATCGATGCCGACTGACCCACCGCCATCGCGAGCAGGCTCGCTCCCACATTGGCTTGTGGTCTTCTTTTAATTTCGAAACAGGAGAACCATGTTGTCCTCTCCCATCCCGGTCACCATCCTCAGCGGCTTCCTCGGCGCCGGCAAGACCACGCTTTTGCGCTATCTGCTCAAGGCCGAGCACGGCCTGAAAATCGCCGTGATCGAGAATGAATTCAGCGATGCCGGCATCGATACCCAGTTATTGGGCGACGAGCCGGTGCAAGTCATGACCCTGGCCAACGGTTGCGTGTGCTGCACCATTCACACCGACCTGACCAAGGCCCTGTACCTGCTGCTCGAACGACTGGACAGCGGCGAAATCGCCTTCGACCGCCTGGTGATCGAATGCACCGGCCTGGCTGATCCGGCGCCAGTGGCGCAGACGTTCTTCATCGACGAGGACTTGCGCGAGCGCTATATCCTCGACGGCATCCTGACCCTGGTGGACGCCGCGCACGCCGAGATCCACCTGACCCAGGCCATCGCCCAGGCCCAGGTCGGGTTTGCCGATCGCTTGCTCCTGAGCAAGACCGATCTGGTGGACGCGGCCCAGGTCCAGGCCCTTGGCGAGCGTCTGGCGCGGATCAACCGGCGCGCGCCGATCAGGGTGGTCGAACACGGCAAGATCGACCTGGCCGAGCTGCTCGACATTCGTGGTTTCAACCTCAATGCCGACCTGGGCGCGGGGTTCAGCCTGCGTCCGGTTGGCAAGGCGACCCCGGGCGATCGCATCAGCAGCCTGGTGCTGCGCACGGACAAGCCGCTGGATATCGACAAGCTCAGCGAGTTCATGAACCAGTTGCTGGAAGAACATGGCAAGCAATTGCTGCGCTACAAAGGCGTGCTGAACATCGCGGGCGAACCCCGTCGGCTGGTGTTCCAGGGCGTGCTCAAATTGTACGGTTTCGATTGGGACACCGAATGGGCGCCAGGCGAAGCCCGGGAAAGCGTGATCGTGTTCATCGCCGACGAACTGCCCGAAGAGAAGATCCGCGCCGGCTTCGAAGCCGCTCTACTTTGACGATCCCGTGCCTGCGGCCAGCAGCAGTTTTTGCTCCAGGTGGTCCAGGTGCTCGTCCATCAGCCGCAGCGCTTCGTTGACGTTACGGCCTTCCACCGCGTCGACGATTGCCAGGTGTTCCTGCCAGGCGCAGTGCCGGCGGGATTTGACCTCGTGCCGCGCCAGGGCCAGCGAGGTCAATGGCACCAGGCTACCGAGGAATTGTGCCAATGGCGCGTTGCCGGCCATGGCGGCCAGTTGCAGGTGAAACTCGCCGGACAGGCGTATCGCCGGGCCGCGCTCACCGCGATCCAGGCAGCGCTGCTCCTGTTCCACCAGATCCCGCAGATGCCGTAGATCCTGCGGTTGCGGTGCCTTGCAGGCCAGGCGCACCAGGGTCTGCTCAGCCAGGCGGCGGGCGTGGAGGATCTGCCGGGTCTGTTCCAGGTCCGGTGCGGCGACTTGTGGCCGGTGGTTCGGTCGCAGGATCACCACTTGCTGGTGAGACAGGCGCGCCAGCACCCGGCGAATGATGCTGCGGCTGACACCGAACACATCCCCCAGGCTTTCTTCGGTGAAGCGGCTGGCCGGGGCAATGCGTTGTTCGAGGATGGCGTCGAAGATTCGCGGGTAGATATCGTCCACCGACGGTTTGCCGATCCGGCCGGGCAGAGGCAGGGCGGCAAGCATATTGCGATTATGTTGATGGGAAACGAGAGTGTTCATGGCGGTCTCCGCAGGCAATGGCTCAGGTGCCGAGGTTGTCGTCCGGAATATTCAATTCGATGCCCATGCGCTGGCCTTCCCGGAGAATGTGCCGACGCATTTCGGCGCTGGCCTGGGCGCTGTTCTTGCCCCGGATGGCACGGACCACGGCTTCGTTTTCTTCCAGGCGCTCGGCCAGGTGTTCGGGTGAGTTGCGCAGCACATCGGCGCTTTGCTTGAGGGCGTTGCTGGTCTGCTGGACCACGTTCTGGAAGATCGGGTTGGACGTCAGGGCAAACAATTCTTCATGGAAGGCGATGTAGGCGTTGGCGCAGGCATCGCTGTCGTCGGCTTCCAGGGCTTCGCGCATGTCCATGAGGGTCAGGCGCAACTGGCCGACTTCCTTGCTGCTGATGGACTGGGCCACAAGACCGACGATGAAGGGCTCCAGGGTGTAGCGCAGTTGCAGCACGTCTTCCAGGCTCGCGCCGGCCATGGCGCTGCCTTCACTGGCTGTATCGCTGAGAGTGGCCTCCAGCACCACCACGCCCTTGCCGGGCATCGAGCGCACCAGGCCCAGGGTCTCCAGCACAATCACCGCTTCACGCAGGCTGGGTCGGCTGATGCCCAGTTGTTCGGCCAGCTCGCGTTGGCCGGGCAGCATCTCGCCCGAGCGCCATTGGCCCCGGGCCAGGGCGGCGCGGAGCTTCTCCACCACGGAATTGACGACGGTTGATGAACTGATCACATGTCACTCCTTGAAAATCACTCAGGCGGTGCCGGTTCGCGGGCCGGCACCGCAGTCTTTCAGAATTGCTGGTGATGGGCACTGCCCACCGGTTTTCTGGGTTGGAAGGTATAGCCTTGTTGACCGGACAGCACCTTGCGCGCACGAGGGATGTCGATGTCTTTTTCCCAGCGGGCGATCGCCACGGTCGCCACGCAATTGCCAATCAGGTTGGTCAGGGCGCGACCGATGCCCATGAACCAGTCCACGGCCAGCACCAGCACCAGGCCGACCACCGGGATTGCCGGGATCGCGGTCAGCGTGGCCGCCAGGATCACCAGCGCCGAGCCGGGAATCCCATGGGCGCCCTTGGAGGTGATCAGCGAGACCAGCAGGATGGTCAACAGATCGCTCATGGCCAGGGGCGTACCGGTCGCGTTGGCGATGAAGACAATGGCCAGGGTCAGGTAGATCGAAAAACCATCGAGGTTGAACGAGTAGCCGGTGGGAATGACCAGGCCCACGGTAGAGCTGCCGACCCCCAGGTGTTCGAGTTTGCGCATGATCTGTGGCAACACGGCGTCGGACGACGCGGTGCCGAGTACGATCAGCAGCTCTTCGCGCAGGTATTTGAGGAACGGCAGCATCGGCAGGCCCGACACGCGCATCACCACGCCCAGGATCACCGCGACAAAAGCGATGCAGGTCAGGTAGAACAGGCCGACGAGGTTGCCCAGGTGCTGTAGCGAATCCAGGCCGTATTTGCTGGTGGTGAAGGCAATGGCGCCAAAGACACCGATAGGGGCCAGGCGCACGATCATGCCCATGATGCGGAAGATCACGTGGCTGAGTTCGTTGATCAGGCGGGAAATACCGGACGCGGCATCACCGACGAGATTCAGTGCGCTGCCAAACAGCACGGCAAACAGCAGCACCTGCAGGATGTTGTTCTCCGCGAATGCTCCGATCACTGACGTCGGGATCAGGTTCATCAGGAACTGGGTGGTGGTGACCATGTGCTGGCCGCGCTGGGCGATATCGCCCATGTCGGCGCTGGAAAGCTGGTCAAGATGGATGTTCGCGCCGCTGCCGATGCCCGTGGTGAAGGCAAAGACCAGGCCGATGACCAAGGCGATGGTGGTGAGTATTTCGAAATAGATGACCGACTTGAGGCCGATGCGCCCGACCTTCTTGAGATCACCGGCGCCGGAGATGCCGCTGACCACCACGCAGAACACGATCAGGCCGATGAGCATCTTGATCAGCTTGATAAAGCCGTCGCCGAGGGGTTTGAGCTGTGCAGAGTATTCGGGAAGGGTAAGCCCGCAGACGATGCCGAGCACCAGTCCGAGGACAACTTGAAGGAAGATCGACCGCGAGCACCATTTGAGCATGGGAGGGATTCCTGGTTCGGTGTCCATGTCCGCCGGCGCTGGGGCTGTTGGCGTCAGGACTTCATTATTGTGGTCTTACCGGTTTGTCCAGTGCAGGCGCAGTCTAGGCGCTGTTTTTGCGGGTATGCAAGCTTGATTGTGATGATTTGGCTTTACCGGTCTTACCAGTTGTGGTGAAAGCCTTGAGCTTGAGCCTTTTTCCGGCTGGAAAAAATTTTGCCGCCAGATGCCTACGCAAATAGTGAGGAGAGAACACAAGACTGCGGCGCAATGCTGTTCACTTAAGGATTGCTTGATTCATTGTGGCGAGGGGATTTATCCCCGCTGGGCTGCGCAGCAGCCCTGACCCGGCCACTGTGGTGTGCCAGGTGAATCGCATTCAAGCTTTTGGGGCTGCTGCGCAGCCCAACGGGGATAGATGGGTTGTCCCTGTCTTACATTAAAATGTTCTACGGGTATTTTGCTCAGAGAATACTCAGAATGAACGTCGCTTTTGACTGTTCTTCCGTCTCGGCAAGATAGAGATAAGGCGAACCTCGCAGTCTTAATCCCCCCACATGTTTTTTATTGGCGGTCATGAGCGAAATGCGGGTGTGGCCGGATTTGATATTTTTCGGCGTGATGACATTCTGTTGAAAGTCGATAAGGGTGAAAAGAGTCGGCTTTTTAGTATTGGGATCCTTTGCACCAAGTACTTCGAACCAGCTTTTACTGAGCACTTTGTTGTAGTGCTCGCCAGTGTTTTTTAGGGTCAGGATATAGCCATTCGCGGTATGCCGGAAGTGCAACCGCAAGGGTTCACCGCGCGTCCTCGGATCTTCGGCGCGCATGCCAAGCAGGTGTGAATGATCCTGGGTCTGGGGTTTGCCGGTATAAAAACCACCGCTGAAAGAGCTGACGGTCGCCAGCGCGGGTTTGCCATGCAGCCTTTCCAGTAGATTGACGTGAGCGCTAAACATATCAAGTGTTGCATGAAAGGAATTTTCACTGTCCATGTGAATATTGACTCCTGTAGTTGTTGATTAAATTTTGGATGGGGCGAACTGGATCTTATTGAGTTGTTAATCCCTTGTGGGGCTGTCTGTATTACAGGAGGTTAAATGCTGGCTGGCGTTAGTTGTTTGATCGTATGTTTTACAACGCCAATAAAAAGGCCCGCATCTTTCGATGCGGGCCTTTTTAGTTACGTTTTGGCGAGCTGATTAAGCGCCGTACACCGGCAGCTTCTTGCAGATAGCCTTGACCTTCTCACGCACGGCGTCGATCACCGCTTCGTTGTTCAGGTCTGCCAGGATGTCGCAGATCCAGCCGGCCAGTTCCTTGCACTCGGCTTCCTTGAAGCCGCGAGTGGTCACGGCCGGGGTGCCGAAACGCAGGCCCGAGGTGACGAACGGGGAGCGTGGGTCGTTTGGCACCGAGTTCTTGTTCACGGTGATGAACGCCTTGCCCAGCGCCGCATCGGCGTCTTTGCCGGAGATCTCTTGCTTGATCAGCGAGAGCAGGAACAGGTGGTTCTCGGTACCGCCGGACACCACGTCGAAGCCGCGTTCGATGAACACGCCGGCCATGGCCTTGGCGTTTTTCACCACTTGCTGCTGGTAAGCCTTGAACTCAGGTTGCAGGGCTTCCTTGAAGCAGATCGCCTTGGCAGCGATCACGTGCTCCAGTGGGCCACCCTGGGCGCCTGGGAAGACAGCGGAGTTCAGCTTCTTCTCGATGTCGGCGTTGGCGCGAGCCAGGATCAGGCCGCCACGTGGACCGCGCAGGGTCTTGTGGGTGGTGGTAGTGACCACGTCGGCGAATGGCACCGGGTTCGGGTAGACGCCAGCGGCGACCAGGCCGGCCACGTGAGCCATGTCGACGAACAGGTAGGCACCGACCTTGTCGGCGATCTCGCGAAAGCGCGGGAAGTCGAGGACCTGGGAGTAGGCGGAGAAACCGGCCACGATCATTTTCGGCTTGTGTTCCAGCGCCAGGCGCTCGACTTCGTCGTAGTCGATCAGGCCGTTGCCGTCGATGCCGTACTGGATCGCGTTGTACAGCTTGCCGGAGGAGGAAACGCTGGCGCCGTGGGTCAGGTGACCGCCGTGGGCCAGGCTCATGCCCAGGATGGTGTCACCGGCCGACAGCAGCGCCAGGTACACGGCGGCGTTGGCTTGGGAGCCTGCGTGCGGCTGGACGTTGGCGTAATCGGCGCCGAACAGTTGCTTGGCGCGGTCGATGGCCAGTTGCTCGACCACGTCGACATACTCGCAACCACCGTAGTAGCGCTTGCCCGGATAGCCTTCGGCGTACTTGTTGGTCAGTACCGAGCCTTGAGCTTCCATCACCGCGGGGCTGGTGTAGTTTTCCGAAGCGATCAGCTCAATGTGCTCTTCCTGGCGCTGAGCTTCTTGCTCCATGGCGGCAAAGAGATCGGCGTCGTACTTGGCAATAGTCAAATCACGGCTGAACATGGCGGTCCTCAAGGATCGGGGGCAGAAAAGGGGGGCATTCTAACCCAACCGGTTTTGGAAGGCATATGAAAGGACATCATGTCGCGGACGAATGGGTTTCACGCAACAGGGGTGTCACCTGTGCAGGCCCTATCGCGGGCAAGCCTTGCTCCCACAGAAGTCTGCGTTCCCCTGTGGGAGCAAGGCTTGCCCGCGATAGGGCGGCCCAGATGGTACAAGGCCTCAGTCGAGCATGAACAACGCATCATTGCTGAACTGCGCTTCAAACCGGTTGGCCGGCATCGGCCGACCGAACAGGTAGCCCTGGACTTCGTCGCAGCCGTGTTCGCGCAAAAAGTCCAATTGCTCGTGGGTCTCGACCCCTTCGGCGATTACCGCCAGGTTGAGGCTGTGGGCCATGGCGATGATCGCCCGGGCGATCTGTGCATCCTGCTCGCCGGACGGCAGGCCGTCGACAAACGTGCGGTCGATCTTCAGCACGTCGATGGGGAATTGCTTGAGGTAATTGAGCGAGGAATAACCGGTGCCGAAGTCATCCACGGCGATGCTCAGTCCCAGGTTTTTCAAGCCGGCCAGAATCTGCATCGCCTCGCTGACTTCGCGCATCAGGATACTTTCGGTCAGTTCCAGTTCCAGGCAGGCCGGCGGCAGGCCGGTGCTGCGCAGGATATTGGCGATGCGCGTGCCCAATTGGCCGTCGGAGAACTGCCGGGCGGAAATGTTGACCGAGACCTTTGGCACCCGGACCTTGGCCTGGTGCCACGTCCTGAGCTGCCGACAGGCTTCGGTGATGACCCAGTCGCCGACGTCCACCACCAGCCCGAGTTCCTCGAGTACCGGGATGAAGTCTCCCGGCGGCACCAGGCCGCGACGTGGATGGCGCCAGCGCAGCAGCGCTTCGGCGCCGGTCAAACGTTTGCCATCGCCGCTGAACTGCGGCTGGTAGTACAACACGAACTCGTTCTGTTCCAGGGCGTGGCGCAAATCGCTTTCCAGTTCCAGGCGCTCCAGGGCGCTGGCATTCATGTCGGCCTGATAGAACTGGAAGTTGTTCTTGCCGCGTTCCTTGGCGTGGTACATGGCCGTGTCGGCGTTTTTCATCAACTGGCTCAGTTCACTGCCATCCTGGGGACTCAGGGCGATGCCGATACTGGCGGTGACGAAGAACTCCCGGCCTTCGAGCACGAATGGCCGGACCAGGCTGGCGAGGATCTGCTCGGCCACGGTAATGGCCCGGTTCAGCGCCATTTCGCGGCTGGCGCGCGGCTGCAGCAACAGGGTGAATTCGTCGCCGCCCATGCGCGCCACGGTATCGTCGTCGGCGACACAACCGAGCAGGCGCGTGGCCATTTCCTTGAGCATCCGGTCGCCGGCGGCGTGGCCCAGGGAGTCGTTGATGGGCTTGAAGCGGTCCAGGTCGAGGAACATCAGCACCACCCAGGTCTTCTGCCGCTCGGCCGATTGCAGCGCGGTGTGCAGGCGATCCTGGAACAGCGTGCGGTTGGGTAGGTGAGTCAGGGCGTCGTAATAGGCCAGGCGATGAATGCGTTGCTCGCTGGCCTTGCGTTCGCTGATGTCGCTGAAAAAACACACATAGCTGGCCAGGTCGCCTTCGTCATCGAGCACGGCGGTGATGCCGACCCAGGCCGGGTAATGCTCGCCATTGCGACGCTTGAGCCAGACTTCGCCTTCCCACGTGCTGTGCTGTTGCAGTTGCTTGAGCACGTAGCGCAGGTGGGCTTCCTGCTGCTCGTCCACGGTCAGCATGTTGGGCAACTGGTCCAGCACTTGCGACACGGCATAACCGCTGACGCGACTGAAGGCTTCGTTGGCCTGGACAATGTAGCCGGCCGGGTCGGTGATCAGGATTGCCGAAGTCGAATGCTCGAATACCGTGGCGGCCATGCGCAGGTCTTTTTCGGCGCGACGCTGCTGGCTGATGTCGCGGCCGACGCCGAGCACGCCTTCGAACGCGCCGCTTTCATCCCACACCAGCACCAGCCGCAACTCGATGGGGATCTTGCGCCCGTCGGCACGCAGGCAGTCGAACAGGAACAGCTGGGTCTGCATCTGGTTGCGCAGCTCGGCCAGTTGTTCGGGCTTGTCGAGGGCCTTGCTGACCCGGTCCATCAGGCTGTAGATGCCGGTCAGTTGTTGCGGATTGGCGATGATCGATTGCCAGCCGTTCTGGAAAATCCAGTCGGCGGTATAGCCCAGCACCGCTTGCACCGACGGGCTGACATAGTTGAGCGAAAGCTTGTTGTCGGTGGAGAAGATCACGTCGCTGATGCTTTCGGCGAGCATCCGGTAGCGTTGCTCGCTGTCGCGCAGCGATTCGCTGGCCTCGATCTGCTCTGTGACGTCCTTGGCCACGCCGATGATGCGTGTTACCTGGTCGTGCCGGTCCCGGGCCAGGGCCTGTTCACGGATGTCGAAGCAGCGCCATCTGCCATTGCGATGACGAAAGCGCAGCTGGCATTGCAACAGTTGCGTGTACCCGCCCCGGCGCTGTTCCTGGCGCAGGTTGTGGTAGTGATCGGCGTCTTCGCTGTGCAGCAGGATTTCCCAGAAGTACTCGCCCATCTGGTGCAGTTCGGTGCGGTCGTATCCCAGGGTCTGGCCCAGGTGATGGTTGCTGAAGATCATCCGCTGGCTGATGACGTCCTGCACATAGAGATGATCCGGCACGGTGCGCACCACGTCGGACCAGAAACCCTCGCGTTCGAGCAGCGAGAGTTCGATCAGCTTGCGGCTGGTGATGTCGCTGATGCTCAGGATGACCGCGTTGTAGTCGTGCTGTTTTTCCGGCAGGCGCAAGACCAGCCACAGGTGCTGGTCGCGGCCATGGGCGTCCTGGAGCTTGATTTCCAGTTCCAGTTGCTTGTGTTGGTCGAGCAGTGCTTCGAGCAGCTTCGAACCAACGGGGTTGTGTTCCTGCGCACCCTTGCCGACCAGCAGTTGCCAGGCCTGGTCGCAGGAGTCGACGTTGAGCAGCTTCAACGCCATCTGGTTGACTTCGGTGACGTGAACTTCCTGGCGCAATTGTTCGAGTTGATGAGAGGTTTTCATCCAGGCGCGCAGTTGATCGCCATTGTGCAGGCCGGCCCGCTCAAAAAAGGCCTTGAGCCCCGACAGGTCGAGCACGCACAGGGCTACGCCGGTGCCTTCGAAAATGTCCTGGTAGCGCCGCCGACCTTCATGCAACTGTCGCTGCCGCCGGCGCATGTTCAACAGCGCGATCACTGGCAACAACGAAAACGCCAGGCCCAGCAGGCATTTGCCGATGAAGGCCGGCAGCAGTTGCTCGAGCACCTGGCGACGGTCGAACAGCCCCCGCAACTGCCAGTCGCTGCTGCTCAGGGGGATGGTCAGTACGGTGTTCTCCAGGTCATCCGGCGACAAATGGGTAGGGCTGCTCGAGGGCAGGCTTTCGTCGCGGCTGATGATCTGCTGGTTGAGACGGTTTTCCACCAGCCACAGCGGGCGCAGCCCCACATCGGCCTGCTTGGTCAGGGTCGAGAAAAAGCTCGGCGTCAGGCGCAGGGCCCAGTAGCCACGGCTGCTACCGCTGGCCTGGTGCAGCAATAGATGCACCACGGAGCCGTCTTCGGCATTGCTGAAATAATGTGCCTGGGCCCGGCTACGTCGCACCAGCTCACCGAGGTAATCGGCGTCGTGACTGTCGGCGTCGCTGTCACTGAGCACTCGGCCGGAGGGGCTCAGCAGTGCCAGGCTGCGCAATTCAGGGAGCGATTGCTGGAGTTTGCGAACCAGGGCCCGCTGTTCGTCGGCTGTTTGTGGTTGTTCGACGATCGGTAGCAGGTTAAGGGCGATTTGCGCGTTCAGGGCCATGTTCAGGCTGACCTGCGCGGCGAGATCGGCGGTGTAGTCGATGGTGTATTGGCGTTGTTGCTGCTGGGTTTCGCGCAGTTGGTCGAGCAATTGCCAGAACAGCAACCCGAGCAATAGCAGCACGAGGGTGGCCAGCGCGCCCTTCAATGTCCCGCGCAGGGGCGAGCCAGGCACGACAGCGGGTGCGCGAGGGGACAGGGGCGGCGTGACGTTGGACAAGCTGTAATCCTGCGGTTTGCTGGACTGGCGCGACGTGCACTATAAGCCGGACGCCCGAAGGGCGGCTAGCATGCCTTGACTTGTGGCAAAGTGCCAGCCCCTGGCGGCTGGACCTTGACCGACGGTTGAGGTAGCTTTGCCGATCAAACAAGAGCGTTCCAGCTCCAGATCCCCAGGCTCTATCCGCCCGCAGGCATTGATGACCGTCAAGTGCCGGCGCCGCGCATGGCCTGGCTCGTTCTTTTCACCTGTCACTGACGCTAGGTTCACCATGGCTCAATACGTCTTCACCATGCATCGGCTGAGCAAAGTTGTTCCGCCGAAGCGGGAAATCCTGAAAAACATTTCACTGTCCTTCTTCCCCGGCGCCAAGATCGGCGTACTGGGCCTCAACGGCTCGGGTAAATCCACGCTGCTGAAAATCATGGCCGGCGTCGATAACGAATTCGACGGCGAAGCCCGGCCAATGCCGGACCTGAATATCGGCTACCTGCCGCAGGAACCTCAGCTGGACCCGAGCAAGACCGTTCGCGAAGTGGTCGAGGAAGCGGTCAGTGTGATCAAGGACGCCCAGGCGCGCCTCGACGAGGTCTATGCCGCCTACGCCGACCCGGATGCCGACTTCGACAAGCTGGCCGCCGAACAGGCCAAGCTCGAAGCGATCCTGCAGGCCAGCGACGGCCACAACCTGGACCGCCAGCTGGAAGTCGCCGCCGATGCGCTGCGCCTGCCGGCCTGGGACGCGAAGGTCGAGCACTTGTCCGGCGGTGAGAAGCGCCGCGTGGCCTTGTGCCGCCTGCTCCTGTCGGCTCCGGACATGCTGCTGCTCGACGAACCAACCAACCACCTGGACGCCGATTCCGTCGCCTGGCTCGAACACTTCCTGCACGACTTCCCGGGCACCGTGGTCGCGATCACGCACGACCGTTACTTCCTGGACAACGTCGCCGGCTGGATCCTGGAGCTCGACCGTGGTGCAGGCATTCCGTATGAGGGCAATTATTCGGGCTGGCTGGAAGCCAAGTCCGATCGTCTGGCCCAGGAATCCAAGCAGCAGTCGGCCCATGAAAAAGCCATGAAGGAAGAACTGGAATGGGTGCGCAAAGGCGCCAAGGCCCGTCAGTCCAAATCCAAGGCACGCCTGCAACGCTTCGAGGAAATGCAGTCCCAGGAATTCCAGAAGCGCAGCGAAACCAACGAGATCTATATCCCGGCCGGTCCGCGCCTGGGTGACAAGGTCATCGAGTTCAAGAACGTCACCAAGGGCTATGGCGATCGCGTGCTGATCGACAACCTGTCGTTCTCCATGCCCAAAGGCGCCATCGTCGGTGTGATCGGTGGTAACGGTGCGGGTAAATCCACGCTGTTCCGCATGTTGATGGGCAAGGAAACCCCGGATTCGGGCAGCATCGAAATCGGTGAAACCGTGCAACTGGCCTGCGTCGACCAGAGCCGCGAAGACCTGGACGGCAGCAAGACCGTGTTCCAGCAGATCTCCGACGGCTCCGACCAGATCCGTATCGGCAACTATGAAATCCCGTCGCGCACTTATGTGGGCCGCTTCAACTTCAAGGGCGGCGACCAGCAGAAGTTCGTCAAGGACCTGTCCGGTGGTGAGCGTGGTCGCTTGCACCTGGCGCTGACCCTGAAGGAGGGCGGTAACGTCCTGCTGCTCGACGAACCGTCCAACGACCTCGACGTCGAAACCCTGCGTTCCCTGGAAGAAGCCCTGCTGGACTTCCCGGGCGCCGCCATTGTGATCTCCCACGATCGGTGGTTCCTCGACCGTGTGGCGACCCACATCCTGGCGTACGAAGACGACTCGCAGGCGGTGTTCTTCGAAGGCAACTACACCGAGTACGAAGCCGATCGCAAGAAGCGCCTCGGCGAAGCGGCTGCCCAGCCGCATCGCGTACGGCACAAGAAACTGGCCTGATTCGGTCAGTTGCATAAAAAACGGAGCCTTCGAAAGGCTCCGTTTTTTTATGGCCGCCGCAAATTCCCTGTGGGAGCGGGCTTGCTCGCGAAGGCGTCGGATCAGCAAGCATTGTGGTTGACTGACCCAGCGCTTTCGCGAGCAAGCCCGCTCCCACAAGGTATGTGGCTGTTTTTATCCCGTGGACTGCTTCGCAAAATCGAGTGAAAGAATATTTGGAAGGGTCGGATCCATCTGGTACAGCAAGGCATAGCCTGCACCGGTTATTCCAGTCAACAGACTGACATCGGGCACCCGATCACTGTCGAGATAGGGCCCTTCGAAGAATTGCCGGGCGACTTCCTCAAGTGCCTTTCTGACTCTGCTGATGCCCTCAGGATTATCCGAGTGCCGATACAGGTCATACAGGCAGAGCAGATTGCCAAAATCGCCATGACAAAGGTTGTAGCCATCGCCAAACCCGTGTTGCCAGAGATTGTTCTCGCACCGCTGTATATCGTCGAGCACTGTCTGCCGGGTCGCTTCGTCCAGGGCGTCCCCCATCGACTCCATGAGCTGTCGCCTGGCGATGAGGATACCGCCGTCGCCGTGGCACCATTTGGACGCATGGTCCAGCGGCCCGAGGTTGCGCAGGTCCAGCCAGAAACCATCCCGACTCAAGCGGTTTTCTCCCTCGAGCACCTGGACGGCCAGGGGCACCAGGGTCACGTCGCTGGTCACCTCATAGGCTTTGCACAATGCATGGATGACACCCGAGAGGCCGTGGGACAAGCCTGTCAAAATGACGGAGCGCTCATCACGTCGCAGAAGCTGGCCGTCTTCAATCAGGATTTGGCTCTTTATGTAGTCGACCATGCGTTGGATCGCCGGCCGCACATCCTCTTGCGCAGAGAGTGCATGGATATTGGCCAGCAGTGTCACAGCACCACAACAACCGCCCAGGAAGTCGAAATCATAGTCTTCAGGAGGCACTTCAATCAGTTGGGTCAGCAGGCCAGCAATTTTCTCATCATGCCTGGCGTCCCCAGTGATCTGGCGACGATTGATGAGCAGATAGAGGTAAGCCCCCAGTCCGTGATACGCGCTGACAGTCAAATCGGTTTTGAAAAAGCCGAAGCGTTGTTCCAGTGAGTCCAGGACCTGATCCATGCGTGACAGAAAGTGTGGTTTGCCGCTCACCTTGAACAGGCTCAGATAAAACAGGCCAATCCCGGCGATACCGGAGTACAGCCCGTGATCCATTGGCGACGGATATTTTCTCTGAGTCGTGGGGTGTGTATGGAAAGACAGCCAGCTTACATCCTCTACTGCGCCCACTATTGCGAGTTCCTCGAGGCGGGTGCTGATCCTCAGGATCGCGTCGAGGGGCTCCTTTTCAAGGTTCGCCAGGGGCTGCTCGATACGCGATGGAAGATGTCCATTCGGTTCTGGGAACAAACAGATTTCGAGCAAGGTGCGTTGCAAGGCCCAGTCTTTGCGAGACAGGTTGGCTATTTTCTGTAGGCAGCTTTCTAGCGGGGGCTCCACGGCTGCCATCGGTATTGTTTCACCCTGTGCGCTCGTAAAATAGTTGGCGTTCAGCGGCATGGTAAAGCACGGAATGCTGGACCTTTGCAGGTCGGCTATTTCATAGCGGGGAATGCCCTTTTCCCGATAGGGTTCTTTCAAATCTTTCCACAAGGTCGCGAGCAGAAGTTCTCTATCGAGCATGTTTTGCATGAAGCGTGGGTGGCGGATCAGCCCGATGAAATCAGCGTAGCGCTGAGAGTTTTTCAGCAACACCCGGGTCGACAGTTCGCCTGCGGCTTGTTCAAGCCTTTGCATGATCGCGTGCCGATGAACCATGAGTCTGCCATAGGCATATTCAAAGCCTTGGAGAAGCTCTGCTTTATAAGCTTCGGGCCCCTTGCGCTCACCCTGCAAAAGAGGCAGGTGTTTTTGCATCAGGTGGTGTTCGAATTCAACTTTACGCAGATGGTAAAAGCCACTGTCGAAAATCAGGGAATTGCGGGTCGAGATGAATAGAGCTTGCCGGGTCAGACCGCTTTGGTCGTTTCTGGACTGTTGTGAAAAGGGTACGAAGCCGCTGGAACATATCGACCGCTGGACCAATTTAAAGCTATTGGACAGTGCGCAGCCAGCGGGGAGGTCAGTGAGCAGGTCGCTGGTGGAAGCCGTGAACAAACACTCGAGGTCAATCATGACCGGACTGTTGCCGCACGCGATAATGTTTTCGTAGTGAAAGTCGATCCCATTCAACGCATGGATGACGGCTATTTGTGCCCCCATTTTTTCATAGAACAGTCCAACGTCCGCTTCGCTGTCACAGGGCAGGTTGTCGATTTTCTCTACCCAGCTATGTCGCTCGCGGCTGAGGATTCTTGGGGTGTGGACGGAAAAACAATCCGCGCCTGTCCACTCATGCAATTGTCCAAGAAGACGATAGAAAAAAATCGCCTCCCGGTTTGCTCTTGGCTTGTAGACCAATGAAGTCGTGCTGATTATGACTTGGCAAACCGTTTCGCCGCGACCATGGGGGTCACCCAGGCCAAGCTCGATAGCCTCGATTTTCCGGGATGGGATCGAAAATTCCCGCTCCAGCGCTTCCGCATCGTCGGCGAAGTTGTGAATGACTGCATAAAGGTAATGGAGGGTGTCTTCCAGCAGGTCAAACAGCAGTGTCGCCAGCACTGGGTAGGATTCGAAGAATTTCAGCAGCGGCAATGTGTGCAGATGCTCATTGAATCCGTTCAGGTCAATGTCATCACCGTTCGCAATTCGTGTATTCAAATAATGGACCAGGCTTTGTTCTGCCGTGCGTCCAACCCGGGCCAGGACATAGCGTTCAAGGCTTGCAAACAAAGCGGGTTCATCAATGTGCGTTGACGCATTCAAATAGCGCTCATCGGCCTTGAAGGTGTCGACGAAATAAAGAAAAAAACGATAGCTGAACCAATAAAAATTATCCGTGCCGCCTGAGCTTTCTTTTTCAATGCTAATGCTATCGAGGCGGGCAAGTTTATCCTTGAGGGTGTTCAAGGCGGTTTCGCCATCGGCGGGCAAGCACTGCTGGTTGATAGGTTCCTTGATGTAAGAGACCAGTTGTTCCCTGTTCAACCCAAAGTGATTCAGCAAGGTTTGGTCGTCAGCATGCAGACGGGTCAGGTTGTTTTCAAAAAGGGCGATGTCGCCTTCGGAAGAACCTCTGTGCTTCCCTCGCTGATCCAACTTCAAAGCGTTAACAAGCATGCCGTAGCTCCTGGCATGGATAGAGCAGGCGATGCCTGCTCTATGTTTATAAGTGTTGCCTGTGTGATGATTGGTTAACTGGGGTTAACACATGATTGTCGAGCATTCGAGGTTGGTGCACGTTCCAAAAGTATTGCATTCCATCGTGGTTGCCAGCATTCCCCCAATGTTGTTGGCGGGCGCTTGGTAAGCGTCGAATTCGAGATGGAAGTCGCCGGACATGTTCAGGATTTTTTCGCTCATGGTATTTCCTCATCAATTATTAAACATCACGTACAGTAATCTGCGGTCAATCGGAGCCGATCAGTGCGCCCGAACTGTAGGATGTGAAATGAAGTTTTTTATGAATGGGATTAGGGATGTTAAAAGTCGTGTTGCATGGACGACTTTGAAAGGGTGGGATTTAGCACAAAAGAGCGGTGCACCCTATGGTGCCGCACTCGACAATGGTCAGCGCTGCTGACTCAATGCCAAGACTGTTAACTTGTCGGTAGGACATGAAGTCACTGTCGAAGTCACCTGACATTGCCAGTATTTGTTCGCTCATTATGTTTCTCCTCTTTTGTTGTTATGCACCTGTTGGGGTGCGGGAAAAACAGTAGCATGCTCCTGATTTGACACCAACTTGTCGTTATGACCTTATGTTGCGGTTACATGTTGCTATAGGCATGTAACCTACTGTCATCACCTTCTAGTGATAGAGCGTTTTTAGAACGCCGATCCTGTTGGTGATGAGAGTAGTTTGCAATGTTTTATCGGTGCACTTAATGACAGTCGCTTAATCAAGCTCTATCGCAATGATTTCAATGGCGAGATTCCCCACCGGTCGCTCCCAGATCACCTCATCCCCGACCTTCGCTCCCAGTAACGCTCGCCCCAGCGGCGAGCCCCAGTTGATCAGTCCGCTGGCCGCATCGGCCTGGTCTTCACCGACCAGTTGCACCCGCTGTTCATGATCATGCTCGTCGACGAAGGTCACCCAATGTCCGATCCGCACCTGATCCATTGATGTCGGTACAACGACCTGCGCACTCTGCAAACGCTGGTTGAAGTAGCGCAGGTCGCGTTCAATGTCGGCGATGCGTTGTTTGTCTGCTTGATCGCCTTTGGCCGCGTGTTGGCCATGTAGCGCTTGTAACTGGGCGACGCGGGCCTGCAACTGGGCAAGTCCCGAAGGGGTCACGTAGTTGGGTTGCGCACTGACCTGGCGTTCGACCGGCTGGTCGGCCTGGGCTGCGGCGTTGTCTTCGTTGACGAAAGCGCGACTCATGGTGTTCTCCTCTATTGGAGTTTGGGCCATGGTCGCAGGGTTTTGGTTTCGATGAATGTCTGTACGCGACTCACTGCGAGCGATAAGCCCGGGCGGCGTCTTGGTCTTTCTGTTGCTGCCAGGCCCGTTCACGTTCGTCCCAATGGCGTTCGCGATAGGCATTACGCTCTTCGCTCTCGCGCATGGCCTGGCACTGACGGAAACCATCGCTCCAGCCTTCGGCGTAGCGCGGGTCCTTGAGGTAGCGCGGTACGTCTTTCCTGAACTGGCCGGTGATCACACCCGCCGCTTGCCGGCCACTGCTGCAACCATCGTCGTAGCCGTCGGCGAACGCAGGTGGATAACCCCGGGCGATCAAGTCTTCGTGGGTGGTTTCACAGCCACCGAGCAACATCAACATACCCAGGACCACTGCCACACGCTTCATTCCGCTTTTCCGCCGATTCCCGCTCATACAAGAAGTCTAGGAGTGAATTCGTCAGAAAGGCGTGAAAGGCCGGTGATTAATCCGTTCGTTGCACGCGCCGTTGTCAGTAGTGGTACCACTTCACCTCAAGCATCACCTCGTTCTCCGGCGAGGCCAACTGGCTGAATTCACGCTGGGCACTCAGGCGCAGGCCGAGGTTGCGGGATAATTCCCACTGCTGATTCAGGCTCAGACTACGGCGCACTTCGCCGTTGACGAAATAATCGCCCTTGGCTTCCAGGCTCAGGTTGCCCAGCGGATTTTTCCACAGCATACCGCTGTTGAAGCCGGCGGCCGGGGCGATGAATTGGGCGAAGTCATTGTTGTGCTCGACTCGCACCGTGCCCAGGGCAAAGCCCAGCACATCTTCACCCAGCGCCCAGGTGCCGCCCGCGCCGCCGTTGACGTGGCTGACCAGGGTTTCATCGTCGTGTTTGCCCGGTACCCGCTCCAGGCCGCCAGTGACCTGCCAGGACAGTGGTTGCAGCAACTCATTGCGCGGCGTCAGCGAGCGAATGGTTGCCAGGTCGAGTTGCTGCACCTGCCAATCATTGCCTTCGTACTGGCGCAGTTTCAATTGCAGGATCTCGATCTGCGCGCCCAAGGGGAAACTCTCGGCGTTGTCATTGAGGTCGTGGTAGGCCATGCGCAAGCCATATTCGCCGAACGCCCGGTCGCCCCGCGTGCCGAGGCCGGCCTGCCAGGTGCGTGATTCATGACCGTCCTCGGGCAGGCCCGGTTGCGGGATTTCGAGTTCTGGCGCGGGGTTCTGGTTGATCGCCCGTAACAGTTCGAAGCTGCGCTGGGCGCGTTGCGGATCGCGTTCCTGGCCATTGGCGCGATAGCGTTCCAGGCGATAGGCCGCATCGATGATCAGCGCCTGGCGTTCGCGCGCCAGCGCTTTGAATCCAGGCGTTTGCAGTTGTTGCTGGTCGGCGCTGACTTTCAGTACCCATTGCTGCTCATCGTCGCTGAGCGGCTCGGCGCGGCTGAGCAGTTCCCGTTCCCGGGACGGTCGATACTGGATGCTTTCCACCAACCCGGCTTCTTTCACTGCCTTGACAGTGTCGGTGGGAATCGCCGTCAGTGGGAATTGTTCGGTCAGGCGCAGGCTGGGACGGGCCACTTGCAGCAGCTCGAGCAGGCGATAAGAGCAGTTTTCGTCGAAGAAGAAATAGTCGAACTGGATCTGCTTGAGTTCCCAGACGTGCTCGACCATGCGCTCGGTTTCCGCCTGGCTCAGGTTCAGGCGGTATTCCCACAGGTCGCGGTTCTCCAGGCTACGGTACTCGGAGAGCTTTTCTTGGTATGGCACCAGGGCGAACAGGCCGGGATAGCCCCCCATCAGGCCTTTCCAGGCGTAAAGGATGCTGTTGTCCGAACCTTCGATGTAGGCGCCGAAATTGATCGCATAGCTGAGCAGGGCGGTCTTGTCGCTTTGCACGTCGGCCTGGTCGATGCGCAGCAGGGTATGGCCGAACATCGAGGACGGGCTGTTCAGGTAGGCGGCGGGAAAGATCATCACGGCGCTGTGGGGCGATACATCCTTGAACCACTGGTTGAATTCGCTGCAATCGACGGTCGGCAGGTCGGTCAGGTTGAGCTGCGCCTTGAGCCAGCGCGTTCGCGCCGGGTACACGCACTGGGCATGCTGCTGGCCGGCGCTGGCCGGGCCATAGAGGGCTCGCAGCGTGGCGGTCAGTTCGCGATCGGGATGTTGATTGCCGTCGGGGGCGAGGAAGAATTTTTTGTCGCTGATATAGCTGCGCCAGCCCCCCAGCTTGGCGGTTTCGTAGTGGCCCAGGGAAATCCAGAAGCGGTCATTGGCCAGTTGCTGCAAACGTTGAGGATCGACATGAGGCGCGGCGGACAGCGGGGCGCACACACAGAGCGCCAGCCAGGCAAGGCGTTTGAGCATAGTCGGCTACTTGGAAAGTCGAAAAAAAAGACCGAAGGGGCCCCAAAAAGAAAACCCGCTCCCCGAGAGGAGCGAGTGCTGTCGAGCTTAAGCTTGAGTGGCGTACTTGGCCAGGCGAGGATCGTTTTTCAACACGGCCAGGGTATTGGTATGCACATCTTCGGCGGTCACGTCAGCCTTGCTGAAGATCTGCTGGAAGTGCTCGTGGGTGACGGCGGAGAAGTGCGCGCGGTCTTCCGGGGCTACGCCCAGTACCACGGCGTAGGTGGTCAGCGCTTCGCCCTGACCCTTGGCCATGTCCTCGGACAGCTCGTTCATCATGCCATTCATGGCCAGCCAGGACTTGCCACCGTAGGTCAGTGCCGCGTTGGTCGAGCAACCGTTGGTGCCGGATGTCATGCCGAAGGTAGCGTTACCGGAAGTGCCGTTGGTGGTGGATGCCAGGAAGTGAGCCGGGGTGCCACGCTGACCTTCGAACAGCATGTTGCCCCAGCCGCAATCCGGGCCGCCCGGCGCCTGAGCCATGGCGTTGATGGATACAGCGGTGAAGAGAGTACCGAGAAGAATCCGTTTCATAGCTATGTTCTCTTTATGTGCATACCGATGGACAGGGTCTGGCACCTCGTTCCTGTTGGGCTAGGCGCCAGTGGGCCGGTTATTGTTCCAGCCGCGCAATTTGGAGTTTAGGCACGATCCCAGGGTTCCGTGACATTTTGCAAAAACATTACGGGGGGATCGCTTCTCTCCGGGCCCGCCCGAGGTTTTCCCGTTGACTATGCTTTGGGCAGAGACGCTCCTTGCCAGTCAGGTACAGGCGGCGCCAGAATGCCGCTATCTGCCCCGCCTGATGTAAGGAAGCCCGATGCCTGATCCTGTTGCTGCCAGCTTGCGTCTAGCGCCCGAAGCGCTGACCCGTCCGTTTTCCGCTGAACAGTTCAGCTTCTCTACCACCAATGATCTGGAGCCCTTCCGCGGTGTGCTTGGCCAGGAACGTGCGGTCGAAGCCTTGCAGTTCGGCGTGGCCATGCCGCGCCCCGGTTACAACGTATTCGTCATGGGCGAGCCCGGCACTGGCCGGTTCTCGTTCGTCAAACGCTACCTCAAGGCCGAAGGCAAGCGCCTGCAGACCCCGGCGGACTGGGTCTACGTCAACAACTTCGATGAGCCCCGCGAACCCCGTGCCCTGGAACTGCCATCGGGCACGGCCGGGGCTTTCATCGCCGACATCAACGGCCTGATCGACAACCTGCTGGCGACTTTCCCGGCGGTGTTCGAACACCCGTCCTACCAGCAGAAAAAAAGCGCCATCGACCGCGCCTTCAACCAGCGCTACGACCGTGCCCTGGATGTGATCGAGCGCCTGGCGCTGGAGAAGGATGTCGCGCTGTATCGTGACAGCAGCAACATCGCTTTCACGCCGATGAGTGAAGGCAAGGCCCTGGACGAGGCGGAATTCGCCCAGTTGCCGGAAGCCGAGCGCGAGCGTTTCCATGAGGACATCTCGGGCCTGGAAGAGCGCTTGAACGAAGAGCTCGCCAGCCTGCCGCAGTGGAAGCGCGAGTCCAGTAATCAACTGCGCCAGCTCAACGAAGAAACCATCACTCTGGCCCTGCAACCGTTGCTGGCACCGTTGTCGGAGAAGTACGCCGAGAACGCTGCGGTCTGCGGTTATTTGCAGGCCATGCAGGTCTATCTGCTCAAGACCGTGGTCGAGCAATTGGTGGACGACAGCAAGACCGACGCCATCGCCCGCAAGCTGCTGGAGGAGCAATACGCCCCGAGCCTGGTGGTGGGGCATCCGTCCAGCGGTGGCGCGCCGGTGGTGTTCGAGCCGCACCCGACCTACGACAACCTGTTCGGCCGGATTGAATACAGCACCGACCAGGGCGCGCTCTACACCACCTATCGGCAGCTGCGTCCGGGTGCCTTGCACCGGGCCAATGGCGGTTTCCTGATTCTCGAAGCGGAAAAAATGCTCGGCGAGCCGTTCGTATGGGATGCGCTCAAGCGCGCCCTGCAATCGCGCAAGCTGAAGATGGAATCGCCGCTGGGCGAGCTGGGACGGCTGGCGACGGTCACCCTTACACCGCAACACATCCCGTTGCAGGTCAAGGTCGTGATCATCGGCGCCCGTCAGCTGTATTACGCCTTGCAGGACCTGGATCCGGACTTCCAGGAAATGTTTCGCGTGCTGGTGGATTTCGACGAAGACATCCCGATGGGCGACGAGAGCCTGGAGCAGTTCGCCCAGTTGCTCAAGACCCGCACTTCGGAAGAGGGCATGGCGCCGCTGACCGCCGACGCGGTGGCGCGCCTGGCGACCTACAGCGCGCGGCTGGCCGAACACCAGGGGCGCTTGTCGGCGCGTATCGGCGATCTGTTCCAACTGGTCAGCGAGGCGGATTTCATTCGCCAACTGGCCGGTGACGAGATGACCGACGCCGGCCACATCGAGCGGGCCCTCAAGGCCAAGGCTACCCGTACCGGGCGCGTCTCGGCACGGATCCTCGACGATATGCTGGCCGGGATCATCCTGATCGACACCGACGGCGCGGCGGTGGGCAAGTGCAACGGGCTGACGGTGCTTGAGGTCGGCGACTCGGCGTTTGGTGTGCCGGCGCGGATTTCCGCCACGGTGTACCCGGGCGGCAGCGGCATCGTCGATATCGAACGAGAGGTCAACCTTGGCCAGCCGATCCACTCCAAGGGCGTGATGATCCTCACCGGCTACCTGGGTAGCCGTTATGCCCAGGAGTTCCCGCTGGCGATCTCGGCCAGCATCGCCCTTGAGCAATCCTACGGTTACGTGGACGGCGACAGTGCGTCCCTGGGCGAGGCTTGCACGCTGATCTCGGCTCTGTCGAAAACGCCGTTGAAGCAGTGCTTCGCCATCACCGGCTCGATCAACCAGTTCGGTGAAGTGCAGGCGGTGGGCGGGGTCAACGAGAAGATCGAAGGCTTCTTCCGCCTCTGCGAAGCCCGTGGGCTGACCGGTGAGCAGGGGGCGATCATTCCCCAGGCCAACGTCGCCACCCTGATGCTCGACGAGAAAGTCCTGGCTGCCGTGCGCGCCGGTCAATTCCATGTTTATGCAGTGCGTCAGGCCGATGAAGCCCTGAGCCTGCTGGTGGGTGAGCCTGCCGGCGAGCCGGATGAAAACGGCGAGTTCCCGGAGGGCAGCGTCAACGCCCGGGTGGTGGAACGGCTGCGGGTGATCGCGGAGATGATCAGCGAAGACGACATCAAGGAAGCGGAAAAGGAACTGGCGCAGCAAGCCTTGGCGGAGGCCAAGCCGGCTTGATGTTTTCCTGACCGCCGCAAGCCCCTGTGGGAGAACAGCCTGTGGGAGCAAAGCTTGCTCGCGATAACGTTTGTCCAGTCAACAGAAATGTTGCATATGACAACCCCATCGCGAGCAAGCTTTGCTCCCTCAGGCTTGCTCTCACAATCAATGTTTTGTGGATTATTACTAAAAGGTGCCACCACTTTGGCGTCAATATTCACACTGTGACCGCTCGGCGCATTCTGGTCTCGAAACCCCTTGTAGTCGGAACTTTTCTTCTATCCTCTGCTCAAGGATAACGAGAGTCATCATCGGATCGAAACAGCCTCTTCCCGAGACTGAATACCGGATCTACCGAGGGGCGCCGCCATGTCGCGCAACCTTTGCCTCACTCGTCAATGCCTGGGCCTTGTCACCCGTATCGAATGCGCCATCCGTCCCCTGGCGGGAGATACCGGGATGTGGACCTTGCTCTTCGCCGCCGGAATGGCCGGTGAACAACCTTCCGCCATCAAGGCCCAGGGGCCATTCCCCGGCCCGACTGCCGCCGAATCCATCCTCGATACCATTGTGCAGAGCCTGACATTGCACGGCTATGAGCTGGCCGACGACCCGCAGATCTGGTCCCTGCACATGCAAGCCCAACTGCGTGAAATCAATGGAGGCCGTTGTCGCAACGTGGGTGGCTTCGAGTTTCGCCCGCTGCACTGAAGGCCAACACCGCGCGGACACTGGCAGTAAAGTTTTGACACAAGGGCAGGGACCACGGAGGGCCCCGGCATTTGTGGGGCCAGTCGTGGCTGATATACTCGCCGCGATTTTTCAGCCCTGGTGTGAGACTCAATGGAACGCTTTATCGAAAACGCAATGTATGCCTCCCGTTGGCTGCTGGCGCCAATCTATTTCGGGCTGTCCCTGGGCTTGCTGGCCCTGGCGCTGAAATTCTTCCAGGAAGTCTTTCACGTCATCCCCAACGTGTTCTCCATGGCCGAGTCCGACCTGATCCTGGTGCTGCTGTCGCTGATCGACATGGCGCTGGTGGGCGGCCTGCTGGTGATGGTGATGATTTCCGGCTACGAGAACTTCGTCTCGCAACTGGACATCGGTGACGACAAGGAAAAACTCAACTGGCTGGGCACCATGGACTCTTCATCGCTGAAGATGAAAGTCGCCGCCTCGATCGTGGCCATTTCCTCCATCCACCTGCTGCGCATCTTCATGGACGCCAAGAACGTCGATCCCGAACACTTGATGTGGTACGTGATCATCCACATGACCTTCGTGGTCTCGGCATTTGCCATGGGTTACCTGGATAAACTGACCAAGCACTGAGGTCGTTTTATCGCCCAGGCGCGACGCCCGCCTGCTGAGAAGCAGGTGGGCGTTGTCGTTTCTGGCGGCGGCCCTTGATGCGGGGCTCGTCACCCGCCCCGGCATCTGTGCTAGTCTGCTCGCCCTTTTGGTTCCGGGCGCTCCTGGAGGCGCTGTGGTACACACGGCAACTCTGGAGCCGTCCGCACAGCGGAGCAGCATCATGTCCGAAGTTAACCTGTCCACCGACGAAACCCGCGTCAGCTACGGCATTGGCCGCCAGTTGGGCGACCAACTGCGCGACAACCCGCCACCGGGCGTGAGCCTGGACGCGATCCTGGCCGGCCTGACCGACGCATTCGCCGGCAAGCCAAGCCGCGTGGGCCAGGAAGAGATGTCCGCCAGCTTCAAGGTCATTCGTGAAATCATGCAGGCCGAAGCCGCTGCCAAGGCTGAAGCCGCTGCTGGCGAAGGCCGTGCATTCCTGGCCGAAAACGCCAAGCGTGAAGGCATCACCACCCTGGCTTCCGGCCTGCAATTCGAAGTGCTGACTCAGGGTGAAGGCGCCAAGCCGACCCGTGAAGACCAGGTGCGTACCCATTACCACGGCACCCTGATCGACGGCACCGTGTTCGACAGCTCCTACGATCGTGGCCAGCCAGCCGAATTCCCGGTAGGCGGCGTGATCCCAGGCTGGACCGAAGCACTGCAACTGATGAATGCCGGCAGCAAATGGCGCCTGTACGTGCCGAGCGAACTGGCTTACGGCGCTCAAGGCGTTGGCAGCATTCCGCCGCACAGCGTACTGGTGTTTGACGTCGAGCTGTTGGACGTTCTGTAAGACCCTGCCTGGTTTAGCGTCGGGCAAATAGGTGGGAGTGGGCTTGCTCGCGAATGCGGACTGTCAGTCGACATTATCGTTAACTGACACACCGCTTTCGCGAGCAAGCCCGCTCCCACATGACTTTTGCGTTCATCCGTGGAACCTGGCATTGAAATCGCCAGTCGGGCGCAACGCCCGGGCATAGCAGAACAGAAACAGATTGCGCACCAGCTCCTTGAGCACCAACGGTTCGCTGGAATTGAGGCTGTTGAGGTCCAGGTCTCCTTGGTCCTGCAGCTCGTTCAAGGCTTCTTCTTCAAGCACTGCACAGACTTCCCCGGTTTCCCGATGCAGGATCCTGAGGTAGGGATGTGGGCGGTCCAGCCAGGCATCGATCAAATAAGTCATGGTTCTCATCTCCTTGATGGGGTTCGATGAGAATAATTCTTATTCGCTAAATAGCAAGCCTCTATTGGTGTTCCGATTGTTTTTCTGATGATGGGTTGTGGCCGCTCAAGACGGCTGGCACCTGGCCGGCGCCCGAGAAATGGGGCTGGAGCGGGGAGGGTGGGGCACCATCCCGCACACGGGGTGCGGGATGGAATACAGCAAGATCAGACTTTTCTGACGAACTCGGATTTGAGTTTCATCGGGCCGATGCCGTCGATCTTGCAGTCGATGTCGTGGTCGCCATCGCACAGGCGGATGTTCTTGACCTTGGTGCCGACCTTGACTACCAGCGAAGTGCCCTTGACCTTGAGGTCCTTGATCACGGTGATGGTGTCGCCGTCCTGCAGGACATTGCCGACCGAATCTTTCTTCACGGTGTCGTCGGATACCGCTTCAGCTTCGCCGCTGGCGGACCATTCGTGGGCACACTCCGGGCAGACCAGTTGGGTACCGTCTTCGTAGGTGTATTCGGAATTGCATTTCGGGCAGGGAGGCAACGTGCTCACTAAGGTTCCTTGGGTATCAGGAGGACAAAAGGGCGCACATTATATAGGGATTTGTGGCTAAAGAGGGACGGTGCTGCGTTCGGAGATCCTGTGGCGAGGGAATTTGTGGGAGCAAGGCTTGCTCCCACAAAAAAATCCCTTGTGTATCAGTGGGTACGGGCTACCGCGAACTCGCTCAGTTCCACCAGAGCATCGCGGTATTCGCTGGCCGGCAGGGCATCGAGGCATTTGAGCGCGCGGGCGACGTAGTCCCGGGCCAGTTTCGCGGTGTAGTCCAGCGAGCCAGACGCTTCGACCGCGGCACGGATGCTCTCCAGGTCTTCGATCCCGCCTTTCTGGATCGCCTGGCGTACCAGTGCCGCCTGTTCCGGCGTGCCCTCGCGCATGGTGTAGATCAGCGGCAGGGTCGGCTTGCCTTCGGCCAGGTCGTCACCGACGTTCTTGCCCAGGGTTTCGGCGTCGCCTTTGTAGTCCAGCAGGTCGTCCACCAGTTGGAAAGCCACGCCGAGGTGATCACCGAAGGTGCGCAGCGCTTCGCTCTGCTCGGCACTGGCGCCGGCCAGGGCTGCGGCGCTGTGGGTCGAGGCTTCGAAGAGCATGGCGGTCTTGCCGCGGATGACTTCCATGTAGGTTTCTTCCGTGGTGCTGGCGTCACGCACCTTGGACAGTTGCAGCACCTCGCCTTCGGCGATGATGCGCGTGGCCTGGGACAGGATCTTCATCACCGGCATCGAGCCCAGTTCGACCATCATTTCGAACGAGCGCGAATACAGGAAGTCGCCCACCAGCACGCTCGGGGCATTGCCCCACATGGCGTTGGCGGTCGAACGGCCACGGCGCATGCCGGACATGTCGACCACATCGTCGTGCAGCAGGGTCGCGGTGTGCAGGAATTCGATGGTGGCGGCCAACAGGCGCATGTCATCGCCTTCGCGACCCAGGGCCTTGCCACACAGCAGCACCAACAAAGGACGCAGGCGCTTGCCACCGGCTGAGGTGATGTAGTCGCCGATTTTCGATACCAGAGGCACTCGGGAAGTCAGCTGCTTCTTGATGATGCCGTCGACGGCGCTAAAATCGTCCGCCACCGCGCGGTAGAAAGCTTGGGGTTGCATCAGCGACAGGTGCTCCAGAAGGGTTGCGCGGCATGCTAGGACCCACGTCCGGGCCTGTCAAGGCGCGATGGACGGCCCCTTGCATGACTTCGAAGGCTTGCGTACAATCGCGCACCCTGAACTTCCTGGGCAGCACCTGCCTTACGCAATTGCACTTGGGCCGTTCCAGCCCCATGCAGCCATGCCAGCCAATACCTCTTCTTATAAAGAGCTGGGTGAGCAGGATTATCGGAGAAATACCATGTACGCAGTAATCGTTACCGGCGGTAAGCAATACAAGGTCGCTGAAGGTGAATACCTGAAGATCGAAAAACTGGAAGTCGCTACTGGCGAATCCGTGACTTTTGACCGCGTTCTGTTGGTCGCCAATGGCGACGACGTGAACATCGGCGCACCTGTTGTTGCTGGCGCAACCGTCAAGGCTGAAGTGATCTCCCAAGGTCGTCACGATAAAGTCCGCATCATCAAGTTCCGTCGCCGTAAGCACCACATGAAGCGTATGGGCCACCGCCAGTGGTTCACCGAGATCAAAATCACCGGTATTCAGGCTTAATTTCAGCCTAATTCCTCACTAGGAGAATTGAACTCATGGCACACAAAAAAGCTGGTGGTAGTACCCGTAACGGTCGCGACTCAGAAGCCAAACGCCTTGGCGTGAAGATGTATGGCGGCCAGGCTATCAAAGCAGGCAACATCATCGTGCGTCAGCGCGGCACCCAATTCCACGCTGGTTACGGCGTTGGCATGGGCAAGGATCACACCCTCTTCGCTAAAGTCGAAGGCGTGATCAAGTTTGAAGTAAAAGGCGCCTTCGGTCGTCGTTACGTAAGCGTTATCGCAGCTTAATTGCGAGACCGCTGGAAAAGCCCTGTCTTGCGACGGGGCTTTTTCGTTTGTGGGGTGAGTCTCTTGCAAAACTGTTTGTATGGGCTGTCGGCGCTGCGGTTGGGGCGTGTCATCAGGTCGCTGCGCTCATTTTTGCAAGAGTCTTATGTCTTGTTTTTTTGGCTCGTCCGTATGGCGAGAGGCGTGTGTCATGAAGTTTGTTGATGAAGTATCGATTCGAGTGAAGGCCGGCGACGGCGGCAATGGTTGCATGAGTTTCCGTCGGGAAAAATTCATTGAAAACGGTGGCCCGAACGGCGGTGATGGTGGCGACGGCGGCTCGATCTATATGCTCGCCGACGAAAACCTCAATACCCTGGTGGACTACCGTTACACCCGGCACTTCGATGCCGAGCGTGGCTCCAACGGTGGCAGCACCGACTGCACCGGCAAGAAGGGTGAAGACCTGATCCTGCGCGTGCCGGTCGGCACTACGGTGATCGATTCCGCCACCCAGGAAGTGATTGGCGACCTGACCAAGGCTGGCCAGCGTCTGTTGGTCGCCCATGGCGGCTGGCACGGCCTGGGCAACACCCGTTTCAAATCCAGTACCAACCGTGCACCACGCCAGACCACGCCAGGCAAGCCGGGCGAGCAGCGTGACCTCAAGCTGGAAATGAAAGTGCTGGCCGACGTGGGCCTGCTGGGCCTGCCGAACGCCGGTAAAAGTACCTTCATTCGCTCGGTGTCGGCGGCCAAGCCGAAAGTTGCTGATTATCCGTTCACCACCCTGGTGCCGAACCTGGGCGTGGTCAGTGTCGATCGTTGGAAGAGCTTCGTGATCGCCGATATTCCGGGGTTGATCGAAGGCGCTTCCGAGGGCGCGGGCCTGGGCATTCGCTTCCTCAAGCACTTGTCCCGTACCCGTCTGCTGCTGCACCTCGTGGACATGGCGCCATTGGATGAAACCAGTGCCGCCGATGCCGCCGAAGTCATCGTCAACGAACTGACCAAGTTCAGCCCTGCCCTGGCCGAGCGTGACCGTTGGCTGGTGCTGAACAAGTGCGACCAGATCCTCGAAGAAGAACACGAGGAGCGGGTCAAGGAAATCGTCGACCGCTTGGAATGGGAAGGTCCGGTCTATGTGATCTCGGCCATCGCCAAGGAAAACACCGAGCGCCTGTGTCACGACATCATGCGTTACCTGGAAGATCGCGCCGACCGCCTGGCCAACGATCCGGCCTACAAGGAAGAGCTGGCCGAGCTCGATCAGCGCATCGAAGACGAGGCTCGTGCCCAGTTGCAGGCGCTGGACGACCAGCGTGCCCTGCGTCGCAGTGGCGTGAAGTCGGTCCATGACATCGGTGATGACGATTGGGACGAAGAGGATGTGGATGACGAAGACGGTCCGGAAATCATCTACGTTCGTGACTGACCGTGTGCTGATGTCACTCAACTGAAGCCAAGACCTGTGTGGGCGAATCTGTGGGAGCAAAGCTTGCTCGCGATAGCGGTTTGCAGCCAGCAAAGGTGTTGGATGTGACGAGGCCATCGCGAGCAAGCTTTGCTCCCACAGGCTCACTCCCTCAAGGATTCTTGGGGACAGGTTTAACTGGTCCTGCGCGGTGTTATCATCGCCGGCAAGCCGGTTCCCAAGGCGCCGCTCATTCGAGCGGCGTTTTGGTATCTGTAAAACGCAAATACGAATAATCCCATGGGCGGCGCTGGGTCGCGCCGTTCGCTGGCAAAGGTTGAAGATGATGCGGAGCAAGGTGACGGGTGCGCGGCGCTGGGTCGTGAAGATTGGCAGCGCACTGCTGACGGCGGATGGCAAGGGCCTGGATCGCCAGGCCATGGCGGTGTGGGTCGAGCAGATGGTGGCCTTGCACGAGGCTGGCGTCGAGCTGGTATTGGTCTCTTCGGGGGCTGTGGCAGCCGGTATGAGCCGTTTGGGCTGGACGTCGCGACCCAGCGCGATGCACGAATTGCAGGCCGCTGCCGCCATCGGCCAGATGGGGTTGGTGCAGGCTTGGGAATCGAGCTTTGCCGAGCACGGTCGCCATACGGCGCAGATCCTGCTGACCCACGACGACCTGTCCGACCGCAAGCGCTACCTCAATGCCCGCAGTACCTTGCGCGCGCTGGTGGAGCTCAAGGTCATCCCGGTGATCAACGAGAACGACACGGTCGTCACCGACGAAATCCGTTTCGGCGATAACGACACACTGGCCGCGCTGGTGGCGAACCTGGTGGAAGCGGACCTGCTGGTGATTCTCACGGATCGCGACGGCATGTTCGACGCCGACCCGCGCAACAATCCGGATGCCAAGTTGATCTACGAAGCCCGTGCCGATGATTCGGCACTGGATGCGGTGGCGGGCGGTACCGGTGGTGCGCTGGGCCGTGGCGGTATGCAGACCAAGTTGCGTGCGGCGCGTCTGGCCGCGCGTTCCGGGGCGCACACCATCATTGTCGGCGGTCGGTTGGAGCGGGTGTTGGATCGCCTGAAGGCGGGCGAGCGCATCGGCACCTTGCTTTCCCCTGAGCGCGGCATGCTGGCGGCACGTAAGCAATGGTTGGCCGGGCACCTGCAAACTCGTGGCACCTTGGTATTGGACGAAGGCGCGGTCGCGGCTTTGTCCCAAGGCAACAAAAGCCTGCTGCCGGTGGGGGTGAAGCTGGTCCAGGGCAGTTTCCGTCGTGGCGAAATGGTGGTGTGCGTAGCGCCGGACGGTCGTGAGATCGCTCGTGGCCTGGCCAACTACAGCGCCCTGGAGGCGCAGAAAATCATCGGCCAGTCGTCTGATGCGATTGTCGGTCTGTTGGGCTACATGGCTGAGCCGGAATTGGTTCACCGTGACAACCTGATCCTCGTCTAAGGAAAAATCATGGGTTTGGCAAAAGGATTGATTGGCTTGCTGCTGGCAGTGCCGCTGCTGGCTTCGGCCGAGGAGATCGGCCAGGTATCGACGGTGTTCAAGTTTGTCGGGCCGAACGACCGGATCGTGGTCGAGGCGTTCGATGATCCCAAGGTGGATGGCGTGACCTGTTATCTGTCGCGGGCCAAGACCGGTGGCGTGAAGGGTGGCCTGGGCCTGGCCGAGGATCGTGCCGAGGCCTCTATTGCCTGTCGTCAGGTTGGCCCTATCAGCTTCAAGGGTGAACTCAAGGATGGCGAAGAAGTGTTCCGCGAGCGTACCTCGCTGGTGTTCAAGACCATGCAAGTGGTGCGCTTCCTCGACAAGAAGCGTAATACGCTGGTGTACCTGGTCTACAGCGACCGCGTGATCGAAGGCAGCCCGCAGAACGCGGTGACGGCTATTCCGATCTTGCCGTGGCGTTAAGTATCGAATGACGGGCGAGCCGATCGGCTCGCTTTTTAATTTCCATGGATTTGTTGTGCTTTTGGCGCGAAGGGATTCGTATGCGTTCGTTTTTGCTGCTGTTTGTATTGGGTTGTTCCGTTTGCGCCGGGGCGCTGGCCGAGCCGTTTTATGGTGCAAAGCCGCTGGCGCATCCGGTGATAAAAACTTCCCAGGAGAGTGGGGCGACGCTGGCGTTTATCCGCGAGACGGAGGGTGTCGTCGGCTATTCATGCCTGTGCGATTCGCCGGACGGTGTCCCGCAAGTGCTCGACACTTATGGCGATGCGAGCATCGAGTCGGTGTTCTACGCCAGTCTCGACAGTGATCTACAGACGTTGATCGTGTTGTCCCGCATCAAGGGGCAATCTGCACTTCACGGCTATCGCTTCGTGCCGGCCACTGGTGGGTATCGCCGGCTGGAGACGCTGCAACCGGTATTGGATCATATTGCCGCTGAGCGCAAGGTCCTCACTGCGGCGCTGGTCCAGAAAGAGCTGGGCAAGTTGCCGCCCTACGACTACAGCGCTGTGTTACCCAAGACCGGCATCGCCGAGTTCGACGCGTTGGAGCCCGCGAGTGGCACGCTGGTGGGTTACTTCGGCGTTGATGGTGTCCCGGCGTCTGCGGGGCAGTCGGCAGAGGATCCTCATCGCGATACCTACAAAAAGGCCTTCCAGCAGCGCGAAGGTCGATGGCTCACGCTGACTTATGGGCGTGTGCCTCCCCGGGATGAGGATGTGGGTTCTGCCTACCGTGTCAGCAGAATGGCTTGGGAGACCAATCCAAAGGTCTATCAGGGCTCCGAGGATGGGGCCTGGGCGGCCTTGGGCGATGGCCGGCTCTGGGCGCTGGGTTCGTATGTCCAGGGTAAGAGGTCGGGCCAGTGGACTGAATTCGACGAGTCGGGCTACGCGTCCACCGGCGCCTATGTGGAGGGATTGCGCCAGGGGCCGTGGGTCGTCAGTGACGGAGGCACGGTTTCCAAGGGCATGATCGTCGACGATTTTTATGAGGGGCGCTGGACGATAGAAGCGCGGGACGATGGGGAGCAGATGTCGGGCTTCGATACTTACAAACATGGTGATTTTGACGGGCCATCCGAGCGCGTAAGCCGGGGCGTGGTTGTCCAGCGCGGCGATTTCGTGGCGGGGCAACAACACGGGGACTGGATAATGCCCTGGGGTGAGGGGCGTTATGTGCGAGGTGTGCGAGAGGGTCGCTGGACATTGAAAATGGACGGCAGCGGTATCCAGACTGTGGATTTTGTCGCCGACAAGAAGCAAGGCGAATTGCGCGAAGTGGATGCCGCGGGTGTATTGCGGCTCGTCGAGCATTACCGCGCGGGTGTGCTGGATGGCTTGAAAGAAACCTACGCGGCCAATGGCAAACTCACCTATTCGGCCAACTACACCAATGGACAGATCGAAGGGCGGGCGCTGACCTACACCGATGACGGTGCGGTGCTGCTTTCAGATATCTCGTGGCGCCATGGTTCGCGAGAGGGCGCTTTCCGTCTCTATCACCCCAATGGTCAGCCCGATACGGTGGCAACCTACGAGGCGGATGAGCCCATTGGTAACGTGCAGTCATTCGATGCGAATGGGGTGTTGATCGCGGACCGGAACTATTGCCACGTACCTGATGGTAAATACACTCGTATCAAGCTTTGCGGCAAGCAACGCGGGGCTTTCAATAATGGTCATTTCGACTCGGAGAGTGATTACCTGTTCGGCAATGAGCAAAGTGCCCGCCATAGCCAGGATGGGCGCAAGGTTCGGGAGGTGTTGCTGGGGCCTGATGATCGCGTGACTCACAACGAGTACTACCCCAGTGGTCAGCTGAAATTCTCCGAGGCCAAGCAGGGCTTTCGCCTGATAACGGTCGAGGGGAAGGAGTACAAGGATTACTCATACGCCAAGCGTGAAGGCGAGACGGTCTACTACTACCCGACGGGTGTGGTTGAGCGCCGCATGAACTTCAAGGATGACAAGATAGTGGGGTGTTACACCGGCTACGATGAGGCAGGCGTGCAGAATTTCCCGCCGCCGGGAGGTTGCCCTCCGCCCAAGCCGGTGGTTTTCAATTTTGGGGAATAGAGTTATCGCGGAGAATGTGGGGTGAGCTCAGGGCTCATGCCCACTGAAGATCCAGTGTGGGAGCGAGCCTGCTCGCGATGAGGGCAGTGCAGTCGCCATCTTCATCGTCTGGCCCGCCGCCATCGCGAGCAAGCTCGCTCCCATAGGAGAAAGGTGCTCTGGTTGGAGGTAGATCGCAGGCAATAAAAAACCGACCCTGAGGTCGGTTTTTTAACGAGCGCGTCGCTTAGGCAGCAGCGGCAACGTTCAGGGCCTTTACGTGGCCATTCAAACGGCTCTTATGGCGAGCAGCCTTGTTCTTGTGGATGATGCCTTTATCGGCCATGCGGTCGATAACTGGCACAGCCAGAACGTAAGCAGCTTGAGCTTTTTCAGCGTCTTTTGCGTCGATGGCCTTGACTACGTTCTTGATGTAGGTACGGACCATGGAACGCAGGCTGGCGTTGTGGCTGCGACGCTTCTCAGCCTGTTTTGCACGTTTTTTGGCGGAAGGTGTGTTGGCCACCGTCGAGCTCCTCGAAAGACTTTTTGGGAAATAGCAAACAAAATAGGCCGCGAATCATGCCGATGAGTTGAAGTCTTGTCAAGGGCGGGTGACGCGTTCCGCTGAATGGCAGGTGCGGCGCACCGAAGGATTTCTTTCCGGCGTGCGACCTGTAAACTCGCGGGCTTTGGCTCTGCACTGTTTAGCGGCGCGGAGTATCGCACAAGTGGGCGCGTTGTTCGCCTGCTGTTTATCGACAGGCAAAAACTCTTTTCATGAATCTGCTCAAATCGTTGGCTGCCGTCAGCTCTATCACAATGCTTTCCCGCATCCTGGGGTTCGTTCGCGATACGCTCATCGCACGGATATTCGGCGCCGGGATGGCCACCGACGCCTTCTTCATCGCCTTCAAGTTGCCCAACCTGTTACGGCGGATCTTCGCCGAGGGGGCGTTTTCCCAGGCCTTTGTGCCGATCCTGGCGGAATATAAAAGCCAGAAGGGCGACGAAGCGACCCGCACGTTCATTGCCTATGTCACGGGGCTACTGACCTTGGTGCTGGCACTGGTCACGGCCGCCGGCATGCTCGCCGCGCCCTGGGTGATCTGGGCCACGGCGCCGGGTTTCACCGATACGCCGGAAAAGTTCCAGCTCACCTCGGACCTGCTGCGGGTGACCTTTCCTTATATATTGCTGATTTCCCTGTCGTCCCTGGCTGGGGCGATCCTCAATACTTGGAACCGCTTCTCGGTGCCGGCCTTTGTGCCAACCCTGCTCAACGTCAGCATGATCGTGTTCGCGGTATTCCTGACACCGTATTTCGATCCTCCGGTGATGGCCCTGGGCTGGGCGGTGCTGGTGGGTGGCCTGGCGCAATTGCTGTACCAACTGCCGCACCTGAAAAAGATCGGCATGCTGGTGCTGCCACGGCTGAACCTGCGCGACAGCGGCGTGTGGCGGGTAATGAAGCAGATGCTGCCGGCGATCCTCGGGGTTTCGGTGAGCCAGATTTCCCTGATCATCAACACCATCTTTGCCTCGTTTCTGGTGGCCGGGTCGGTGTCGTGGATGTATTACGCCGATCGGTTGATGGAATTGCCGTCCGGTGTGCTGGGTGTGGCCCTGGGCACGATCCTGTTGCCAACCCTGGCCAAGACCTACGCCAGCCAGGATCGCCATGAATACTCGCGCATCCTCGATTGGGGCCTGCGCCTGTGTTTCGTGCTGGTGTTGCCGTGCGCCCTGGCGCTGGGCATCCTGGCTGAGCCACTGACGGTTTCGCTGTTCCAGTACGGTCAATTCAATGCGTTCGACGCCTTGATGACCCAGCGTGCGCTGATCGCCTACTCGGTGGGCTTGCTCGGGATCATCGTGATCAAGGTGCTGGCGCCAGGCTTCTATGCCCAGCAGAACATTCGCACGCCGGTGAAGATCGCCATTTTCACCCTGGTGATGACCCAATTGTTCAACCTGTTGCTGATCGGTCCGCTGGCGCACGCCGGCCTGGCCTTGGCAATCAGCGCCGGGGCCTGTCTCAACGCCGGGCTGCTGTTTTATCAACTGCGCAAGCAGAAGATGTATCAGCCGCAACCGGGCTGGGGCAAATTTGGCCTGAAGCTGCTGGTGGCCGTGGCGGTGATGTCGGCGGTTTTGCTTGGCGCGATGCATTTCATGCCGGCCTGGGGAGAAGGGCAGATGCTCGCGCGTTTCCTGCGTCTGGGCGTATTGGTCGTCGCTGGTGTGGTGGCGTATTTCGGTATGTTGCTGCTGATGGGTTTCCGTCTGCGCGACTTCAATCGCAAGGCCTTGGGCTGAAGGGGCGGCCCTCGATAATTCAGGGGCGGACGGCGGTTTTGTCGGTTCGATCACTTTGGGGTGCGGTGTTGCCTGTCGTCGGCCGCCGGGTGTGGTTATAATCGGCCACTTTATGAGCAAGAAGCGCGTTATGCAGCTGGTTCGAGGCCTCCACAACCTGCGCCCCCAACATCGGGGCTGTGTCGCCACTATTGGCAACTTTGACGGTGTTCACCGTGGCCACCAGGCTATCCTGGCGCGGTTGCGCGAGCGTGCGCTGGAATTGGGCGTGCCGAGCTGCGTGGTGATCTTCGAACCGCAGCCCCGGGAGTTTTTCGCCCCGGACACCGCCCCGGCCCGGCTGGCCCGGTTGCGGGACAAGCTGCAATTGCTGGCCGCCGAAGGTGTCGATCGGGTGCTGTGCCTGGCCTTCAACCAGCGCCTGAGCAAGCTCAGCGCCGCCGAATTCGTCGAGACCATCCTGGTGGACGGTCTGGACGTGAAGCATCTGGAAGTCGGCGATGACTTCCGTTTCGGCTGCGACCGGTCAGGGGATTTCGATTACCTGCAACAGGCCGGTAGCGTCCATGGCTTCACCGTCGAAGCGGCGCAGACCGTCGAGATGGGCGGCTTGCGCGTCAGCAGCACCCAGGTCCGCAATGCCCTGGCGGCTGCCGACTTCGAATTGGCCGAGCGCTTGCTCGGCCGGCCGTACCGGATTGCCGGGCGGATCCTGCACGGGCAGAAGCTGGCGCGCCAATTGGGCACGCCGACGGCCAACGTGCAGCTCAAGCGTCGTCGTGTGCCGCTGACCGGGGTGTTCCTGGTGAGTGTCGAGATCGACGGCAAGACCTGGCCCGGCGTCGCCAATATCGGCGTACGGCCCACGGTCCAAGGGGATGGCAAGGCCCACCTCGAAGTACATGTTCTGGATTTTGCCGGCGATCTGTATGACCGGCGTTTGACGGTGGTTTTCCACCAAAAGCTGCGTGAAGAGCAGCGTTTTGCCTCTCTGGAGGCGCTCAAGACGGCGATCCATGCAGATATCGCCGCCGCCCGTGCCCTTGTCGCAACCAGCGCCAATCGCTAATGAAGAGCCTTAAATGACCGACTATAAAGCCACGCTAAACCTTCCGGACACCGCCTTCCCAATGAAGGCCGGCCTGCCTCAGCGCGAACCACAGATTCTGCAGCGTTGGGACAGCATTGGCCTGTACGGAAAGTTGCGCGAGATTGGCAAGGATCGTCCGAAGTTCGTCCTGCACGACGGCCCTCCGTACGCCAACGGCACTATTCACATCGGTCACGCGCTGAACAAGATTCTCAAGGACATGATCATCCGCTCCAAGACCCTGTCGGGTTTTGATGCGCCGTATGTCCCGGGCTGGGACTGCCACGGCCTGCCGATCGAACACAAGGTCGAAGTGACCCACGGCAAGAACCTGGGCGCGGACAAGACCCGCGAGCTGTGTCGTGCCTACGCCACCGAGCAGATCGAAGGGCAGAAGTCCGAATTCATTCGTCTTGGCGTGCTGGGCGACTTCGCCAACCCGTACAAGACCATGGACTTCAAGAACGAAGCCGGTGAAATCCGTGCCCTGGCGAAAATCGTCGAGGGCGGCTTCGTGTTCAAGGGCCTCAAACCGGTGAACTGGTGCTTCGATTGCGGTTCGGCCCTGGCCGAGGCGGAAGTCGAGTACGAGAACAAGAAGTCCTCGACCATCGACGTCGCGTTCCCGATTGCCGATGAAGACAAGCTCGCCGCCGCTTTCGGCCTGGGCAAGCTCGCCAAGCCGGCCGCGATCGTGATCTGGACCACCACCCCGTGGACCATCCCGGCCAACCAGGCGCTGAATGTCCACCCGGAATTCAACTACGCCCTGGTCGACGTCGGCGACAAGCTGCTGGTGCTGGCCGAAGAATTGGTCGAATCCTGCCTGGCCCGCTACAACCTCGAAGGTTCGGTGGTCGCCACCGCGCCAGGTTCGGCGCTGGAGCTGATCAATTTCCGTCACCCGTTCTATGACCGTCTGTCGCCGGTATACCTGGCCGACTACGTGGAACTCGGCGCGGGCACTGGCGTGGTTCACTCCGCGCCGGCCTATGGCGTCGACGACTTCGTGACCTGCAAGAAATACGGCATGGTCAATGACGACATCCTCAACCCGGTACAGAGCAATGGCGTGTACGCGCCGTCGCTGGAGTTCTTTGGCGGCCAGTTCATCTGGAAAGCCAACCCGGCCATCGTCGACAAGCTGACCGAAGTCGGCGCACTGCTGCACACTACTGTCATCGAACACAGCTACATGCACTGCTGGCGCCACAAGACCCCGCTGATCTACCGCGCCACCGCGCAGTGGTTCATCGGCATGGACAAGCAGCCCACCACTGGCGACACCCTGCGCCAGCGTTCCCTCAAGGCCATCGAAGACACCACGTTCGTGCCGGCCTGGGGCCAGGCGCGCCTGCACTCGATGATCGCCAACCGTCCCGACTGGTGCATCTCCCGCCAGCGTAACTGGGGCGTGCCGATCCCGTTCTTCCTGAACAAGGAAAGCGGCGAGCTGCACCCGCGCACCGTCGAACTGATGGAAGAGGTGGCCAAACGCGTCGAAGCCGAAGGCATCGAAGCCTGGTTCAAGATGGATGCCGCTGAGCTTTTGGGTGACGAGGCGCCGCTGTACGACAAGATCAGCGACACCCTGGACGTCTGGTTCGACTCCGGCACCACCCATTGGCATGTGCTGCGCGGTTCGCACCCGATGGGCCACGAAAGCGGCCCGCGTGCCGACCTGTACCTGGAAGGCTCGGACCAGCACCGTGGCTGGTTCCACTCCTCGTTGCTGACCGGTTGCGCCATCGACAACCACGCGCCGTACCGCGAGTTGCTGACCCACGGCTTCACCGTCGACGAGTCCGGCCGCAAGATGTCCAAGTCCCTGGGCAACGTGATCGCGCCGCAGAAGGTCAACGACACCCTGGGCGCCGACATCATGCGCCTGTGGGTGGCCTCCACCGACTACTCCGGCGAAATGGCCGTTTCCGAGCAGATCCTGCAGCGCAGCGCGGACGCCTACCGGCGGATCCGTAACACTGCGCGCTTCCTGCTTTCCAACCTGACCGGTTTCAACCCGGCCACCGACCTGCTGCCCGCCGAAGACATGCTCGCGCTGGACCGTTGGGCCGTGGACCGTACCCTGCTGCTGCAACGCGAATTGCAGGAACACTACGGCGAATACCGTTTCTGGAACGTCTACTCCAAGATCCACAACTTCTGCGTGCAGGAGCTCGGTGGTTTCTACCTCGACATCATCAAGGACCGCCAGTACACCACCGGCGCCAACAGCAAGGCGCGCCGTTCGTGCCAGACCGCGTTGTTCCACATCAGCGAAGCGCTGGTACGCTGGATCGCGCCGATCCTGGCGTTCACCGCCGACGAGTTGTGGCAATACCTGCCGGGCGAGCGCAACGAATCGGTGATGCTCAACACCTGGTACGAAGGCCTGACCGAACTGCCGCAAGGTTTCGAGCTGGACCGTGCGTATTGGGACCGCGTGATGGCGGTCAAGGCAGCGGTCAACAAGGAAATGGAGATCCAGCGTGCGGCCAAGGCCGTCGGTGGCAACCTGCAGGCCGAAGTGACCCTCTACGCCGAAGACGCCCTGAGTGCCGATCTGGCCCGGCTGAGCAACGAGCTGCGCTTCGTGCTGATCACCTCCACCGCCAGCGTTGCACCTTTCGTGCAGGCGCCGGCCGATGCGGTGACCACTGAAGTCAGCGGCCTGAAGCTCAAGATCGTCAAGTCGAACCACACCAAGTGCGCTCGTTGCTGGCACTGCCGCGAAGACGTTGGCGTGAACCCGGAGCATCCGGAAATCTGCGGTCGTTGCGTGGACAACATCAGCGGCAGCGGTGAGGTTCGTCACTATGCCTAACGTGGCGAGCCGTTTCGGACGGCTGGGCTGGTTGTGGTTGAGCGCGCTGGTCCTGGTCATCGACCAGGCCAGCAAGTACTACTTCGAACACTCGCTGACCATGTACCAGCAGATCGTGATCATTCCTGACTACTTCAGCTGGACCTTGGCTTACAACACCGGGGCGGCGTTCAGTTTCCTGGCCGACAGTTCCGGCTGGCAGCGCTGGCTGTTCGCCCTGATTGCCGTCGTGGTCAGCGCTGTGCTGGTGGTCTGGCTCAAGCGCCTGGGGCGCAATGAGACCTGGCTGGCGGTGGCGCTGGCCTTGGTACTCGGTGGTGCCCTGGGCAACCTCTATGACCGCATCGCCCTGGGCCACGTCATCGATTTCATCCTGGTGCATTGGCAGAACCGCTGGTATTTCCCGGCGTTCAACTTTGCCGACAGCGCCATCAGCGTGGGCGCCGTGATGCTCGCCCTGGACATGTTCAAGAGCAAGAAAACCGGAGAAGCCGTCCATGACTGAGCAGCGTATCGCTCAAAACACCGAAGTGAAGCTTCACTTCGCCCTGCACCTGGAAAACGGTGACACCGTCGACAGCACCTTCGACAAGGCCCCGGCGGTGTTCAAGGTCGGTGACGGCAACCTGCTGCCCGGCTTCGAAGCGGCAATTTTCGGTTTCAAGGCCGGTGACAAGCGCACTGTAGTGGTTCCACCGGAAAATGCCTTTGGTCAGCCCAATCCGCAAAACGTGCAGACCATGCCACGCTCCCAGTTCCAGGACATGGAGTTGTCCCAGGGCCTGCTGGTGATCTTCAACGACGCGGCCAATACCGAGCTGCCGGGTGTGGTAAAGGCATTCGACGACGCCCAGGTAACCGTGGACTTCAACCATCCGCTGGCGGGCAAGACCTTGAGCTTCGAAGTGGAAATCCTCGAGGTCAAGGCGCTTTAAGGTTTAACGGGCAGTGGCTGCCCCCACAATTTCTGTGGGAGTGAGCCTGCTCGCGATAGCTGAGTCCCAGCCACCGTCGAGTTGACTGATCCACCGCATCGCGAGCAGGCTCGCTCCCACAGACACGAGGCACAGCATGCAAATCAAACTCGCCAACCCCCGTGGCTTCTGCGCCGGTGTGGACCGGGCGATCGAAATCGTCAACCGCGCCCTGGAAGTCTTCGGGCCGCCGATCTATGTGCGCCACGAAGTGGTCCACAACAAATTCGTCGTCGAAGACCTGCGTAGCCGTGGGGCGATTTTCGTCGAGGAACTGGACCAGGTGCCGGACGACGTCATCGTGATCTTCAGCGCCCATGGGGTTTCCCAAGCGGTGCGCACCGAAGCCGCCGGCCGTGGCCTGAAGGTATTCGATGCCACTTGCCCACTGGTGACCAAGGTGCACATTGAGGTGGCGCGCTACAGTCGCGACGGTCGCGAATGCATCCTGATCGGCCACGAAGGCCATCCGGAAGTCGAAGGCACCATGGGCCAATACGATGCCAGCAACGGTGGTGCGATCTACCTGGTCGAAGACGAGGACGACGTTGCGGCCTTGCAGGTGCGCAACCCTGAGAGCCTGGCTTTTGTCACCCAGACGACCCTGTCCATGGATGACACCAGCCGTGTGATCGACGCCCTGCGTGCTCGATTCCCGGCCATCGGCGGCCCGCGCAAGGATGACATCTGCTACGCCACCCAGAACCGTCAGGACGCGGTCAAGCAACTGGCCAACGAATGCGATGTGGTGCTGGTTGTCGGCAGCCCGAACAGCTCCAACTCCAACCGCTTGCGCGAGCTGGCCGAGCGCATGAATACGCCGGCCTACCTGATTGATGGCGCTGAGGACATGCAACGCAGCTGGTTCGATGGCGTCGAGCGCATCGGCATTACCGCCGGTGCTTCCGCGCCGGAAGTGCTGGTGCGCGGCGTGATCCAGCAATTGCAGGCCTGGGGCGCAATCGGTGCCGATGAGTTGGCCGGTCGCGAGGAAAACATCACTTTCTCTATGCCGAAAGAGCTGCGCGTCCGCTCCTTGCTTTAAGTTCTTTTTCGCACAGCGCCTGCTCGGCTTTGACGCTTTCCAGGTGGACGCGGCCGGAGGGCGCCAGTATCACTTGATGGTGGCTGACCGGCCCGCGTTTGGCGCAGACATGCAGCGTGCCTGCCTGGAATGCGCCGTTGGCGTGCAGCGCTTCTCCCTGGCTGCCGAACCTCACCCTGCGTTTCACCGGCTGGTTGCCGACCACCCGGGCGCTTGCCCTGCGCTCCATCAGCACGGTCTTGTCCTTGTCGTCCAGGGTAATGCGCCATCCCCGGCCCCAATCGTCATCTATCCCCCTGAGCACGACTGTCTGGTTGCGGGCAATGGCTTCGCTGCGCGCGCTGCGCAAGCCGCTGATCAGCAACTGCGCGGTGTCCTCGCGTTCGATGGATTCGATCAGCTCTTTGTAGCCCGCGCCGGCCCACGGCAGAACAATTGCGGCAATTGCCAGTCCCATGAGCAGTTCGATCAGGCTGAAGCCCTGTTGATACATGACGTCTCCTCCCTGGAGAGCGTGAAGCGGATTCAAGACTTATGAATCATTGTGGCGAGGGGATTTATCCCCGTTGGGCTGCGTAGCAGCCCCAATAAGGCTAAATCCCCTCACCACAGATGCACACAAAGGCGGTGGTTTGTTCTAGCGTGTACAAGCAGGTATAGCCGACGGCAACGGAGGGCACCGATGGATCTTCGTACAAAAGGTTTCACGCTGATCGAGGTGGTGGTGGCCCTCGGCGTGATGCTGATCCTGATCACCCTGGCGGTGCCGGCGTTTACCGGATCGATGCAGAGCACCAAGGCCGATACCGAGATCGGCGATCTGCGCCGGGCGCTGAACTTTGCCCGGATGGAGGCGATCGACCGTGGTATCACCACGCGAATTCGTCCCACGGCCCAGGGCAGTGCCTGGAGCGGCGAACTGACGGTGTATGACAGTACTGGCTCGTCGCCCAATATATTGCGGGTTGTTCCAGCGATGGGCAGTGGCGTGACTCTGACGCTAACCTCAGAGGTGAGCAATATTGATTTCAACAACCTTGGCGGGTTGTCGGCACCGGCCACGCCGGTGAGTTTCAATTATGTACGAGGGGCGCAGAGCAGGACGCTGAGTGTTTGCCTCAATGGAAGAATCGTATTGGGTGGAAGTTGCGGATGAAGGGTTGCAGTAAAAGGGCGCAGGCCGGCATGACGTTGATCGAGGTGCTGGTGGCGGTGCTGATTCTCGGTGTCGGCTTGCTGGGGGCGGCAATGATCCAGCTCAATGCGCTCAAGTACACCGACAGTTCGCGCATGACCAGCCAGGCCAGTTTCATTGCCTACGACCTGCTGGACCGCATTCGCGCCAACTCCGGCGCCGACTACACCATCACACCGCCCAGCTCGCCGAACCTCAACGTGGCCCGGGACCAGGATCTTTATGATTTCAAGACCAACATCATCGCCTTCGGCGGTGCCACGGCCACCGGCACCATTGCGCTGAACCAGCGGGTCTACACCATCACCATTTCCTGGGACGACGCACGCGCCGCCAACACCACCAACGCGGCCGAGGCGCGGCGCAGCTTTGTGCTGACCAGTCGCGTCGCCGTCGATCCGGTGGGGGCGACGCCATGAACCGGCACAGTCGCGGTTTTGGCCTGATCGAGTTGATGATCGCGCTGGTGCTCAGCTTGATCGTCGTGCTGGGTGTCGTGCAGATCTTCATCGCCGCCAAGAACACCTACATCAGCCAGAGCGCGGCGGCGGTGATGCAGGAGGACGCCCGGTTCGTACTGAGCAAAATGGTCCAGGAGATTCGCATGGTGGGCATGTTCGGTTGCCTGGGGACCATTACCGATGCGTCCACGGCCAATGATTTCAATGCCAGCCAGATCACCCCGATCCGCTGGGACAACGCCAACCGGAGATTGACCCTGGTCACCGCGGACATAGGCAGTGGCGGGAGCACTCCGACCTGGACCGTCGTCTCCGATTGCCGCACCTCGGCGACGGCCTATACCAATGCACGGTTACCGGCAGCGGGGCAGTTGGCCTTCCCGATCCGCCGACTGATCTACAGCTTCAACAACAATCAATTGCTGTTGGGTAGTGGCGCCGGCAACCCGACCTTGTCGGTGCTGGTGGATAACGTACGGGCATTCGACGTGACCTTCGGCGTGGCCGGCAGCGCGACGGATATCGCGGCGTCGAGCTACACCGCCAACCCGGCAGACCCGGCACTGATCCGCAGCGTACGCTTGACCCTGACGCTCTTTGATCCGAAGAACGCGGTGCGCGAGCAGACCTTCAATGTGGTTGCCGCCTTGCGCAACCGGCTTCTATGAGGGGGCGATCGATGAGTTCGATGAATCTCAAGCATCGCCAGCGAGGCATGGCTCTGCTGGTCAGCCTGGTTTTTCTGTTGCTGCTGACGCTGATCGGCCTGTCGTCGATGCAGAGCGCCACTCTCCAGGAAAAAATGACCAGCAGCGTCATGCTGCGCAACCAGTCCTTCCAGATTGCCGAGGCGGCGTTGAGGGTGGGTGAGAGCGCGGTGCAGGTCGAGACCTATTCACTGGCGGTCTGTACCACCGCGACTCAGTGCGCGCCACCGGCCGAGTCGGCGACCATCACGGCGGCCGGGCGCAATTCATCCTCGGGGGTCCTCTGGGTCGCCGCTGGTGGCGGGTTTTATGGCGTGCAGAACATCGGCACCACGCTCGCGGCGGTGAATGTTCCGGTCGGTACTTCAGCGACGCTATACCGGATCACGGCGGTGGCAGTGGTGGGCAATAACCAGCGCAGCGTGGTGGAGAGCATCTATGCGAAATACTGAGGCTCGCCGAGGCTGGATAGCGATGTTGTGGGGGGTATTGCTCAGCCTTTATCTGGCTGCCCCGGCCTATGCGTTCACGCCTTCGGACTCGCCGTTGCTGAGTGCGGGTGCCGTCACGCCGAACGTGATGCTGCTGATCGATGACTCGGGGAGTATGAACAACATTATCTGGGCGGCGGGGTTTGATCCGAATGTGTCGCGTCCGGCTGTCAATAACTGCAACTCCAGCAGCAGCTGTTCCGGCGGAGTGACGTTGGATCCAGACGATGGGAACGTGTTACTGGTCAGCCTGTTGCGCGGTGGCTGTTCAAGCGGCTGGTACGGTTTTTATCGAGGCAATCTAGGCCGGGTCTGCCTGCGCCTGCCGGACCCGGTAGGCGGCGGCAACACCCGCTATACCACCAAATACCTGGCGTATTTGCTGACCCTGGCCAACGGCTCGAACCGGGACTTCACCACCGGTACGATTCCCAATGATTATCGAATCAACGTGGCGCGGGATGTGTCCAATGACCTGGTCACTAATAACCGCGCCTTGCGCATTGGCCTCGCGACTTTTAATCCACCCAACAGCAGCAACTCCGGTCCTGGGGGCTACATCGCCCGTTCGGTCAGTGACCTTTCGCCGGTCGGCGGCAGCGTGACCCAGACCCAGGCCAACAGCAACTACACTGCCCTGCTCAATGCGATCAACGGTTTGGGCGCTGTGGCGAATACGCCGCTGGCCGAGAGCTACTACGAAGTCACCCGTTACTTCAGGGGGATGGCGCCGTACTACAACAGCACGCCGACCACCTATACCAGCCCGATCCAGTACCGTTGCCAGAAAAACTTCGGCGTGGTGATCACCGACGGCTTGCCTACCTATGATCGTACGTTTCCCACCAACGACCCGCTGGGAGGGGCCCGCTTGCCGAACTGGGATGGCATCAGCACCAACGATGGTGACAACCCCAGTGGTGACGGCGAGGGCGATACGCTGTACCTGGACGACATCGCCAAGTTCGCCTTCGACATCGACATGCGCTCCACTGGCACCGACGCCACCGGCCAGAGTTGGAACGCGACGGATTTTCCCCGGCAATACCTCAATACCTACACTGTGGGTTTTACCGCCACCAACCAGATGCTGTCCGACGCCGCCCGCTATGGCACAGGCAAGTATTACCAGGCGACCGACAGCGAGGGTTTGAACGATGCCCTGTCATCAGCCCTGAGCGACATCACCTCCAAGGCCGGGTCCGGAGGTGCTGGCACCACCAACGCCGCCACGGTATCCAGCACCTCCAGTTATTATCAGACCACCTATGACCCCAAGGACTGGCGCGGCACCATCCGGGCGTTCGGTTTCACCGCGGCAGGCACGGTCGACAGAGCCGCGGTGCAATGGACCACCGACACCGCCATCGTGCCCGGTGCCACGGCGCCGATTTATCAGTCGTGGAATACCGCGACCAATGTGCCTGTCACCCTGGCCTACGCTAACTTCTCGCCGGCCCAGCAAACCAGCCTCAGCCAGAACCTGCCCTCGGGGATCACCGGCAACGACCTGGTGGAGTGGAGCAAGGGGGTCAATAAAACCGGCCTGAAAGTACGCAGCGTGTTGCTGGGAGACATCATCAATTCGCCGCTGGTACTGGCATCGCCCAATGAGCAGACCGCAGCGGATTTGCTCAACGACACCAGCTACAGCACTTACCTGACGACCAAGGCGACGAACATGAATACCAGCCTGGTGGTGAACGCCAACGACGGTTTTTTCAGCGTCATCAACAGTGCCAACGGTACCCGGCGTTACGCCTATATGCCGTCGAGCGTGTTGTCATTGTTGCAGGACATTGCCGACACCAACTACGTCAACGGTGTAAGCCACAAGTTTTTAGTGGATGGGCAGGTCGGCGTATTCGATACGCAATCGGGGAGTGCCTGGAAGACAGTGGCGCTGGGCGGTACCGGTGCCGGGGGCAAGACGTTCTATGCGGTCCAGTTGTTCGATGCGACGGCGGGTAATGTATTGCGGGCGTTGTGGGAGATCAGCGCACCGACCGTGGCCAACACTGCCAACGCCTTCAATGACCTGGGCTACGCCTACGCCCGCCCCGAAGTCGCCCGCCTGGCGGACGGGCGCTGGGCTGCGTTCATCTCCAATGGCTACGGCAGCAACAGCGGTGTCGCGGCGTTGTACGTGGTGGACATCCGCGACGGTTCGTTGATCAGGAAAATCGTGATCAACGGCAGCGAAACCGATAATGGCCTGTCGTCGGTCAAGTTGCGGGTCAACTCCCAGAACGTGGTGCAGGCGGCTTACGGTGGCGACTTGAAAGGGCGGATGTGGAAGTTCGACCTCAGTGCTACTTCCCCGACCACATGGGGCGTGGCGTTTTCCGGCCAGCCATTGTTCACTGCGCCCGGTGGCGCGACTCAGCCGATCACCGTTCAACCGCTGCTGGCGGATAACCCGCAGGGCGGTACCCAGGTGTTTTTCGGCACCGGCAAGTTCAACGAAGCGGCGGATAAACTCAACAAGGACCTGCAAGGGTTCTACTCGATATGGGACGCCACCGGCGGTGCCGGGCAAATCACCGTGTCGAACCTGCAGGCCCAGTCGATCACGGGGGTGTTCTCAGGCAGTACGGGGCAGTTCGTGACCACCAGCCAGACCGACGTGGCTTATCCTTCGAAAAAGGGCTGGTACCTGCCCTTGGTGTACAACAACGTGCTGACCGGAGAGCGGGTGATCAACCCGGCCAATCTGGTGAGCGGGCGCGTGGTCTTTACCACGGCTGCCGTGGACACCACCGACCCTTGCGCCAGCTTTGGTACCGGCAAACTGATCGAAGTGGATGCGTTCAACGGTAAGATGCTCAACTATGCGGTGCTCGATACCAACGGTGACGGCAAGCTCAACAGCTCTGACACGATTTCCAGCGGGGTGGTCTTCACGGGCGGTATTCCGACCTTGAGCGCCGTGGTTAGCGCCAGTGGGGCTACCAACATGATCGTCAACGATTCCAGCGGCAATATCACCGAGTTGCTGGAAAAATCCGTGGGCGGCAGCCGTCGCATCATGTGGCGGCAAATACAGTGAGAGGCAAGGCATGCGCAGATCCAACCGGGGTTTCACCTTGATCGAAATCATGATCGTGATTGCGATCATCGGTATCGTGATCACCGTCGGCTATCCGAGCCTGACCGAATACATGAAGAAGGGCCGACGCACTGAAATCGCCGGGCTATTGTCGGAGCAGGCGCAGATCCTCGAGCGCTACTACTCGAAGAACAACGTCTACACCAACGCGACCGGCCTGAGCAGCGGTAACGATTTCTACACCATTACCCCGACCCTGGCAGACCAGAGCTTCACCCTGACCGCCGTGCGCAAGAGTGGCTCGTCCATGGCCACGGACAAATGCGGTGACTTCACGATCAACAATACCGGTGTGCGGAGCATGATCAACGCTGCTGCCGGGCTGACCACCAAGGATTGCTGGGGCCGCTGAGTTTCTTTTATTCGGGCGCAGCCTTGCGCCCTCTGTCTTATGAGTCGAATCAGAACATGACCAGGCAACAGCAAGTGGTGATTGTCGGCGGCGGAGTCATTGGCCTGTTGACAGCGTTCAATCTGGCGTCCGAAGGGCAGCGCGTGGTGCTGCTGGACCGCTCCAGTGTCGGCCAGGAATCGTCCTGGGCTGGCGGCGGTATCGTGTCGCCGTTGTATCCATGGCGCTATAGCCCGGCGGTCACGGCGTTGGCCCATTGGTCGCAGGATTTTTATCCACAACTGGGCGAGCGCTTGTTCGCGGCGACCGGGGTCGATCCGCAAGTGCATGTCACCGGATTGTATTGGTTGGACCTGGATGACCAGGAGGAAGCGCTGGCCTGGGCCGAACGGGAAGGGCGTCCGTTGCGGGCTGTGGATATCTCAATTGTCCACGATGCGGTGCCGGTGCTGGGCGCGGGTTTTTCCCGGGCGATCTACATGGCCGACGTGGCCAACGTGCGTAATCCCCGGTTGGTGAAATCCCTCAAGGCTGCATTGTTGGCGCTGCCGAATGTCAAGTTGCATGAACACTGTGAAGTCAGCGGGTTCATCCGTGATGGCGGGCGAGTGGTGGGGGTGCACAGTTCGGCCGGTGAAATTCGTGGCGATGAGGTGGTATTGGCCGCCGGTGCCTGGAGTGGCGAGCTGCTCAAGACATTGGGCTTGAAGTTGCCGGTCGAGCCGGTCAAGGGTCAGATGATCTTGTACAAGTGCGCGTCGGATTTTCTGTCGAGCATGGTGCTGGCCAAAGGGCGTTATGCGATTCCGCGTCGTGATGGGCATATCCTGGTTGGTAGCACGCTGGAGCGCGAAGGCTTTGACAAGACCCCGACTGATGTTGCGCTGGAGAGTCTGAAGGCTTCGGCGGTGGCACTTATTCCGGAACTGGCCGATGCTGAGGTGGTTGGGCATTGGGCTGGGCTGCGGCCCGGATCGCCCGAAGGCATTCCTTATATCGGCGAGGTGCCTGGGGTGGCGGGGTTGTGGTTGAACTGTGGGCATTATCGCAATGGGTTGGTGTTGGCGCCGGCGTCGTGTCGGTTGTTTACGGATTTGATGTTGGGGCTTGAGCCTGTGATTGATCCTGCGCCTTATGCGCCGGCGGGGCGCTTGTAGGGCTCGGCTTTGGCTCGGGAGTTTTGGTGACGAGGCGGCCTTAAAGCCGACCTGTTACTTCCGGCCATATTCAGATCCAACTGTGGGAGCGAGCTTGCTCGCGATGGCGGCCTGACAATCGGCCAGGATGTTGTTGACCGGGTACATATCCGTTGCTGCGGTAACGGCTACTTATGGTTCCGCTCTTACAGCGGGTCACTTTCGAAAAGCGCGAAAGTAACCAAAGCGCTCATGCCCCACCACTCGGTGCCTCGCCTAGGCTCGGCATGCCCGAACGAAGGCATTGCTCCGTGGGCCGCCGCGAAGGGCCATCCATGGCCCAGCGCGGCTACCTCGGCATCCATGCCGAGGTGCCCACTGCGCAATACCTTCGTTCGGCCATCGTGGTTAACGGGGCGCCAAAATCTACGTCCACCGCGAGGCGGCCTGACAGCCGGCCTGGCTCTCCCGGTCGTACACCTGTCAGATTTGTGGGAGCAAAGCTTGCTCGCGAGGCGGCCTGACAGCCGACCTAGTTCTTCCGGCCGTACACCGATCCAGTTAATGAAATGGCTACCCCCACCGCCCCCTGCGATCGCCCACTAAGCTTTCGCAGAGGGCTCATCGGAGACTGTTGCCATGAACAAAGTAGCTATTGCCGCCATCGATTTGGGAAAACACTCCTTTCACCTGCATGCTCAAGATGATCGTGGTCATGAGCTTTATCGCAAAAAATTTACTCGA
>Ga0209051_1000502_pt1 | contig 49570 bp, 43 predicted proteins | sample AraplaCvi_mMS_r2_2_FD_184286 | JGI IMG/M metagenome (GOLD analysis project Ga0209051, IMG submission 184286) | Arabidopsis root microbial communities from North Carolina, USA - plate scrape MF_Cvi_mMS_r2 (SPAdes) (version 2) | ecosystem: Host-associated > Plants > Roots > Endosphere | place...
CCTTCGGCGGCGCGCGCGGGCGCACCGACGTGCCGAAGATCGTCGACTGGTACATGCAGGGCAAGATCCAGATCGACCCGATGATCACCCACACCATGCCGCTCGACGACATCAACAAGGGCTTCGAGATGATGCACAAGGGCGAAAGCATTCGCGGCGTGGTGGTCTACTGAGCCATGAAAACCATCTCGACCGAGAAATCTCATGGCGGCACTCAAGGGGTCTATGTCAGTCGCTCCGAGGCCTGCGACTGCGACATGACCTTTGCGGTATACGTGCCGCCGCAGGCGGCCAAGGGCAATTGCCCGGTGCTGTGGTATCTGTCCGGCCTGACCTGCACGCATGCCAATGTCATGGACAAGGGCGAATATCGGCGGCTTGCGGCCGAGCTCGGACTGATCGTCGTCTGCCCGGATACCAGTCCCCGCGGTGACCACGTTCCGGATGAATCGGACAATTGGCAGTTCGGCAAGGGCGCCGGCTTTTACGTTGACGCCACCGAGCCGCCGTTTTCGGCGAATTATCGCATGTACAGCTACATCACCGACGAGCTGCCGCGCCTCCTTGCCGCAGAATTTCCCGTCGATATGGACCGCCAGGGGATATTCGGCCACTCAATGGGCGGACATGGCGCAATCACCATCGCGCTCAAGAACCCGGACCGCTTCCGCAGCTGCTCGGCCTTTGCGCCGATCAGCCATCCCTCGGTGTCCGGCTGGTCGAAACCGGCATTGCGGAAATATCTTGGGCCCGATGAAAAGACCTGGCGGGCTTATGACGCTTTCTCGTTGATCGAAGACGGGCACCGGTTCCCGGAACTCTTCGTCGACCAGGGGACGGCGGACAGCTTCCTGGAGGACGGCTTGCGTCCCGATGAACTCAGGCAAGCCTGCGAGGCGGCGGGCATTCCGCTCAGGCTTCGCATGCAGGAAGGCTACGGCCACTCCTACTTTTTCATTTCGACATTCATGGAGGGGCATCTGCGCTGGCACGCGCAGAGGCTGGCGAATTGATTGCAGAGCTCGGCCGGGCATAACGCAAACGGCCAGGGAGGAAGGGAGAAAAGCAATGAGCAGCATAGCCATTCATCCGGCAGTGGATTCAGGCTTTCGAGCGACTGACGCTGCCTTTTCAGGCGGGACGCTGGTGTGCAAATGCACCAGTAATCCCGTGAAGGTCAGGATCAAGGGCGATATCGCCCACAATCACGCCTGCGGCTGCACGAAGTGCTGGAAGCCCGAGGGTGCGGCCTTTTCGGTCGTGGCGGTCGCGCCGACCGAAAACGTCGAAGTGCTGGAGAACGGCGACAAGCTCGCCGTCGTCGATCCTGCTGCCCTGATCCAGCGGCATGCCTGCAAGGAATGCGGCGTGCATATGTATGGGCCGGTCGAGCGCGAACATCCGTTCCAGGGATTGTCGTTCGTCCATCCCGAACGCTTCCAAGAAACCGGCTGGGCAAAGCCCGGCTTTGCGGCCTTCGTCTCGTCGATCATCGAAAGTGGCTTCGATCCTTCGAAGATGGACGCCGTCAGAGCGCAGTTGAAGGCATCCGGTATCGAGCCGTATGATTGCCTCAACCCCGGCCTGATGGACTATATCGCCACCTGGACCGCCAAGAAGAGCGGCGTTCTGGCCTCGTGATTTCATCGGGGGCGCCGACCCCGGCGCCCCCGACATGCCGCCGCTATCGAGAGATAATCCCAGATGGCCGCGCGCCGCCGGTTTGCCGGCGCCCGGGCTTTCCGATGCCCGGCCGCAGAGAACTCTCGCGCCCTATTATACGATAACCCGTTTGGCAAGAAGCTCCGCGGTGGCTACCGCCGCGGAGCTGTTCTCACTTGATCTCTGTCATCTCGATTAGTGGCGCCAATTTTCTACCCCTAAACCGTTTTCTCTCCACGCAGGGATCATGCGCTTGGACAGGCCGTCGGAACGGCCTATAATTGTGTATCCTCCGGATAATAATTGTGTACGCAAAGTACACAATCGTTTGACTCCGTTAAAAAGGCGTGCCATCTTCAGGGCGTAGAGCAACGAATGGCCGGAGATCGACGATGGCGAAGACACCGAAGAGCAATCTCTACGAGGACCTGAAACGCCAGATTCTGACGATGGAACTGGACCCGGACGCCGATCTGGACGAGGCCAGTTTGAGTGAAAAATACGGACTTTCCCGGACACCGGTGCGCGACATATTCCGCCGCCTTGCCGGCGAGGGCTATATCGACATTCGTGAGAACAGGGGTGCGCGGGTCATCCCGATGAACCACTCCACGCTTCGGAATTTCTTTCTCGTTGCGCCGATGATCTATGCGGCGATCGGCCGTCTTGCCGTCCAGAACTTCAAGCCCGCCCAGCTGTCGGACCTGAAGCAGACGCAGGAGCGGTTCCGCGCCGCCAGCCAGAGCATGGATGCCATGGCGATGGTTCTCGAGAACAATCGCTTTCACGAGATCTTCGGCGAGATGTCGGGCAACGTCTACATGCAGCCGAGCCTCGGCCGGTTGCTCATCGACCATGCGCGCATCGGTCATACGTTTTTCCGGCCGAGAAACGAGGATATGCGGCGGCGGCTGCAATTGGCCGTCGACCATCATGACGGCTTCATCGTGGCGCTCGGCGCTCACGACGAGGATGCCGTCGTCGATCTCGTTTTCGAACACTGGGAATTGTCTCGCGAGAACATGGAGATGTTCATCGCCCCGCAAGGCCTCAAGGCTGATGCCTTCGTGGGCGGTCCAGCCACGCAATTATTGGAGAAGTCGTCGTGAAATTTGAGGGGATCTATACGCCGGCAGTGACGCCGCTCGATAAGAACGGACAGATCGACCGGGCCGGATTTGCCGCCGTGCTCGAGTCGCTGATCGAGGCGGGCGTCCACGGCATCATCGTCGGCGGCTCGACGGGCGAATACTACGCCCAGAGCGGCCAGGAACGTCACGAACTCGCGGCCTATGCGAAGGACGTCATCGGCACGCGGCTACCGCTGATCATCGGCACCGGCGCCACGCGCACAGAAGATTCGGTCGAATATGCCAAGGCGGCGAAAGAAATCGGCGCGGATGCGATCCTGGTGTCGTCGCCGCCATACGCCCTGCCGACCGAACGCGAGAATGCGGTCCATGCGCTGACGGTCGATCGCGCCGCCAATCTGCCGATCATGCTCTACAACTATCCTGCCCGTATGGGTGTGGTGATGGGCGAGGAGTATTTCTCCCGCGTCGGCAAGTCGAAGAACGTGATCGCCATCAAGGAAAGCTCCGGCGACATGGGCAATCTTCACCGGCTCGCCCGGAAGTTTCCGCATATTGCCCTGTCCTGCGGCTGGGATGACCAGGCGCTCGAATTCTTCGCCTGGGGCGCGAAAAGCTGGGTCTGCGCCGGCTCCAATTTCCTGCCGCGCGAGCATGTCGCTCTCTACGAGGCCTGCGTCCTCGAGAAGAACTTCGACAAGGGCCGCGCGATCATGAGCGCGATGCTGCCGCTGATGGATTTCCTCGAATGCGGCAAATTCGTCCAATCGATCAAGCACGGCTGCGAGATCATCGGCCTCAAAGCCGGCCCGGTGCGGGCGCCGCTGCGCGGACTGAACTCCGAAGAGAAAAGAACCCTTGAGACCGTCGTTTCCACGTTGAAGCGCACGGTCGCCCAGATCACGTCGGGAGCCAATCATGCATGAACCCTTGACCGCCGCAGAATATAGGGCGATCGCCGCCGAACTGCAGTTTCCGACGAACGCCTTCATTGGCGGCGCATTTCGTCCGGCAAATTCCGGCATGACTTTCACCACCACGAACCCTGCGACAGGTGAGGTCCTTGCCGAAATCGCAGCCTGCGATTCCAGCGACGTCGACTTCGCGGTGCAGAAGGCGAAGGACGCGTTCGACGACGGACGCTGGCGGCTGCGCTCGCCGGGCGAGCGCAAGGAAGTGCTGCTGAAGCTCGCCAAGCTCCTGGAGCGGAACAGACACGAGCTCGCCGTCCTGGAAAGCCTCGACAGCGGCAAGCCGGTGCGCGAATGCCAGACGGTCGATGTTCCCGATACCATTCATACGATCCGCTGGCATGCCGAGCTCATCGACAAAATCTACGACAACACCAACAATGTCGGCGCCAATGCGTTGGCCATGGTGGTGCGCGAGCCGATCGGCGTCGTTGGCTGTGTTTTGCCGTGGAACTTCCCGCTGCTGATGCTGGCCTGGAAGATCGGCCCGGCGCTTGCCGCCGGCTGCTCGGTCATCGTCAAGCCGGCGCAGGAAACGACGCTCACCACGCTGCGCGTCGCCGAGCTTGCCCATGAAGCGGGTATTCCGGCCGGCGTGTTCAACGTCGTCACCGGCTCCGGCCGGGAAGTCGGCGAACCGATCGGCCTGCATAATGATGTCGACATGGTGGCCTTCACCGGATCGACGCCGACCGGCCGTCGCTTCCTGCGTTACGCCGCGGACTCGAACCTCAAGAAGGTCGTGCTCGAATGCGGCGGCAAGAATCCCGCCGTCGTTCTCGACGATGCCGAAGACCTCGATCTCGTCGCCGAGCAGGTCGTCAACGGCGCTTTCTGGAACATGGGCGAGAATTGCTCGGCCACGTCGCGTCTCATCGTTCATTCCAAGATCAAGGATGAACTGATGAAGCGCATCGGCGCCTATATGCGCGAATGGAAGACCGGCGACCCGCTCGATCCCGAAAACCGCATCGGCGCGCTCGTCAGCAAGTCGCATTTCGAGAAGGTGAAATCCTTCCTCGACGACGCCAAGACGGAGAAGCTGTCCGTCACCCAGGGCGGCGAAACCTATAAAGGCATCTTCATCGAGCCGACGTTGGTCGAGGGCGTAACACCAGCTAGCCGCCTGTTCCAGGAGGAGATCTTCGGCCCGATCCTGTCGGTTACGACATTCAACACGCTCGCCGAGGCGACCGCTTTGGCCAACGACACCAATTACGGCCTCACGGCATCCGTCTATACCGGCAGTCTGCGCAACGCGATCCGGCTCTCCCGCGACATCCGCGCCGGCCTCGTCACCGTCAATTGCTTCGGCGAGGGCGATGCCTCGACCCCCTTCGGCGGCTACAAGGAGTCCGGTTTCGGCGGCCGCGACAAGTCGGTCTTCGCCCACGACAATTACTGCGAGCTCAAGACCATCTGGATCGACATCTCCGAACGGTCGGTCGACGAGACGATCCGATGAGCCGCCATGTGATCAAGCACCTGCCGACTGACACCGGCGTTTCGGGATGGGAGGCAACCAGCGAACGCGCCTTTCCCGTAACGGCGCTTGAACACGACATTACCGCCGACTGGCTGATCATCGGCGGCGGCTTTGCCGGTCTGTCGGCGGCGCGCCGCCTCTCACAGTCGCGGCCTGAGGACAAGATCGTCGTCCTCGAGGCCCGCGAACTCGCTAAGGGCCCGGCCGGAAGGAATTCCGGCTTCATGATCGACGTGCCGCACAATCTGTCCTCGGGCGAGTATTCGGTGGCCGACGAGGAAGCGACCAAGGACGAGATCCGGCAGAACCGTCTAGCGATCTCTTTCGCAGCCGATGCCGCGGCCGAATACGGCCTGTCCAGGGATACATTCGATCCCTCTGGCAAGGTGAATGCCGCAGCCTCCGACCGGGGAATGGGTCTCAACGACAATTACAGGAAGTCGCTTGAGAAGATCGGCGAGGAGCATCGCGTTCTCGATGCCGATCAGATGCGGGAGATGACCGGCTCGCACTATTATCGCGGCGGCCTTTACACGCCGGGCGCGGTGATGATCCAGCCTGCCGATTATATCAGGGGCCTCGCGCGCGGGCTCCATTCGAAGGTTGCCATCCACGAGCACTCGCCGGTGCTGGAGCTTTCGCGCGAAGGCAGGACCTGGAAGGCGAAGACCGCCCGCGGCTCCGTTTCGGCGCCCAAGGTCATTCTCGGTGTGAACGGTCATATTCAAAGCTTCGGCCATTTCCGTGGACGGCTGATGCATATCTTTACCTATGCGTCGATGACCTCAGCCTTTTCGCAGAACGAATTCGCAGGCGATGTCACCGGTGTGGATCGCTGGGCGTTGCTGCCGGCCGACCCGATGGGCGCGACGGTGCGCAAGATCACCAAGGACGGGCTTTCGAGGATCGTCGTCAGGACGAGGTTCACTTACGACCCGAGCCTCAAAGTGTCGGAAAAGCGCGTCGCCGGCATCGCCGCCGAGCAGCGACGGTCGTTCGACGCTCGTTTTCCTGGGCTGGAAAGCCTGCCGCTGGAATATAGCTGGGCAGGTGCGCTCTGCCTCAGCAGAAATCATGTGCCGGCGTTCGGCGAGGTCGAAGACGGGCTTTTTTCGGCCTGCTGCGAGAATGGCCTCGGCACCGTCAAGAGCACGCTTGCGGGCATGATGGCCGCGGATCTCGCGACCGGCGCCCGCAGCCCCGAACTCGACCGATACAGCAATCAGCCGGAACCGACCAGGTTGCCGCCCGAGCCCATCGCGTGGCTTGGCGTCAATTCGGTCATCCGCTTTCAGGAATTGCGGGCAGGCCGCGAGGGATGATCCCTCGGCCGCGCAATATGAAGACTGCCGCCTGCAGACTTCAATGAGAATGGGAACGAAAACCAGGAGTAAGAACAATGAAGATTTTGTGGAAGGCGCTTTGCGCCGCTGCAGTAATCGGGATGAGCGTCCTTCCGGCTCGCGCTGAGGAAAAGACGATCAATCTCGGCACGATGTCGTGGGAAGACCTTACGCCCATCACCGGCATTACCAAGAAGGTTCTGGAAGACGCCGGCTACACCGTGAAGGTCACCGAGTTCTCCGAATGGGGCATCGCCTATGCCGCTCTCGCCAAGGGCGATATCCAGGCTCTCACCTCGCAGACCGACTACGTCGCCCAAGACTATTGGGACAAGAACAAGAACCGTCTCGAAAAGATTTCGCCGGTTTCGCACGGCCTCTATCAGGGTGTCGCCGTTCCGAAATACGTTCCGATCGACTCGCTCGAACAGCTCAATGAAAACGCCGACAAGTTTGGCGGCAAGATCATCGGCATCGAACCGGGCGCCGGCCTGATGCGCGATACGTCGAATGCGGTCAAGGATTACGGCCTCAAGCTCCAGCTCGTCGAAGGCAGCACGGCCGCGATGACGGCGGCGCTGAAATCCGCCTACGATCGCAAGGAGTGGATCGCGGTCACGATCTGGGAGCCGTCATGGATGGTCCAAAAGTACGAGGTCAAGTACCTGAAGGATCCGAAGGGCGTCTTCCCGCCGCCGCAGAGCTATTACTGGATCGGCCATAAGGGCTTCTCCGAAGAATACCCGCACGCCCGCGAAGTCATGGCCAGCGTCTACGTGCCGATCGCCGACATCACCACCATCAACGGTGAAGTCAAGGACGGCAAGACTATGGATCAGGCCGTGCAGGATTGGATCGGCGGCCATGCCGACCTGATCAAGCGCTGGGAAAACATCAAGAAGAAGTAAGCATCTCGTGGCCGCCCGACACGTCGGGCGGCCATCTTGGAACGGAATAAAGAAGCCAGCGCCATTGGCTCAAAGGGGATCGCTATGAAAGCTGTCAATATCGAAGCCAAAGATGTCCTGATCGACTGCCAATCCCTCTGGAAGGTCTTCGGAAGCAAGTCAGCTGCCGCGATGAAATCGATCAAAGAACGCGGCCTCGGCAAGAATGAGGTCCTCAAGGAATTCAACTGCGTCGTCGGCGTCTCCGATGCAAGCATCGAGGTCCGGCGCGGCGAAATCTTCTGCATCATGGGGCTGTCGGGAAGCGGAAAATCGACGCTCATCCGCCTTCTCAATAAGCTGATCACACCGAGCTCCGGTAAGGTCCTCGTCAAGGGACGCGACCTTGCCAGCCTGTCGCCGGCTGATCTCAGGCAGATGCGCGCCAAGAACATCGGCATGGTGTTCCAGAGCGTCGCGCTGCTGCCGCACCGGACGGTGCTCGAAAATGCGGCCTTCGGCCTCGAAGTCCAGGGTATTGCGAAGGCGGAGCGAAACAAGACTGCTTCTGCCGCGCTCGAGAAGGTCGGCCTCGCCGACTGGCTGAGCCGCTATCCCAACGAGCTTTCCGGCGGCATGCAGCAACGCGTCGGGCTTGCCCGTGCGCTCGCCTCCGACCCCGAGATCATTCTGATGGACGAGCCGTTCAGCGCGCTCGACCCGCTGATCCGGCGCCAGCTTCAGGATGAATTCCGCCAGCTGACCAAAGCGCTCGGCAAATCCGCCGTCTTCATCACTCATGATCTCGATGAGGCGATCCGCATCGGCGACCGCATCGCGATCATGAAGGACGGCGTCATCATCCAGACCGGCACGGCCGAGGAAATCATCCTTAACCCGGCGGACGCCTATGTCGCCGAATTCGTCGCGGGCATCTCCCGCCTTCACCTGATCAAGGCGCATTCCGTCATGCGCAGCGTCACCGAATTCCAGCAAAGCGCGCCGAACTTCGACATTGCGTCGCTGGCGCGCACGACGCCGGACGCGGATATCGACGAGCTCATCTCTTTGACGATGCAGTCGGAGCGCGACGCCATCGCCGTCGTCGACAATGATCGGGTCGTCGGCGTGGTCACGCCGCGCAGCCTGCTGATGGGCGTCAAGGGAACGTCTGCCCCCGATCTCACGGCGGCGTGACCCCAACTGGAGGTGATTGACATGGATAGTTCAGCCTTCACCGATGTTTTCGACGAATGGACCGACTCGGCGCTCGAATGGGTGAGCGACAACGGGGAGTCCCTCTTCGACTATATCAGACAGGTTCTTGAAGGGCTTTATGACGGCATCCTCTGGCTCCTGCAGCTTCCGCCCTTCTATCTGATCGCCCTGGTCGTGGCGCTTATCGGCTGGCGGCTGGTCAATGTCTGGTTCGCCCTCTTGAGCGGCATCGCGCTGGCGCTTTGTTTTTGGATGGGGCTCTGGCCGGAGACGATGAGCACGCTGGCTCTGGTTCTGACCGCGACTGTGATCGCCTTGGCGATCGGCATCCCGATCGGCATCGCCGCCGGCTTCTTCACCGCCCTCGATCGATTCATGGAGCCGGGCCTCGATCTGATCCAGACGCTTCCGCCTTATATCTACCTGCTGCCGGCGATCGCCCTGCTCGGCTACGGGCCGGCAACTGCGCTGATCGCAACCGTGATCGTCGCGGTGCCGCCGGCAATCCGCCTGACCTCGCTCGGTATCCGCATGACCCCCAAGGAATTCATCGAACTTGGGGAGGCGCTCGGGGTGACGCCGGCAAAGATGTTCTTCAAGATCCGTCTTCCCTTTGCCCTGCCGAGCATCATGGCGGGTATCAACCAGAGCCTGATGATGGCCTTCGGCATGGTGGTCATCGCCGGCATCGTCGGCTCCGGCGGGCTCGGAGAGACGATCTACGGCGCGATCAGGACACTCGACATCGCCACTTCAATCAATGGAGCGATCGCCATCGTGGTATTGACCATGGTGATTGACCGGATCACCCAGAGTGCCGCTCGCTTGGGAACAGGGAGGAAAGCATGAATCTTTCGACCTTGCAGTTTTCGCCCGGCGCCTTCCTGGCCCCATCAGTCGATTGGCTCAACACCAATCTTCACCCGCTGTTTGCGGCCATCAGCTATCTGGTGGAAACGGTGCTTTCGGCTATCGAGGCAGCACTGCTCTTCGTGCCGCCCTATGCGCTGATCGCGATCGTCGTCGTCCTGGCATTCTTTGCCGTCGGCCTGCGCGCCGCGATCCTTGCCGGTCTCTGCCTCGGCTTCTGCCTGCTCGTCGGGCTGTGGACGGCATCGATGCAGACCCTTGCGCTGGTCACCGTCGCCGTGATGATCTCGGTGCTCATCGCCTTTCCGATCGGCGTCCTGTGCTCGCGGCACAAGACGCTGGAGGCGGTGGTTCGGCCAATTCTCGACGTGATGCAGACCGTGCCGCCCTGGGTCTATCTCATTCCGGCGGTGATGATCTTCAGCCTTGGGCGCGTGCCGGCGATTATCGCCACCATCGTCTACGGCATTCCGCCGATGCTGCGCCTGACGACGCTGGCCTTCAACCAGGTGCCGAAGGTGTTCATCGAACTCGGCAGCGCGATCGGCGCGCCGCCGCGCTCGATCCTCTGGAAGATCGAAATCCCTCTGGCCAAGCAGACGCTGCTGGTCGGGCTCAACCAGTGCATTCTTCTGTCGCTGGCGATGGTCGTGCTGGCCGGCCTCGTCGGCGCAGGCGGTCTCGGCGCCGAGGTGACGCGCGGCCTGACGCGCATGGAGATGGGGCTTGGCCTGAGAGCCGGCCTGGCAATCGTCGCGGTCGCCGTTCTGCTCGACCGGTTGTCCCGCGGCCTGCTCGACCGCGACAGGCTGCCGAAGGCGAGATGAGGAGGATCCGAGGATGAGAAACAGCTTCTTCTGCATCGATGCGCATACCTGCGGCAACCCCGTCCGCCTTGTTGCCGGCGGCGGTCCGCTGCTTCCGCACGTGCCGATGGGCGAGCGCCGGGAAATCTTCGTCCGCGACCACGACTGGGTCCGCAGGGCGCTGATGTTCGAGCCGAGGGGGCATGACATCATGTCGGGCTCGATCATCTATCCCCCCTATCGAGAGGACTGCGATTTCGCCGTTCTTTTCATCGAGGTCAGCGGCTGCCTGCCGATGTGCGGCGCCGGCACGATCGGTACCGTGACCGCTGCGATCGAGGAGGGGCTGGTCAGACCGCGCAAGCCCGGCAGGGTCGCCATCGAAACGCCAGCGGGCAGGGTTGATGTGACCTATGAGGAGAAGGGCGGCTATGTCGATTCCGTTCGTCTCCACAATGTAGCGAGCTATCTCCATGAGGCGGATGTCGAGGTCGATGTGCCTGGTATGGGCCGTCTGCGCGTCGATATCTCCTATGGCGGCAATTATTATGCGGTCGTCGAGCCGCAAGAGAATTGGAGCGGGCTCGACGGCATGAGCGCCTCCGACATCGTCGGCTGCAGCCAGAAGCTCAGATCAGCGCTTGCCGATGTCTGCGATCCCGTTCATCCCGACGATGCCAGAATCCGCGGCGTACATCATGCGATCTGGTGCGACCGTCCGGTGAACGACGTTTCGGACGGACGCTGTGCGGTCTTTTATGGCGACAAGGCCATCGATCGGTCGCCGGGCGGCACCGGCACTTCGGCGCGCATGGCGCAGCTCCACGCCAAGGGGCGGCTCGATGTCGGGTCGAGATACCGTCATGAAAGCCTGATCGGAACCATTTTCGAGGGCCGGGTCGAAGCCGAGGCGAGGGTCGGACCTTATCGCGGCATCCTTCCAAGCATTGGCGGCTGGGCGCGGGTCATCGGCCACAACACCATTTTTGTTGACGAGCGTGATCCACTGGCACACGGATTTCAAATTCGATGAGCGCATTTTCCGAGTTTTGAGAGGCGGCAAGGAGATGACTATGCGACCGGAGCAGCATCGGCAGGGAGACGGCGCCGCGAAACCCGGTGCTCGGCTTAAAGTGGGATTCGTGCTGTCGCGGTCATTTACGCTGTCGGCCTTCGCACTCTTCATTGATACGCTGCGGCTTGCCAGCGACGAGCAGGATCGCTCCGGGAGGGTGCTTGCAGATTGGCAGGTGATCGGCAGCACGCGGCATCTGATCACCTCGAGCTGCGGAGTTCAGGTTGCCCCGACCTCCGATTTCGTCGATCCGTTGAAATTCGATTACATCGTGGTCGTCGGCGGACTTCTGACTGTGGAGAACCCTGTCGACCAGCAGACCATCAACTTTCTCAGGCAGGCGGATGCCAAGAAGGTCCCGCTGATCGGCGTTTGCACGGGCTCGTTCATTCTTGCGGCCGCTGGCCTGATGAAGCGGCACGAGTCCTGCGTGAGCTGGCTGCATTACAAGGAGTTTCGCGAGCGGTTTCCCGACCTCGGCGTTCGATCCGACCGGCTCTTCAATCTCGATCGCCAGCGCGGATCCTGCGCCGGCGGCAGCAGTTCGGCCGACATGGCCGCGTTGCTGGTCAGGAAATATATCAGCCGGGATGCCGAGCGAAATGCGCTTGAGGTGCTTCAGATCGAGAAGGCCCGGGCGCCGGCGGACATCCAGCCCCGCCGCCCGCTGTATGACGACTATGACGACGCCCGCGTCAAGGCGGCGATGATTACGATGGAACAGTTCGTCGACGGCAGCATATCGATCCAGAAGCTTGCCGGGATGGTTGGGCTGTCACGGCGGCAGTTGGAGAGAATTTTCATCGACAAGACGGGAATGTCTCCCGCCAAGGCCTATAATCGGGTTCGCATGGAGCGGGCAAAATCGATCCTGGTCCAGTCGAAGGCGCCGCTTATCGAGATCGCGCTTGACGTCGGCTTCGAAAATGCCTCCCAGTTCACGCGAACCTTCAAGCGGACCTTTGGGCAGACCCCATCACAGCATCGCGCGGCGGCTTTGAGAGCTCACTGAACGCACTTCAGGTCTCTTCCCACGGAAAGGTGTCCAGCCGCTCCGCGCCCTTTGATGTGATCAGGGCCTGGGTCTCCAGTTTGATGCTTTCCGATCCGACTTCGGCGATCAGGCTTTCGACGTTGAGCACCATGTTCTCCTCGATGATGCCGCTGAAATCGGGATCGAAATCCGGATGCAGCATCACGCCCGGCCATTCATCGGCCATGCCGGTGCCGTGCAGGGCCAGCGTATAGCGATAGGGCCGGTATTTTTCCGGGATCCGCCAGGACCGTTCGTTGAACTCCCGGAAGGTCATGCCCGGCCTGATGATGGAAAGATTGTGCTCGATTTGGTCCTTGGCTGCCGCGTAAAGCTCCTTCTGCTTGGCGTTCATCGCCACATGGCCTGATGTCCACGAGCGCGAGAGGTCGGCGCAATAGCCGTAGGGGCCGATCATATCGGTGTCGAAGGAGATCATCTCGCCGCGCTTGATGACGTAGTCCGAACATTCCTGATACCAGGGATTGGTTCGGGGGCCTGCGGTCAGTAGTTTGGTTTCTAGCCATTCGCCGCCGCTGCGCGCATTTTCGAAGTGCAGCTCGGCCCAGATTTCCCGCTCGGTGCGGCCCGGCTCTGACACTTCGTACATCCGCGCCATTCCCGCTTCGCAGACGCGGATCGTCCAGCGCATCAGCTCGATTTCTTCAGCGCTTTTGATCGACCGCGCCCGTTCGGCCAGCTCCTGGCCGTCGAGGAGGGTAAACCCGCGTTCCGTGAGTTCGAAGGCGCCTGATGGTTCGAGCCTGTCGACGGCGATGCGTCTGTTGGCGCCATTCCCCTTGACGATGTCGGTGATCTCGTCCGCCCAGGCCTTCAGGCGGGGTTCCACGAGGTTGCCTGCGGTGAAGAAGATCCAGGATTTCGACGGCCGGATCTCGTCGATGCCGGGCAGCCCGTCATTGACGTGTTCGGCGCCTTCGAATTCGAAAATAATAGCCGGGCCGTCGGCCAGGATCAGCGCGTAGCGCGACGGATTGTGCATCGTCCAGATGCTCATATTCGACGAGTCGAAGGCGTAGCGGATGTTGACGGGATCGTAGAGCAGCAGGGCGCCGCAATCCCATTCGAGCATCTTCATGCGCAGCCGCTCCAGGCGGTAGCGGCGCGCCCGGTCGAGTGTCGTGGCCGGCACAGGACTGATGAGAGGCCGGTCCGCTCCATCGGGATTGAGGTAAGCCTGCTTCCGCTCGTCCTTAAAGACGGTTGAGCCGGCCAGCTCGACGGATTCGTTTTCGTCTCGCAGCATCCGAGTTATCCCCTGTTGTCGGTGAATAGTGCGGTGTCGCTCAGCGTTCGATGACGAGATTGCTGAGCGGCTTCGAGCAGCAGGGCAGGAAAAAGCCGGCGTCGATTTCCCTCTGGCGGATGCCGCCATTGTGGTTCATGTCGACCGTGCCTGATGTCAGCTTCGACTTGCAGGTGCCGCAAACGCCGTTGGCGCAGGAGGATGGAATCCTGACGCCTGACTTCTTCGCACAGGAGAGCACGCTCTGGTCGCCTGTTACCTCGATGCTGCGGGCCTGCTTCGAGAAAGTGACCTGAAAAACCTTGGCGGCCGCCTCCTGAATCGCCGGGATTTCAGGCTCGTCGATGACCGCGGCGTCGAAGCTTTCCTCCAGATAGTGCGCGGCGGGAACGCCGAGCTCCGCGGAAATGCTGCGTGCGGCCGCCATGAACGGGGCGGGACCGCAGCACATCACCATCCGTTCCGCAATATCGGGAACCGCGAGCCTGACATAGTCCGCCGAAATGCGGCCGGTGAGGCCAGGCCATGACGCCTCGCCCGCAACTGTTTCCGGCAGGAAGTGCAGCCGAAGGCCCTTGAGCCTGCGGGCGATGCAGGCGAGTTCGTCGCGGAAGATCAGATCCTGCGGCGTGCGCGCCGCATGCATGAAGACGACGTCGGCAGGCTCGCAGCTGTCGGCGAGTTCCCGCAGAATGGACATGACTGGCGTGATACCGGAACCGCCGGAGAGCAGCAGAAGTTTCGGCTTCGACGCCTCAGGCCGGATGAAATTGCCAAGCGGGCCGTTCGCCTTGACGGACGCTCCCGGAACCAGGGTGTCGTGAAGCCAGTTGGAGATCTTGCCGCCCGGAACGCGTTTTACCGTAACGGAGAAGGCGTTCGTGCGATAAGGCGAAGACGAGATGCTGTAGCATCGGCTTTCCGCCTCTCCGTTATGCTCGAGGTCGAACAGAAAATACTGTCCGGCCTTGAAGGCGAACCGCTTCCCGTCAGGAGATGCGAAGGTGAAAGTCTTGACGTCATGGGATTCCTGCTGGACGTCGAGACAGACGAGCGCATCGTCTTCCTCGGGATTCCAGACGTCGTGACGGGCGGCCCTTGCGAGCAGCGCTTGCGGGGTCCTAGTATCCATGAGCGCGCATCCGGTCGATGTACCAGCTGGCGAACTTGTCGAGGTTCGTCTCGGAAAAGCGGGAATAGGGGCCCGGCTGATAGGCGGGATCGAGAGCGCCGGCATGGGAACGGGCGACGAGATCGGCGTCCTGATCCGTCGTGGCGACCCAGACATCCGTCAGCTTGTCGATGTCGTAATCGACCCCTTCAACGGCGTCCTTGTGCACCAGCCACTTGGTTCTCACCAGCGTCTTGCCGGCCGACAGCGGGATGACGGTTGCCACGACAGCATGGTCGCCCATGAAGTGGTTCCAGCTGTTATGACCCCAGAGATGCGTGTCTCCGAGATCCTTGCGGGTCATCTGGCCGAGGAGCTTGGAGGATGCGGCGGTGGCGTCGTGGGTCTGGGATTCGCCCGCACCTGATATGATCAGCCGCTGCGTGCGGAAGTTCGTGGCGCAGTCGGAAAGCTGCTCAACAGCAGCCGAAGGGAAACCGTCGGCCTCCCATGCCTGCGTGCGCTCCTCGTACATCCGGAAATGCTCCTCGGCCTGCTCACGATCCTCAGGGCTCAGCGTTTCCGGATCGAAGCCGAAGTCGAGATCGACGAAGGAGACGCAGAGTTCCGGGTGGTTGGCGGAGCAGTGATAACACTCGCGATTGTTCTCCATCGTCAGCTTCCAGTTGCCGTCCTCGATGACGTCGGTCTGGTGGGCGATCTTGGCATTGCGGATATCATAGGGAGCAAGGCGCTCGACCATCGCCTGTTCGAGTCCGGCAATGTCCTCGGGCGGATTGTCGGACAGGCAGACGTAGATCAGGCCGCCGATCGATTTGAAGGTGACGGGTTTCAGGCCGTGACAATCCTTGTCAAATTCCTTGCCCATATGGGGGGCGTAGCTGAGCTCGCCCGTGAGCTCATAGGTCCAGGTGTGATAGGGACAGACGAGCTTCGAAACGATCGTCTTGCCCGGATTGAGAAGGCGAGAGCCGCGATGGCGGCAGACATTGTGCAGGACGCGGATTTCACCGTCGTCGTCGCGCAGCAGGATCAGGCTTGTCTTGCCGATATCGACGACCGTGGCGTCGCCGGGCTCCGGAACATCACAGTCGAGGCCGACGCAGATCCAGTGCTTGTGGAAGAAGACCTCGATATCCGCTTCGAATACGTCTTCGCGGATGTAGAGGCCGGCCGGCAGCGAGTGGCCTTCCGAGCGGGAGTCCAGCAGCGCCGAAATGGAAGAAGGAAGCCTGTTTAGCATGAGAACCTCTTATGCGAGAGTTTCCCTAGATTGCACTTGCAGTGCAGGGCTTTCAACGGCATAAAAAATCACGTTCGCATAATCTTTTCTCATGTGAAAAGGTCTCCAAGATGCAATTTCGAAGACGGCTTCCATCACTGACGGCGCTGGTGACGCTGGAAGCGGTGCTGCGCAGGAAAAGCTTCACCCTGGCCGCGACCGAGCTCGGCGTCACCCAGGCGGCGGTCAGCAGGCAGATTGCGTTGCTGGAGGAGGAGTTCGGCCAGTCTCTGTTCGTGCGCAAGCACCGGGCGATCGAACCGACGGCGGCGTGCATCAGCCTTGGCGCGACACTGGCGAAGAGCTTTGCCGATATCGCCGAGAGTGTGGAAGCGCTCCAATCGCGCAGTCAGGACGTGGTGACGATAGGGGCGACCGTCGCATTCTCTTCCTTCTGGTTGCTGCCGCGGCTCGCCGAATTCCGCCGGGCAAATCCCGGCATTCTGGTGCGGGTGATCTCACAAGACAGCCCGATCGCGCTCGACGGCGGAGAGGTCGATGTGGCGATCCGCTACGGTCTGCCGCCCTTCAGCGATGGAACCGTCATCGCCTCGCGCGGCGACGTCATTTCCCCCGTTTGCTCTCCGGATTACCTCAGGCGTCGGGGAGATGGGCCGCTGGGCTCGGCCGACGAATTCATCGAAACGGACGTCGTCGATCGGTCCTGGTACAACTGGTCGCAATGGGTTTCGCTGATTGGCGCCAATATCGAAGTCAAGCCATCGCTTCGGTTCAACCACTATACCGAAACCATCGCCGCCGCCCGCGCCGGGCAGGGGATCGCGCTGGGATGGCGCATGCTGGTCGGCACGTTTCTGGAGGATGGAACCCTGGTGCAGGCCGACAGCAGTGAGCTTGCCGCCGAAGGGCGTTACAATGTCATCGTGCCCGTCAAGACCAAGCGAAGCAATGCGCGCGATCTCGCCGCCGCCTGGCTGACGGCGTCATTGCACGGTTGATCGAGAAGGCCAAAGCTACAAGCCCAATCCCGGAGTCGCCGTCCGGTGCACGCCCTTCGGAACAAAGGTGAAGCGATCCGACAGGCCGACAAAATCGGCCGCCAGGTGGATGACGGAAAGCCACATTTCCGTTCCCTGCAAGCTCGGTTCGCCACCGTCGGCGAAGGGGAATCCTTCGCCATCCCGCCATCTATCCAGCGCTCGTGAAATGAGATTGCGGGCAATCGCTTCGCCATCGGCCCGCCGGTAATCGGTCTGCCGGGCAATCAGCAGCAGCGGATGGATCGTATCGAGCAGGTTGCAGGCATTGTATTTCTGAGCAACGAAGCCCTTGTGATTGCGGTAATTCAGGTGGACCGTTTCGAGCGAGGCGTGCGGGTGCGGGAGCGGCACGCCGAACTGCGCGTAGGTGCCGCGTGTCAGACGGTAAAAACCGTTCACCGGCTGGAGCCATCCTTCGAGCGCCGTCGGTTCGCCCCATAGGCCCGAGACTCTGTTGGCATTGCGGCTCAGCCACTCGAAGAGCGCCTGCCGTGGCCCTTTGATGCCGAAATACCTGGCGTTGAAATACATAGCGGTTCCGATGGCATCGATGACGCTGCCGGCGTGCCACGCCCGGCTCAACCAGGGCAGCGCGCTCAGCCATTGCTCCAGTTCCTGCGCATCGATCTGAACCGCCTGGATCGAGTGTCGCGGCCTGGAGCCGAGCAACTCGAGCGCATAGCCGACCGAAAGCACGTTGTAGAGTGCCTTCGGATCTTCTCTCAACGCCCGGTCCTGCCCATGCGAATGCGCCTCCGGAAAGAGGCCTGTCTCCCGCTCCTGAAGACCCCGGAGACGCTCGACGGTTTGCGAGGCATCGAGCCCGGGCGGCAGCTGATCGAAGCCGGCGGCGATCTCGATAGCATCGCAGAGATGCCGGATCGCCGGCCGCCTGACGCCGTCCGCTTCCAGCGATTCATAGCCCTCAGAGGTCTTCCAGCGCGCAAGGATATCCGGCCATTGTTCCTTCACCTTCTGCCCGAGCCTGACCAGTCGATCTTCGATCTCCGCGATGCCGGATTTCCTGGCCGGTGCGCCCCGGCTCCGCAGCACCTTTGCCGGTACGCCGCCGGCAATCGCAAGCGCAGGAATATCTTGCGTCACCACCGCCCCGGCCGCAATGACGGCGCCGTTGCCGATCGTGACGCCGTCGAGGATCACGCAATTGGCGCCGATCCAGACATCGTCGCCGATGACGATGCCGAGGCTGACGACGCCCTGGCGGTGGATGGGGCGATCCGGATCGTCGAAGCCGTGATTGAATCCGACGATCGATGCGTGCGAGGCAATCCGCACCCCATTGCCGCACGTCACCTTGCCGGAAACGCAGGCATAGGGATTGATCGAGCAATCCTCTCCGAGGATCACATCGCCGCGAACGAGTGCGTGTCCCGCAATCCACGACCGCTCGCCCATCACCAGGCTCTCGGTGAAGATCGCGGCGTTCTCGGCAATATAGGAGGTTTCGGCAAGCTCCGCGCCGCATGCCCGCCGAAGCGCTGCCTTGCGGGCGACGTGAGCCGGATGATCGAGGTCCGCTACAATGCGTTCCCAGGAAAGATATTGTAGTCGGCGCGCTTCACGCTGTTCGTCGGCCGATAATGGGACGCCATTGGCTTGGTCCATCTTGATCCTCGCACTCAGCTTCAGTCGCCGAATATCGGCTTAGCAGGACTGTCGGCAGCCGTCTTCCTTCACGAAAGGCTCGAGCCGAATTTGTCCCAGCCTTCCTTGATCGTCTCCATCGCCACATTGGTCGAGGTGTTGGCAACATGGGGCAGCGTCGAGATGCGCTCGCCCAGCACGCGGCGGTAGCGGCCGATATCGCGGGTTCGGATCTTGAGGAGATAATCGAACCTGCCGGCGATCATGTGGCACTCTTCGACTTCCCGGATCTTCTTGATGGCCTCGTTGAAGCTTTTCAGCGCATCCTCGCGGGTATCGGAAAGCTTCACCTCGACGAAGGCGATGTGGTCGAGCTGCATTTTCGACGGATTGAGGACGGCTTTGAAGCCTTCGATGTAGCCGTCGCTGATCAGCCGTTTGAAGCGGATCTGGCACGGCGTCTTCGACAATCCGACGCGTGCGGCGAGATCGGTGATCGACAGCCTGCCGTCCTCGGCGAGTGCGGCGAGAATTTTCCTGTCGAACTGGTCCAATTCACTAAAGATGTCGGTTTCTGTGGCCATTTGAACTCTCTGTGCTCGATTTATAAGTTCATACAGCTTGAAAACCATTGAAATCAAGTGAGATCGCGATTTGCGACTGTGGTAGATTATGCATCGGCAATGGGAGGAAGGGCGCGGACGCTCGGCGCATTGCCGGAATCCGTAGCTGCGACGCGCAGAAAGGGGGAGCATAGATGCATGAGAGAAAAGCGGATGGCGATCAAAAACTGGATCTGCTCGCTCACTACCGGCCGGTGGCGATAAGAGCGGTCGCAGCCGCCTTCACCCTCAAGCGCGACAAGTCCAATGCGCGTCCGCTTCACGAGACGGAATATTCCGGCCCGATTTTTACGGATCATGACACCTGGGACGATGAGCCCGGTGTTCCATTTATCCGTTAGACGAAACATTCACTGATCAGGGACTCCCATGTTGAACGCAGCGATCGACACCGCTTCCTCCAAAGAACCCGCCGGCGGCGCACCCTTCGCCGCCTTTGCCCCGCCGATCCGGCCGCAATCGGAACTTCGCCAGGCGATCACGGCAGCCTATCGCCGTCCGGAAACCGAATGCCTACCGCCGCTCGTTGCAGCCGCGCGCGTTTCCGAGGCGAAGCGCTACGACATCCGCAGCACCGCCCGCATGCTCATCGAGGCGCTGCGCGCCAAGCATAAGGGCACCGGCGTCGAGGGGCTGGTGCAGGAATATTCGCTCTCCAGCCAGGAAGGCGTCGCGCTCATGTGCCTTGCCGAAGCGCTGCTGCGCATTCCCGATACCGACACCCGCGATGCGCTGATCCGCGACAAGATCGCCGAGGGCAACTGGACCTCGCATATCGGCGGCGGCAAATCCATGTTCGTCAACGCCGCCACCTGGGGCCTCGTCGTCACCGGCAAGCTGACGTCGACGGTCAACGACCGCAGCCTGTCCGCGGCGCTGACGCGGCTGATCGCGCGTGCCGGCGAGCCGGTCATCCGTCGCGGCGTCGATATGGCGATGCGCATGATGGGCGAGCAGTTCGTCACCGGCGAAACGATCGAGGAGGCGCTGAAGCGCGCCCGGCCGCTCGAAGCGCGGGGCTTCCGCTATTCCTACGATATGCTGGGCGAGGCCGCGACGACGGCTGCCGATGCCGAACGTTATTTCAAGGATTACGAAAAGGCGATCCACGCCATCGGCAAAGCCTCGAACGGGCGCGGCATCTATGACGGCCCTGGTATTTCGATCAAGCTTTCGGCCCTGCATCCCCGCTATGTCAGGGCGCAGGCCGGCCGGGTGATGGGAGAGCTGCTGCCGAAGGTCAAGGCGCTCGCCGTTCTCGCCAAGTCCTACGATATCGGCCTGAACATCGACGCCGAGGAAGCCGACCGGCTGGAGCTTTCGCTCGATCTGCTCGAAGAACTCTGCTTTGCTCCTGATCTCGCCGGCTGGAATGGGCTGGGATTCGTCGTGCAGGCCTATGGCAAGCGCTGCCCCTTCGTGCTCGACTATGTCATCGATCTCGCCCGCCGTTCCAGGCGCCGGGTCATGGTGCGCCTGGTCAAGGGCGCCTATTGGGATGCGGAAATCAAGCGCGCCCAGCTGGATGGCCTCGACGACTATCCGGTCTATACCCGCAAAATTTATACCGACGTCGCCTATATCGCCTGCGCGCGCAAGCTGCTGGACGCGCCCGACGCCGTCTTCCCGCAGTTTGCCAGCCATAATGCGCAGACGCTGGCGACGATCTATCATCTCGCCGGTCCCGATTTCGCCGTCGGCAAATACGAGTTCCAGTGCCTGCACGGCATGGGCGAACCTCTCTATGATGAAGTCGTCGGCAAGGAAAAGCTCGATCGGCCCTGCCGCATCTATGCGCCTGTCGGAACGCATGAGACGCTGCTTGCCTATCTGGTGCGGCGTCTGCTGGAAAACGGCGCCAATTCCTCCTTCGTGCACCGCATCTCCGATCCGAATGTCTCGGTCGAGGCGCTGATCGCCGATCCTGCCGAGACGGTCGCCGCCATGCCGGTCGTCGGCGCACCTCACGTGCAGATCGCCGCGCCGAAGGCGCTTTACGGCAGCGCCCGCGCCAATTCCGACGGTCTCGATCTCTCGAACGAGGCGACACTTTTCGACCTGGCCGAGACGCTCGCCGCCTCGGCTGCCAACCCCTGGCACGCACTTCCGATCCTTGCCGATGGCTCCACGGATGGGGTGACGCGTGACGTCCTCAATCCTGCCGATCACCGCGACGTCGTCGGCACGGTCACTGAGTTGAAGGTCGAAGAGGCGGCCCGGATCGTCGCGATGGCGGCCAAGCATGCGCCGCAATGGGCCGCGGTGCCGCCGGCCGAGCGCGCTGCCTGCCTGGAGCGGGCGGCCGACATCATGCAGGCCCGCATCAAGACGCTGATGGGCATCATCATGCGCGAAGCCGGCAAATCCGCCGCCAATGCCGTCGGTGAGGTGCGCGAGGCAATCGACTTCCTGCGCTACTACGCCGAACAGGCGCGCAAGACGCTCGGGCCGTCCCATGCGCCCCTCGGGCCCATCGTCTGCATCAGCCCGTGGAATTTCCCGCTGGCGATCTTCACCGGGCAGGTGGCCGCCGCACTGGTGGCCGGCAATCCCGTGCTTGCCAAACCTGCCGGCGTCACGCCGATCATAGCTTCGGAGAGCGTCAAGATCCTCCATGAGGCCGGCGTGCCTGTCGGCGCCCTGCAATTCGTGCCCGGCAGCGGCCGCCTCGGTGCCGGCATGGTGGGTGCCCCGGAAACGGCAGGCGTCATGTTTACCGGCTCGACCGAAGTCGCCCGAATGATCCAGGCGCAGCTCGCCGAACGGCTGTCTTCATCAGGCAAGCCGATCCCGCTGATTGCCGAAACCGGCGGCCAGAACGGCATGATCGTCGATTCCTCGGCTCTCGCCGAGCAGGTGGTGGCCGATGTCATTGCCTCGGCTTTCGACAGCGCCGGCCAGCGCTGCTCGGCGCTCCGCGTCCTCTGCCTGCAGGATGATGTGGCCGACCGGACCCTCGCCATGCTGAAGGGCGCCTTCCGAGAACTGACGATCGGCCGTACCGATCGGCTGAGCATCGATGTCGGTCCTGTCATCAACGATGGCGCGAAGGCCGAGATCGACCAGCATATCGAGCAGATGCGCGGCGCCGGCCGCAAGGTGGACCAGCTGCCGCTGCCCGAAAGTGCCGCGGTCGGGACCTTCGTTCCGCCGACGATTATCGAGATCAAGGCCTTGTCGGACCTGACGCGGGAGATCTTCGGGCCGGTCCTGCATGTCGTCCGCTTCAAGCGAAACGGCCTCGATCGCCTGATCGACGACATCAACGCATCCGGCTACGGCCTCACCTTCGGGCTTCACACCCGGCTCGACGAAACGATCGCGCATGTGACCAGCCGCATCAAGGCCGGCAACCTCTACGTCAACCGCAACATTATCGGCGCCGTCGTCGGCGTGCAGCCTTTCGGCGGCCGCGGCCTGTCGGGAACGGGTCCGAAGGCCGGTGGTCCGCTCTATATCGGCCGGCTGGTGCAGCGCGCTCCCGTGCCGCCGCAGCAGGATTCCGTCCATACGGACCTTGCCCTTCGCGATTATATCGTCTGGCTCGACAAGAAGGGTTTGCCGGCCGAAGGGGAAGCGGCGCGCAGATATGCAAGCCGTTCGGCGCTCGGGCTCGAACGCGAACTCACCGGTCCGGTCGGCGAGCGAAATCTCTATGCGCTCCATCCCCGCGGCCGCATTCTAGCCGTGCCGCAGACCGAAACCGGGCTCTATCGCCAGATCGCCGCAGCCCTGTCGACCGGCAACCACGTTGTCGTGGATGCGGGTTCCTTCGCGAAATCGGTCCTGGCGGACCTGCCGGCGGCCGTCTCCGGCCGGGTTTCCTGGACGTCGGATTGGGAGAAAGACGGGCCGTTCTCCGGCGCACTTGTCGAAGGCGATCGCGACAGGGTTCTGGTGGTCAATCAGAGGATCGCTGCTCTGCCGGGGCCGCTTCTGTTGGTCCAGGCTGCGACGAGCGAGGAATTGGCTAGCGATCCCGAGGCCTATTGCCTGAACTGGCTGCTGGAGGAGGTGTCCACGTCGATCAACACCGCCGCAGCCGGCGGCAATGCCAGCCTGATGGCGATCGGCTGAGAAGACGAGACGAGGGCGCAGAAATGCGCCCTCGATCGCTATTTCGTATGTTCCAAAAAACTCGACACCATTGACCATTTTTTTAAGAGTTCTGGCTATCGTGACAAGCTGGCGCAACGACTGCTAATTGCGGTCACATCGACATGACCGCTGAAGCTGTATGTCGATGTGATTGGTCGCGCCGGAGAAGCAGGCAATTTCCTGGGCGGGGGCTTCCTTATGGCGTTGATTGACCGACTGTTGCAACGTATGCGGATCGTGACGAAGGTGCTCTTCTTCGTCGTGCCGCTGATCGTTCTCATCGCCGGCATCGGTCTTTTCGGTTATTTTACCGCCGGCACGCTGAACGGGCAGATGACCCTGACCCGGCAGACGATCGATACCCTTTCCAGTTTCCAGCAACTGCGATCCTCGCTGACCGCTTTTACCGATCTTCCGACAGCGGCCACGCGCGATCGATTGATCGCCAGCATCTCCGATCAGCAGAAGGGCGCGGCGACGCTCGATGCCATGCTGATCGATCCTGCACAAAAGCAGCAGATCGCCGCGGTGCGCGAACTCGGGGCTAAGATGCAGGGCGCCGCCGACGCGCTATGGGCTGTGTCGCAGGAGCGCGTCAATACCGAACAGGCGATCGACGACGCGGTGGCCGGGCTGTTTAAGGAAAGCCAGACGGCGCGCAAACAGCTCGACGTTCTCCAGGATCAGGCGAATGGCAAGGAGGCCTTCGTCCGGGCGCTTCTTCTCGACGCCTCGGCCTATAAGAATCTCGCGGGTCGCATTGCCAAACTGCGCAAGGCGACCGCGGCGGCAGCCGACCCTCAGAAGCTCGGCCAGGCCATCGGCAGCCTTCTGCCGCCGCTGGTCAAAGAGGTCGCCGACAGCGGGGCGCTTGCCTCCGACAAGGCTCAAAGCCAGATCGCTGCGCTGAAGCCGGTCCTGGACAAGCTCGCCCCCATGGCCAGCAGCCTGACGCTCGAAGCTTACGCTCCCGTCGATCAGGATCTGCAGGGCCTGCAGGAACAATTTGCAAAACTCGCCTCCGGCAATGCGGACACGGCGATCGAGCGCTTTACCGGCATGGATGCGAGCATTTCAACGCTTCGTTCGATGGTGGCGATCGTCAACACCGCCTTCAAATCGATCGACGATCTGCGCCTGCACCTGAGTGAACTGAACAGGCGGGTCCATGCAGAGTCGCGAGATGAGGTTCTCGCCGATCTCAAGGCATTGCGCGAAAGCGCTGCAAAGCTTGTTCCCTTGAGCGGTAAAAATGCCGCGCTGCAGGATCTTGCCAAGAAGATCGAGCCGTCGCTTGCGACGATCGAGAAGGACACCTCGCTTCTGATCTCGATCGCCGACCGGTGGCGCGCGGACAAGGAGGCGGCGACCGCACTTGTGGCCGACGCAAGCCATACGCTCGAACAGTTCGTCAGCACGGCGCAGGAGAGCGGCAAGGAAATCAGCCAGCGCTCCGCGACGATGTCGCTCGCGGCGATGATCGCGGGCACCGTGCTTGCGATCATCGGCGGCCTCATGCTGATCGAAACTCTGCGTGGGCCGCTGAAGCGGATCACCCAGACGATGATGCGGCTTGCCGCCGGCGATCTGAACGTTGCCATCGGCGACGGCAAGCGTGGCGACGAAATCGGCGACATGATCCGCTCGGTGACCGTTTTCCGCGATCAGGCGCTTGAGAAGACCAGGCTGGAAGAGGTGGCCGAGGCAAACAGGGCGCGGGACGAACGGGAGCAGGCCCGCCGCGCCGCCGAGCAGGCGCGCATCGAGGCGGAACAGAGTGAGGCTCTGACGGCGCTGTCGGACATGCTGGGCAAGCTTGCCAATGGCAATCTCGCGGCCGAGATGAGCGAGGATCTGGCCGCAGACTATGTCGCGATGGCGCAAACCTACAATCACGCCATCGATGCGTTGCGCCTGACGCTCGCCGAGGTCCGCAACACGACCTACGAGATCGCCGAGGGCAGCACCAATCTTTCAGGCGCCGCCGACGATCTGGCGCGGCGCACGGAACAGCAGGCCGCAGCGCTCGAGGAGAGTTCGCGGGTGCTGGGCGAACTGACCGACAGCGTGCGGACGACCGCTGAAAACGCCCGCCAGACATCACTTTCGGTTGCGGAAGCACACCGCCAGGCGGAGCATTCCGCAGCCGTCGTGGCGAAGGCCGTCGATGCCATGGGCGCCATCAACCGGTCGTCCGAGAAGGTCACCAGCATCATCGGTGTGATCGACGAGATCGCGTTCCAGACCAATCTTCTTGCCCTCAACGCGGGTGTGGAAGCGGCGCGCGCAGGCGAGGCCGGCAGAGGTTTTGCCGTGGTTGCTCAGGAGGTGCGTGAGCTTGCCCAGCGTTGCGCCAAGGCTGCCCGCGAGATCAAGGACCTCATCTCCAACAGCGCATCGCAGGTTGGCGCCGGCGTCACCCTCGTCGAGGAAACCGGCCATGCGCTTTCTGCCATCATGGAGCACTTCACCTCGATCAATGGACTGGTGCAGGTCATTTCTGCTTCCACGACCACGCAATACAAGGGCATCGACGAGGTGAACAACGCCGTTCGCGACGTCGAGCATATCACCCAGCACAACGCAGCAATGGTGGAGGAAAACACCGCGGAAATTCACAGGCTTCGGCAGCAGGTGGAACTGTTGAACGAAAGAATTTCCCACTTTCAGACCGCCGACGGCCGCAGGACTTCGCCTGCCAGCATCGTGCGGATGGCCGCGGTCTCCTAAAGAGATTCCCGGAGTCCTTCCGCATGGTGATCAAGCGTCGTCGACGCTGACCGTCGAGGTGTCATTTTCCGCTCTACCGCACCCCGACCCCGTTAGGTTCCGCCCTAGTCCTTTGGCGCCACCAAACGCCGTTTCACGTTTTCGATCCCAAGTACCGGGCTTGTCAGAACTGGAAGACCGTGGTGCATGCCCTGCACTGCACGAGCCATCGAGGCCTGCGCAAAAACGATCACGTCGACCTTCTGCGACAGCTCTTCCAGCGCTCGGCGGATTTGCGCGTCATGCGCTCCGACGTTCCCATCGGCGAGGAATTGAAACGCCCCGTGAACAAGCACATCGTCGATCACGACATTTTTGCCCGCCTCGCATGCCTGGCGCCTCAGCAGATCTGCTGTCGGCACCAGCGTTGTAGATAATGTCGCTAGGATGCCTATGCGGTTTCCATGCTCGACAGCGGCTTTGGCCATGCCTTCGTCAATACGGAACAGCGGCACAGGACAAAGCGGCGCAATGGCATCGACCGCCGGCCCAAGCGTTGAGCATGTGACGACGATCGCATCTGCCCCGGCGTCGACTGCTGACCATACGTAGGCAGCCAGCCTTCGTTTCGTCAGATGGCATAAAGACCCGCGCTCGATGGTATTTCTCAACAGGCTCTCGTCGAGGATCGCGAACGGCTTCCAGTCGGGCAAATGTTCTTTAGCAAGGGCCCCAAACTCCGAAACAAGATCGGACACCGTGTGGATGAAAGCCAGCTTTCTGACAGAGGCACTGGCAGTTTGAATTGACATATGATTTCCCATCCGGGTGTTGGAAACTGATTGGGGGAAGTGTGCAGCAGTTCATCACGTTAACTCGGTGTGCGAATCCTTCTCTGTTACGGATCGGGCAAGATCGCGCTTTGACCCCATAGAAATGCGCCAGCTCGCAATCGCTCTGTGCCTGTGCTTCCACGCGAATGAATTGCGTCAGATGGCGCCAACCTCAATTTTCGATCTGTCCCTGAAACGCGAGAGGCGGAATGGTGTCGGATCGACGATTGCCGTGTCGCCCCCGACCAGATCCGCCGCCAGAGGGCCGATGCCAGGGCCGGCGCCGAAGCCGTGTCCGGAACAACCTGCGGCGACAAACACTCCGCCGATGCTGTCCACCGGTGAAATCGCGGGTATGGCGTCCGGGGTGGAGTCGACATATCCACCCCAAGCAGACGTGACGCCGGCCTCGGCAACGGCGGGGAGCAGGGCTCTTATCCGCGCCATTATGGCAGCCGTCATCCGAATGTCCGGAGCAGGATCGAGTACGCGAATGCGTTCGAAGGGGGTCGGCCTATCGAGACGCCAGCGACCGAGTGTTTCCGGACCCTCGAAAAACGAGCGGCCTATGCCGATCTCGACGGCCTTCCGTCGTTTCAGGAACATCGGCAGAAACGGGCGAGCATAGCGGATGCTCTGCGGCGTGAGCTCGAGCGTCGCTCTGCCGCTGACGGCTATGGTGTAGCTGCCATCGATCCGGCGCGTCAGGGCGCAATCAGAAGTATAGATTGCGCCTCCAAAATCGGGTGCAGGACCGGTCCGCAAGGCGGTCTGACGGACACTGGCCTGCGGCAGGCAAACCGCATGCACGCGCAGAAAAGCAGAAGCCCAGGCGCCGGCGGCACATAGCACCCTATTGGTGCGGATAAGGCCTTTCTCGGTGACGACGCCGCTTACTTGGCGATTGGTGATATCCAGGCCGCGCGCCGCGCAGTTCTGATGAATGGTCGCGCCATGTTTGCGCGCGCCCTCGGCTATCCGAGGAGCGGCGAGCCAGGGCTCAGCCTTGCCGTCGTCCACCGCGTGGACACCGCCCAGCCATTTGCGGCCGTCGGCCGCTGGAACAGCGGCGGCGGCCTCGCTGGCGGTCAGCATTCGGGTATTGACGTCAAACCTTCGGGCAACCTCGCGCCAACGTTCCCATTCACCGAGCTGCTTTGGGTCAGCGGTTGCATAGAGGAGCCCGCAACGGCGAAAGCCAAGGTCATGCCCGATCTCTACAGTCAGCTCTTCCCATAGGCGCAACGCCAGATTGGCAAGCGGCAATTCACGTTCATCCCGGTTCTGCCGACGGCACCAGCCCCAGTTCCGGCTCGACTGTTCGCAGCCGACATATCCCTTTTCGACAAGCGCTACCGATAGACCGCGCCGTGCCCAGAAATAGGCCGCGCTGGCGCCGACAATCCCGCCCCCGATGATGACGACATCTGATGACGTGGGTAGAGTTTCATCGCTGCTGATGTGGTGGATTAAAGGGGACATGGCGGCCTCAACGTGAATGATAGCCGGCAGTATCAAGAAAAGGGTGCGGCAGAATGCACTGGTTGCAGCGGATTCGCCGTATTTTGCATCGAATATCGTCGGTCGGAAAGTGACGGCGACTTTGAGCCGGCAGGCGCGTCAGAGCATGCCTAATCTGCGTGCCCGACAATACCCTTGATCTCGGTGAATTCCTGCAATCCGAACTTCCCGTATTCGCGGCCGTTGCCGGACTGCTTATAGCCGCCGAACGGAGCTGCGCTATCCCATGCGGATTGATTGAGGCGCACGATGCCGGTGCGAAGCCGACGGGCGAGCGTCCGCGCCTCCTGCGGGTCGCCTTGGATATAGGCGGCGAGACCGTAGGGTGTGTCGTTGGCGATCGCGACAGCATCGTCCTCGGTGTCGTAGCCGATGATCGACAGTACGGGGCCAAAAATCTCCTCCCGTGCGATGGTCATCGAATTCTTCACGCACGCAAATACCGTCGGACGCACGTAATAGCCCGCGTTCAGATTGGATGGGCGCCCGGGACCGCCGGCCACCAATTCGGCTCCCTCGGCAATGCCTTTCTCGATCAGCGCCTGGATCTTGGCGAATTGGGCAGCGCTCGCCACCGGACCAAGATCAGTGTCCGGGTCATGAGGCGGTCCGACCGTCAGCGATGCTGCCGCCCTTGCCGCGATGGCACTCGCTTCATCCATGCGCTCGGCCGGCACCAGCATCCGGGTCGGCGCATTGCATGACTGTCCGGAATTGGCGAAGCACCGGCGCAGGCCGGCTGCGACCGCCGAACCAAGATCGGCGCTTCGCAATAGAATGTTCGGCGACTTTCCGCCGAGTTCCTGATGCACCCGCTTGACGGTCGGCGCCGCTGCCTGCGCGACGGCGATCCCGGCCCGCGTCGATCCGGTAAACGAGACCATATCGACATCGGAATGGCCGGCGAGCGCCGCTCCGGCAGTCGGTCCGTCACCCTGAACCAGGTTGAAGACGCCTTTCGGGACACCCGCCTCATGCATGACTTCGGCAAAGACGAGAGCGTTGAAGGGCGCGATCTCAGACGGTTTGAGCACCATCGTGCAGCCTGTCGCCAGCGCCGGAGCTACCTTGCAGGCAATCTGATTGATCGGCCAGTTCCATGGCGTGATCATGCTCACGACGCCAACCGGTTCGTGAACGATCCGGGTCGAGCCCTGCAGATATTCGAAGTCGAACTCATCGAAAGCCCGGATTGTCTCTTCGAAATGCGCCGCACCCAGCCCCGCTTGGTCCGCCCGTGCCATGGCCAGCGGGGCACCCATTTCGCGGGAGATGATGTCGCCGATCTCGTGCTGACGGCGCTTCAGGATCATCAGAACTCGCTCAAGGAGCGCCCGCCGCTCCGCCTTCGTCGACTGTGAGAAGATCGGAAAGGCCGCGCGGGCGGCTTCGATCGCCCGCTCTGCATCGGCCATGCTGCCGATCGCTATCGTTCCGATGGATTGTTCGGTCGACGGATCGATCACGTGAAGCTCTCTCAGCCTTTCGGGATCGACCCACTCACCGCCGATATAGAATTTGTGGGCGTTTTTCATGCAATGTCCCTCCGGCCGAGCCGAAATCAAAAGTCGGCCACTTTGCCCCAGGCGGATGTCCCGAAACGGTCCGGATGATAGGGCCGGGGATCGACGATCGGCTCATCGCCTGTGGCGATATCGGCAATCAGATGACCGGCGCCCGGCCCGATGCCGAAGCCGTGGCCGCTGAAGCCCGCAGCAAGGATGAAGCCGGGAAGGGAGGCGATCTCGCCGATCCCCGGCACGCCGTCGGGTGTGCTGTCGATATAGCCCGCCCAGGCCGCGCTGATGCCGGTTTTCTTCAAGGCGGGTAGAAGCTCGAGCGCGCGCGCATGCGTCAGGCGGATGGTCGCCTGATTGATCGCGGGGTCGAGGATGCGCATGCGCTCCATCGGCGTCGGCCTGTCGAGCCGCCAGCGTGCAAGAGACTCGTGGCCGGAACGAAACCCCTCCAAGCCGCCGGGCGCGAGACTGCGCCATCGCCGGGCGAACATCGGCAGAAACTCTCGGGCGAAGCGGAACTGCTGCGCGGTCGGATCGACGCGGCCGCGGCCGCTGATCGCCAGCGTGTAGCCGCCATCGCTGCGCCGCGTAACGGAGACCGCGGACGTGTGGAGTGCGTCCGGCAGCCCGCTTGCCCCAGGCGAAACGGAAAGGATCGACGAACGGATCGACGCCTGCGGAAATCGAATGCCGAGCTGGCGGCAGAAGGTAGAGGCCCAGGCGCCGCCGGCCAGGATCGCGATTTTTGTCCGGATCGTGCCGTGCTCGGTGACGACGCCGGCGATCCTGCCGCCTTCGATGTCGATGCCGCGGGCCGCACAGGATTGATGCACCGTGCCGCCGAGCTTCAGGATCGCCCGCGCGACGGCGGGCGCGGCGCGTGCCGGATCGGCGGTGCCGTCGGTCGGCGAAAACACCCCGCCCTTCCACGACGCGCCGGTGGCGCGCCCGCGTTCGGTTGCCTCTGTACCGCTCAGCATATGCGTCGTGACGCCGACCGAACGCGCGAAGTCGCGCCAGCGTGCCCAGCCGGCCAGTTCCTCGTCGCTATTGCTGAGATAGAAGAGGCCGCAGCGGCGAAAACCGGTATCCTCCCCAGTCTCGGCAGCGAAGCGCTCCCACAGATCGAGGCTCTTCGTCGACATCGGCAGTTCCCGGGCGTCGCGGTTCTGCTGCCGGCACCAGCCCCAGTTGCGGCTCGATTGCTCCGCCCCGACAAGGCCTTTCTCGACGAGCGCAACCTTCAATCCGCGCCGGGCAAGATAATAGGCCGCGAAAATGCCGACGATACCGCCGCCGATCACCACAGCATCGGCGGCAACGGGCAGCTCCGCTATGGTATCGACGCGATCGAGCGGTGCAGGCATGGTGTCGTCTCCGTTTCATACTCTAGAGCGGTTCAGCCTTTCGCCGAAGCGCAGAACCTCTCTAACATTTTGTTTTTACCTGATTTCCGGTGGAACGTTGCCGGACAAACGATCGCGACGGCGACCCTCATTGCCGACAATACGCCCGCACCAGTTCAGGATCCTGCTGGAGACCGTCGAGCCAGGCCGGATCAAGCGTCGGTACTGAGGAGAAGAGCAGCTGCGAATAGGGATGGGTCGGCGCCTTCACCGTCGAGGGCGTGATTTCCTCGACCTTCCGGCCGCCATACATCACCACGATCTCGTCGCAGATCGCCTCTACCACAGAGAGGTCATGGCTGATGAAGATGTAGGAGAGACCGAGTTCCCGCTGCAATTCCTTGAGCAGGTCGATGACCGCGGCGGCAACCACCGTGTCGAGCGCCGAGGTAATCTCGTCGCAGAGGATCAGCTTCGGATCGGCGGCGAGCGCCCGGGCGAAATTGACGCGCTGCTTCTGCCCGCCCGAGAGTTCTCCCGGCCGGCGATGGCGCAGGCTGCGGGGCAGGCGTACCATGTCTAGAAGTTGATCAATCCGGGCATTTCGCGCCTGCCGATCCATACGATGGTAGAAAACCAGGGGCCTGGCGAGAATGTCCTCGACCGATTTTGCTGGGTTGAGAGCGGTATCGGCATATTGAAAGACGATCTGCATCTCGCGCAACTGGTCGCGCGAACGCTCGCGAGCGCTGCGGCGCAGCTCCGTGCCGTCGAAGACGATCTTGCCGATTGCCGCCGGCAGGATGCCGGCGATGGTGCGGGCGAGTGTTGACTTGCCGCACCCGGATTCGCCGATGATGCCGAGATTTCGCCCTTTCTCCACCTTCAGGCTGACGTGCTCGACCGCACGAACGAGGGGCAGGCCGTCGGCCTGGCGCTGTCCATAACCCGCGACAAGATCTTCGATCTTCAGAAGCGGCGCGGTCGCACTTGCTGCCAGTGCTGCCGCGCCGCGCGATTTCGGTTCAAAGGCCGCGAGCAGCTCTTTGGTATAGGGATGCTTCGCATTGTTGAGGATTTCATTGGTGGTGCCGGTTTCCTGGGCCTCCCCGCCTTTCAACACGACGATGCGGTCGGCGATCTGCGCGACGACGGCGAGGTCGTGCGAGACATAGACGCCTGATATGCCGCCCTTCTTCATGACCGATTTGAAAGCGCGCAGCACTTCGATCTGGGTCGTCACGTCGAGCGCCGTCGTCGGCTCGTCGAAGATGACGAGGGTGGGGTCGCCGATCAGCGCCATGGCCGCGGCCAGGCGCTGCAGCTGGCCGCCGGAAACCTGGTGCGGGTAACGGCTGCCGATCGTTTCGGGCTCCGGCAGCGACAGCGCCCGGAAGAGCTCGACTGCCCGGGCGCGCGCAGCCTCCGGCGACATCAGCTGATGGATACGGGTGACTTCGATCACCTGGTCCATGATCGTTGTGGCCGGGTTGAAGGCGGCGGCGGCTGATTGCGGGACATAGGCGACTTCGGTGCCGCGCACCTTGGCGCGCTGCTTCTCGCTGAGCGTGACCATGTCCTTGCCGCCGACCGAAACACTGCCGCCGGTGATGCGGCAGCCCGCACGGGTATGGCCCATCAGGGTCAGGGCGATGGTCGTCTTGCCCGAACCGCTCTCGCCGATCAGCGCGATGATCTCGCCTTCGGCAACGTCGAGGCTGACACCCTTGATGATTTCGACACGTCGGCCGGAATCGGTGGTGGCCTCGATTTTCAGGTCGCGGATTTCAATGAAATTGCTCATGACACGCTCCGGTCGCGAATCTTCTGCGGCAGGTTGTCTATCAGCAGGTTGACGCTGATCGTCAGGCTGGCGATCGCAAGTGAGGGAAACATCACCGCCGGCGCGCCGAACGGCAGCCCGCCGATATTCTCGCGCACCAGCGCACCCCAGTCGGCATAGGGGGGCTGAACGCCAAGGCCCAGGAAGGAAAGCCCGGAAAGGAGCAGAACGATGAAGACGAAGCGGATCCCGAGGTCGGCGAGCACCGGCCCGACGATGTTGGGCAGAATTTCCGAGCGAATGAGATAGAGGGTGCTTTCGCCGCGGATGCGCGCGACCGTGATGAAATCCATCGCATTGATGTTGACGGCCAGCGCCCGGGCGAAGCGGTAGGCGCCGGGAATGTAGATCACCGACAGTGTCAGGACCAGAACCGGGATCGAGGAGCCGACGGCGGCGACCACGACCAGACCGAACAGCTTGCTCGGGATGGAATTGAGGGCGTCGAGGAAGCGGCTGAGGATCGTGTCCAGCCAGCCGCCGGCGACCGCTGCGATCATGCCGAGCACGACGCCGCTGAAGCAGGCGATCGTTACCGCCGCCAGCGAGATGCCGACCGTGTACCGCGCGCCCATCAGAATCCGCGAGAGCATGTCGCGGCCGAGATAATCGGAGCCGAGCCAGAGTTCCCGGCTCATCGGGCCGAAATAGTCGAGATCGACAATTTCGCCGACGGGATAGGGGATGATCAACGGCGCGAAGATCGCGACGAGCGCCCAGGAGAGGATCACAGTGAAGCCGATCGCGCCGACGATGTTGAAGCGATAGCCAAACCGGGTCCCGGACAGCCGGCCGGAGGTGGTTTCGGAACTGGTCATGGTCATCGGAGCCTCGGATTGGAAAGGATGGCGATGATATCCGCGATGGTGATCAGCAGCAGGTAGCCCAGGCAGAAGATCATCGCGCAGCTCTGGATTAGCGGCAGATCGCGGGTGGCGACGGCATCCAGCATCAGCTTGGCGATACCGGGATAGTTGAAAATGGTCTCGACGATGATCACGCCTCCGAGCAGATAGGACAGCGAAAGCGCAACGGCATTGACGATCGGGCCAAGCGCATTCGGCAGTGCATGGCGAAACACGATGCGCGGCCGGGAGGCGCCTTTGAGCAATGCCATCTCGACATAGGGTGTGTTGAGCGTCTCGATAACAGCTGCGCGCGTCATGCGGATCATCTGGGCCGAGACAACAAAGGTGAGGGTGATCACCGGCATGGCATAGACGCGCAACAGGTCGGTCATACTATGGACCTCATTGGCGAAAGACAGCGCCGGCAGCCATTTCAGATAGACGGCGAAGATGAGCGCGGCGGAGGTCGCGACCATGAACTCCGGCACGGAGATGACGCCGATCGTGATCACCGTGACAATCCGATCGTAAAGGGTGCCGCGCAACATCGCCGCAGTGATCCCGAGCGTGAGCGCGATCGGCACTGAGAAAAGCGCGGTGACGCCGGCAAGTTTCAGCGTGTTGACGAAGCGCCCGGCGATGAGAGCGGCGATCGGCATGTTGTTGGCATAGGACGTGCCGAGGTCGCCCTGCAGCAGCCCGACTAACCAGCGCAGGAAACGAAAGAGCGCCGGCTCGTCGAGATGCATGGCCTTGCGCAGGCCCTCGACGGCTTCTGGCGTGGCGGCTTGGCCGAGCAGGATCGTCGCCGTATCTCCAGGCAACAGCGTTGTCGCGAAGAAGACGGCGAAGGAGACGATCACCAGAGTTATCACGGCGACGAACAATCTGCTCAGTACAAGGGATAAGACCTGGCGGTTCACGGGCGTCTTCCCTTTGCGTTCGAGTTGAGTTCCATCAATGCAGATGGAGGAACTGGGGCGCGGCTGCTGCCCCAGTCTCCTTTGCTTAATCAGGCTTCAAGCCAGACATATTCCGCGAAAGCGTATCCCATCTGGCCGCCGAGCGGGTTGGCTTCCAGGCCCTTGAGCTTGGCAGTCGTGGCATCGACGTTCGAGATATAGGCCGGAATGATAGTGCCGGCTTCCTGGGCGACCATGCCCTGCATCTCGTTGTAGATTGTCTTGCGCTTGTCTTGATCGAGAGAGCCACGCGCCTCGATCAGCATCTTGTCGAACTTCTCCGACTTGTAGTGGCTTTCGTTCCACGGAGCGTCCGAGGTGTAGAGCAGGGAGAAGAGGATATCCGGGGTCGGCCGCGGGTTGATATTGCCGAAATGGATCGGCGCCTTGAGCCAGTAATTGTCCCAATAACCATCGGATGGCACTCGCTGCACATCGAGCTTCATGCCGATTTCGGCGCCGGCCGCCTGGATGATCATGGCCATGTCGATCGACGAGCTCGCCGCATCGGAAGCGATGATCGGGATGGATTGGCCAAGCACGCCGGCCTTGTCGAAGTGGAACTTCGCCTTCTCAGGATCGAAGGCTCGCGCTTTCAGCTCTGCGTCATGATAGAAGTTCGCCGGTGAAACGGGTTGATCGTTGCCGACTTCACCGAGACCGCGTAGCGCCGATTTGACGATCTGTTCGCGGTTGACGAGATACTTCATGCCCTCGATGAAGTCCCGCTTATTGCCGGGCTCCATATCCAGTCGCATGTTGAGATTGGTATAGTTGCCGGACGTCGTCTTAGACAAGGTGAAGCCGTCGCCCTGGGCCTCGACGAGGCGCATAGAGCGCGGATTGATCGTGGCTGCAAGATGGATGTCGCCCGCAAGCAGTGCGTTTACACGGGCATTGTCGTCGCTGATCGCGAAATATTCGAAGGAATCGACGTTCGGGCCGGATTTCCAATAATTCTTGTTCTTGATCCCGACCGAGCGAACGCCCGGCTCGAAGACTTCCTTGACGAATGCGCCGGTGCCGTTGGCCTTGGTGAAATCGGTCGTGCCGTCGGAAACGATCATGAAGTGATGCATCGACAGGATGGTCGGCAGGTCGGCGTTCGGGCTGGCGAGCGTGATCTCGACGGTCTGTTTGTCGACCGCCTTGAAGCCGGTCATCTGGGCGGCGATTTTTGCGACCTTCGAGCCGACGGACGGGTCGAGATGGCGCTTCAGCGAGAAGACCACGTCGTCTGATGTCAGCGGCTTGCCGTCATGGAAGGTAACGCCGTTCTTCAGCTTGACCGTCCAGGTCTTCGCATCCTTGGACTCGATCACTTCGGCAAGCTCCATCTGCGGCGTGCCTGATTTGTCGAGGAAGGTGAGGCGGTTATAGAAGGAGCAGCACCGGACATAGTCGGTGGACAGCGACGCCTTGGCGGGGTCGAGCGTATCGGCCGTGGAGGACGACCAGCCGGCCGCCTTGAGCGAGCCGCCGGAAACGGGCGTGGCGGCGAGCGCCTTGCCGGCGCGGCCAAGCACGAGCCCGCCGGCCGACATGGCCACGCCGCCCGCAAGCATCATATGCAGCAACTCGCGACGGGTGGCGCCACGGCGGATGGCGCTTTCGACCATGGCGTCGTCGGATCTGGTCCAATTGGTGATTTTGTCGTTCATCTCATTCCCCTTTTCTTGTGTGGCGGGCTGCCCGTTCCGGGCAGGTCCGATCTGCTTTCAAAGTCAGGCGCGCGCGGCGGCCACGGCATCGGCAAGGCCGGCCATGGAGGTGAAATGGTAATCGGGTTTGGTGAACTCGGCCGGTTCGATCGTGCCGCCGTAACCCTTCTCAGCATGTCGCCGCTCGATCCAGCAATTGGTCAGCCCGAGTTTCCTGGAAATGCCGATATCGTGGTATTGGCTCTGGGCGACATGCAGGATGTCGTCCTTCGAATGTCCTTGCGAGACGACGTAGGCGAATACCTTCTCGAAGAATGCGGGATCGGGTTTCTCGGTGCCCGTATCATCCGCCGTGAAGGCGGCATAAAAGGGATTGCCGAGCTCTTTCTCGAAGAAATCGAATGCCCAGCGGCGGGCGTTGGTCATCGCAACGAGGCGGTAATCCTTCGCAAGACTGGCCAGCGCTGCGGCGCTGTCTGCAAAACCCTTCCAGCCCTTGGCCGAATCCCGCAGCTGTTCGCCATATTTTTGCTCAGTCGGCAGGCCGAGCTTCGGCGCGATCGCCAGGTAGACGCGCACGAGGTCGTCGGGAAAGAGATCGGCATCCTCGGCATAGCGGGCTGCACGGTAGAGGGTCAGCGCCTGCTCGCCGTCGACGGTCGTTCCCGCCTCGGCGGCGATATCGCCGATGCAGGTCTTGAGGCCGCTCTCGAAGTCGATGAGCGTGCCGACGACATCGAATGTCATATATTTGAATTCCGGAAGGCTCTTGCTCACGTGAATTCCCCAGTGTTCGGCTCCCAGTGGGAGCATGGTGTCTCGAAGAAGAATATTCTGTTCCCGCGGGCGAGATCGTTGTCCCGCTCTTCTGTGGAAGGCCTCGCATTTGCCGGGATCCGAGCCCTTCAGTGATCGTAGTGTGTCACCTGCACCGCGCCGGATTCTCCTGAAAGGCGTCATATGGCGGCACAAAATACCGAATCTGACCGTTTCGCGATATTCTGAGGCTTGCATCGCCCACGCGCCGGTCGTCGTAGTTCATGGTTTGTTCTTGGCGGGCGCCCGTGCGCTCGATGATCATGTCTGCCGTTTCGGGCTGCGCGCGGCAGCGCATGGCAAGGACGCCATCGTCGAAGGCGGGGAATGACGAGGCCAAAGGCAGCGTGTTCAAGCGCCGTGCTGGCGGGGGAATCGGCGGTGCCGGCGGGTGCCGTTTCCGCCGGTACTTCCGCCAGACCGGAGATAGGTCAGTGCATCATCGCCAGCGCTGCCGCAAAGAAATCCTCACCTCCGAAGTTGCCTGACTTCAAAGCCAGAAGCATGTCGCCCTGGGCATTGCCGACCGTGCGCAGCACCGGCACGCCGGCCGCAATCTCGGGCCCGATCAGAAATGCTGGAATGGCAAGCCTGTCGACCGCTGCGCCCGACGTTTCTCCGCCTGCAACCACGAGGCGCCGGACGCCTCTTGCCACCAGTTCGGCTGCGATGATCGAGGTTGCGGTCTCGATCGCATGGCCGGATGCGTCCCGTCCGTAAAGGGATTGCAGCCGGGCCACGGTTTCGGGTGCGGCGCTTGCGGCGACCACGATGGGGCCGGCGGCGATGCGGTCTCCAGCCCAGGAAATCGCCGCGGCGATCTCATCCGGGCCGGCAAGCAGCCGTTCCGGATCGAGCCGCAGGACCGGCATCGACCGTTCGGCGACCTCGAGTTGGCGCAACGTTGCCTTGGAGCAACTGCCGGCAACGATCGCGGAAAGCCCGCCGACCGGGCGAATGACGTCTGCCGGCGCCGCTCCGCCGGACGATATCCGACCGGAGCGGACCAACGCGCGGGCAAGGCCGAGACCGAGCCCGGATGCGCCGGTGGATACCGGTGTTTCCAATGCGATCTCGCCGAGCGTTTCAAGATCCCGCTCGAAAATCGCATCGGCGATGGCAGCGGTAACGCCGGCCGCGCGCAGGGCCTCGAGCCTCGCTTTGACGGCGCAAGGTCCGGCCGCGATGGCGGTGAGATCGATCAGCCCGACAGCACCATGCGATTGCCGGGTGAGAACCCGCACGAGATCGGCGTCGTGCATCGGGTTGAGGGGGTGGTCCTTGAGCGGGCTTTCGTTCAACGGCTGTCCGCCGACGAAAAGATGGCCAAGATAGACGGTGCGACCTGCTTCCGGGAAGGCTGGCGTGACCAGCACGATGCCGCCGCCCGCAGCGTGTCTCAATGCCTCGGTGACGGGTCCGATATTGCCGGCATCGGTGGAATCGAAGGTCGAACAGATCTTGTAGAGCACGTGGCTCGCGCCGCGCCGGCGCAGCCATCGTTCGGCGCTGGTTGCGGCAGTCACCGCGTCCGAAGCCGGGACGGAGCGGATCTTCAGGGAAACGACGACGGCGTCGACGTCAGGCAGAGCGAGCGACGGATCGGGGATGCCGACCGTCTGCACCGTGCGCAGCCCGTTCTTCGTCAGCGTATTGGCGAGGTCGGACGCGCCCGTATAGTCGTCGGCGATTGATCCGAGCAAAATGGCCATTGTCTAGCTCCGTGCAAAAGATCTGAACCAGCCGAGGCCGTCCAGTGTATGGCCGCGCGGGATGTATTCGCAGCCGATGAACCCGTCGTAACCCAGGCGGTCGATTTCGCCGAAAAGGTAGGGGTAGTTCAGTTCTTCCCCGTCCGGCTCGTTGCGGGAGGGCACGCTGGCGATCTGGATATGGCCGGTAATCGGCAGCAGGCGCCGCAACGCTATTGTGACGTCGCCATGGATGATCTGGCGATGATAGATGTCGAACTGGAGTTTCAGGTTGGGCAGGCCGGATTCGGCAATCAGCGTTTCGGCGGCGCCGAAGTCCTTGAGGAAATAGCCTGGCATGTTTCGGCCGTTGATCGGCTCGAGCACGAGATCGATGTCTTTGTCCGCAAGCCGCCCGGCAGCATAAGTAACGGAGCGCCGATAAGAGGCGGCGGCGGCTTCATCATGAGGGTCGGCGATGCCCGCCATCAGGTGCAACCGCTTGACGCCGGTCGCCGCCGCATAGTCGAGTGCCCGTTCGACATCGGCCTTCAGCGCATCGAACCGTCCGGGAAGGGCTGCGATGCCGCGCTCGCCTGCCGCCCAGTCGCCCGGCGGCAGGTTGAACAAGGCCTGCTGCAGATTGTTGCGGGCAAGCCGTTCGGCGATTGCCTCCGGCGCAGCTTCGTAGGGAAAGAGGTATTCGACGGCGGCAAAGCCGGCATCGGCTGCGGCGTCGAAGCGGTCGAGGAATGCCCATTCGTTGAACATCATCGTCAGGTTGGCGGCGAAAACCGGCATGGCTAGCGTTCCCCTTTGTTGGAACCGGGCAATTCCGCCCCGGAAAGCTGGGCATAGAGCCGTGCGAGCGAGGAATCGTCATCACGGCCCATGCCGGCGCCGGCGGCGGCCAGATACATTTGCAGCGCCGCCGCCGCGAGCGGCACCGGATAACGCTCGGATCGGGCCATGTCCTGGACGATACCGAGATCCTTGACGAAAATCTCGATGCTGCTGAGCGGCGTATAGTCTCCGGCCAGCACATGCGGCACGCGGTTTTCGAACATCCACGAATTGCCGGCTGAGGCGGTGATCACCTCATAGACTTTGTCGAGGTCGAGGCCCTGCTTGGCAGCAAATGTTATGGCCTCGCAGGCGGCGGCGATGTGCACGCCGGCGAGAAGCTGGTTGATCATCTTGAAGGCCGCGCCTGCCCCGGCGGCGTCGCCGAGCTCGTAGACCTTGCCGGCCATGGCGTCGAGACCCGGACGGGCGGCGTCGAAAGCCTGTCTGGAGCCGGACGCCATGATCGTCAGCTCGCCCAGCGCAGCCTTGGCTGCGCCACCTGAAATCGGCGCGTCGAGATAATGCAGGCCGAGAGCTTGTACCCTTCGTGCCAGATCGCGGGCAACGGCGGGATCCATGGTGGCCGAGGAGATGAAGACGGCCCCGGGCTTCATCGTGTTCGCGACGCCTTTCGGCCCGAACAACACGGCTTCGGTCTGGGCGCCGTTGACGACGACGGAGACGACGATGTCGGCGTCCTTCGCGGCGCCGACTGGGGTCGCCGCCCCACGTCCGCCGTCGGCGATGAAGCGATCCACCGCCGCCGGCGTGATGTCATATCCGACGACATCGAGCCCGGCGCGCTTCATCGACCGGGCCATCCCCAGCCCCATGGAACCGAGACCGATGACGGCCGCGACGACGACAGGGCCTGGATTTTCAGCAAGTGGTGACATCAGGAGGTTCTCCGGTCTCGTGAGAAAAACTCTGTGCCCTCCGGGTGCAGTCCCGGAGGGGCCTTAGAGCGCCGTGCGTCCATAAGACACGCTAAGGACGCTCTAACATTTTGAATTTGCGCATAATCCTTTGCGAAAATCGATTCCGATTTTCGGGGGATGCGCGCGTTCAGCGATTTACGCTTTTGGCGGGAACCGTCAACACGGCGAGCGAGCCGATGATCAACGCAGCCGCCAGCAGATACATGCCGGCGCTGTTGGTGCCGGTGAAGTCCTTCAGATAGCCTACCAGAAATGGCCCTAGGAAGCCGGCAAGGTTGCCGACCGAGTTGATCCAGGCAATGCCGGCCGCTGCACCCGTGCCGGCAAGAAAAGCTGTCGGGAGCGACCAGAAGAGCGGGGCGCAACTGATGGCGCCTGCGGCGGCGAGCGAAAGGCAGACAATCGAGATCGTCGTGCTGGTCGCTATCGTCGCCGCGACAAAACCACCGGCGGCGACGACGGCCGGGACGACTAGGTGCCACCGGCGTTCGCGCAGCCTGTCGGCCGAGCGCCCGAGGGCCAGCATGACGACGAATGTGCAGATATAGGGAATCGCGGAAATCAGGCCGATGTTGAGGTTTCCGCTGACGCCTGAGGCTTTCACGATTGAAGGCATCCAGAAATTCAGGCCGTATTGCCCGAGCACGAAGCAGAAATAGATCAGGCACATCAGCCAGACGCGGCGGTCGGTCAGCGTTGCGGCAATGCTGTGCGGGCTGGTTGTCTTGACCCAGTTCTCCGCTTCGATGTTGGCCGTCAGCACGCGCTTTTCCTCATCGTTCAGCCATTTCGCGTCATGGATCGTATCATCAAGATAGAAGAAGGTCGCGACGCCGAAAAGAATGGCCGGAACGGCTTCGATCAGGAACATCCATTGCCAGCCGGAAAGGCCGTGCGTGCCATGGAAACTGTCCATCAGGAGACCCGAAAGCGGATTGCCGAAAATGGCGGATATCGGGATCGCGGACATGAAGGTCGTGATGATCCTGGCGCGGCGATCGGCCGGATACCACGCTGTGAGATAGAGAATGATGCCGGGAAAAAATCCGGCTTCGGCAACGCCCAGTAGGAAGCGCAGCACATAGAAGACCGTTTCCGATGAGGTGAACATGAAGGCGGCGGAAATGATGCCCCAGGTGACCATGATGCGGGCAATCCACATCCGGGCGCCAACCCTGTTCATGATGACGTTGCTCGGCACCTCGAACAGAAAATAGCCGATGAAGAAAATGCCGGCGCCGATGCCATAGGCAGCTTCCGAGAGGCCGAGTTCGCTCGACATCTGCAGTTTGGCGAAGCCGACATTGACGCGGTCGAGATAGGCAACCACGTAGCACAACATTAAAAACGGCACGATGCGCCAGAACACCTTGGCATAGGCGCGGTCTTCCGCCGTCCGTGCGGGAAGTGCGCCAACGGGCGGCGCCTGTGTCTGCAGAGTCATGATTTTCTCCTCCTGTTGTTGCCGCGGTCTCCTGTCGGTCCTCCCGCAGCACGCCAAGCCATTTTTGGCAGCGCTGCCATTCTTGCTAATCCATTTTGGCAGCGCTGCCAACAGCAAATTGGTAGCGCTGCCAAAAAATCCTTGCTTCTTTATGGGAGCGGTGAAAAATGGTGGCAGCGCGGCGGTTGCCGGCGGACATACCGGCAGACCATTCCAATAGAGCTTGGGTTCGGACATACGATGGAATTCAAACCGCAGGTGACGGTGACGCTTGCCGAGGTTGCGGAGGCAGCCGGTGTTGGCGAGAGCACGGTGTCGCGCGTGCTGCGCAATCACGGCTCGTTTTCCGGCAAGACGCGGGAGCGGGTGATGGCTGCGGTTGAGCGGCTGGGCTATGTGCCGAACCGGATCGCCGGGACGCTGGCCTCCACCGGCTCGCGCCTGGTCGCCTTTGTCATCCCCTCGCTGTCCAACATCGTCTTCCCCGATGTGCTGCGCGGCGCCAGCGCCGTCCTGGAGGAGAACCGGTACCAGGCGGTATTCTCCGTCACCGACTATGATCCGGGTAAGGAGGAGGCGCTTGCCGCTGCGATGCTCGCCTGGCGGCCGGCGGCGGTCATGCTGGCGGGATACGAACATACCGACGGGACAGTGAAGATGCTGCGCGCCAGCGGATGCCGGGTCGTGGAACTGCTCGATCTCGACGGAGATGCACTCGATATCGCGGTCGGCTTCTCGAACCGCGCGGCCGGGCGGGAGAGCGCTGGCTTTCTGCTGAAGCGGGGCTATCGCCGGATCGGCTATGTCGGTCACGATCTCAATCGTGACACCCGCGCCGGCAAGCGGTTTTCAAGCTTTTGCGAAACGCTGGAGGCCGGCGGCGTGCCTCTCGTCGCGCGCGAAATACTCGCCGGCCCTTCGTCGGTGGAAAACGGCAGGCTTGGGCTGGAGCGGCTGCTTGCCCGGACGAGGGATCTCGATGCGGTTTATTTCTCCAATGACGATATGGCGCTCGGCGGCTATTTTCACTGTCTGGCCGAGGGGATCCCTATCCCTTCGAAGCTTGCCATTTTCGGCTATAACGGCCTCGATATCGGCCGGGCGATGCCGCAGCCCTTGTCGACCATCCGAACGCCGCGTGTGTCGACCGGACAGATCGCCGCGCAGCTGGTCGTCGCCAACGCGCCGCCCCAGGCCGTCGATCTCGGTTTTGAGCTGATCGAAGGCGCAACCGCGTAATCTTGGAGGGAATGTCATGTCCGACGCGCGCCAGCGTGAAGAAATTTGCCGATACGGCCGCTCGCTGTTTGAGCGCGGGCTGACGCCCGGTTCGTCGGGCAACATATCGTTGCGGCTCGATGATGGCGGCTGGCTGGTGACGCCGACCAACGCCTCGCTCGGTTTTCTCGATCCGGCACGGCTCTCCAGGCTCGATGCCGAAGGCCGGCTGCTCTCCGGCGACAAGCCGACCAAGGAAATTCCGCTGCATACCGCCCTCTACGACACACGCGGCAGCGCCCGCGCCATCGTCCACCTTCACTCCACGCACGCGGTGGCGCTGACCATGCTGCCGGAGATCGATCCGCGCGCCGCCTTGCCGCCGATGACACCCTATTATCTCATGCGCGCCGGCGAAACCGCTCTGGTGCCCTATTATCGTCCCGGCGATCCGGCGGTGGCCGACGCCATCCGCGGGCTGGCAGGCAAGTATTCGTCGGTGCTTCTGGCCAATCACGGACCCGTCGTTGCCGGCGATAGCCTGGAAGCGGCGGTCTTTGCGACCGAGGAACTGGAGGAAACGGCAAAGCTCTATCTGCTGCTGCGAAACCTCAATCCCCGTTATCTCAGCCCGGGACAGGTGGCAGATTTGGTCGACACGTTCGGCCTCGACCTTCCTTCGCATCACGATCACGACGACCATTGAACGGCCCAAACCGGATTCAGGTCGGGCGACCCAATCCGCTCACTTCGTCCGCATCTTGTCCTAATCGAGCGCCGAAAGCACCGATGCCGTGATTGCGTCCGTCTTGTCCCTGCCGGGACTTGCACCGATGCCGCGTGCAGTCGTTGCCTCGATTGCGGCCATCACCTTGCCGGCGGCGACCGTTTCTCCCAGGTGCTCCAGCATCATCGCGCCCGACCAGATGGCGGCGATCGGATTGGCGATGCCGAGATGGGCGATATCCGGCGCGGAACCGTGGACGGGCTCGAACATCGACGGCGCCGAGCGATCGGGATTGATGTTGGCGGAGGCTGCAAAGCCGAGCCCGCCCTGGATGGCGGCGCCAAGGTCTGTCAGGATGTCGCCGAACAGGTTGGAAGCGACGACCACATCGAGGCTCTCAGGCGCCATGACCATGCGGGCGGCCATGGCGTCGATATGATAGCTGGTCACCTCGACATCGGGATATTCAGCGGAAAGCCTTTCGGTGGTCTCGTCCCAGAAAACCATCGAATATCTCTGCGCGTTGGACTTTGTGACCGAGGCAAGCTTGCCGCCCCGCGCCCGCGCTTGTTCGAAGCCGAAACGCAGGATACGCTCGACGCCCTTGCGGGTGAAGATCGAGGTCTCCACGGCCACCTCGCTGTCGGTCCCCTGATGGACGCGGCCGCCGGCGCCGGAATATTCGCCTTCGGTATTTTCACGAATGCAGAGGATGTCGAAATTCTCCGACCGCAACGGTCCCTGCACACCCGGCAGCAGCCGGTGCGGGCGCATATTGGCATATTGCACGAAAGCCTTGCGGATCGGCAGCAGAAGCCCGTGCAGCGACACGGAATCGGGCACTTTGCGAGGCCACCCGACGGCGCCGAGCAGAATGGCATCGAAGGAGCGCAGCGTTTCGATGCCATTGCCAGGCATCATGCTGCCGTTCTCCAGATAGTAGTCGCAGGACCAGGGATAGCTTGTCGTCACAAGCGAGAATCCGTTCCGCGCAGCCGTCTTTTCGAGCACGGCCTTGGCTGCCTCAGTGACGTCGCGGCCGATACCGTCTCCTGGGAGAAGGGCGATCTTGTAGGTCTTCATGGCAGGTCCTCTCACCGGCTGATCAGCACATTCTTGCTCTGCGGGTTGCGCCGTGCCGGAATGACTGTAGAGGAAGGCTCCGACTTTATTTGCCGAAAGCAACCGGGATTTGGTCGATTGTTGGGTTTACACTGGCATCGCCAGTGCATTCTCTCGAGCGATCTGGATCGACGGAAATCGATTGAGCGGGATTCATCGGCGGTCGGGCGGATTCAAGCGCCGGGATAGACGGGCGTGGAGGCCTGAGCCTGCCGGCGTTCGGATTCGGGGCGGAACGAGCGGTATTGCCAAAGACCGTCCGGGGATTGCCGCCGGTAGACGGTCTCGAGCCAGAACACGGTGTCGTCGATCGGCAAGACCGGATGCCAGGCGTACCATTCAGACCAGATCTTGCCGGCCTGTTTGCTCTCCATGGTCATTATTCAACTCCGCATGCTTGGAGGCGTTCATGAGATCGAAAAGCAGGCCGTGAAAGTTGCTGCTGTCGCCGCTCACGGAACGTTTCTTCTCGTTAGATGGGCCCCTGATCCCATCAGCGGATTTATTCCTCAGTGAAGAATAACAATGAAATATCATTCTTCAATAGAGATTGTTTTCCCGCGCTGGGTGAGAATTCCTTGGCTGTATCGCGGCGCGTTCACGGCTGTCAATGTATATCGTAATACGATATATTTAAAGAGCGCCGATCGTTGAGGAGTGAGCTTCATGGAAAGCCGATTGCATCCCGTATTGCACCGCCCCGTGCTTTATCCCGCCGATAAGGCGTTTGAAAATCTCAGGCAGAGGGGTCATGCCTTGCTTGATAGTGGAGACGCAGGCCGCTGGGAGCTTTTGCGGGCGGAGTGGCGGTATGATGTGGCGCTGCTCACGAATGATTTTCGTCTTTGGATGCAGCATCTCGACAGAGGCTTCGATATCGCCAAATAGGCGAGTATTCGATCGTCGCCTGGAAAAACCGAATGGCTCAGTTGATCGAACGAAAGCCGAGATAGACCGCCAGGCTGATGGCGGAGAGGGCGATCGTCAGTTTGGGTCGGGCATCGTCGAACATGGCTGCCAGCAGCAGGCCGAGCGACAGGATGGCGGATGTCGCCCAGAGATTCTGATCGGAGACGGTAAAGGCCAGCGCCCCCAGAAAAACGGCGCTTGCGACGATCGTCACGGGCGCGGACTTCTCGGCGAGATCGCCTCCCGGGAGATAGGGCAGGAGAAAGCGTCGCATGCTCAGGCCGGAAGCGATGCTGAGAAGAAGACAGGTCAAGACAAGATGCGCCATGGGGTCGTCGCCGATCGATCTGCAGATGGAATTGCCGATGCAAACCCCGTGCCAGCTGCAAACACCGCAATTCCCGCCAAGTGGCGGCAATATCGGCCGCCCGTGGCTATTTCCTCGGCGCCGCGTTGTTTTTTTCGGCAACTGTTCCCTCTTCGCTTGCGCCGGCAAATTATATCGCAATACGACTTGAGTGGCGGCGATGATTTTTGTATGGAGAATTATCTTTCTCCATAATTCTGGAAACGAGATCTTTCATTGGACCTTTCGTCGCTCGAAATATTCCGCGCGGTCGCCGGCGATCGCAGTGTTACCAAGGCTGCCAAGGCCGTCGGTCGGGTGCCGTCGAATGTGACGACGCGCATCCGGCAGCTGGAGGACGATCTCGGTGTTTCCCTGTTCAGCCGTGACGGCAAGAAGATGACGTTGACGCGGGAGGGGGAGACGTTCCTGGCCTACGCCAACCGGCTGATGGCGCTTGCACTCGAAGCGCGCCAGGCCGTGCGGCCTCTCGCCCCGTCGGGAACATTGCGCGTCGGCACCATGGAAAGCACGGCGGCGAGCCGGCTGCCCGCGGTGCTGACGCAATTCAACCGGATGTGGCCTGATGTGTCGCTTCATCTGACGATGGGCGCATCCCGCGATCTCGCCCGCGCCGTCGTGGCCGATGCACTGGATTGTGCGCTGATTGCCCGCCCGCCGAAGGCGATGCGCGGGGAAGAGATGAGTTTCGAGGCCGAGCTCAAGGCGCTGGCGATGGAACCGGTCTTTGTCGAGGACCTGTTGATCGTGCTGCCATCAGGGCATCCCGCCGTCAAATCCGCTGCCAACCTGCGTGTCGGGTCGATTGCCGCTTTGGAGCCTGGCTGCACCTATCGCCGGATCGCCGAAAACTGGGCGCGCAAATCGACCGCCATGCCGACGAGCGAGCATGGCTCCTACCATGCGATACTGGCGAGCGTCGCGACCGGCAACACCGCCGGCGTCATACCGAGATCCGTTCTCGACCTCATGCCCTGGCCAACATCCGTCCAGACCCATCAACTGGGACCTGTCGAGACGCTGCTGGTCTACCGCAAGAACGATCGCCCCAGCGCCTTTAACGCCTTCCACGAAGTCCTCAGCGCGACAAAAGGCAGGGATATCAGGCTTGCCACAAACTAGCCTTCATGCCTTCCCTCAGTCCGCCAGATAATCCTCGCTCAACATTGGTCTTGTCATGCCGCACCCCGTTTCCCCGAAGGTGGGACCGAGCCGCTTCCGTCGCTTCCGTCTGTTTTCACCGATTCTGGCCGGCGCGACCTTACGCGAGCGGCTGATCGCATGTCTCGGCGCTTTGCTGGCCATCGGCCTTACCGGCGTCATCAGCGGCTATCTCTTCGGGCAGGGGCCGCACCTTCCCCTGATCGTCGCGCCGATGGGGGCATCGGCGGTGCTTCTTTTCGCGGTGCCCGCGAGCCCGCTTGCGCAGCCGTGGTCGATCATCGGCGGCAATACCATTTCCGCCCTGATGGGAATCATTGCCGCCTATTTCATCCGCGATCCGATCATCGCGACCGGCGTCGGCGTGTCGCTTGCTATCGGCGCCATGTCTTTCACACGCTGCCTTCATCCGCCGGGAGGTGCTGCGGCGCTGACCGCCGTTCTCGGCGGCCCCGTCGTCGCCGGCTGGGGTTTCCTCTTTCCCTTCGTGCCGGTCGCCCTGAATTCCTGCCTTCTTGTCGGTCTCGGCCTGCTGTTCCACAAGCTTTCCCGGCGGAACTATCCGCATGTCGTTCCAAAACCCGCTGAGAACACCCATCGCACGATCGACCTGCCGTCCGCCGTGCGGGTGGGTTTTCGTGAGGAGGATGTCGATGCGGCCCTTGCAGCGCTCGACGAAACCTTCGATATCGATCGCGCCGATCTCGGCCGGCTGCTGCAGCAGGTCGAGCTGCAGGCGGCAATCCGCTCAAACGGCAAGATCAGCTGCGCCGATATCATGTCGCGCGACGTGATCGCCGTCGGCGAAGCTGCGGAACCGGATGCCGCACGGCACCTGCTTTTGAAGCACAATATCCGCACGCTGCCGGTAAAGGACCCGGAGGGCCGCCTGATCGGCAGCGTCGGCTTGCGGGAATTGTCGACCAGCATCGATACGATCGCCGGCGCAATTTCAAAACCGGCGGTGGCAAGGCCTTCGGACCCGGCCCTGTCGCTGCTTCCCATTCTGACGGACGGGTGCACGCATGCCGTCATCATTGTCGATGACGATTACCGGATTCTCGGCCTGATATCGCAGACCGATCTCCTCAGCGCAGTGGCGCGGCTGCTGCCGAACGACAGCGCTCCGATCTCGGCGGTGGCCTGAACTTTGGTCGTGGATTGTCAAGCAGAGGAAGGAATGAGCCGGTGTTGATCGAGCGCGATCCGAATGGGGATTTTATCCTGGACTCATCCGAACTCGCGGAACGGTTCGGGCTGTCCCTGGCCGATCTCCGCCGTCACATGCGACATGGCTCACTCGTCAGCACCGTGGAAATCGGCACGGCTGAACACGAGGGTACCAAACGGGTGTCGCTTCGGCTCGGCAACAGGCTTTGGCGCGCGGTACTGAATGATGCGAACGAGGTGCAGCACGAACAGATGACCGTGCTTCGGGGAAAATCATCCGAGCGAAACCCGGGCTGACCCCATCCATCATGAGGAGCGGCTCTAATGCCGCCGCTCTATTCAGAGCGCCTTTTCCAGTTCCGGCAGGGCTTCGAACAGATCGGCGACGAGGCCGTAGTCGGCGACCTGGAAGATCGGCGCCTCCTCGTCCTTGTTGATGGCGACGATCACCTTGCTGTCCTTCATGCC
>Ga0209051_1000509_pt1 | contig 49288 bp, 49 predicted proteins | sample AraplaCvi_mMS_r2_2_FD_184286 | JGI IMG/M metagenome (GOLD analysis project Ga0209051, IMG submission 184286) | Arabidopsis root microbial communities from North Carolina, USA - plate scrape MF_Cvi_mMS_r2 (SPAdes) (version 2) | ecosystem: Host-associated > Plants > Roots > Endosphere | place...
GGGCTGGCTTATCCGCTACATCCACTCGACGGGCGCCTCGGCGTTCTTCATCGTGGTGTACCTGCACATGTTCCGCGGCCTCATGTACGGCAGCTACCGCAAGCCGCGCGAGCTGATCTGGGTCTTCGGCTGCGCGATCTTCCTGTGCCTGATGGCCGAGGCCTTCATGGGCTACCTGCTGCCATGGGGCCAGATGAGCTACTGGGGCGCCCAGGTGATCGTGAACCTGTTCGCGGCCATTCCGTTCGTCGGTCCTGACCTCGCGCTGCTGATCCGCGGCGACTACGTGGTGAGCGACGCCACGCTGAACCGCTTCTTCAGCTTCCACGTGATCGCCGTGCCGCTCGTGCTGCTCGGCCTGGTGGTGGCCCACCTGATCGCGCTGCACGAAGTGGGTTCCAACAACCCCGACGGCATCGAGATCAAGGCCAAGCGCGGTCCCGACGGCCATCCGCTGGACGGCATTCCGTCGCATCCGTACTACACGGTGCACGACATCTTCGGCGTGGTGGTGTTCCTCACGATCTTCTCGGCCGTGATCTTCTTCGCGCCGGAAGCGGGCGGGTACTTCCTCGAGTACAACAACTTCATCCCGGCCGATTCGCTCAAGACGCCGAACCACATTGCGCCGGTCTGGTACTTCACGCCGTTCTATTCGATGCTGCGTGCGACCACCGACGACATGGTCAACGTGTTCGCGCTGATCATCGCCGCGGCCGCCGTCCTGAACTTCATCAAGGGCAAGTCGAGCACGGCCCTGAAGATCGCGCTCGTCGTCGTGGCGGCCGTGGCCATCTTCCTGCTCAAGGCCTTCGACGCCAAGTTCTGGGGCGTGCTCGTGATGGGCGGCTCGGTCATCATCCTGTTCTTCCTGCCCTGGCTCGACAAGAGCGAAGTCAAGTCGATCCGCTATCGTCCGGGCTGGCACAAGTATGTCTACGGCGTCTTCGTGTTCTTCTTCCTGATCCTGGGCTACCTGGGCATCCAGGCGCCTGGCGTCTGGGGCAGCCTGGTCATCGGTTCGTTCGCGCTGGACATCGCGCAGACCATTTCCCAGATCGGCACGCTTTTCTACTTCGGTTTCTTCCTGCTCATGCCCTGGTGGAGCAGCAAGGGCGAGTTCAAGCCCGTGCCTGAGCGCGTGACCTTCGCCGCCCATTGAGAAGCCCAAGAGAGCTCGAGAGAAACACGATGAAGAAAAGCATTTCTGGCTGGCTCGCGGTTGTGGGCCTGGCCTTGGGCCTGACCTTTTCCGCAGCCGCATCGGCCGAGTCCGGCGGCATGGCCTGGGACAAGGCGCCCAACAAGACCACCGACGTCGCTTCCCTGCAGAACGGCGCCAAGCTGTTCGTCAACTACTGCCTGAACTGCCACTCCGCGGCATTCATGCGCTACAACCGGCTGCAGGACATCGGCATTACCGAGCAGCAGATCAAGGACAACCTGCTGTTCTCGACCGACAAGGTCGGCGAGACCATGAAGGCCAACATCGACGCGCGCCAGGCCAAGGAATGGTTCGGCACGACGCCGCCCGACCTGACCCTGGTTGCCCGCTCGCGCGCCGGCCACGGCGGCACGGGTGCGGACTACCTGTACACCTACCTGCGCACCTACTATCGCGACGACACCAAGGCCACCGGCTGGAACAACCTCCTGTTCCCGAGCGTTGCCATGCCCAACCCGCTGTGGGAGCTGCAGGGCGAACGCCGTCCTGTCTACACCAAGGTTTCGCAGCACGGCCACGAAACCGAAGTGTTCAAGGGCTGGGAGCAGGTGACCCCCGGCACCATGACGCCGCTGCAGTTCGACACTGCGGTCGGCGACCTGGTGAGCTACCTGCAATGGATGGCCGAGCCGGCACAGAACACGCGCATCCGCATCGGTGTGTGGGTGCTGCTGTTCCTCGTCATGTCGTTGGTCTTCGTGTGGCGACTGAACGCCTCGTACTGGAAAGACGTCAAGTAGTTCCGTCCACGCCGACCGCGCGCCTGGTGCGTGCGGTCCCACAGAGTGGGTTGCCAACGCGACCCACTCTTTTTGATTTTTAGGAGTCTCTCGCCATGATGGTCTTGTATTCAGGAACGACCTGCCCCTTTTCCCACCGCTGCCGCTTCGTGTTGTTCGAAAAGGGCATGGACTTCGAGATCCGCGACGTCGATCTCTACAACAAGCCTGAAGACATCAGCGTGATGAACCCGTACGGCCAGGTGCCGATCCTGGTCGAGCGCGACCTCATCCTGTATGAGTCGAACATCATCAACGAGTACATCGACGAGCGCTTCCCGCATCCGCAGCTGATGCCCGGCGACCCGGTCGACCGCGCGCGCGTGCGCCTGTTCCTGCTCAACTTCGAGAAGGAGCTGTTCGTGCACGTGGCTGCGCTCGAGAACCGCACCGCCAAGGGCAACGAGAAGGCGCTCGAAAAGGCGCGCTCGCACATCCGCGACCGCCTGACGCAGCTGGCTCCCGTGTTCCTCAAGAACAAGTACATGCTGGGCGACAATTTCTCGATGCTCGACGTGGCGATTGCGCCGCTGCTCTGGCGCCTGGACTACTACGGCATCGACCTCAGCAAGAACGCGGCGCCGCTCCTGAAGTACGCCGAGCGCATCTTCTCGCGCCCGGCCTACATCGAAGCACTGACCCCGTCCGAAAAGGTCATGCGAAAGTAAGTAAGCTGCGTGCCTGCTTCCATCGTTTTTCGCCGTCTTTCATGATCAACGCGCTCGAGTCGTCCTCCACCCGCCCGTACCTCATCCGGGCGCTGTATGAATGGTGCACCGACAACGGGTTCACGCCCTATGTCGCGGTGCAGGTCGACGACACCGTCCAGGTGCCGCGCGAGTACGTGAAAAACGGCGAGATCGTGCTGAACATCAGCTTCGACGCGACCAGCTCGCTCAAGCTCGGCAACGATTTCATCGAGTTCAAGGCCCGCTTCGCGGGCAGTGCGCGCGAAATCGTCGTGCCGGTGGGCCGCGTGATCGCGATCTACGCGCGCGAGAACGGGCAGGGCATGGCGTTTCCCGCACCGGTACCTGCCGGCAGCGGCGTCGAAGGCGGCGGGCCATCCCCGGCGGCCGGCGCGCCTTCTTCGCCCCAGGGGCCTGCGCGCATGCCGCTGCGCGACGCGTCGCGCGGCACCGAAGGCGATGCCGGCAAGATCGTCCACCTGGTGACGGGTGAAGACGCGGATGAAATGGTCGATGTCGGCGACGACGCCGGCTCGCCCACCGACCCCACCGACGAGCCGCCGCGTCCGCCGGCAGGCGGCGGAAGCCGTCCGTCGCTCAAGCGCGTGAAGTAGCCGGCAGCCAGCAACGCACAAACGGGCCTGGGCGGGCGTTCTGTTCCGCACCGTTAAAATCCCGCAAGAGAATCCGTGCCGCTTTAGCTCAGTTGGTAGAGCACCCGCCTTGTAAGCGGAAGGTCGTCAGTTCGATTCCGACAAGCGGCACCATATCGAACATACCGGAAAGCACTCGCGCTGACCGGGCAAGAAAGAAGCGGCGATCTGCCCGCTCCTTTCCATCTCTTGGCCGAAGATCAGCAGCGGCCCTTCTTGGCCTGTCCCGGCGGGCAGTGGTATCCACCGCCGCCGCCAGGATGCTCGTCGGCATGGCGGTGTTGCGGCTCTGCGCGTCGCCAGTCGCCCTCCATCCAGCGCCATCCGCCGTCGGCCTGTACCCATCGGCCCGGCGCATAGGCGTAGTCGGGCCGCGCGGCCTGCCAGTAGCCGGAGCGCCAGACGTAGGCGCGTTCGTTCCATTGCCAGTGGCCGGGCACCCACACCTGGCCGGGCCGCGGCCCTGGCATGGGTTCGTAGCGCGGTGCAGGAGGCGCCACCTGGATCAGGCCGGGCACGTTGATGTGAACCGAAACCTGCGCCGCGGCGGGCAGTGCGGACACGGCCAGCGCGGCCGCGGCCAGAAGAGCTGAGACTTTCATTGAAACCCTTGAACATGTGGACAGGTCTGCACAACGCAGACCGGCGGGAAAGTGTAATCAGCACATTCCCTGGGGTGGGCCGGCAGCGCAGCCGTGGCCGCCGGTGCGCGCCCGTCCGCCGGTTTCGGATGCTAGAGTCGAAGTGCAAGTTGCACGCCGATGCGCAGACTACGCTTTCTCACCCACCGCCACCGGGCTCCCTCCACGAACCGGATGCTCGGCCTGCTGCTGGCCTTCAACGCCGGCGCCGTGAATGCGGGCGGGTTCCTGGTGCTGCACATGTACACCTCGCACATGACGGGCTTCGCGTCGCAGTTCGCGGACGGGCTGGTGCTGGGCAACACCAGGCTGCTGCTCAATGCGCTGGGCGCCCTCCTTGCCTTTCTGGCGGGTGCGGCGGTCTGCGCGATTCTCGTGAACTGGGGGCGCCAGCACCGGCTGCGCAGCGTCTACGCGGTGCCGCTGCTGCTGGAGGCGGCGCTCATGTTCCCGTTCGGGTTGATGGGCGCCATCACGCTGACCTGGCCAACGCCCTTTGCCGTTCCGCTCACGGTGCTGCTGCTGTCTTTCATCATGGGGCTGCAGAACGCCGTCGGCTCCAAGACCTCCGGCGGCAGCGTCCGCACCACCCACATGACGGGCAACATCACCGATGTGGGAATGGAGCTGGGCAAGCTGTTCTACTGGAACCGGCATTCGACGCCGGCCCACGCGATGGTGCGCCACAACCGCCGCCGGATGCAGATGGCGGGGGGACTGATCGGCATGTTCGTGCTGGGCGGCATCGTCGGCGCGCTGGGTTTCAATTACATCGGCTTCGTCTGCGTGGTGCCGCTCGCGGCGCTGCTGCTGGCCGTCTCCATCCCGCCGCTCATGGAGGACGTGCCGCGCTCCAGGCCGCTGCAGAAGCTGCTGGCGGCCTTCAGACGGCGCCCACGCTGCCCGTGACCGGCAGCACGATGCCGGTGATGTAGCTGGCGCAGCTCGGCGCGGCCAGGAACACGTAGGCAGGCGAGAGCTCTTCCGGCTGCGCGGGCCTTTGCAGGTCGGTGTTCTTGCCGAAATCCTTCACCTTCTCGGGCGGGCTGTCGGCGGGGTTCAAGGGCGTCCACACCGGCCCGGGCGCCACCGCATTCACGCGGATGCCCTTGGACAGCAGGTTGCTGGCCAGCGACTTGGTGAAGGCATGGATCGCGCCCTTGGTGGTGGAATAGTCGAGCAGGTGCGCGCTGCCCTCCAGCCCGGTGACCGAGCCGGTATTGATGATCGAGGCGCCTTGGCCCAGGTGTGGAACCGCGGCGCGCGCCATCTGGAAGTAGCCGAAGACATTGGTCCTGAGCGTGAGTTCGAAGCGCTCGTCGGTGATGTCCTCGATGGACGCCGCATGCAGCTGGAAAGCCGCGTTGTTCACCAGGATGTCGAGCTTGCCGAAGGCCTCGATCGTCTGGTCGACCGCGTCGCGGCAGAACGCCGGATCGCAGACGTCGCCCTTGAGGAGGATGCAGCGTGCGCCTTCGGCCTCCACGTGGTGCCGGGTTTCCTCGGCGTCCTCGTCTTCGTCGAGGTAGGCGATGGCGACGTCGGCGCCTTCACGGGCATAGAGCAGCGCCACGGCGCGGCCGATGCCGGAATCACCGCCCGTGACCAGCGCCGCCATGCCTTCGAGCTTGCCACTGCCCTTGTAGTGCGGCGCTTCGAAGCGCGGGCGCAGCGTCATGTCGGCTTCGAGCCCGGGCTTGCGCAAGTGCTGTGCCGGCATCGGGTTGGCCGGCTGGGATCGCGGCCCTGCCTGTGCGGGCGGACTGGTTTTCTTGGCGGCGGGTTTGGCGTTGTCCTTCGCGTCCTGCGTGTGCTGAACGGCCCGCTGCCTGCTGGCGGTGTGGGCGGGTCCCCGGGACTTGGCGGATTTCGCGGGTGATGCGGTGGTCGATTTCATGTTGCATGGGCTCCTGCGTATGAAAAACCACCGTAGAACGCCGGCGCGCGGCCTGCGTAGGAATCCGTCCCGAAAGCACGCCCACCGAGGCTGACCCCGGGCGTTCCGAGCCGCTTGGGGCGGGTTAAATTTCAGCGCCCTCGACCAGGAAGCGCACCCGGCGCACGCCCTGCCATTCGTCGGCATCGAGCCGGAAGGCGAGCTTCACGCGCGCGGGCAGCGGCTCGGTGTGGCCGAACCAGATGCCGTCGACCGGCTGCCCCTGGTGCCGCAGCTTGAGCGCCAGGTGCTTCTCGCCCACGAGGCGTTGCGACACCACTTCGACCTCTTCGCTGAAGGTGGGCGGGGCGAAGCCCTGGCCCCACACTTCGCGGTGCAGCGTGTCCACGAGGTCGATGCGCATGTACTCGCGTGCGATCGGCCCATCCGTTTCGATCTGGCGCGTGAGCGCGGAGGCGGCCAGCCATTCGTGCGCGACCTCGGCCAGCGCGCGCTCGAACACCTCGAACTTCTCTCGTGCCACGGTGCAGCCGGCCGCCATGGCATGGCCGCCGAAGCGCAGCAGCACGCCCGGATGGCGCTTGGCCACGAGGTCGAGCGCATCGCGCAGATGGAAGCCCGGAATCGACCGGCCCGAGCCCTTGAGCTCGTGCTCCTTGCCGGGCGCGCCGCTGGCGGCGAAGACGAAGGTCGGGCGGTGGAAGCGGTCCTTGATGCGCGAGGCCACGATGCCGACCACGCCTTCGTGGAAGTCGGCATCGAACACGCTGATGGCGGCGGGCGGCGCCTCGCTGCCGTCGGCGGTGGCGCCGAACAGCGATTCGGCCAGCAGCAGCGCCTGGTCGCGCATGCCGCCCTCGATGTCGCGGCGCTCGCGGTTGATGCCGTCGAGCATGCGCGCGAGTTCGTCGGCGCGGCCCGCATCGTCGGTCAGCAGGCACTCGATGCCCAGCGTCATGTCGGCGAGCCGGCCGGCCGCGTTGATGCGCGGACCGAGCGCAAAGCCGAAGTCGAAGGTGGTGGCCACCGCGGCGTTGCGCCCCGCGGCCTTGAACAGCGCCGCGATGCCCGCGGGCAGTGCACCGGCGCGGATGCGCCGCAGGCCTTGCGCCACCAGGCGGCGGTTGTTGGCGTCGAGCTTCACCACGTCGGCCACGGTGCCGAGCGCGACCAGCGGCAGCAGCACGTCGAGCTTGGGTTGCGCGGCCGCCGTGAAGACACCGCGCGCGCGCAGCTCGGAGCGCAGCGCCAGCAGCACGTAGAACATCACGCCAACGCCGGCGATGCTCTTGCTCTCGAAGCCGCAGCCGGGCTGGTTGGGATTCACCAGCACGTCGGCGGCCGGCAGCTCGGGGCCGGGCAGGTGGTGGTCGGTGACCAGCACCTGCAGGCCGCGCGCCTTGGCGGCGGCCACGCCCTCGACGCTGGCGATGCCGTTGTCGACGGTGATCAGCATGTCGGCGCCGCTCGCGGCCACGCGCTCGGCAATCGGCGGCGTGAGGCCGTAGCCGTCGACCACGCGGTCGGGCACCAGGTAGCTCACGTTTCTTGCGCCGAGCAGGCGCAGGCCGCGCACCGCGACGGCGCAGGCGGTGGCGCCGTCGCAGTCGTAGTCGGCCACGATGCACAGGCGCTTGTCCTGCGCCATGGCGTCGGCCAGCAGCACCGCGGCCTCGCGCGTGCCGTGCAGTGTGTCGGGCGGCAGCAGGCGCGCCAGGCCGTCGTCGAGCTCGTCCTTGGCCAGCACGCCGCGCGCGGCGAACAGGCGGGCCAGCAGCGGATGCACGCCGGCCTGCTCGAGCGCCCAGACCGTGCGGGGCGGAATTTCGCGGGCAATGATCTTCACAGGGCCTCCAGCACGCTGGCGGCGCGCGGCCGGTCGAACAGGCTCCTGGCCCAGCCCACCAGCCCGCGCTGCTGCACCGCATGGCGCTGCGCGGCGCGGTCGCCGCACAGCGTGAGCGTGACGTCGGCGCCGGCGGTGCAGTCGGTCAGCAGGCCGGCGATGGGGCCTGCGTCCAGTGCCTGCCATGCCTTGGCCCAGCCCAGGCCGTCATCGCGCAGCGCGGCCACGCGCAGCGCGTCGCTCACGGTCGGTGGAAGGATGCCGGGCGAGGGGACGCCGGCCTCGAGGGCGCCGGTGCCGCTGAGCCAGAAGGAGTTGATCGGCGGCACGCCGCGCGCGGCGCGGTCGTCGTTCACGCGCTGGGTGTAGAGCAGCATCTGCATTTCGTTCTGGAGGCGGCGCAGCGGCCGCGCGGCTTCGGCCAGTGGCGACCACTGCGAGATCGGGTGGCCCACCGCGCGGTCGATGGAGGCCGTGGCCAGTCCCTCGAAGATGTGCGCGCGCGCGAGCCAGCGGCCGGGCGTGGGGGAAGGGTGCAGCGCGATGCCGTCTTCCTCGAAGAAGGGATGGGCGGCGGCCAGCAGCGCGGCCGATTCGGCGGCGTCGATCTCGATCGCGGCCGGGTCGCCCAGCACCACGTCGTCGATGCCCACCTGCCAGTTGCACAGCGAGACCAGGCCCCAGCCCTCGCGGTCGCCGGGTTCGGCGATGCCGGCCTGCCGGGCTTCCAGCGCGGCCCAGGGAATGCAGCCGTCGGGCGCGGAAATGCCCAGCGCCCGGGCCAGCGCCCGTTCATGGGGCGGCGAGCGCGTGCTTTCGTCCTGCGTATCGGCCTCGGCGGGCGACAGCCGGGAGAGCAGGGCTTCGAGATTGGGCAGCCGAAGCGTGGGCAGTGCCGCGCGGCACGCCGGGGAACCGCGGCCGGCAAAGGGGATCAACAAGTGACGGGGGGAAGGTTCGGCCATTCCCCCTATTGTCCGGGATGCTAGGATGAAACGCCCCCCGAAGCGCCTTCGGCGCCTCCCCCCACTGGGGGGCGCACCCGGCGGCCCGGCAAAGCCGGTTCCGCGGGTGCACTGGCTGAGCTCAAACTGACAAATATGCGACTTCCTTATGAACTGAAGCTCGGCTGGCGCTACACGCGTGCGGGCCGGGCGACGCGACGCAACGGCTTCATCTCCTTCATCTCCGGCGTGTCGATGCTCGGCATCGCGTTGGGGGTGGCGGCGCTGATCATCGTGCTCAGTGTGATGAACGGCTTCCAGAAGGAGGTGCGAGACCGCATGCTCGGCGTGGTGTCGCACATCGAAATCTTGTCGCGCGACGGACAGGCGCTGCCCGACATCGATGCCATCACGGCTGCCGCCCGCAAGAACCCCGAGGTGATCGGCGCCGCGCCCTTCATTGCCACGCAGGCGCTCATCGCGCGCGGCGAGGACATGAAGGGCACGCTGGTGCGCGGCATCGTGCCCAAGCTCGAACCCGAGGTGACCGACATCGCCACCACGGCGCAGAAGGGCACGCTCGACAAGCTGGTGCCGGGCGAGTTCGGCATCGTGCTCGGCGGCGAGCTGGCGCGCTCGCTGTTCGTGCAGCCGGGCGACCAGGTCACGCTGGTGGCGCCGGGCGGCCAGGTCACGCCGGCCGGCGTGGTGCCGCGGCTCAAGCAGTTCACCGTGGTGGGCACCTTCGATTCGGGCCACTACGAGTACGACTCGGCGCTGGCCATGATCCATGCGGAAGACGCGCAGCGCGTGTTCCGGCTCGAAGGCCCGACCGGCATCCGCATCAAGCTCAAGGACCTGAACGAGGCACGCGAGGTGGCCGACCAGATGGCCGTCACGCTGCCGGGCCAGTTCCTCATCCGCGACTGGACGCGCCAGAACAAGACCTGGTTCGCGGCCGTGCAGGTCGAGAAACGCATGATGTTCATCATCCTCACGCTCATCGTGGCGGTGGCGGCCTTCAACCTGGTGTCCACGCTGGTCATGACCGTGACCGACAAGCGCGCGGACATCGCCATTTTGCGCACGCTGGGCAGTTCGCCGCGCAGCATCATGGGCATCTTCGTGGTGCAGGGGGCGATGGTCGGTGTGATCGGCACGGTGGCCGGGCTGCTGCTGGGGCTGGGCATTGCCTACAACATCGACGTGATCGTGCCGGCGCTCGAGCAGCTGTTCCATGCGAGCTTCCTGCCCAAGGACATCTACCTGATCAGCAAGATGCCGAGCGATCCGCAGCGCAGCGACATCATGCCGATCGCGATCATTTCGCTGGTGCTGGCTTTTCTTGCAACGCTGTATCCCAGCTGGCGCGCGAGCCGCGTCAATCCCGCCGAGGCCCTGCGCTATGAGTGAACGACAAGAGACCGCCGCGCCAGGCAATGGCGTGGTGCTGAAGGCGCGCGGCCTCACCAAGCGCTTTCACGAAGGGCGCATCGACCTCACGGTGCTGCACGGCGTCGACCTGGACGTGCGCGCCGGGGAAACGCTGGCCATCGTCGGCGCCTCGGGCTCGGGCAAGAGCACGCTGCTGCACCTGATGGGCGGGCTCGACGCGCCCACCGCCGGCAAGGTCGAGCTGCTCGGCAAGGACATCGCGCATGCCGACGCGGCCGAGCAGGGGCGGCTGCGCAACAAGCACCTGGGCTTCGTCTACCAGTTCCACCACCTGCTGCCCGAGTTCAGCGCGCTCGACAACGTGGCGATGCCGCTCAAGATCCGGCGCATGGATTCCGCACAGGCGGCGGCCGCGGCCACGAAGATCCTCGAAAGCGTGGGCCTGGGCGAACGCCTGCACCATCGGCCGGCCGAGCTCTCGGGCGGCGAGCGCCAGCGCGTGGCCATTGCGCGCGCGCTGGTCACGCAGCCGGCCTGCGTGCTGGCCGACGAGCCCACGGGCAACCTCGACCGCAGCACGGCCGACACGGTGTTCGCGCTGATGATCGAGCTCGCGCACAAGCACCGCACGGCCTTCGTGATGGTCACGCACGACCAGGAGCTCGCGAAGCGCTGCGACCGCGTGCTGCAGCTGGTGGCGGGGCGGTTGGCGGGCTGAATTGCCGATGCCGCTTGCCACGGCGCGTGCAATGTCGCGAAACTGTCCGTCTGCGCGGCACGAGGCCGTGCAATCACAGGAGCGCTTCTTCATCATGGAAACCGACGACGACACCCCGCCCGCGGCCACCGCCGAGCCGCGCAATTCGTACCTCGAAGAAAAAGCCTTCAAGTCGCGCACGCTGCTGATCTTCGGCAGCATCACCGATTCGGTGGCCGCCGACGTGACGCGCAGGCTCATCGCGCTCGACGCCGACAGCGCGGACAAGCCCATCGACATCCTGGTGAGCTCGCCCGGCGGCCACCTGGAGTCGGGCGATGCCATTCACGACATCGTGCGCTTCATCTCCGCGCCGGTGAACATGATCGGCACCGGGTGGGTCGGCAGCGCCGCCACGCACCTGTACCTGGCGGTGCCGCGCGAGCGGCGCGTGTGCCTGCCGAACACGCGCTTCCTGATCCACCAGCCCAGCGGCGGCGCGGGTGGGCAGGCGACCGACATCGCGATCCAGGCGCAGGAAATCATCAAGGCCCGGCACCGCATTGCGCACGAGATCGCGCGCGAGACCGGCAAGCCGATCGATGTGGTGCTGGCCGACATCGAGCGCGACCGCTGGCTCTCGGCCGCGGAGGCCGTCGAGTACGGCCTGGTCTCGCGCATCATCCAGCGCAAGACCGAGCTGCATGCCTGATCAGGCCTTGGGCTTGTAGGCCACCACGTCGATCTCGACCTTGGCGTCGACCATCAGCCGCGCCTCGGTGGTCGAGCGCGCCGGCTTGTTTTCACCGAAGTAGCTCATGTAGATGCGGTTGAAGGCACCAAAGTCGCGCGCGTCCTGCAGCCAGACGGTGCTCTTGCAGACGTCGTCGAGCGTGGCGCCGGCCAGCGCCAGCACCTTCTTCAGGTTTTCCATCACCTGGCGCGTCTGCGCCTCGATGCCGCCCACCACGATCTCGCCTTCGGCATTGGCCGGCACCTGGCCCGACACGTAGATGAAATCGCCGGCGCGCACGGCCGGGGAGAAGGGGCGGGCCTGGCGGTCCGAGGCGACGGGCGGGGCGCCGAGGTATTCGAGCGGCATGGGAAGACTCCTGAAAAGAATGAAAAAAGGCGGATCGCAAGTATCGATCCAATCTGAAAATTTGTTTCAGAAAAACCCGCAAACAAGGGTTAACACGGATGATTTGGCATGGATAGTGCTTCAAAGTGCGGGCAGAAAAGAAAATTTCTTTCACAATTTGCCCGCCCCATGAAGGAGTTCCCCATGTCTCACGCCGGTCTTGTCCAGTGCCTGCCGAAGCTGTCGAAGCGCAGCCTGCTGGGTGCCTCCCTGCTTGCCATGCTGTGTGCCACGCTGCCGGGGCAGCCCGCGCATGCCCAGGGGCCGCGCAACTTCGCCACGCTCGCCATGGTGGCCGAACCGCAGACGCTCGACCCGATGGCCTCCACGGCCGACCTGGTCGGAACCATCATGCAGCACGTGTACGAGACGCTCTACACCTTCGACGCCAAGTGGAACGTGGTGCCGATGCTGGCCGAGACCATGCCGAAGATCTCGGCCGACGGCAAGTCCTACGCCATCACGCTGCGCAAGGGCGTGATGCTGCACAACGGCCGCGAACTCAACGCCGACGATGTGGTGGCCAGCCTGCAGCGCTGGATGGACCAGTCGCCGCGCGGCAAGGCCGTGGGCAAGGAGATCGAGAGCCTCAAGGCCAAGGGCCCGCTGGGCGTGGAGATCGCGCTGAAGGAACCGTATGCGCCGCTGCTCTCGCAGCTCGCGCTGCCCAGCGGCATGGCCGCGATCATGGCCAAGGATTCCATCGCTTCGCCGCTGAAGGATTTCGTCGGCACCGGCCCCTACAAGTTCAAGGAACGCCGCCCCGACCAGTTCGTGCTGCTCACGCGCTTCGACAAGTACGCGGCGCGCAAGGAGCCGGCAAGCGGCTACGGCGGCAAGCGCGAAGCGGCCATCGAGGAGCTGCGCTTCGTGCCCGTGCCCAATGCCAGCACGCGCGTCGAAGGCGCACTGGCCGGCCAGTACGACTTTGCCGACCTGCTGCCGGTCGAAGCCCTGCCGCGCCTGGAGAAGTCGGGCGGCAAGACCGTGCCGATCATGACGCCTTCGTTCGGCTTCCCGTATCTTGTGCTCAACACCAAGGAAGGCGTGGCTTCCAACCAGGCCGTGCGGCAGGCGATCCAGTCCGCGCTCGGCGAAGGCGAAATGCTCGCGGCCGGCTTCGGCGACACGCGCTTCTTCGTGGCCGAAGGCAACCACTTCCCCAAGGGCTCGCCGTTCTATTCGACCGCCGGCACCACGCTCTACAACGAGCGCAATGCGTCCAAGGCCAAGGAAGCCGCGGCCAGGGCCGGCTACAAGGGCGAGCCGATCCGCGTGCTCACCAGCCGCCAGTACGACTTCCACTACAACATGGCGCTCTTGATGGCCGAGCAGCTCAAGCGCGCCGGCTTCAAGGTCGACCTGAACGTGGTCGACTGGGCCACGCTGGTGCAGCGCCGCAACGACCCGAAGCTGTGGGACATCTACGTGACCCACTCGGGCCAGTTCCCCGAGCCGATGCTCTCGCCGCCGCAGCTCGGCGACGGCGCCCCCGGCTGGTGGGACACGCCCGCCAAGAAGTCGGCGCTGCAGGCCTTCAACGTCGAGAGCGATCCGGCCAAGCGCGGTGCGCTGTGGGGCAAGGTGCAGCAGGTCGTCTATGAAGAGGTGCCGTACATCAACGTCGGCAAGTTCAACGGCCTCTCGGCCAAGAGCCCGGCGCTGGACAACTACCAGCCCGCGACCTGGCCGTTCTTCTGGAACGCAAAAATCAAGTAAACCCCCGCGGCGCCATCCCCCCATGTTTCGCTACCTTGCTTCCCGTGCCGCCGGCATGCTCGTCGTGCTCGCGATCGTGGCGGTGCTCGTGTTCGTGCTCACGCGCGCGGCCTCGGGCGACCCGGTCTCGGTGCTGCTGGGCGACCAGGCCACCGCGGCCGACATCGCCCGCGTGCAGAAGGAATACGGCCTCGACAAGCCGCTGCCCGTGCAGTTCGGCTACTGGCTGCGCGAAGTGCTGCAGGGCAACCTCGGCACCTCGATCTTCCTGCAGCGGCCGGTGACGCAGGCGCTGTGGGAGCGCGCCGAGCCGACCACGCTGCTCGCGCTGATGGCCGTGGCCATCGCGGCGTTGATCGGCGTGCCCTGCGGCATCGTCTCGGCGGTGTTCCGCGGGCGCGTGGTCGACCAGCTCTTCACCGGCATCGCGATGCTCGGCGCGAGCATTCCGAGCTTCTGGCTCGGCATCGTGCTGATCCAGATCTTTGCGGTGTCCTTCGGCTGGTTCCCTGTCTCGGGCTACGGCGCGCCCGATGCGCCGTTCACCGAGCGGCTGCATGCGCTGGTGCTGCCGGCCGCGGTGCTGGGCCTGCTGAACTCGGCGCTCATCATCCGCTTCACGCGCGCCTCGATGCTCGATGTGCTCGGCGAAGACTACGTGCGCACCGCGCGCTCCAAGGGCCTGAGCGAAAGCACGGTGGTGCTCAAGCATGCGTTGCGCAATGCGCTGGTGCCCATCGTCACGGTGATCGGCCTCACGGTCGCGCTGATGATCGGTGGCGCCGTCATCACCGAAACCGTGTTCGGCCTGCCGGGCGTCGGCAACCTCGTGGTGAGCGCGGTGCTGCGGCGCGACTATCCGGTGATCCAGGGCGCGCTGCTCGTGATCGCCGCGATCTACGTGCTGATCAATTTCTCGATCGACCTGCTTTATGCCGTCGTCGATCCGCGCGTGAAGGTTTGAGAAAAAATGCAAATGCCACGAATGCTCCGCCAGCTGATGCATCGCCGCATCGTGATGGTTTCCGCGCTGGTGCTGCTGGTCATCGCGGTGCTTGCCATCGGCGCGCCGCTGTTCGCCTCCATCGATCCCAACGACACCGCCGTGCTGCAGCGCCTGAAGGGGCCGAGCGCCGAACACCTGCTGGGCACCGACGAGCTCGGCCGCGACATGTATTCGCGCATCGTGCATGGCGCGCGCTATTCGCTGGCCATCGCGGCGCTCACCGCGCTGGGCTCCGTCATTGCCGGCACCGTGCTCGGCCTCATGGCGGGCTTCTTCCGCCGGCTCGACACGCCGCTGATGCGCGTGGTCGACGCGATGATGTCCTTCCCCGACATCCTGCTGGCCATCGCGCTGGTGGCCATCCTGGGACCTTCGCTGATCAACACCGTGCTGGCGCTGGTGCTGGTCTACACGCCGCGCGTGGCACGTGTGGTGCGGGCCTCGACGCTGGTGGTGCGCGAGCTGTTGTTCGTCGAGGCGGTGCGCGCGCTGGGCGTGCGCACCTCGCGCATCCTGTGGCGCCATATCCTGCCGAACCTGATGTCGCCGATCCTGGTGCAGGTGTCGTTCATCTTCGCCTACGCCATCCTGGCCGAGGCGGGGCTGTCGTTCCTCGGCGTGGGCGTGCCGCCCGAGATCCCGACCTGGGGCACCATGGTCGCAGGCAGTCAGCAGTACGCGCACCAGGCCTTCTGGGTGGTGCTGTTCCCGGGGCTCGCGATCATCTTCACCGCGCTCTCGCTGCAACTGCTGGGCGATGGCGTGCGGGACCTGCTCGACCCCAAACTGAAGAAGACGCTGTGATGACGACCACGAACACCCCACGTCTTTCTGTCAGCAACCTGAGCACCAGCTTCCCCACCGAAGACGGCCTGGTCCGCTCGGTGGCCGCAGTGAGCTTCTCGATCCAGCCCGGCAGGACGACCGCGCTGGTCGGCGAATCGGGCTCGGGCAAGTCGGTCACCAGCCTCACGCTGATGCGGCTGTTGCCCAAGACCGCGAATGCGCGGGTCAGTGGACAAGCCTCTTTCGCGACCCGCGAAGGCAAGACGCTCGACCTGCTGCAGATCGGCGAGCGCGAGATGCGCAGCCTGCGCGGCAACCAGCTGTCGATGATCTTCCAGGAGCCGATGACCAGCCTGAATCCGGTCTTCACCATCGGCGAGCAGATTGCCGAGAGCGTGCGGCTGCACAAGGGCCTCGACCGCAAGGCGGCCATGGCCCATGCGCTGCGCATGCTGGAGCTGGTCGAGATTCCGGCGGCCGCGCAGCGCATTCACGAGTATCCGCACCAGCTCTCGGGCGGCATGCGCCAGCGCGTGATGATCGCGCTGGCGATGGCCTGCGACCCCACGCTCTTGATCGCCGACGAACCGACCACCGCGCTCGACGTGACCATCCAGGCGCAGATCCTCGAACTCATGCGCCGGCTGCAGGCCGAGACCGGCATGAGCATTCTCTTCATCACCCACAACCTCGGCGTGGTTGCGCACCATGCAGACGACGTGGTGGTGCTCTATGCGGGCCGCGTGGTCGAGAGCGCACCCGTGCGGCCGCTGTTCGCGCAGCCCGAGCATCCGTACACGCAGGGCCTTCTGGCCTGCCTGCCGGGCAAGGCGAGATTGCCGGGGCAACCGAAGCCCAAGCGCTTGTTCGCCATTCGCGGACAGGTGTCCAGCCCGCTTGCGCCGACGCCGGGCTGTGCCTTCGAGCCGCGCTGCGACCTCGCGCTGGCGGGCTGCAGCGCCGCAATTCCGCCGCTGATCGATATCCGCCAGGACCGCCAGGCGCGCTGCATTCGCGTGCAGCCCGATGCCCAGCTCGCGAGGGCCGCATGAGGCGCTCGCTGCTGCCCCCGTCTTGCTCCCTCCCCTCCCGGGGGAGGGCTGGGGTGGGGGCACGCGGCCGCTCCATCATTGCGACGGTCTCCACCGCCCGGAGCCCCCACCCCAGCCCTCCCCCGGAAGGGGAGGGAGAAAGCCCCTCATGACCACCGCCGCTCCCCTCATCGAAGTCCGCGGACTCAAGAAATACTTCGGCGCCAGCGACCGCCCGGTGCGTGCCGTCGACGATGTGTCCTTTGCCATCCAGCCCGGCGAGACGCTGGGCCTCGTCGGCGAATCGGGCTCGGGCAAGAGCACCATCGGCCGCACCGTGCTGCGTCTCATCGAGCGCACCGAGGGCCAGGTGCTCTACCGCGGCGACGACATCGGCGCGCTGTCGGGCGAGCGCATGCGGCGCCTGCGCAGCAAGCTGCAGATCATCTTCCAGGACCCGTACGCGAGCCTGAATCCGAAGATGCGCATCAGCGCGATCCTCGGCGAGGCCCTGTCCACGCACGGTCTGCACAAGGGCGCAGCGGCACGCGACAAGCGCATTGCCGAGCTGCTCGAAACCGTGGGCCTGCGCGCCGAGCATGCGAGCCGCTTTCCGCACGAGTTCTCGGGCGGCCAGCGCCAGCGCATCGGTGTGGCGCGCGCGCTTGCGGTCGAGCCCGAGTTCATCGTGGCCGACGAGCCGCTGTCGGCGCTCGACGTGTCGATCCAGTCGCAGGTCATCAACCTGCTGGCTGACCTGCGCGAGCGGCTCGGCCTCACCATGCTCTTCATCTCGCACGATCTCGATGTGGTCGAGTACCTGTGCGACCGCGTGGTGGTGCTGTACCTCGGCAAGGTGATGGAAGTCGCGACCACCGACGAGCTGTTCGCACGGCCTTCGCATCCCTACACGCAGGCGCTGCTGGCCGCGAGCCCGAAGCCCGATCCCACCCTCGCCACCGAGCGCATCGCGCTCAAGGGCGACATTCCCAGCCCCATCTCGCCGCCTTCGGGCTGCGTGTTCCGCACCCGCTGCCCCCATGCCATCGAGGCCTGCGCGCAGACTGTGCCGCCGCTCGACGAAATATCTCCCGGACACTACAGCGCCTGCATCCGCAAGGAACTGCTTTCCAACATTGCCGCATGACCATGACCGACACCGCCGCCACCGCCGACAAGGACTTCAACGATCCCCTGCTGGGCAACAGCTTCAAGGGCTACCCGCGCACCCAGCCGCCGCGCCGCCGCAGCGAGGTGGGTGCGGCGGGCTGGAACGTGCTGGCAGGCGACCTGCCGCTGCCGCTGGCCGTGCTCAAGCGCGAGGCGCTCGAGCACAACCTGGCATGGATGCAGTCGCGCGTGCGCGCATGGGGCATCGACCTGGCGCCGCACGGCAAGACCACCATGTCGCCGCAGCTCTTCCAGCGCCAGCTCGACGCCGGTGCCTGGGGGCTCACCTTCGCCACCGTCACGCAGCTTGGCGTGGGCGTGGCGGCCGGCGCGCGCCGCACGCTCATCGCCAACCAGGTGGTGGGCGACGAGGACCTGGCCGGCATCCAGCTGCTGCTTCGGGCGCACGCCGACCTGCGCGTGGTGTTCCTGGTCGACTCGCTGGCGCAGCTCGCACTGATCGAGGACTGGTCGAAGCGGCATCCCGAGAGCGTGCCCTTCGAGGTGATGCTGGAAATCGGCGTCGAGGGTGCGCGCACGGGCTGCCGCACGCAGGAGGAAGCGGTGGCGCTCGCCACGCGGCTGCGCGCCAGCGATGCGGTCAAGCTCGTGGGCATCGAGACCTACGAAGGGCAGGGCGCCACGGGTGCCAGCGAGCCCGACACGGCCTACGCCACTGCGCTGATGGACCGCGTGGAAGCCATCGCGCGCCACTGCGATGCGCAGCAGCTGTTCGAGACCGACGAGGTGCTGGTCTCGGCCGGCGGCTCCGCCATCTTCGATCTCGTGGCCGGACGCCTGAAGCCCGCGCTCGGTTCGCCGGTGCGCGGCCTGCTGCGCTCGGGCTGCTATGTGACGCACGACCACGGCTTCTACAAGCGCATGGTGAGCGCGGTGGACGAGCGCCTGGGCTGCGGTTGCGGCGAGAGCCTGCGCCCCGCGATGGAGGTGTGGGCCACGGTGCAATCGCGGCCCGAGCCGGGCCTGGCGATCCTGGCCGTGGGCAAGCGCGACATCTCCTTCGACCTCTCGATGCCGATACCGATCGCGCGCGCCGCACGCGGCATGCTCGAAGCGCAATCCGTGCCCGCCGGCTGGAAGATCACCGCGCTCAACGACCAGCACGCCTACCTGCGCTGGGACGCCGCCGAAGAAGCGCAGGCCCCCGTGGTCGGTGATCGCGTCGGCCTCGGCATCTCGCACCCGTGCACCACCTTCGACAAATGGCACTGGATGCCGGTGGTCGAAGAAAACTACCGCGTGAGCGACGCCGTCGCCATGCATTTCTGAACCTGCCGCGATGACCCCCTCCCTGCTTCAGAAGATCGCGCAGGCCCGCAGCAGTGCGCCGGCCACACGGCGCGCGATTCTCGACCTGATCCTCGAAGACCCCGACCGCGCGCTCGAAGAGAGTTTCGAGCAGTTGGCCGAGCGCTCGCGCAGCTCGGTGCCCACCATCATGCGCACCTGCCGCGACCTCGGCTTTGCGGGGCTGCGCGAATTCAAGCTCGCGCTCGCGCAGGAGCTGGCGCTCGGCGGCTCGCCGCTGCACCGGCGCGTGAACATCGAGGATGCGGCCGACGAAGTCGTCGGCAAGATCGCGCGCAGCGCCGCGGCCTCGGTGTCGGGCGTGCGCGGACAGCTCGACATGCAGGTGCTCGAGGGGGCGGTGGCCGCCATCGCGGCCGCGCCACACGTCGACCTGTACGGCGCGGGCGCCACCTCATGGTTCATGGCCAACGACCTGCAGGCGCGGCTCTTCAGGCTCGGCCTCTCGGCCAATGCCTGGGCCGACTACCACCTGCAGCAGGTGGCCGGTGCGGCGCAGCGCCCGGGCGGCGTGGTCATCGCCATCTCGCACGTGGGCGGCATGCCTTCGCTGCTCGACGCGGTGGACATCGCGCGCGGGCAGGGCGCCAAGGTGGTCGCGCTCACGCGGCCCGGCACGGCGCTGGCGGCCAAGGCCGATTTCCTGCTGGGCCTCTCGGTGCCCGACGACGCCGTGATGCACGTGGGCATCGACGCCTACCTGACGCACCTCACGGCCATCGAGATCCTGACGGTGCTGGTGGCGCAGCGCCGCGGCGAGCCTGCGGTGCAGCGGCTGCAGCGCGCACGCGAGGCCTTCCAGCGCCATGGCATCGACGCCACCACGCATCCGCTGCAAAGCTGGGATGGCGGCGGCATCAACACCGGAGGCCGCGCATCGTGAGCGATCGATCCAAAGCCATCCTGCTCGAGGCCGGACTCGTGGTCGACGGCTCGGGCGGTCCCTCGTGGCCCGGCGACGTGCTGCTGCAGGGCGACCGCATCCTCGCGCTCGGCGAAGGCCTGCGCGGGCGGCTGCCCGAAGGCCTGGCGCTCGAAGAGGTCGAGGTCGTCGACTGCCGCACAAAAGTGATCGCACCCGGCTTCATCGATGCGCACACGCACGACGATGCCATCGTGCTGGGCGACCCGCTGTGCCTGCCGAAGGTGTCGCAGGGCATCACCACCGTGGTGACGGGCAACTGCGGCATCTCGCTTGCGCCGTACCGCACGCCGCAATCGAAGCCGCCGCTCACGCTGCTGGGCGCGGAATCGTTCCAGCATGCCACCATGGCCGAGTACCGTGCGGCCGTCGATGCCGTGCAGCCTGCGCTCAACGTGGCGGCGCTCGTGGGGCATACCACCCTGCGCTTCGCGGCCATGGAGGCGCTCGACCGGCCCGCGAGCGGTGAGGAGTTGGCGCGCATGGAGGCGCTGCTGGAGGGCTGCATGGCCGAAGGCGCGCATGGGCTGTCTTCGGGGCTGTTCTACGAAGAAGCGTTTGCCGCGCCGGCCGAAGAAGTGACAGCGCTCGCGCGCGTCGTGGCAAGGCACGGCGGCGTCTACGCGACGCACCTGCGCAGCGAAATGCAGCAGATCATCGAGGCGCTGCACGAGGCGGGCGACACGGCGTTCAGCGCGGGCGTGCCGCTGGTCATCTCGCACCACAAGTGCGCGGGTCCCGCCAACTGGGGCCGCACGAAGGAAACGCTGCCGTTGATCGAAGCGCTTGCCCAGCGCCAGAAGATCTCGATGGATGTGTACCCCTACGTGGCTGGTTCGACCGTGCTGCGCGAAGACCTGGTCGATGGCGTCATCGACGTGCTGCTGACCTGGTCCGACCCGCACCCCGAGATGACCGGCCGCCTGGTTTCCGACATCGCGCGTGAGTGGGGGATCACCGAGCAGGAGGCCTGCCTGCGCCTCAAGCCCGGCGGCGCCTGCTACTTCCAGATGCAGGAGGAAGACGTGGAGCGCGTCATCGCGCACCCGCTCACCATGATCGGCAGCGACGGCCTGCCGCACGACCGCCATCCGCATCCGCGGCTGTGGGGCGCGTTCCCGCGCGTGTTCGCGCGCTACTGGCGCGAGCGCCGCCTGTTCACGCTCGAGCAGGCCGTGCACAAGATGACGGGCATGACCGCGCGCAACCTGCGCATTGCAGACCGCGGATTGCTGCGTGTGGGTGCGATGGCCGACGTGGTGGTGTTCGACCCCGAGACCATCGCCGACACCGCGACCTACGACAAGCCGCACGGCCTGAGCCTGGGCGTGGAGCGGGTGTTCGTGAACGGGGTGCTGGCGTATCGAGGCGGCCACGGCGGATCGCCCCGCGTGCTCGCGCGCGCGGGGCGGATGCTGACGCGCGGCGAATAGCAGGTGCTTGGCGGCGCTGCCGGTACGATGGGGTGCATGAACGCCATTCACCGCAAGCCCGTTCCGCTCGCCAAGGCCTACCGCCTGCTCAACCATGGCCCCACCGTGCTCGTGAGTGCCGCGCACGGCGGCCAGCGCAACATCATGGCCGCGGCCTGGGCGATGCCGCTGGACTTCGACCCGCCCAAGGTGGCCGTGGTGCTCGACAAGAGCACCTGGACGCGCGTGCTGCTCGAAGCCTCGGGCAGCTTCGCGCTGCAGGTGCCCACGCGCGCGCAGCTCGACCTGACCGATGCGCTGGGCAACAGCTCGGGCCGCGAGATCGTGGAACGCGATGGACACGACAAGTTCGCGGCCTATGGCCTGCAGACCTTCGCGGGCGTCGCAACCGAGGCGCCGCTGCTGGAAGGCTGCGCGGCCTGGCTCGAATGCCGCCTGCTGCCCGAGCTGCCGATCCAGCAGCGCTACGACCTGTTCCTGGGCGAGGTGATCGCGGCGCAGGCCGATGCGCGCGTGTTCGCCGATGGGCGATGGAACTTCACCGGGCACGACGAGTTGCGCACGCTGCATCACGTGGCGGGCGGGCATTTCATCGTCGACGGCGAGGCCGTCGATGCGCGGCCGCTGGCGCCCGTGGGCCGCTAGTCTTTTCGCGCGTGGCCGCTTCGGGTTTCAGGGAGCGGGGTTGCGCGCGACCGGTAGCACCAGCATGCGGCGCAATGCCAGCACGCCGCACAGGCCTGCGATCGCGGCCAGCAGCAAGGCCCACGCCATGTCCGCCGTCGAGGTGCCATCCGGCCAGTCGCCGATGAAGATCGTGCCGCTGTTGTAGGCCGCGTGCAGCGCGATGCAGGGGATCAACGAGCGGCTGCGCTCATAGAGCCATCCGAGCACGGTACCCATCACCAGGCCCACGACAAACTGGTAGATGTTCAGATGCGCGGCGCCGAAGAGCAGCGCCGAGCCCACAATGGCCTGCCACCGCGAATAGCGCAGCAGGAACCCGCGCAGCACGATGCCGCGGAACAGCATTTCCTCGAGCAGCGGCGCCATGAGGCACACGGCCAGCGTGGCCGCGATGCTGCCGTCGGCCATGCGGCTGAACATCGACTCTTCCCAGGCCGAAAGCGGCGCGACGAAAACCAGCAGGTTGAGCACGGCGGTCATCACCACCATCAGGCCCGGCACGAGCAGCAGCACGGGCGGCACGACCAGCATGAGGGTGGCCCGGGCGGAAGCGGGTGATTGGTGGAAGAGTTCGCGGTAGGTGAGCTTCTGGTGGTGCATGACCACGGCGAACACGCAGCCGTTGCCCAGCACTGTGGACAACACGCCGAGCTGCATCCCGTTCAGGCCGAGCCAGCGATTGGCATCGCGCAGCGCAACATCGATGACGAATTCGCAGATAAACACCGCCAGGAACAGCAGCGCGGCCTGCGTGGCAGAGGGAAAGGCCGTGCTCTTGGTGGAGGGCATGGGCTGCTACAGCACGAACGGAATGAAGCGCCGCGTGCTGCGCATGTATTCGCGGTAGTCGTCGCCGAAGTGCGCGATGCATTCCTTCTCGTCGCTCAGGGCCGTGAGAAACAGCAGCACCGTGGCGGCCAGCACCAGCGCCAGGGTGAACCAGGTGAACTGCTTCAGGAAGGCGCCCCAGGCCAGCAGCATCAGCGCGGTGTACATCGGGTGGCGGATATAGCGGAAGGCCCCCGTGCTGACGATGGACGAGGTCTTCTCGAAGCCGTAGAGCGCCGGGTCGTCGCTGCGCGCCTCGGTCGGCTTGCCGTGGGCCTTGAGCAGCTTCACCGCATGGATCGGCAGCCAGATCGACAGCGCGAGGAAGACGCAGGAAAGCAGCTGGGTGAAGGACAGCGGATCGACGTGCCACACCGGCAGGTTCACGATGATCAGCACCAGCATGCACTCCCACGCGAAGAAGCGGTAGAAGCCGTGCGAGCCGGGCTGGCGCAGCGGGCCGCGCGAGACGTACAGCAGCGCGGCCGTGCCGGCAATGAAGAGAAGGATCTGGAACCAGAGAAGCATGGCGGCCGAATTTACACGGCTCGCCCGGCTTCAGCCAGAGATGGAGAATCCGCCGTCCACCGGGATCGCGGCGCCGGTCACGTAGTCGGAGGCGGGGCTCGCGAGGAACACCGCGGTGCCGGCGATGTCGGCCGGCTGGCCCCAGCGGCCGGCGGCGGCGCGGGCCACCACGCGGTCGTACAGGCCCGGGATCTGGCTGCGGGCGCCGTCGGTCAGTTCGGTCTCGAACCAGCCCGGCAGGATCGCGTTGACCTGGATGTTGTCGGCCGCCCATGAAAGCGCGGTCGATTTGGTGAGCTGCACGATGCCCGCCTTGCTCGCGGCATAGGCCGGCGCATAGGGCGCGCCGAAGATCGACATCATCGAGCCGATGTTGATGATCTTGCCGCCACCGGCCGCCTTCATGTGTGGGTGCGCGGCGCGGCTGCACAGGAAAGCGCTGGTCAGGTTGGTGTCCAGCACCAGGCGCCATTCGTCCAGTGCGAGCTGGTCGACGGGCTTGCGCACGGTGGTGCCGGCGTTGTTGACGAGGATGTCGAGGCGGCCGCAGCGCGCGGCCGCTTCGTCGACCGCCTTCTGCACCGAGGCTTCGTCGGCCACGTCGACTTCCAGCGCGAAGCTGTCGCTGCCCAGGGCCCTGAGCGTCTCGACCGCGGCGGCCGACTTCTGCGCGTTGCGCGCGGCAATGACCACGCGGGCGCCGGCCTTGGCCAGCCCTTGGGCCATGCCCAGTCCGATGCCGCCGTTGCCGCCGGTGACGAGCGCTGCCTTTCCTGTGAGATCGAACATCAGGTGGTTTCTGGTTTCTTGGAGACGAGGGTCAGGATATCGTAGCTCGCCACCAACTCGCCGTCCTGGTTCGTCACCTCCACGTCCCAGGCCACCACGCCCTGGCCCTGGCCGCTCGCGTCCTTCCTGTTGCGGTCGATCTTGCGCTTGCAGGTCAGGCGCGCACGGATGGTGTCGCCGATGCCCACGGGCTTCACGAAGCGCAGCGTGTCGAGGCCGTAGTTCGCGAGCACCGGTCCCGGCGCGGGCGAGACGAACAGGCCCGCCGCGGCCGACAGCACGAAGTAGCCATGCGCGATGCGCTTGCCGAACGGCGACTCCCTGGCCGCCACTTCGTCGAAGTGCATGTAGAAATAGTCGCCCGAGATGCCGCCGAAGGCCACGATGTCGGCCTCGCCGACGGTGCGGCGGTGCGTGAGCAGCGAGTCGCCGATGCGCAGGTCCTCGAAGTAGCGGCGGAACGGGTGCACCTCGCTCTCGCGCACGGCCGCGCCGCGCACGTGTTCGCCGGTAATGGCCGCCAGCATCGTGGGCGAGCCCTGCACCGCGGCGCGCTGCAGGTAGTGCTTCACCGCGCGCAGGCCGCCGAGTTCTTCGCCGCCGCCCGCGCGGCCCGGACCGCCATGCTTGAGCTGCGGCAGCGGCGAGCCGTGGCCGGTCGATTCGGCGGCGGCTTCGCGGTCGAGCACCAGCAGGCGGCCGTGCCAGGCGGCCGCCACCGGAATGGCCCTGGCCGCGATGGCCGGGTCGCGCGTGACCAGCGTGCCGACGAGGCTGCCGCGGCCGCGCGCGGCCAGCGCCAGCGCCTCGTCGATGCCGTCATAGGGCATCAGCGTGCTGACGGGGCCGAAGGCTTCGACGTCGTGTGCGGCATCGTGTTCGAGTGGCTTGCGGCTCAGGAGCAGCGTGGGCGCGAAGAACGCGCCTTCGCTCACGCCGTCGCCCACGGGCGAGAAGCCGTCGCGCTCGCCGTAGACCAGCTCGGCGCGCTGCAGCAGCGTGGCCACGCGCTCGGCCACGTCGGCCTGCTGCGCGCGCGAGGCGAGGGCGCCCATGCGCACCTCTTCGCGCGAGGGATCGCCGACGACGGTCTTGGCAAGTCGCGTGCGCAGCCGCTCGGCCACGGCATCGAGGTGCTGGCGCGGCACGATCGCGCGGCGGATCGCGGTGCACTTCTGGCCGGCTTTGACCGTCATCTCGCGCGCCACCTCCTTCACGAAGAGATCGAACTCCTCGTCGTCGGGCGTCACGTCGGGTGCGAGGATCGCGCAGTTGAGCGAGTCGGCCTCGGCATTGAACGGGATCGACTGGCGCACCAGGTTCGGATGCACGCGCAGCCTGGCCGCGGTGTCGGCCGAGCCGGTGAAGGTGACCACGTCGGCGCCTTCGAGCCGGTCGAGCAGGTCGCCGGTGCCGCCGATCACCAGCTGCAGGCTGCCTTCGGGCAGGATGCCCGACTGCATGATGAGCCGCACCAGCGCCTCAGTGAGGTAGCTGGTGGCCGTGGCCGGCTTGCCGATGCAGGGCATGCCCGCAAGAAAGCTGGGCGCGAACTTCTCGAGCAGGCCCCACACCGGAAAATTGAAGGCGTTGATGTGCACCGCCACGCCGCCGCGCGGCACCAGGATGTGCGTGCCCGCGAAGTCGCCCTTCTTGCCGAGCGGGAAGGCCGGGCCTTCGTGCACGAGGTTGCCCGAGGGCAGCTCGTTGCTGCCGATGCCGGCATAGGCGCTCAGCGTGCCGGCACCGCCTTCGATGTCGATCCAGCTGTCGGCGCGCGTGGCGCCCGTGTGGGCCGAGATGGCGTAGAGCGTTTCCTTGTGGGCTGCGAGGTACTTGGCCAGCGTCTTCAGCCGTTCCGAACGCTGCTGGAAGTCGAGCGCCATCAGCGCGGGAATGCCGGTGCGGCGCGCGTACTGCAGCGCTTCGGCGAAGTCGATGGCCTCGGCGTGCGTGGCTGCCACGGGCTGGCCGTTGACGGCGCTGCGCAGTTGCTGGGCGGTCTGCTGGCCGATCCAGCGGCCAGCGATGTAGCTTTGGAGGGTGGTGGTCATGGGCAATGTCCTTTCCGTGTTGCTCCTTCCCCCACTGGGGGAAGGCTGGGATGGGGGCTGTCCCCGAATTCAAGCCGTGTGGAGCTGGAGGCCGCGTGCCCCCACCCCCGCCCTCCCCCGGAAGGGGAGGGAGAAAAGCGGGTCATTCCTTCTTGCCGATACCGAGGTAGGTATCGATGATCCGTTGGTCATGCAGCAGGTCGCGCGCCTTGCCTTCGAGCGCGATGGCGCCCATCTCGAGCACATAGGCCCGGTCGGCCACCTGCAACGCGGCGCGTGCGTTCTGCTCCACCAGCAGCACCGAGACGCCATGGCTTCGCAGCTGCGAGACCACGCGCAGCACCTCGCGCACCACCAGCGGCGCCAGGCCGAGCGAGGGTTCGTCGAGCATCAGCAGCTGCGGGCGCGCCATCAGCGCGCGGCCGATGGCCAGCATCTGGCGTTCGCCGCCCGAGAGCGTCGAGGCCAGCTGCGGACGCCGTTCACGCAGGCGCGGAAAGATCTCGAACACTTCTTCCATGCGCGCGCGCTGGTCGCGCCTGCCCTTGCGCCACTGGTAGAAGCCGCCGAGCAGCAGGTTGTCTTCGACCGACATCTCGCCGAACAGCTCGCGCCGCTCGGGCACCAGCGCCACGCCGCGCGCGACCATGGTCTCGACGCCGGGGCGCGCGATGCGCTCGCCATGCAGCGCGAGGCTGCCGGTGGAGGGCAGGAGCCCCATCGCCGCGCACAGCAGCGTGGTCTTGCCCGCGCCGTTGGGGCCGATCACGGTGACGATCTCGCCTTCGTTCACATGCAGGCGCACGCTGTGCACCGCCTCGACCGTGCGGTAGGCGACGCAGAAGCCGTCGAGTTGAAGCAGGGGGTGGCTCATCGTGCGTCTCCCAGCAGTTCGTCGTCGGCGCCACCCAGATAGGCTTCGAGCACGCGCGGATTGGCCTGCACTTCGGCCGGCGTGCCGGTGGCGATGACGGTGCCGAACTCCAGCACCGTGATGCGGTCGGCCAGGTTCATCACGAATTCCATGTCGTGCTCCACCACGAGGATGCCGAGGCCTTCGGCGCGCAGCTGGCTCAGCAGCACTGAAAGGGCGCGCTTTTCCAGGTGGCGCAGGCCCGCGGCGGGTTCGTCGAGCAGCAGCACCGAAGGCTGGCCGGCCAGCGCGCGCGCGATCTCGACCACGCGCTGCTGGCCGAGCGACAGCGATGCGGCCGGCGTGTCAGCATGCGCCCCGAGGCCGCAGCGTTCGATCTGGCGGCGGGCCTCGGCCATCAGCGCGGCTTCCTCGGCGCGGTCCAGTCGCAGCATCGCGGCGATCCAGCCGCGCCTGGCGCGCAGATGCGCACCCAGCGCCACGTTCTCGACCACGCTGCGCGCACCGAGCAGGCGCACGTGCTGGAAGGTGCGGCCCAGGCCGAGCGCGGCGAAGACGCGCGATGGCTTCGCCGTCATCGGCTGGCCCGCAAGTCGCACTTCGCCGGAGCTTGGATCGTCCACGCCCGAGACCATGTTGAAGAAGGTGCTCTTGCCCGCGCCGTTCGGTCCGATCAGTGCGTGGATCTCGCCGGCCTTCAGCGTCATCGAGATGTCGTTGTTGGCCACCAGCCCGCCGAAGCGCTTGCTGACATTGGTGGCCTGCAGCAGCACCTCGCCCCTGGCGGGCAGCTTGCGCTGCGCGAGCTGCACGGCCGGCGCGGCGGGCTGCATCCTGGCGGCGGCATGCGGGCGCACCCAGCGCCCCGCGAGGCGCGCCAGCGTGGGCCACAGGCCGTCCGCAAAGCGCTGCAGCACGAAGAGCATGAGCAGGCCGAACACGATCACTTCGAAGTTGCCGCTGCTGCCCAGCAGCGCGGGCAGAACATCCTGCAGCTTTTCCTTCAGCAGCGTGATGAGCGCCGCGCCCAGCACCGCGCCCCACAGGTGGCCCGCGCCGCCCACCACCGCCATGAACAGCAGCTCGATGCCGATGTTCAGGTTGAAGGGCGTGGGGTTCACGAAGCGCTGCAGGTGCGCATAGAGCCAGCCCGAGACGGCTGCCAGCAGCGCAGCCAGCACGAACAGCTTCACGCGGTGGCGCGCCGTGTCCACGCCCATCGACTCGGCCATCAGCCGGCCGCCCTTGAGCGCGCGGATGGCCCGGCCTTCGCGCGAGTCGAGCAGGTTGTGCATGGCCCACAGCGCGAGCAGCAGCACGGCCCAGATCACCACGCCCAGCGCGCGCGGCGTGGCCAGCGAGTAGCCGGCAATCACCAGCGGCGGCACGCCGGTGATGCCGGTCTGCCCGCCAAGGAAGTCCATGTTGCCGAGCAGGTAGTACAGGCTCAGGCCCCAGGCGATGGTGCACAGCGGCAGGTAGTGGCCCTGCAGCTTGAGCGTGACCGCACCCAGCGCCCAGGCGAGCGCGAAGGTGAAGGCGAGGCCGAGCAGGAGCCCGGCCCATGGCAGCAGCGCAGGGCTCACGGCGCCGCCCATCCATGCGGCGGCCGCGGGCGAGGTGCAGATCCAGGCGGTGGCGTAGGCGCCCATGCCGACGAACGCGGCCTGGCCGAAGGAGGTCATGCCGCCCACGCCGGTGAGCATCACGAGCCCGGCCGCGACCAGTGCATAGAGGCCGATGTTGCTGAGGACGGAGACCGTGAACTCGGGCAGGAAGCCCCAGGCGAGCGCCAGCGCCGCCACGCAGGCGAGCGTCAGCTGCCGCGGCGTGGCCAGCGCGCGGCCGGCCGGTGCCGGTGCGGCGGCGGCAGTGTTGCTGGACGGGGTGTTGTTCATTCCTCGTCCTCCACATGATGGCTGTGCAGCGAACGCCACCACAGCACCGGAATGATCAGCGTGAAGACCAGCACTTCCTTGAAGGGGCTGGCCCAGAACGAGGCAAAGGCCTCGAGCTGCCCGACCAGCAGCGCGCCCGCGAGCGCCAGCGGATAGCTCGCCAGTCCGCCCACGATGGCGGCGACGAAGCCCTTCAGGCCGATCAGGAAGCCGGTGTCGTAGTACACCGTGGTGAGCGGCGCAATCAGCAGGCCCGAGACCGCGCCGATCAGCGCCGCAAGCGCAAAGCTCAGGTCGCCCGAGAGCTCGGTCGGGATGCCCGACAGCCGCGCGCCCACGCGGTTGATGGCGGTGGCGCGCAGCGCCTTGCCGATCATCGAGCGGCCGAAGAAAAGAAACATCGCGAGCACCAGCAGCAGCGTGACGCCGACCACCACCAGCGACTGCCCGCTGACGGGAATGCCGCCGATGTCGAAACGCTCTTCGGAGAACGCCGTGGTGCGATAGCCCTCGGCGCCGAAGAAGAGCAGGCCCAGCCCCACCAGCACGCCATGCAGCGCGACGGAAACGATCAAGAGCATCAGCACGTTGGCGCTGGCCAATGGCCGGTACGCCAGGCGATAGAGCAGCGGCCCGAGCGGCATGATGAGCAGCAGCGTGGCGAGCGTCTGGCCTGCCATCGACGTGGGCTTGAGCAGCAGCACCAGCGCGGCGGCGGCCAGCGGCAGCACCACGCACCATGCGAGCGCGGAGGCCCAGTCGACCACCACACCGCGCTTCCAGCGCCAGAACTCGACCACCAGCACCATTGCCGCCAGCGCGAGCAGCAGCCACAGCGTGGCCGGCACGCGGCCGGCCTGCAGCACCGCCATCGACAGCGCCCCGAAGGCGACGAACTCGCCCTGGGGAATGAAGATGACGCGCGTGACCGAGAACACCAGCACCAGCGCGAGCGCCATCAATCCGTAGACGGCACCGTTCACGATGCCGTCCTGCCCCAGCAACAGGGCGATCTGCAGATCCATATAACTACAGCCTTCGGGCAGCGCCCGTGAGTCAGGTCAGGAACACCGAGGAACCGGCTTTGCCGGGCCTCTGGTGTTGCCCCCGGTAGGGGGTGGGAGAAGCGACACGAAGTGCGCGAAGCCTGGGGGCGAGCCGAGTTTCAGGGCTGGTATTTCCAGGCGCCGTTCTCGATCTTGACCATGACCCGGGCACGCTGGTCCAGGCCCAGGTGGTCGTTGGCGGTCATGTTGAACACGCCGTGCGCGCCCGACACTTCCTTGACTTGCTCGAGCGCATCGCGCAGCGCGGCGCGGAACTCGGGCGTGCCGGGCTGCGCCTTCTTGAGCGCCACCGGCACGGCCGAGGTCATCAGGAGGCCCGCATCCCAGGCGTGCGCGCCGAAGGTCGACACCGAGTTCTTGCCGTTCGCGGCCTCGTAGGCCGTGACATAGGCCAGGGCCGACTTCTTCACCGGATGGCTCGCGGGCAGCTGCTCGGCCACCAGCACCGGGCCGGCAGGCAGGAAGGTGCCTTCCACGTCCTTGCCGCCGACGCGCAGGAAGTCGGAATTGGCCACGCCGTGCGTCTGGTACATCTTGCCGGTGTAGCCGCGCTCCTTCAGCGTCTTCTGCGGCAACGCGGCCGGCGTGCCCGAGCCCGCGACCAGCACCGCGTCGGCCTTGGCGGCCATGATCTTCAGGGCCTGGCCGGTCACCGAGGTGTCGGTGCGCGCGTAGCGCTCGTTGGCCACGATCTTGAGCTTCTTCAGTTCTGCCGCCTTGGCGAATTCCTGCGACCAGCCTTCGCCGTACGCATCGGAGAAGCCGATGAAGGCCACCGTCTTCACGCCGCTCGCGGCCATGTGCTCGGCAATCGCGAGCGACATCATGATGTCGTTCTGCGGCGTCTTGAAGACCCACTGCTTCTTGGCGTCCATCGGCTCGACGATGCGGGCCGACGCGGCAATGGAGATCATCGGCGTCTTGGCTTCGCTCACCACGTCGATCATGGCGAGCGAGTTGGGCGTGGTGGTCGAGCCCAGCACGATGTCGACCTTGTTCTCGGCGATGAGCTTGCGCGTGTTGGCCACGGCCGCCGTGGTGTCGGAAGCGTCGTCCAGCACGATGTAGTTGATCTTCTGGCCGCCGATGGTCTTGGGCATCAGCGCAATGGTGTTCTTCTCGGGAATGCCCAGCGAAGCGGCAGGGCCGGTGGCCGACAGCGTCACGCCGACATTGACGTCGGCCCAGGCCGCGGCGGCGGTGGCGCACAGCGCGGCGATCAGCAGGGGCTTGAAGAAGAATTTCATTTTGGACTTGTCTCCGGGTTGAAAAATCGTTGTGGCGTCAACGCTCGTCGAAGGACAAGGTGACACGTTCAGTGAGAGGGTGGGCCTGGCAGGTCAGCACGAATCCCGCGGCTACTTCATTCTTGTCGAGCGCGAAGTTTCTTTCCATGCGGACTTCCCCCTCCACCAGCTTCGCGCGGCAGGTGCCGCACACGCCGGAGGTGCAGGAGAACGGCACTTCGAGGCCGGCGGCCGAAGCCGCATCGAGGATGCTCGGCTGCCCTTCGGTGAAAGTGATCTCGCGCTGCAGCCCGTCGCGCACGATGGTGATGCGCGCCTGCTTGGCGTCGCCGGGCAGGGCTTCGTGCACCACCGCACCCACCTGGCCTGCCGACGCGGCCGAAGGCAGCGCGATACCGAAGCGCTCGATGTGGATGCGCTCCTCGGGCACGCCCGCGGCCAGCAGCGCGGCCTCGGCCTCGTCGTTCATCTGGAACGGGCCGCAGATGTAGGCATGGTCGATGCTCGCCGCCGGCACCAGCGTGTTCAGGAATTCGCCGATCTTCTCGCGGTTCATCACGCCGGAGCCCAGCGGGGAGTCGGTGTGCTCGTCGGAGAACACCAGCTGCAGCGCGAGCCGCGTCATGTAGCGGTTCTTCAGGTCCTCGATCTCTTCCTTGAACATCGTGGACTGCAGCTGCCGGTTGCCGTAGATCAGCGTGAAGCGGCTCAGCGGCTCGCGCGCGAGCACCGTCTTCATGATCGAGAGGATCGGCGTGATGCCGCTGCCGCCCGCAATGCCGACATGATGCCGCGCGGAGCCCGGCTCGATCGGCACGAAGAAGCGGCCCTGCGGCGCCATCACCTGCACCGTGTCGCCGGGCTGCAGGTGCGCGTTGATCCAGTTGGAGAACACGCCGCCGTGCACCTTGCGCACGCCCACGCGCAGCTCGCCGTCGTCCAGGCCGGCGCAGATCGAATAGGAGCGGCGCAGGTCCTGGCCGTCGATGTCGTGGCGCAGCGTGAGGTACTGGCCCTGGGTGAAGCCGAAGACCTGCTGCAGCTCGGGCGGCACTTCGAAGGAGACGATGACGGCTTCCGAAGTGTCGGGTTCGACGGCCTTCACGCGCAGGGGATGGAAGAGGGTGCTCATCGCTCAGATCGGCTTGAAGTGTTCGAAGGGTTCGCGGCAGGCGAGGCAGCGGTAGAGCGCCTTGCATGCGGTGGAGCCGAAGGCGGAGAGGCGTTCGGTGCGCTCGCTCGCGCAGCGCGGGCAGGCAATGCGTTCGCCGCCGGCGATGCGGCCGAAGAGGCGGATGGGCACGGCGGTGCCGGCCGCAGCTTCTGGCGTGAGGTGGGCCGGCGGCGCGATGCCATAAGCCTTGAGCTTGGCGCGGCCTTCCTCGCTGATCCAGTCGCTGCTCCAGGCGGGCGCGCGCCGCAAGGTGGCGCGTGCGCGGCCGAGGCCTGCCTTTTCGATGGCGGCCAGCACGTCGTGCTCGATGGCTTCGGTCGCGGGGCAGCCCGAGTAGGTCGGCGTGAGCACGATCTCCAGCCCTTCGTCATGTTCGATCACCTCGCGCACGATGCCCAGGTCGCAGACCGACACGGCCGGCACCTCGGGGTCGAGGACCGTGTGCAGCACGGCCCAGGCCGCGTCGACGCGCGATGCAATGGCGGTGTTCACCACACGCCTCCGGGATAGCTGCGCTGGAGATACTGCATTTCGGCCAGGATGTAGCCCATGTGCTCGCTGTGCACGCCCTGCTTGCCGGTGCTGCGGAAGGGAGTCTCCTGCGGCATTGCGAGCCCGGCGGCGTCGAGCACCTGCTGCATCTCGGCAAGCCACGGTTCGCGCAGCTCGCTCCATGCGGGGCCGAGGCCGCTCGCGCTGGCTTGCGCATCGACCGCATCGCTCTCGAACAGCTCGGGCATGTAGAGCCAGAGCTGCCTCAGCGCCTTTTCCGTGCGGCGGCGAGATTCATCGGTGCCGTCGCCGAGCCGCACGACCCAGTCGCCCGAATGCTGCTGGTGGTAGCGCGCTTCCTTCACGGCCTTGCCGGCGATGGCGGCCACTTCGGCATCGCACGACGCGGCGAGGCGCTGCCACAGCAGCTTGAGCAGCGTGGCGACCATGGTGTTGCGCACCACCGCAAAGGCGAAGTCGCCGCGCGGCAGCTCGACCATCGTGAGGTTGAAGTAGTCGCGTTCGTCGCGCAGGTAGGCGAGCTGGTCTTCGTCGTGCTCATGACCGGTGCCTTCGAGCTTGCCGGCGTGCGTGAGCAGCGCGCGCGCCTGGCCCACGAGGTCGAGCGCGATGTTGGCCATCGCGATGTCTTCTTCCAGCACGGGCGCATGGCCGCACCATTCGCCGAGGCGCTGCGCCAGAACGAGGCAGGTGTCGCCGATGCGCAGCAGGTATTGCACGGCAGGCGTGCGGTTCAGTTCGATCGATGCTTGCATGGCGCGCCGCTCACATGTGGTCCACGGACTTGGGCAACTTGTAGAAGGTGGGATGCCGGTACACCTTGTCTTCCGCGGGATCGAAGAACATGTCCTTGTCCCCCGGGTCGCTGGCCACGATCTGGTCCGAGCGCACCACCCAGATGCTGCTGCCTTCCTGGCGGCGCGTGTAGACGTCGCGCGCCATCTGGATCGCCATCTTCGGGTCGGCGGCGTGCAGGCTGCCGCAGTGCTTGTGGTCGAGGCCGGCCTTGCTGCGCACGAACACTTCCCACAGGGGCCACTCTTGCTTCTGTTCGACGGTCATGCCGCCTCCTTCATAGGTTGTTTGTTGGCGTGGGCCAGCGCGGCTTCGCGCACCCATGCGCCGTCTTCCCAGGCGTCGACGCGGGCCTGCAGCCGCTCGCGGTTGCAGGGGCCGTCGCCGCCGATCACGCGCCAGAACTCGCTCCAGTCGATGGCGCCGAAGTCGTGCGCCTGGCGCTCCTCGTTCCACTTCAGGTCGGGATCGGGCAGGGTCACGCCGAGGATGCGCGCCTGCTCGACCGTGGCGTCGATGAACTTCTGGCGCAGCTCGTCGTTGCTGAAGCGCTTGATGCCCCAGCGCATCGATTGCGCGCTGTTGGGGGATTGGTCGTCCGGCGGGCCGAACATCATGACCGAGGGCCACCACCAGCGGTTGACCGCGTCCTGCACCATCGCCTTCTGCGCCTCGGTGCCGTGGGTCATCATGGTCAGCAGTGCCTCGTAGCCCTGGCGCTGGTGGAAGCTCTCCTCGCGGCAGATGCGGATCATGGCGCGCGCGTAGGGCGCATACGAGCAGCGGCAGATCGGCACCTGGTTCATGATGGCCGCGCCGTCCACCAGCCAGCCGATGGTGCCCATGTCGGCCCAGGTGAGCGTCGGGTAGTTGAAGATCGAGCTGTACTTGGCGCGGCCGCTGTGCAGCGCATCGAACATCTGGTCGCGCGAGGTGCCCAGCGTTTCGGCGGCGGCATACAGGTAGAGGCCGTGGCCGCCTTCGTCCTGCACCTTGGCCAGCAGGATGGCCTTGCGCTTCAACGTGGGCGCGCGGCCGATCCAGTTGCCTTCGGGCAGCATGCCGACGATCTCCGAATGCGCATGCTGGCTGATCTGGCGCACCAGCGTCTTGCGGTAGTGCTCGGGCATCCAGTCCTTCGCCTCGATGAAGTCGCCGGCGTCGATGTGGGCGTCGAAGCGCTCCTCGAGCCGCATTTCCTCGGCGGAGCGCACGGCTTTCTTCTGCTTGCCGTCGCCTGCGTCCTTGCCCATGGTGTCCATGGCCTGGGTGTACATGTGCGTGTCCTTTCTGTGCGGAGTGTGGGCGCGCGGGCGGCTCAGCGCGGGCGCGTGTCGATCACGCGGCGGGCCTTGCCGGTCTGCGTGCGTTCCATTTCGTCGGGGCCGTGCACGACCACGCGGGTGGAGATGCCGATGAGCGTCTTCACGCGTTGCTGCACCCAGTCGGAGATGGCGTTGCGGTCGGCCGCGGCGGCCTCGTGCGGTGTGAGTTCGCAGTGCACCTCGACCTGGTCGAGCAGGCCTTCGCGGCTCACGCGCACCTGGTACAGGCCGGTGAGCGCGCTGTGCGCGAGCACGATCTCTTCCACCTGCGTGGGAAAGACGTTGACGCCGCGGATGATCATCATGTCGTCGCTGCGCCCGACGATCTTGCCCATGCGGCGGAACGAACGCGCGGTGGGCGGCAACAGGCGCGTGAGGTCGCGCGTGCGGTAGCGCACGATCGGCATGGCCTCCTTGCTGAGCGAGGTGAAGACCAGCTCGCCTTCCTCGCCATCGGCCTTGAGCTCACCGGTGTCGGGGTCGATGATCTCGGGGTAGAAGTGGTCTTCCCAGATGACGGGGCCGTCCTTGCTCTCGACGCATTCGCTGGCCACGCCCGGGCCCATCACTTCGGAGAGGCCGTAGATGTCGACCGCATCGAGGCCGGCCTTGGCTTCGATGTCGCGGCGCATGGCCTCGGTCCACGGCTCGGCGCCGAAGATGCCGATCCTGAGCGAGCTGTCCTTTGCATCGAGGCCCATTCGCTCGAACTGCTCGATGATCACCTGCATGTAGCTGGGCGTGACCATGATGATGTCGGGCTTGAAGTCCTGGATCAGCTGCACCTGCTTCTCGGTCTGGCCGCCCGACATCGGGATGACGGTGCAGCCCGCGCGCTCGGCGCCGTAGTGCGCGCCGAGGCCGCCGGTGAACAGGCCGTAGCCGTACGACACGTGGACCATGTCGCCGGCGCGGCCACCCGCTGCGCGGATCGATCGCGCGACCAGGCCGGCCCAGGTGTCGATGTCCTTGAGCGTGTAGCCGACCACGGTCGGCTTGCCGGTGGTCCCCGACGAGGCATGGATGCGCGCCACCTGCGCACGCGGCACGGCGAACATGCCGAAGGGGTAGTTGTCGCGCAGGTCGGTCTTCACCGTGAACGGAAACTTCGACAGGTCGGCCAGCGACTTCAGGTCGCCGGGGTGCACGCCCTTGGCATCGAAGGCGCGGCGGTAGTGCGGCACGTTGTCGTAGGCCCGTTGCAGCGTGGCGCGCAGGCGCTGGACCTGCAGCGCGGTGATCTCGTCGCGGCTCGCGGTTTCGATGGGCTCGAGCTCGCCGGGGGCAGGGTGTCTGGCTGTCATGGGCTTGTGTCTCCTCAGGCGGCAACGGCGGGGCGGCCCTTGGCGGTGTATGAACGGCCGCGGAAGATGGCGACGCGCTCGCCGCGCTGGTTGGTGATTTCGGTGTCGTACACGCCGGTGCGGCCGGCCTTCGACACTTCGAAGCAGCGCGCGGTGAGCACATCGCCTTCGCGCGCCGGCGCAATGAAGTCGATGGAAAAGCCCGAGGCCACGGTCAGCTCGTTGTACGAGTTGCAGGCGAAGGCAAAGGTGGAATCGGCCAGCGTGGCCATGAAGCCGCCGTGGCAGATGGCGTGGCCGTTGAGCATGTCGGTGCGCACGCGCATTTCGAGCGTGGCCTGGCCGGGGCCGACCTCGACGATGCGCATGCCCAGGCCCTTGCTGGCGTTGTCGTTCGCGAACATGCCGTCGCGGACGTGCTCGGCGGTTTGCTGGGGGGTGCGGGTCGTGTCTGCCATGGCCTAGCGGTCCTTGAATTGCGGCGCGCGCTTGGCGCGGAAGGCTTCGACACCTTCGCGGTAATCGCCGGCATTGCCCATCTCTCGCTGGATGCGTGCTTCTTCGGCCAGTGCCGTTTCCAGGTCCATGCGCTGCGCTGCGGCCATGGCCTGGCGCGTGGCGACCAGGGCACGGGTGGGCATGGCGGCCAGCTTCGAGGCGAGCGCGGCGGCCGTTTCGGGCAGCGCCGCGTCGTCCACGCACTGCCAGATCAGTCCGATGCGCGCGGCTTCCTCGGCCGGCAGCTTGTCGCCCAGCATCGCCATGCCCAGCGCGCGTGCCGAGCCCACGAGCCGCGGCAGCAGCCAGGTGCCGCCGGTGTCAGGCACCAGGCCGATCTTGGCGAAGGCCTGGATGAAGCTGGCCGAACGCGCCGCCACGACGAGGTCGCAGCACAGTGCGATGTTGGCGCCCGCGCCGGCGGCCACGCCATTGACGGCGGCAACCACGGGCACCGGCATCGAGCGCAGCCGCGCGACGAGCGGGGCGTACCAGGTGGTGATGACCTGGCCCAGGTCCTTGGGTGCGGCGCCGGGCGAAAGGTCGGGGGCCACCGCCGGATCGGCCAGGTCCTGCCCAGCGCAGAAGGCGCGGCCCGCACCCGTGAGCACCACGCAGCGCACCTCCGGGTCGTCGGCTGCGAGGTCCAGCGCCGCCATCAGTTCGCCGTGCATTTCGGTCGTGAAGCTGTTGAGCGCCGCGGGCCGGTTGAGGCTCAGCGTGCGAACCGCACCGGCATTGCTGGTGAGAACTAAAGGTTCTGGCATCGGGCTTGTCTCTCTTGTCTGTGGGAATCGAATCGGCGTGCAAACACTATTGACCGACCGTCCGGTAGATTTTAAGATCGAGCCCGATGCCAGCACAAGCGGATGGATTCAGGGCAAACCCTGAGCCCGCAAAAAGGAGACCGATCGAATGCCCAGCTACGCCATCGACGGCGTGATTCCCGTCGTCGACCCGACGGCCTACGTGCACCCCAGCGCCGTGCTGATAGGCGACGTGATCGTCGGCCCCGGCTGCTACGTCGGCCCCTGCGCCAGCCTGCGCGGCGATTTCGGCCGCATCGTGCTGCAGGAAGGCTCCAACGTGCAGGACCATTGCTGCATCCACGGCTTTCCCGACCAGGACACGGTGGTCGAGGTCAACGGCCACATCGGCCACGGCGCGATCCTGCACAGCTGCATCGTGCGGCGCGATGCGCTGGTGGGCATGAATGCGGTGGTGATGGACGAGGCCGAGATCGGCGAGCAGGCCATCGTGGCGGCCTGCGCCTTCGTGCCGGCCGGCATGAAGGTGCCGGCGCGCTCGCTGGTGGCGGGCATTCCGGCCAAGGTGAAGAAGATGCTGAGCGAGGAAGAAATCGCCTGGAAGCTCGAAGGCACGCAGACCTACCAGGCGCTCACCGTGCGCAGCCTGGCCAGCCTGCGCGAGGTCGCGCCGCTGCAGCAGATGGAGCCTGGCCGCCCGCGGCTGCCTGCTTCCGAGGTGCGTTCGCTGATCGCGACGAGGCGCGGCTAGCTTCGGGCAAGATCACGGCCCGTCCGCAAGCACTGCAATCAAGGAAGAAAGAAGACCCGATGCCGCGTGGAAGATCCGCCACCTATGACGACCAGCGCGAGTTCATCCTGGCGCAGGCCGCCCAGCTGTTCGCGCGCCGCGGCTATCCCGCCACGTCGATGAACCAGGTGGCCGAGGCCTGCAATCTCTCGAAGGCCACGCTCTACCACTACTACAAGGACAAGAGCAGCCTCTTGATCAGCATTGCCGAGACGCACGTGTCCAAGCTCGCGGCGCTGGTGGCCGAGGAAGAGGCGTCGACGCACACCGACGAGGAGCGCCTGCGCCGCTTCATCTACCGCATCGTCGAGGAATACGCTGGCGCGCAGGACGCGCACCGCGTGCTGACCGACGACGTGCGCTTTCTGGAAGAAGAAGACCGCGAGCGCGTGCTGAACCAGGAGCGCGAGGTGGTGGCGGGCTTTGCACGTGCCGTGTCGGCCTTGCGGCCGGGCGCGCCGAGCGACGACCTCGCCAAGCCGCTGACCATGCTGCTGTTCGGCATGATCAACTGGATGTTCACCTGGATGAAGCCCGGCGGCCGGCTCGACCATGCATCGATTGCGCCGATCGTGGCCGACCTGTTCCTGGGCGGCATCGGCGCGGTGAAGTCGCCGCCTGCCGTTTCACGGCCCGGCGCTTCCGTCAAAGAATCCGGTTGAACCAGAGCAGCGACAGCCCCGCCGACAGCAGCGTGAGGATGGCCGCGCCGAGTGCAAAGAGCGCCGAGATCTCGGTTTCCTTCTTCTCGACCGTGAGCCGCGAGCTCAGCGTTTCGTAGACCTTCTTCAGGTCGGCGGCGGTTCCGGCGTAGAAGTATTCGGCCTGGGTCTTGTTGGCCACGGCCTTGAGCGTTTCCTCGTCGAGCCGCACGCGCATCGACCAGCCTTCGAAGCCGATGGTCTCGCCGTCGACCGTGCCCACGCCCACCGTGTAGATGCGCACGCCGCGATCCGCCGCGGCCTTGGCGGCATCGAGCGGATCGACGCCCGTGGTGCGCTGCCCGTCGGTCAGCATGATGATGGCGGCGGAGGTGTAGGAGCCCGGCGCCACCGGGGTGAACTCCTTGGCCTGCTTTTCCGCCTGGTCGATCGGCGTGCCGCGCTGGCGGCTGGGCGCGCTGAACTGGGAGACGTCGATGCCCGCGTCGGGGAACAGGGTGGCGAGCGACACCACGATCGCGTTGCCCGTGGCGGTGGCGCGCTGCAACTGGAAGCTGTCGATCGCGGTGATCAGGTCGTCATGGTTGGTGGTGGGCAGCTGCGCCACCTGCGCGCTGCCCGCGAAGGCCACGATGCCCACCTTGACGTGGCGCGGCAGATCCTTGATGAAGCTCTTGGCCGCTTCCTGCGCCGCGACCAGCCGGTTGGGCAGCACGTCGGCCGCGCGCATGCTGCCCGACACGTCCATCGCCAGGATGATGGTCTGCTGATTGGACGGCAGCATCACCACCGCCATCGGCCGCGCGGCGGCCACCAGCATGGCGGCCATGGCCAGCAGGAACAGGAAGGGCGGAATGTGCCGGCGCACGCTCTGGCCGGCGCCCATGGCCTCGCGCACGATCGACAGGCTCGCATAGCGCACCGCGAGCTTCTTCTTGCGGCGGATCAGCCAGATGTAGAGCAACACCAGCAGCGGCAAGGCCGCCAGCAACCAGAGGAATTGAGGCCAGAGAAATGTCATGCTGCCACCGCCTTCATGCTGCCCGGGCCGATGCGCATGCGGCGCTTGCGCAGGTCGGCGAAACGAACGATGGCTTCCACCAGGTCGTCGCTGGTCGAAAGCTCGAGTGCGTCGACACCCGCTTTCGCGAGCGCAGCGCGCAGCGTGGCCTCGCGCTCGGCCGCCAGGCGCGCAAAGCGCTTGCGAAAACCGGCGTCGTGCGTGTCGACCCAGAGCTGCTCGCCGGTTTCCGCGTCGCGCAGCGGCACCAGGCCGAGATCGGGCAGCTCGAGTTCGAGCGGGTCGAACAGGCGCACGGCAATGACTTCATGCCGCTGCACCAGCTGGCCGAGCGGGCGTTCCCAGCCGGGCTCGCTCAGGAAGTCGGACACCACGAACACGGTGGAGCGGCGCGGCATCAGCATGGCCGCCGATTTCAGCAGGTCGGCCAGGCGCGTCATGCCCTTTTGCGCCGGCGCGGCCTCGGCCTTGCCCGCGCGCCGCTCCATCGCATGCAGCAGGTGCAGCACGTGCCGGCGGCCGCTGCGCGGCGGAATCACCGCTTCGAGGTCGGTGCCGTAGACCAGTGCGCCCACCCGGTTGCCGTGGCGCGTGAGCAGCCGCGCGAGCACGCCGACGAAGCCGGCCGAGATTTCGCGCTTGGCCTTGAGGCCCGAGCCGAAATCGACCGAGCGGCTCAGGTCGAGCACGAACCAGGCCGCCATCTCGCGGTCTTCGGTGAAGACGCGCACATGCGGCGTCTGCAGGCGGGCGGTGACGTTCCAGTCGATGTGGCGCACGTCATCGTGGTGCTGGTATTCGCGCAGGTCGGCCAGGTCGAGCCCGGTGCCGCGCATCAGCGTGCGGTAGTCGCCCTGCAGCAGGCCGTCGAGACGGCGGATCACGGTCCATTCGAGCCGGCGCAGCGCGCGTTCGGCCCCACCGGCCTCGGCGATGAGCCGTTCGTCGTTCGCGGCCGCAGGGGCCTTACGCCACCAGCTTTTCATGTTCGAGCGGTTTGGGAGGAGCGGGAACGGCCCTCATGATCTTCTCGATCAGGCTGTCGGGTGTGAGGCCTTCGGACAGGCCCTCGTAGGAAAGCGTCACGCGATGGCGCAGCACGTCGGGCACCAGCGCGGTCATGTCCTCGGGCAGGGCATAGCTGCGGCCGCGCAGCAGCGCGAGAGCGCGCGCGCCTTCGGTCAGGCTGATGCTCGCGCGCGGGCTCGCGCCGAAGGTGATGAAGCGGCGCATGTCCTTCAGCCCGTGCTTGTCGGGCGTGCGCGTGGCCGACACCAGCTTGACCGCGTACTGGATGAGCGAAGGGTCGACGTACACGCGCCGCGCCTCGGCCTGCAGGGTGGCGAGCTGCTCGGTGGTTGCCACCGGATTGACCTCGACCGGCGAGCCGATCACGCGCTGGACGATGACGAACTCTTCCTCGTCGCTCGGGTAGTCGACCAGCACCTTCATCATGAAGCGGTCGACCTGCGCCTCGGGCAGCGGATAGGTACCTTCGGTCTCGATCGGGTTCTGCGTGGCCATCACCAGGAAGGGGCGCGGCACCTTGTGCGTCTCGCCGGCAATGGTGACCTGGCGCTCCTGCATCACTTCGAGCAGTGCGCTCTGCACCTTGGCCGGCGCACGGTTGATTTCGTCGGCCAGCAGCAGGTTGGCGAACACCGGGCCGAGCGAGGTGCTGAACTCGCCGGTCTTCTGGTTGTAGATGCGCGTGCCCACCAGGTCGGCCGGCACCAGGTCGGGCGTGAACTGGATGCGCTTGAACTGGCCGCGCACGGTATCGGCCAGCGTCTTGACGGTGAGCGTCTTCGCAAGGCCCGGCACGCCCTCGACCAGCAGGTGCCCGCCCGCGAGCATGGCCACCATCACGCGCTCCAGGAAGCGGTCCTGGCCCACCACCACGCGCTTGACCTCGTAGAGGATCTGCTCCATCAGCTCGGCCGTGGCGGGAGAGGTGGAAAAGGGGTTCTCTGTGCTCATGCGGGGACCTCTTGTTGAACGATCGAAACTGGGCGCGTTCCTGCTGGCCTAGAACGGCGGCGAACCGGCGGCCGAGGCCGCGTTCTCGATGGGCACCGCAAACCCGATGCCGATGAAGGTGCGCTGCTGCGTGGGATTGAGGATGGCGGTGACGATGCCGAGCACCTCGCCGTCCATGTTGATCAGCGGGCCGCCCGAGTTGCCGGGATTGGCCGCCGCGTCGAACTGGATCAGGTTGCCCAGTTCCTGCTTGCCCTCGGGCGAGCGGAACGAGCGCTTCAGGCCCGATACCACGCCGGCCGACACCGAGGGGCCGATGCCGAACGGAAAACCGACCGCGGCCACCTGGTCGCCGGGCTGCAGGTCTGCGGTCGAGCGCATGGCGGCGGGAATCAGGTCGTCGGGGATCTTCTGGGCCTGCAGCACCGCGAGGTCGTTCTCGGGCTGCACGCCGGTGATGGTGGCCACGGCCTCGAGCCCGTCGGAGAAGGTGACCTTGATGGTTTCGGCGCCGGCAACCACGTGCAGGTTGGTGAGGATCACGCCCTTGTCGACGATGACCACCCCGGTGCCCACGCCGCGCTCGACCTCGCCCGGGGGCGCATCGGCTTCGGGCGGCTTGCCCTTGGCCATGTTGCGGCCGCGCTTCTGGATCCTGGCCTCGGGCGTGGCCTTCTCGGGGCCGTAGCCGACCACCCGCACCACCGAGGGCCGCACGATCTCGGCGGCCTTGGCGGCGGGCGAGGGGAGTGTGTGGGTCTGCAGCGTGCGCAGCACGGCCGAATCGATGTCCTTCTGCGTCAACGCCTTGCCCTGCCGGGGCCACCACGTGGCACCACCCGCAACGAGCGCGGTGCACAGCACGAGGAGGAACGCGAAACTGCGCCGGCCCGGCTGCCAGCCGGCCTTGGCGTGCGGCGGGGGTGGCGCGCCGTTGCCCGCTGCGCCCTCGGGCGACGGCACGGCCGCCTCATCGGCCGCGGGATCGGCCGCTTGAGGCAGCGTGCGGGGCGAACGGCTGTAGAAAGCGGGCCTGCGCATCGGGGCACCTCCGGCAAGGGATGACGGGTCAGTAGGGAGTCACAGTAGCACGCTTTCTTCTGCCTTGCATCCCTTCGGGCATCATCTCGCCATGGCTGTTTTTGTCGATACCCACTGCCACCTCGACGCGCCCGAATTCGGTGCGGAAATGCCGCTCATCCGTGCGCGGGCGGCCGAACGCGGCGTCGCGCTGTGCGTGATTCCCGCCGTGGCGGTCTTCAATTTCGCGACCGTGCGCGAACTGGCGCAGGTGCAGGGCGATGCCTATGCGCTCGGAATCCATCCGCTGTGCACCGGCAATGCAGAGGAGGCCGACCTGGAGACACTCGATGCCGAGCTTGCCGCGCGCCGCGGCGATCCACGGCTGGTCGCGGTCGGCGAGATCGGCCTCGACTACTTCGTGGAAGGGCTGGACAGCGACAAGCAACAGCACTTTTTTCACACTCAGTTGCAACTCGCGCGCAACCACGATCTGCCGGTGCTCATCCACGTGCGCCGCTCGGTCGACAAGGTACTCAAGCACCTGCGGCAGACCGCGGCCGGCCGGCCGTGGCAGGGCATTGCCCATGCGTTCAATGGCAGCGAGCAGCAGGCCAGGGCCTGCATCGAGATCGGCCTGAAGCTGGGCTTTGGCGGTGCCGTGACCTTCGACCGCGCATTGCAGCTGCGGCGGCTGGCGGCCACGCTGCCGCTCGAATCGATGGTGATGGAAACCGATGCGCCGGACATCCAGCCGCACTGGATCTATCGCACGCAGGCGCAGCGTGCGGCCGGTGAATCGCAGGGCCGCAACGAACCCGGCGAACTGCCGCGCATCGCAGAAGTGGTGGCGCGATTGCGCGGCATCGGTATCGATGAACTGGCCGAGGCCACGACTCGGAATGCGCTCGGAGCCCTGCCTCGGCTCGAAAGTCTTCTCCCCTTGTCGGAAGCCCGGCCGCACCGCGCGTAGGCCGATACCCCGTCTTGCGCTTGCGCAAGCGAGGCGCGCATTTTTACTGTCATCCTTGGCGTTCGAACTGGCGTTGCTTGTTCAGTGGCAAGTCTGTCACTCCAACTCTTCATCCAACAAGGAGTCTTTACACATGACCACCTCTTTCATTCGCACCGTGCCCGTCGTGCTCGCCCTCGCGCTCGCCTCCATCGGCGTGTCCGCCGTGGCCCAGACCGCTGCGCCGGCCACCGCCACGCCGGCTCCGGCCACCGCGGAACCCAGCACCACCGAAAAGGTGAAGGAAGCCGGCAAGGACGCCGTCGATGCCACCAAGCGCACGACCAAGAAGGCCGTGAACGCCACCGAGCGCGGCACCAAGAAGGCCTGGAACGCGACCAAGCGCACCACCAAGAAAGCCACCAACGCCACCAAGAGCGTGGCCGCCAAGACCGGCGACGCCGTGGAGACCGCCGGCCACAAGACGGCCGACGGCATGCGCAGCGCCGGCAAGGCGATCGGCGAGAAGGTGCCCGGCACCGCCGAGAACGAAGCCGCCAAGAAGTAATCGGAATTCGCTTTCGGAAAAACCCGCTTCGGCGGGTTTTTTCATGGGCGGGCGACAGTGCCAAGATAGAGCCCATCCATGAACCTACCCGCCGCATCCGACACCCGCAGCCCCGTGCTCACGGGCCTGGCCCCCATCGTCTCGCCCGCCACCGTCGTACTGATCCTGGGCAGCTTCCCGGGCGTGCGGTCGCTCGAACAGCAGCAGTACTATGCGCATCCGCAAAATCAGTTCTGGAAAATCTTGCAAGCCGTTTGGCCCCACCATCCGCTCCCCGTGGGCGAAGACAGCTATCCCGGGAAGAAAAAGTGGCTGCTCGAGCGCGGCCTGGGCGTATGGGACGTGTATGCGGCCTGCGAGCGCGAGGGCAGCCTCGACTCCGCCATCCGCGCGCCCGTGGCCAATGACATCGCGGGCCTGCACCTGCCCCGGCTGGCGGCCATTGCGCACAACGGCGGCGAGAGCTTCAAGCATGCGCGCCACACGCGCACCCTCGGGGTGCCGGTCTACCAGCTGCCTTCCACCAGCCCCGCCAACGCGTCGTGGAGCTTCGAGCGCAAGCTCGCAGCCTGGCGCGAGGTCTTTGACGCCCACCACCTTCTTTGATGGCCACGAGCAAAACCCCCGTTCTCCCCGAAGTCAACTTTTCCGACTGGGGCGACATCCGCTACCTGCACCTGGGCACCGAATGGGTCCAGGGCTCGATGAAGCTCGACGCGCCGTTCGAGATCGAGCTCGAATACGTGCAGCGCATGATGGCCTGGCTGCTGTTCGCCGACCCGAAGAGCCTGGCCGGCCGCCATGCGATGCAGCTGGGCCTCGGTGCGGCCACGCTCACCAAGTTCTGCCGCAAGACCCTGCGCATGCGCACCACCGCGGTGGAGCTGAATCCGCAGGTGGTGTCGGCCTGCCGCGGCTGGTTCAAGCTGCCGGCCGACGACCCGAAGCTGCGCGTGGTCATTGCCGATGCCGCGCAGGAGATCCGCAAGCCCGAATGGCAGGGCACGGTCGATGCACTGCAGGTCGACCTGTACGACCATGAGGCCGCCGCGCCGGTGCTCGACAGCGAAGACTTCTACGCCGATTGCCGCGCGCTGCTCACCGAGGACGGCTGCATGACGGTCAATCTCTTCGGCCGCTCGTCGAGCTACGAGCGCAGCCTCGAGAAAATCGCCGGTGCATTCGGCGCCGACGCGGTCTGGGCCTTCAAGCCGACGCGCGAAGGCAACACGGTGGTGCTGGCGCAGCGCGCACCCAGCCGGCCCAAGCGCGAAGCCCTTGCCGAGCGCGCCCAAACGATCCAGACTCGATGGGGCCTGCCCGCGCCCAAATGGCTGCGCGTGTTCAAACCGCTGAATCCCACCCTCACCCGACCAACCGGCCCATGAGCGCTGTTTCCGCTACCGCATCCCCGGCCGCCCGCCACGAAGGCCCGCTCGACCTGCGCCGCCTGATCGAATGGCTTGCCGCCGACGGCATGATTTCTCCGGTGGAAGCCAAGCGCACCATCGCGCGCTGCGCCCAGGCCGAGAGCCGGCAGGCGCCGCTGGTGCGGCTGGCCAACGTGGCCATGACGCGCGAAAGCGACGGCAAGCCGCTCGATCTCGAAATGCTCACGCAGTGGCTCTCCGGCCGCGCGGGGCTGGCCTACCTGCGCATCGATCCGCTCAAGGTCGACGTGGGCAAGGTCGCCGACACCATGAGCGCGGCCTATGCCGAGCGCCACAAGGTGCTGCCGGTGCAGGTGCTGCCCAATGAAGTGGTGGTGGCCACGGCCGAGCCCTTCCTGACCGACTGGATCGCCGAGGTGGAGCGCCAGTCGCGCCGCACGGTGCGCCGCGTGGTGGCCAACCCCACCGACATCCAGCGCTACACGGCCGAGTTCTTCGCGCTCGCCAAGTCGGTGCGCGCCGCGCAGAAAGCCGGCGGCAACACCGGCGGCGCGAGCTTCGAGCAGCTGGTGGAGCTGGGCAAGAGCACCAAGCAGCTCGACGCCAACGACCAGAGCGTGGTGCAGGTGGTCGATTGGCTCTGGCAATACGCCTTCGACCAGCGCGCGAGCGACATCCACCTGGAGCCGCGCCGCGAGCAGGGCGTGATCCGCTTTCGCATCGACGGCATCCTGCATCCGGCCTACCAGATGCCCATGGGCGTGATGAACGCCATGGTGTCGCGCATCAAGCTGCTGGGCCGCATGGACGTGGTCGAGAAGCGCCGCCCGCTCGACGGCCGCATCAAGACGCGCAACATGCGCGGCGACGAAGTCGAAATGCGCCTGTCCACCCTGCCGACCGCCTTCGGCGAGAAGATGGTGATGCGCATCTTCGACCCCGACACCGCGGTGAAGGACCTCGACGCGCTGGGCTTCGCGCAGCACGACGCGCAGCGCTGGGAGCAGCTCGTCACGCGGCCCAACGGCATCATCCTGGTGACCGGGCCCACCGGCTCGGGCAAGACCACCACGCTGTACTCCACGCTCAAGCGCGTGGCCACCGAAGAGGTCAACGTGAGCACGGTCGAAGACCCGATCGAGATGATCGAGCCTTCGTTCAACCAGACGCAGGTGCAGCCGCAGCTCGATTTCGGTTTTACCGAAGGGCTGCGCGCGCTGATGCGGCAGGACCCGGACATCATCATGGTCGGCGAAATCCGCGACCTGGCCACCGCCGAGATGGCGGTGCAGGCCGCGCTCACCGGCCACCTGGTGTTCAGCACGCTGCACACCAACGACGCGCCGAGCGCCATCACGCGGCTGATGGAGCTCGGCGTGCCTTCGTACCTCATCAACGCCGTGATGCTCGGCGTGCTGGCCCAGCGGCTGGTGCGCACGCTGTGCCCCAACTGCAAGCAGCCCGACGACACGGTCACGCGCGAGAAGCTCGAAACCATCGTCAAGCCCTGGCAGATCACCGGTTCGGTGCGCGCCTACAAGCCGGTGGGCTGCGTCGATTGCCGCATGACCGGCTACATGGGCCGCATGGGCCTGTACGAACTGCTGAGCATCAGCGAAGACTTCAAGGCTCAGGTCACCAAGGAGCCCAACCTGGCCGGGCTGCGCCGGCAGGCCGTGATCGACGGCATGCGTCCGCTGCGCCTGGCCGGGGCGCTGCGCATCGCCGAAGGCGTCACCACCATCGAGGAAGTGCTGAGCGCGACGCCGCCGCTGGAGTGAACGGCAGCGGCGAGGCCCAGGGGTTATCCCTAGGCTTTCGGTTAGTGGAATCCACATCGGGCTGACCGCCAGCTGACTCGACAATCTCGCATCGAAATTTGTTCGAGGAGACTGTTCGTGAAAATCAAGAGTCAGAAAGACTTTTTCTCGGGACTGATGTTTACGGTCGTGGGCGTGGCGTTCGCATGGGGCGCCACCACCTACAGCGTAGGCAGCGGCGCCCGCATGGGGCCGGGTTACTTCCCGTTGATGCTGGGCATCCTGATGGCCGTCATCGGCCTGGGGATCATGTTCAGCGGCCTGACCGTCGAAACCACCGACGGCGAAAAGATCGGCAAGTGGGCCTGGAAGCAGGTCGTGTTCATCCTGGGCGCCAATCTCGCGTTCGGCATCCTGCTGGGCGGCCTGCCGAGCATCGGCGTGCCGGCCATGGGAATGATCATCGCCATCTACGCGCTCGTGATCATCTCGAGCCTGGCGGGCCATGAGTTCAAGCTCCCCAGCGTGCTGATCCTGGCCACCGTGCTGGCCGTCGGCAGCTATGTCGCCTTCATCTGGGCGCTCAAGCTGCAGATCCAGGTCTGGCCGACCTTCATCACCGGTTGAGAAGAAAGCGCGCAAATGGAATTGTTTGAACACCTCTCGATGGGTTTTGGCGTTGCCTTTACCTTCACCAATCTGCTGTACTGCCTGGTCGGCTGCATCCTGGGCACCTTGATCGGCGTGCTGCCGGGCATCGGCCCGGTCGCAACCATCGCGATGCTGCTGCCCGCCACCTACGCACTGCCGCCCGTGTCGGCGCTGATCATGCTGGCCGGCATCTACTACGGCGCGCAGTACGGCGGCTCGACCACCGCCATCCTGGTGAACCTGCCGGGCGAATCCTCCTCCGTGGTGACCGTGATCGACGGCTACCAGATGGCGCGCAAGGGCCGTGCAGGTCCGGCGCTGGCCGCTGCGGGCCTGGGTTCGTTCTTTGCCGGCTGCGTTGGCACGCTGATCCTCGCGGCCTTCGCGCCGCCGCTGACCGAGCTGGCCTTCAAGTTCGGTCCGGCCGAGTATTTCTCGCTGATGATCCTGGGCCTGATCGGCGCGGTGGTGCTGGCCTCGGGCTCGCTGCTCAAGGCCATCGCGATGATCGTGCTGGGCCTCCTGATGGGCCTGGTGGGCACCGACGTGAATTCGGGCGTGGCGCGCTACAGCTTCGACATTCCGGAGCTCACCGACGGCATCGGCTTCGTGGCCATTGCCATGGGCGTGTTCGGCTACGGCGAAATCATTGCCAACCTTTCGCGTCCCGACGACGAGCGCGAAGTGTTCACCGCCAAGGTCTCGGGCCTGTTCCCGACCAAGGAAGACTTCAAGCGCATGATCCCCGCGGTGCTGCGCGGCACGGCGCTGGGATCGGCGCTCGGCATCCTGCCGGGCGGCGGCGCGCTGCTGGCGGCCTTCGCGGCCTATGCGCTGGAGAA